>Ga0182792_1001732_pt1 | contig 16852 bp, 18 predicted proteins | sample Passage237B_FD_130497 | JGI IMG/M metagenome (GOLD analysis project Ga0182792, IMG submission 130497) | Cellulose adapted compost microbial communities from Newby Island Compost Facility, Milpitas, CA, USA - Passage2 37B (version 2) (version 2) ...
CTCAGCACCACGCCGATCATGAAGACGCCGCTCATGACGTTGCCGAACAGGCGGACCATCAGCGAGAAGCTGCGCGTGAAAAGCTCCACCATGTTCAAGGGCGCCAGCAGCCAGGATGGCTGCGCGAAGCTGCGCAGGTAGCCCACCACCCCCAGCGACCGCGTGCCGTACCAGACGGTGGCGACCAGCACGATCAGGGCGAGCGCGGCGTCGGTCTCGAGCGTCGACGTCGGCGGCTCGACGCCGGGAACGAGCGACGACCAGTTGGCGACGAGCAGGAAGATGAAGAGCGTGCCGATGAGGGGAAGATAGCGTCGCGAATCGACCTCCATCGCCTCGCGGACCTGGCTATCGATGGTCCCGACGACCAGCTCGAATGCCGCCTGGAGCCGCGAGGGCCGCTCACCCAGGCGGCGCGTCACGAGCCAGCAGCCGACCGTCAGCACGGCCATGATCGCCCAGGTCGTGATCACCGGCTGCGTCACCGGGACCGGACCGACCGTGAAGACGACATGGCTCTCGAGGGGAGAGGGAAACTTCATGCCACCGCTCCGAAACGCTTCAGGGACCACTGGCGGGCCGCGAGGAAGCCCACCGCCGCCGCCAGGAGCGACGGCCATCCTGCAAGGGCCGCCAGCGCCAGCACCGCCGCCGTCGCCACGAGCCGCGCCAGCCTGAGCGACATGAACTTCACGATCGATCCGCCGGCCGTCAGCAGCCGTGCATCGCGGGCGAGCAGGATGAAATGCACAGCGCCGACGGCCGCGCCGGCGGCGAGAAACATGACGGGCAGGACGAATGTCATTGGCGCTGTATCCATCGCCAGGCCGACCAGCATCCGAGCACCACCCCCACGACGAGCAGTGCTGCCGTCCAGAAGATGCCGCTGCCGAATTCACGGTCGAGCCAGCGCCCGGCGGCAAGGCCGAGAAGCGTGGGCACGACGATCTGCCAGCCCAGGACGCCGATCCGGCCGAGGTGACGGACAACCGACGGCAGGCGCCTGGCTTCACGCTCGCGCTCGGCGCGCCGCCGCACGGCGTCGACGACCTCCTCCTGGCGCGGGGAGCGGTCGTCTGTCATAGCCCGAGATCCCGCGGTTCGCCCCGCAGCGCCTCGACGACCCGCCTGATCGCCTTCATCCTCAGCTTGGTGAAGGCGGTGCGTTGCGTACGTTCGGCGTCGCCCTGCTCGCGATAGCGGGCGAGGACCGTGCTCTCGAGCGTGGCGAGGCTGTCGCCCACCACGCCTTCCCTGGTCGCGACCGCGATCTCCTTGCCGCCGCTCACGCTCAGGATGCCGTTGCGCACGGCGCAGTAGCCGGCACCGCCGGCGGCATCACGCCAGGATATGACCGAGATCGTCAGCGCCGTCAGGAAGTCGGCGTGACCCTCCAGGATGCCGAAGCTGCCGCTCGCATCCTCGGCGCGGACGGACCGGACCTCGCAATCGACCAGGATTTCCGACGGATCGGTGATGCGCAGCCTCATGCCGCCCTCCCCGCCTTGCTGCGCGCCTCCTTCAGGCCGCCCACCATGTAGAAGGCGCTTTCCGGCCAGTCGTCAACCTCGCCGGCGAGGATCGCGCGCACGCCCTCGAGCGTTTCGGACAGCGCGACCGAGCGCCCGGGCTGGCCCGTGAAGGCCTGCGTCACGACGAAGGGCTGCGTCAGGAAGCGTTGCAGGCGGCGCGCCCGCTCGACGATCAGCCGGTCGTCGCGACCGAGCTCCTCCATGCCCAGCAGCGAGATGATGTCCTGCAGCTCCTTGTAGTGGGCGATCGTCTCGCGGGCCTTCTGGGCCAGCGCATAGTGCTCGTCGCCCACGACCAGCGGATCGAGCAGGATCGACGAGGAGCCGAGCGGATCGACCGCCGGGTACATCCCCTCCGCCGCCATGGCACGCGACAGCAGGACCATGCTGTCGAGATGGGCGGAGATGGCCGTCACCGCGGGATCGGTGAAGTCGTCCGCCGGGACATAGACCGCCTCGATCGCGGTCACGGAGACGCCTTCGACCGACGCGATGCGTTCCTGGAGCGCCGCGACCTCGCTGGCCAGCGTCGGCTGGTAGCCGACACGCGACGGCAGGCGCCCGAGAAGCCCCGACACCTCGCTGCCCGCCTGCACGAAGCGGAAGACGTTGTCCATGAGCAGCAGCACGTTGCGCTTCTGCTCGTCCCGAAAATACTCGGCGATGGTGAGGGCGGTGAATCCGACACGCCAGCGCGCGCCTGGCGGCTCGTTCATCTGGCCGAAGACCAGGACCGTCTTGTCGATCACGCCTGATCCGGTCATGTCGGACAGAAGCTCGTGGCCCTCGCGCGACCGCTCGCCGATGCCGGCGAAGACCGAGACGCCCTCGTAGCGGGCGACCATGGCGTTGATGAGTTCCATGACGAGCACGGTCTTGCCGACGCCGGCGCCGCCGAACATCGCGGCCTTGCCGCCCTGGGCAAGCGGCGCCAGCAGGTCGATCACCTTGATCCCGGTCTCGAAGATGCGGGTGGCGGCGCTTTGCCTGTCGAGAGGCGGTGGCGGCCGGTGGATCGGCCGGCGCGGCATGCCGGCGGGCAGCGCCGCCTTGCCGTCACCAATGTCGCCGACGGGCGTCAGCAGCCGGCCGAGGACATGGTCGCCGACCGGCACCATGATGGGGCCGCCCAGCGCGTCGACCGCGACGCCGCGCGCCAGGCCGCTGGTCGGCTGCAGGGCGACGGCCCGCACGGTGTGCTCGTCGACATGGCTCTGCACTTCGCAGAGGAGCGCACCCGCAGGGGCCCGGATGCGCAGGGCGTCGTTGACGGCCGGCAGCGGTCCGCCGGAGAAGCCGACATCGACCACCGGCCCGAGGACCGCCACGACCCGTCCCGGCTGCCCGCCCGGTGTCGTCGGCGGACCGTTCGTCATGGCTTCTGCATCGCTCTTCGCTCTGCTGAGACAGCGCCCTGCACGATAGTTGATCCCCTGCGCCCCTGCAGCAGCAGAGTGTCGAGGATGACCTCGTGCCACATCCGCCGCCCGCTCGGGATGGCGCTATCGCGCTTACAGGAACCCGATCCAGCGCCCCGCCACAAGCACCGAAAGCCACAACATGGCGGAGCAGCCGGCGACGAGCCGGACGCTGGCCGCCGGCGTGCCGCCCGCGAGAGCGGCGCGGAAGCGGCGATTGCCGTGCTGAATCCCGACATTGACCAGTGCCAGCGCCAGCAGCGCCAGCTTCCAGAGGAACGCCGCATTGGCGAGATACTCAGCCGGCTTCACGGTGAAGAGCCACAGCCCGGTCGCGAGCGCCAGCACCAGGCCGCCGGCCGCGCTGCGCATCAGGAAGGGTCCGATCACGGCCAACGGCATGCCGCGGAAGACACCGGCCAGTCGCAGATCGAGCGGCAGGATGCCGCCCACCAGCAGCGCCACGCCGAGGATGTGCGCCGCGTTCACCAGCAGGTAGGCCGTGCCGGACCGCTGCAGGAGCACGGCGCCCGGCCATGTGCCGATCCATTCCACGAGATGCGGTCAGTTGGTGCGGATGCGCTCGGGATACATGTCGTAGTTCTTGCCGCCGACCGTGATGCGCACCGCCTTCATCTGCATCTTCGTCTTGTCCTTGTGGCGATTGCCGAGGACGACGATCGCATCGCCCGGCTTGGCCGAGGTCGCAGTGAAGCCCGACCGCGCCGTCTGGTTGGGATTGCCGAGATCGATCTGCCACACGACGCCATCCGCGGCGGCGACCTGCAGCGACGGATGCGGCGGCGCCATCGAGATGGCGCGGATGGTGCCCTTGAGTTCGGTTTGTTCGTCCTCGGCCCACGACCAGCCGTGATGCGCCAGCGCCGGAAGGCTCGCGCCGGCGATCAGGCCAGCCATGGCGAGGCCGATGGCGCGGCGGCGGTTGGCGGGCTTGATGGTCATCGCGGCATGCATCGTGATCCTCCTTGCAATAATGGGAGCCTATGCATAAGCAGCGATGATCGCACGTCGTTGCCCCTTGTCGAGCAGTCGCCAGTTCACGATGTGTTGCACGCGCGCGCGAGAGGACGATGGCACAGAACATCTACGACAATCCGGACTTCTTCGCCGGCTACAGCACGCTGCCGCGCCAGGTCCACGGCCTTGACGGCGCGCCCGAATGGCCGGCCATCCGCGCGATGCTGCCCGACCTGGCCGGCAAGCGGGTCGTCGACCTGGGCTGCGGCTTCGGCTGGTTCTCGCGCTGGTCGCGCGAGCAGGGTGCGGCGTCGGTGCTGGCGCTCGACCTGTCGGAGAAGATGATCGCCCGCGCCAGGGCCGACACGTCCGATCCTGCGATCGAATATCGAATCGCCGACCTCGATACGCTCGCGCTGCCCGCAGCCGCCTTCGACCTCGCCTATAGCGCCCTCGCCTTCCACTATGTACAGGACTTCGCGCGGCTGGTGGCGACGGTGCATCGCGCCCTGCAGCCCGGCGGACGCTTCGTCTTCACCATCGAGCATCCGATCTACATGGCGGCGGCCCATCCGCACTGGTGGCCGGACGAGGATGGACGCAAGACCTGGCCGGTGAACGGCTATGCCCGCGAGGGCGAGCGGCGGACGGACTGGTTTGCCAAGGGCGTGCTGAAGCATCACCGCACGATGGCATCGACCCTCAACACGCTGATCGATGCCGGCTTCGCGATCCGCCGTATCGGGGAATTCGCCCCCACGGCGGAGCAGATCGCCGCCAGGCCGAGCCTCGCGGAGGAGCTGGAGCGCCCCATGATGCTGCTGGTGTCGGCTGAGCGCGGCTGACGCGCCGCCGACGGACTCACGGCAGCGGCAGCGGGCGGATCTCGGCCTTGGCGACGGCCCCCAGCGCCAGCATGCGGCGGGCAACGACCAGGGCCTCGCCGGCGGTGCCGACGACGGCGGCCGCGAGGCGATCCTGCGCCGCCTTGACCGCGAACTCGACGGCCGTGCTCATCACGGCAGTCGACGAGGCCAGGAACAGCGAGCGGGTCATCACGCGGAACAGGCTGCGCATGCTGTGGCGCAGCCCGTAGACGTTCATCAGGTCGCGGATCAGCAGCACGCTCAGCACCAGCACGACGACGGCGTCGAGTGCCGGATGCGGACAGGAGGTGACGCCGAAGCCGGCGCGCAGCGCGGCCCTGGCGATGCGCTGGTCGGCCTCGCGGTCCATCGGTGCGAAGACCTCGCGGTTCAGGAGCTCGATCACGTCGCGGTCGGAATGATGCGGCTGCAACGCCACGGCCGCCGCATTCAGCCGGCCCAGGATCTCGGGCTTCTCGGAGTAGACGGCCCGCAGCGCCGCCAGCAGCCGCATGCCGCTGCCCGCGCCGTCAAGCTTGGCGAGCTGCGCCGCCATCTCCCGCGCGCGCTCGGCCGACTTCAGCTTGCGCAGCGCACGCGTCTGCTGCGCGATCAGGTACAGCAGCGAGCCCACCAGCGCGACGAGCGCGAGCAGATAGAGGCCGTCCAGGACGTTGCCGTCGCGCAAGGCGCTCCGGGCCAGCGTCACGCCGGAACTGACGGCGATCAGGACGAAGATCAGCGCCATCGAACCCAGCGCCAGCCAGGCCGCGATGCCCAGCCTGCCCTCGCCGTCGGCACGCCGCGGAGTCTCGTCGAGATCGAACGGCGACGGATCGGCCGCCGGCAGCTCACCCGGCTGGAATTCGCGATCGACGAGGGTTCTGTCAGTCGTGGCAGCGGTCATCGGGGGCCTCTCACGCGATCAGCGATTGCAGGACCTTGTCCAGGTTGATGTGCGGCAGCGGCCGATCGTAGGGCGTGCCGAGCCGCGGCGGGGCGAAGGGACGGATGTTGAACACATGATGACGCCAGCTCTCGCGATCCGGGATCTGCCCGGGGATCTCGCCCGGCCGCACTTCGATCGCAGCGTCGCGGCCGGCGGGCACGCCGCGCAGGAACTGCAGCGGCTCGCCCTGCCACAGGCGCGTGACCTGCGTCGTCGCCTTCACCGAGGCGACGGCCAGCAGACCGGACTGCCGGGCATTGGCGCGCATGAAGGGCTCGCCCAGCATGTCGCGCAGCAGGCCGACGAGGTTGTTGTGCTGCCCCGAGGTGACGTGGTCCGCCTTGGTGGCCACCAGCGACAGGCGGTCGAGCCGGCCGATCGGCAGCACCCGGGCCAGGGGATGCTTCAGCTCCTCGAAGGCCTCCACGACGGTGCGCGTCGCCAGCGCGAGATCGGCGAAGGATTCCTGGCCCTGCTGCAGCGCCGTCAGCAGGTCGACCAGCACGATCTGCCGCCGCAGCCGGCCGAACACCTGGCCGTAGAAGCGCCGCACCAGCCGGCGATAGGCGTCGTAACGCCGCGCCAGAACGCCGCCGTTGGTGCCGGCGCGCGCGGTGCGCGCCCGGCCGAGCGGGAAGAACAGCGATTCCAGCGGCGCATTGCTGGCGAGGAAGCGGCCCGGCTGGAGGAAGGACAGGCCCTCGGCACGGCAGCGTCGGAGATAGTCGACATAGGCGCTGCCGATGCGCGCCAATGCGAAGGGATCCTCCCGGGCCTCGGGGTCGAGCGCCTGCGCTTCGACGAGCCAGGCCGGCGACAACCCCGCCCGCTTGCCGGCATTCGCCAGCTCCTCCGTCTGCGCCGACCATTCGTGGAAATCGAGCGACAGCAGCGGCAGGTCGAGCAGCCATTCCCCGGGATAGTCGATAAGGTCGATATCGAGCCGTTGCGGTTCCATCAGGCGGCGGTCGATGCGCGAGGGCGGCGCCAGGCGCAGCCGCACCCTCACGCCGCTCAGCCCTTCGGTCGGCGCCGGCCAGTGCGGCGGATCGGCCAGCAGCTCGGCCAGGCGCTCGCGATAGGGGAATGCCGGCAGGCCGGGGATCGCCTGCAGCTCGACGTCACGCACGCGCTCGCGCCACGGGAAGAAGGGAAAGGCATCGATGGGCGCGTCCTTGGCGTGCAGCAGTGCATGCACGAAGGACGTCACGAACACGGTCTTGCCCGCGCGCTGCAGGCCGGTGACCGCGATCCGGTATCCGCCGTGCTTGAGAGGCGATGCCGCGGACAGGGCATCCGCGATCAGATCGATGGAATCGGCTGCGAGGCTTCCCAGCCGGGAGAAGGGTATCATCGCGCGCCAGTGTAATGACTTATGTGGCAATTTGCCGGGCGTCTGGCAGTACCCGAGCAAATCGCCGATGCCGCAGCGCGAAGGAAGAGCGGCGACTGGAGTTGCGCCCATCCGGCAATGAGTCTTTGCTGCCTGCCATGACCACCTACGCGTACTCCGACCACAAGCCCCTCACCTTCCATGACGCCACCCGTCGGTTCGCCGACGGCAGCGACAGTCCGCGCGCCTATCTGGAGCGCTGCCTCGCCACCATCGCCGAGCGCGAGCCGGTGGTGAAGGCCCTCACCGCGATCAACGAGGCCGGCGCCCGCGCCGCCGCCGATGCAAGCGGCGCACGCTGGAAAGCCGGCAAGCCGCTGTCGCCGATCGACGGCATGCCGATCGCCATCAAGGACCTGCTCGAGACGAAGGACATGCCCACCGAGATGGGCTGCGCGGCGATGAAAGGCAACTTCCCCAAGCGCGACAATGCCGGAGTCTGGGCGCTGCGCGAGGCCGGCGCGGTGATCCTCGCCAAGACGGTGACGGCCGAGCTGGGCGGCGCGCATCCCGGACCGACCACCAACCCGTTCGATCCGGCGCGCACGCCAGGCGGCTCCTCCTCCGGCTCGGCCGCCGCCGTGGGCGCCAACATGGTGCCGGCGGCGATCGGCACGCAGGTCGGCGGCTCCATCATCCGGCCCGCCGCCTTCTGCGGCAACTTCGCGCTCAAGCCGACCCAGGGGGGCATCAATCGCGGCGAACGCTTGGCCACCAGCCAGAGCACGCACGGGCCCCATGCGGGCTGCCTCGAGGACATGTGGCAGGTCGCGATCGAGCAGGCCAGGCGCTGCGGCGGCGACCGCGGCTGCCTCGGCCTCATGGGCCCCGATAAGACGCCGGCCGCGATCAGGCCGAACCGCCTGATCGTGCTGGAGACCGAAGGCTGGCCGGACGCCGATCCGGCGACGAGGGAGGCCTTTGCGAAGCTGCTGGGCCAGCTCGAAGCCGCGGGCGTCGCGCTGATCCGCCGTGCCGATCATCCGTTCGTCGAGACGCTGGAGCAGGCGGTCGCCAACGGCCGCGCCGTGTGCGGCGCCATCACCGGCTGGGAAAACCGCTGGTACCAGCGCGGCATGCTCGACGCCTCGCCCGACGGGCTCAGCGAACGCGCCAAGGCGTCGCTGTTCAAGGCCGAGGCCATGACGCCGGACGACTACCGCGCGGGCCTGCTGGCCCGACAGCAGGCGCAGCTCGCGCACGCCGCCGTCGCCGCGCTGGCCGACGCCGCCATCACGCTGTCCTGCCCCGGTCCCGCGCCACTGTGGGCGGGCGACGTGCCGGGCCAGCCGCTGGCGCCGCGGCCCACCGGCGACTTCGTCTTCAATGCCCCCTCCTCCATGCTGTTCGCGCCCGTCGTCACCGTGCCGCTGATGAGCGTCGGCGACCTGCCGGTCGGCGTCCAGCTCATGGGCCAGCAGCATGAAGATGCCCGCGTGACGGGGCTGGCGCGCTGGTTCATCGAGAACCTGGCGCGCGTGACCGGCTGATCCCCGGCCGCGGCGCCGACGCCTCACCCGAGACGGGACGCCAGTTCGAGGTGGTTCCGCAGGACCGGCAGGAACTCGCGGGCGAAGCGGCGGATGCGGGCGTTCTCGCCCTGGCGGGCGTAAGCCTCGAACAGGGCGACGGTATCCGCCTGGCTCGCGACCTGCGCCCGGATATAGGCGCCGTCGAACGCGGCGCCGTCCGCCTCCCCCTTCATCGCCTCCAGCAGGTCCTGGCGCCTGAAGTCGAGGTGATAGTCGGGGGCCGCGAGCCCGGCGTCGGCGGCGGCCTCCGTGAACGCCGTCGCCGCCCGGATGCGTTCGACGATCATGCGGTCGGCATAGACCTTGATCTCGTCCGCCCTGGTCCTCGACAGGGCGAGCCGGCTGCTTTCGATCTCGAACATGTTGGCCATGGCCGTGCGTTCCAGGAAGTCCCACGTCGACGGGACTTCCTCGGCGCGGCTGGCCGCCGCCGGCACGGAAGCCGACGCGAGCACCGCAGCGACCAGTGGCAAGAGATCACACAGGGCGATATCGACCATGAACGCCTCCTGAAGGTGCTAATGTCGCGGCTACCGCGGGCGTTGCCGGAAAAGATCCCGGCTCCTCCCTTGCGCTGCATCAAGGAACCGTCCGCGGCGGGCTCCACCATGTCCCTGCAGGATGGGAGACTCTCGCGATGTTCTTCCTGGCGCTCGCCGCCGACTATGACGGGACCCTGGCACACCATGGCACCCTCGCCGAGGAAACCATCCTCGCCCTGCGACGGCTGAAGCAGTCGGGGCGCCGGTTGCTGATGGTCACCGGCCGCGAGCTCGCCGATCTCGCGCATACCTGCCCCCATCTCGATCTCTTCGACAGGATCGTGGCGGAGAACGGTGGGGTGATCCACGATCCGGCCACCGGCGCCGTGAGAGTCCTGGGGACACCGCCGCCGGCGGATTTCGTCGCGAAGCTCGTGGACCGCAAGGTCGAGCCGATCTCGGTCGGACATTGCATCGTGGCGACGTGGGAGCCTCATCAGGCTGCCGTGCTCGAGACCATCCAGGCGCTCGGTCTCGAACTGAACATCGTCTTCAACAAGGGTGCCGTGATGGTGTTGCCGGCCGGGGTCACCAAGGCGTCCGGCCTCGCGGCGGCACTGGCGGAGCTGGGGCTGTCGGCGCAGAACGTCGTGGGCGTCGGCGATGCCGAGAACGACCATGCCTTCCTGCAGGCCTGCGGCTGCGCGGCGGCCGTCGCAAACGCCCTGCCGACCGTCAAGGCCGAGGCGCAGGTGCGGCTGTCCGCCGACCACGGCGCCGGCGTCGTCGAGCTGGTGCGGAAACTCGTCGACGACGACCGTCGGCTGATATCCGCCACGAAGCTGGGCCTGGCGATCGGAAGCGACCGCCAGGGGCGCACGATCCACGTGATGCCGCATCAGAATGTCCTGGTCGTCGGCGAATCGGCGTGCGGGAAGACGCGGTTCGCCAAGATGCTGACCGAGCGGATGGTGGAGCGCGGCTTCGAATTCTGCGTCTTTGATCCCGAGGGCGACTACCACGGCCTGGAGCATTCCTTCGGCGTGCTGGAACAGCCCGCGACGCCGCATCCGCAGGAAGTGCTCAAGCTGCTGCGGGACACCGGCATCAACGTCGTCCTCGATGCGGTGTCGCTGGACCTGCCGGCGCGCCGACGGCTGATCTCCGACATCCTGCTCCCGGTCTCCGCCCTTTACGCCGAGACCGGCCGGCCACACTGGCTCATCCTGGACGAGGCTCACCAGGTCTTCCCCGCCGAACAGCCCTGCGCGGAACTGCCGAGCGCCTTTCCCGCAACGGTGTTCGTCACCATCGCACCACAGGCCATGTCCGAGGCGGCGCTGCGGAAAGTGGACACCGTCATCGCCTTTCCGAGCGCCGGCGCCGACGCTCTGGCGCGCCTCGCCGACACGATCGGATTCAAGGCGCCGCCGCCGGGAACGAGACTTCAGAGCGACGAGGTCCTCGTCTGGTTCCGCCACCGCGACCAGCCGGCGCTCGTGGTGCGGATCGACCAGCCGCGTCAGGCCCATCGGCGGCACACCGGCAAGTATGCCGTGGGGGACGTCGGCGAGCAGCGCAGCTTCCACTTCCGCGAACAGGACGACAGCGTGAAGCTGCGCGCCCGGAACGTTCACGAGTTCGTCCAGCACGGCCGGCTGCTGGACGATGCGGCCTGGGAACGCCACCTGCGCCGGAACGACTACTCGGCCTGGTTCCGGGACGTCATCAAGGATGACGAGCTTGCCCGCTCGGCAAAGGAGATCGAGGACAATCGCGCGCTGCAGCCCCGCGAGAGCCGCGACCGGATCTGCCAACTGGTCCTGTCGCGATATGCGGCGCCTCTGGCGTGACGGCCCGCCGGCGCGCGCCTCGTGCTAGAAAGGCGCTTTGCGCTTCCTGGGAAAGGCCGCTCCATGACGCCTTCGGTCGAGCCGCTCGGTTCGGCGATCTTCGCCCTCATGTATTTCGGCGACGTCGTTTTCGCCGCGAGCGGCGCCGTCGCGGCGGCGCGCCACCGGATGGACGTGCTGGGCATCGTGCTGATCGGCGTCGTCACGGGCATCGGCGGCGGCACGCTGCGCGACATGCTGCTGGGCGATCCGGTCTGGTGGGTGCACAATCCCCATGAGCTGGTGCTTTGTGCCGTGGCCGCGTTCGGCATGTACTACCTGCAGCGCCTGACGGCGGGGCGCGAGAACCTCATCGCCTGGGCCGACGCGCTGGGACTTGCGGCCTTCGCCGTTGTCGGAGCCCATGTCGCGGTGCTGGCCGGCACACCGGTCGTCGTCGCGGCCTTTCTCGGCATGGTCACGGCCACCGGCGGTGGCGTCATCCGCGACCTGCTCACCCAGACGCGCCCGATGATCCTGAGCGGCGAAATCTACGCCACGGCCGCGCTGGTCGGCGCCGCCACCTACGCCCTGCTCTCGACATACGCCCTCACCTCCGATTTCGCCGGCCTGCTCGCCTTTGGCCTGGCGTTCGCCGTGCGTGCACTCGCGATGATCTTCCACCTGCGGTTCGGCGTCTCGGGAGAGACCTTCTTCCTGGTCCGGCGGCGGCCTTAGCGACCCCCGCTGCGCACGTTCTGCAAAGCGCGCCTCAGCGCGTGTGCATCGGGAACCTGCCCGCAAAAGGAAGCATTGGCCTCTGAAACCAACTCGGAGACCGGCATGGCGCGCACGCAAAGATCCGAAACCGTCTCATACGACGGACCCTCCGGCGGATGGGGGTCGCTGCGCGGCATCGGCCGGATCTTCGCCCGCGAGATCAGCAGCCCGGCAGCGCTCCGCCTCCTCAACGACCAGAACAAGCCGCACGGCTTCATGTGCGTGTCCTGCGCCTGGGCGAAGCCCGCGCATCCGCATCCCGCGGAGTTCTGCGAGAACGGCGCCAAGGCGACGCTCTGGGAGGCGACCACGCGACGCTGCACGCCCGAGTTCTTCGCCCGGCACCGCGTGAGCGACCTCCGTGCGTGGCGCGACTACGACCTGGAACAGCAGGGTCGCTTGACGCATCCGATGCGCTACGACCCCGAAACGGATCACTACGTTCCGTGCAGCTGGGACGAGGCGTTCGCCGCCGTCGGTCGCGAGCTGCGCCGCCTCGCGCCCAGGGATGTCGTGTTCTACGCATCGGGCCGGTCCAGCCTGGAGACGGCCTATGTCTACAGCCTGTTCGCGCGCCTGTACGGCTCCAACAATCTGCCGGACAGCTCGAACATGTGCCATGAGACGACCTCGGTCGCGCTGAAGGCGACGATCGGCGCTCCCGTCGGCACCGTGGTGTACGACGATTTCTCGAGCTGCGACGCGATGTTCTTCTTCGGACAGAACACCGGCAGCAACAGCCCACGCTTCCTGCATGCGCTGCAGGACGCCGTCGAACGCGGCTGCCGGATCGTCACCTTCAACCCCGTATGCGAGAAGGGTCTGGAGACGTTCGTCAATCCGCAGCATCCCACCGAGATGCTGACGGAACGGGAAACGCGAATCTCCTGCCAGTACCATCAGGTCAAGCCCGGCGGCGACATTGCCGTCCTGCTGGGCATGTGCAAGCACGTGCTGGCCCGGGACGAGCAAGAGCAGACGCACGGCCGCGCGGTGCTGGATCGCGATTTCATCGCGCAGCACACGACCGGGTTCGACGCCTTCGAGACATTCGTGCGCAGCGTGGCCTGGTCCGATATCGAAACGGCGTCGGGGCTGGAGCGCGGCGCGATCGAGGCTGCGGCGCAGGTCTACGTCGCAGCCGAGCGCGTGATCGGCGTCTACGGCATGGGCCTGACGCAGCACGTGCACGGCTTCGACAACGTGGCGTTGCTGGTGAATCTCCTGCTGCTGCGGGGGAATATCGGTCGCGACGGCTGCGGCATCTGCCCGGTCCGGGGTCATTCCAACGTGCAGGGACAGCGGACGGTGGGGATTTCCGAGAAACCCGAACTGGTGCCGCTCGACAAGCTGGCCGCGATGTATGGTTTCGAGCCACCGCGGGAAAAAAAGGGACTGACGACGGTCGACGCCTGCAAGGGGATCCTCGACGGTCGTGTGAAGGCGTTCATCGGCCTGGGCGGCAACTTCGTGCGCGCCATCCCCGAGCGCAAGGCCATGGAAGAAGCCTGGACGCGGCTGCGGCTGACGGTACAGATCGCCACCAGGCTCAACAGAAGCCACCTGGTCAACGGGACGGTCGCCTACCTCCTGCCCTGCCGCGGCCGCAGCGAGGAGGAGCAGGCAGTCTCCATCGAGGACAGCCTGAGCTGCATCCATGGATCCACCGGCGGTCGGGAACCGCCGGCGCCGGAGGTGCTGCCCGAACTCGCGATCGTCGCGGGCCTGGCGAAAGCCGCGCTGCCGCCCAACCCGCGCGTGCGGTGGGACGACTGGGTTGCGGATTATGGGCTGGTGCGCGACCGGCTGGAGGAGACCTATCCGGAATATTTCGCCGACTTCAACAAGCGGCTGTTCACGCCCGGCGGCTTCTACCGCGGCAACAAGGCGCGCGAGCGCATCTGGAAGACGGAAAGCGGCAAGGCCGTGTTCACGGTGCCCAAGCAACTGACCGCCTGCGGCTTCGCCGAGGCACCGGGTCGCCTGAGCCTGGTCTCCCTGCGCAGCAACGACCAGTTCAACACGACCATCTACGGCTACAGCGACCGCGTGCGCGGCATCGAGGGCACCCGCGACGTGGTGCTGATCAATCGGAAGGAGATGGCGCGGCACGGCTTGCGCGAAGGCCAGATCGTCTCCCTGGTGAGCGACGCCGATGATGGCGTCGCGCGGCGCGTCGACGGCTTCAAGGTGTTGCCCTTCTCCCTGCCTGACGGGTGCGTGGCCGCCTACTACCCGGAAGTCAACCCGCTGGTACCGTTGTCGCACCATGATCAGCGGTCGAAGACGCCGGCATCGAAAAGCATTCCGGTGCGGATCGAGGCGTGAGGAACGACGGCGCGTGGCAGCCCGGCCGCGGCATTGCCGGCAAACAGCGTCAGAGCGATGCCGGGGAGCCTGGGTCGGAGCCCGCCGGCCGCAGGTAACCCACGACCAGCCGTGTCACCTCGTCGATGAACCGGTCGCGCTCGCCGTCCGGCGCCTGGGGCCTGCGGATGACGAAGTCATGGATCAGGGCTTCGACGGTGGTGACACAGATCGAGGTCGCCGTGTCGAGGTCTGCGACGGCGATCTCATGGCGGCGTTCTTCCAGGTAGGTCCTCACCATCAGGAAAGTCTCGCGCTGCAGCGCCTCGACGTCCGCAAGCTGGCCCATGCGCGGCACCTCGTCGGCGAAGACACGATGCAGGGCTGAATCGACCAGATGGGCGTCGACCGTCGCCCGCACCAGTTCGCGCATTGCCCGCTCCAGGCCGAGCGACGCCACTTCCTTCAGGGCATCGCCCACCAGCCCGAGCATTTCGCGGTTGTGGCGTGCGACCAGCGCGGCCACCAGCGCCTCCTTGTTGGGGAAATACTGATAGAGGGAACCCACGCTCACGCCCGCCGTCGCGGCGATGCGGTTGGTGCTGGCGCGGTCGTAGCCGTCCCGCGTCAGAACGCGAGCGGTCGCATCGAGCAGCGTCTCCACCATCGCGCGGGACCGCGGCTGGGAGGCGGATTTTCGCGGGTTCGTCTGGGTCCTGCGCGGCATGGAATGTTCTCCGCCAATGCGAGTAGACAATGCGAGCCATAGCTCGCAAATTCATCGCAGGCAACGGTCCTTCCCCTTCACCATTCCGGATGAAAGGCACTGCGATGTTGACCCTCCCCTACCGTACCCTGATGCACCAGAAGCGCTGGGCGACCAATGGCCTGAACGCGGTCATCGCCGACACCCTCGGCCGACTGCCGGACGAGGAACAGGTCCTGATCCGCCGGCTGCTCGACCACATCCAGACCGTCGACGAGATCTTCCGCCACAACCTCGAAGCGCGCCCGCACGGTCACTCGGCGCCGCGCTCGGCCGAGCTGCCGTCTTTCGAGGCCCTGGCGCAACGTGCGGAATCGACGGCGGACTGGTATGCCGACTATGCGGACGCCCTGTTGCCGGAGGAGGTGGACGAGGTGGTCGCCTTTTCCTTCTCGAACGGCGAACGCGCGCGCATGACGCGCGGCGAGATGCTGCTGCACGTGGCGACTCACGGCGCCGGCCATCGCGGCCAGGTCGCGCTCCTGCTACAGAAGAACGGCATCCAACCCTGGCCGGACCGGCTCACGGACTTCCTGCAGGCCGAGGCCCGCGCACCCTCACGCCACCTTTTTGAAACGGAGGACGCCGTCGCATGAATCCACCCAATCTGGAGCGCTTCCCGATCCATCTCGGCCGCGGCGGCCGCGCCGTCCGGCAACCCGCGTTCGACGGCATGGCGTGGTACGCCGCCTACACCGAGCGCCACGGCGCCGACGGCAGCGACGGACGGCTCGTGCAGCAATTCAGCTTCGGCGAGAGCTGGACGAGCTGGGAGCGGCATCCCGCCGGCGACGAGGTGGTGATCTGCACCGAAGGCGAGATCACGCTGTTCCAGGAGCTGCCAGAAGGGACGCGGAGCGTCACGCTGCGGCCGGGCGACTATGCGATCAACCCGCCGGGCATCTGGCACACGGCGGACATCGCGGGCCGGGCCACGGGACTGTTCATCACGGTCGGCTGGGGAACGGAGCATCGCCCGCGGTGATGCGCCGTCTATGATCCCGGAGGTGCGCGGCCGCGATTGAGATGCCGGGTCTGCCGGCGGCGCCACTCGTCGCGGCCCACGACGACGACGGTGGCCGCCGCCATGAGGGCCAAGGCGAACCAGGTCAGGGCATAGACCAGGTGCTCGTTGCGAAAGGCGACGACGGTCAGACCGCCGATCGGCCAGCCGCCGGCGTTTGGCGCAGCGTCGGCATCGATGAAGAACGGGGCAACATCCGTCAGTCCGCGAGCAGCGGCGATGGCTGCGACATCGCGGGAATACCAGCGGCCGGCGGCGGGATCGTTGCGGCGCAGGAAGCCGTCGGGCTCGCTCATGCGCAGCAGCCCTGTCACCTCGACGTTCCCGGCCGGATTGCCTGCCTGCCGTGTCGCCGGGTTCCGACGCTCCGGGGATACGAAGCCGCGGTTGACCAGGATCATGCTGCCCTGCGCCGTCCTGATCGGCGTCAGCACCCACCAGCCGCCGCCCTGCTCGGTCACGGCCTGCACCAGCGTCTCGCGGTCGTGCAGAAAGGTACCGGCGAGCCGGACACGACGATAGGCGTCCTGCGCCGCGTCAACCACGGGCCAGGCGGCAGCGGCCGGCACGGGCACGGGATCGGCATGGATGCGATTCTCGACATGCTCGATCAGCGCGAGCTTCCAGGTGCGGCGCTCGAGCTGCCAGACGCCGAGTGCCGCGAAGCCCGCCACACCGACCAGCGCCAGCACAACGAGGAGACCGAGCGTCGACAGTGAGCGGCCACGGTCCGTCGCCTGTCCTGAATTGGCCATCGTGAGGCTGAGTATGCACGTTCGGGCGTAGGTCATGCATGGCGAACTGCCGCGCAGCACCCGGCACGGTGGCCACAGTGGCCCTGCCGACACGGTGATCACCTCATCCGCCCCCTCCAGGCCAACCGGCTCGACCCCGCCGGACGACGGTGCTTCCATGCAGCGATGGCACGCAAGCTCAAGACCTACACGACGTCGGCCGGCTTCTTCGACCTCGCGGTTGCCGCGCCATCCATGA
>Ga0182792_1001733_pt1 | contig 16851 bp, 16 predicted proteins | sample Passage237B_FD_130497 | JGI IMG/M metagenome (GOLD analysis project Ga0182792, IMG submission 130497) | Cellulose adapted compost microbial communities from Newby Island Compost Facility, Milpitas, CA, USA - Passage2 37B (version 2) (version 2) ...
GGCGTGGCCCCGTTCCGCGGCTTCGTCCAGGAGCGCGCCGAGACCGGCGCCTCCGGCCGCAACTGGCTGTTCTTCGGCGCCCAGCACTTCAACACCGGCTTCCTGTACCAGACCGAGTGGCAGGAAGCGCTGCGCCGCGGCGAGCTGCACCGCATCGACCTGGCCTTCTCCCGCGACCAGGCGCAGAAGGTCTACGTCCAGCACCGCCTGCGCGAGCGCGGGCGCGACCTCTACGACTGGCTGCAGGGCGGCGCGCACCTGTACGTGTGCGGCGCCATCGCCATGGGCAAGGACGTCCACGCCGCGCTGCTGGACATCGTGGCCGCGCACAACGGCGGCGACGCCGAGGCCGCCGCCGAATTCCTCACCCGACTGCAGACCGAGGGCCGCTACAGCCGCGACGTCTACTGAGCCGCCCCGCGGCCGCCAGACGCCAGAGCCAGCCAACGCCATGAGCTCCCATTCCGTCGAAGACATCAAGATCAACAGCCGCGGCCTGCGGGGCACGCTGCTGGAAGGCCTGGCCGACCCGGTCACCGGCTCGCTGTCCGAGGAGGACCAGCGGCTGGTCAAGTTCCACGGCAGCTACCAGCAGGACGACCGCGACCTGCGCGACGAGCGCCGCCGGCAGAAGCTGGAGCCGGCGCACCAGTTCATGATCCGCATCCGCGCGCCCGGCGGGGTGTTCACCCCGGAGCAGTGGCTGAAGCTGGACGCCATCGCGCGCACCTACGCCAACCACTCGCTGCGCGTCACCACGCGCCAGACCTTCCAGTTCCACGGCGTGGTCAAGCGCGACCTGAAGGCCACCATGCAGGCCATCAACGCCGCGCTGCTGGACACCATCTCCGCGTGCGGCGACGTCAACCGCAACGTGCTGGCCTGCAGCAACCCGTTGCAGTCGCGCCTGCATGCCGAGGTGTACGAGTGGGCGCAGAAGCTGTCGCTCGAATTCCTGCCCAGGACCCGCGCCTACTACGAGATCTGGCTGGACCAGGAGAAGCTGGCCGACAGCGGGCAGGAGGAGGACCCGATCTACGGCACGGCCTACCTGCCGCGCAAGTTCAAGATGGCCGTGGCGGTGCCGCCGACCAACGACGTGGACGTGTTCGCCAACGACTTCGGCCTGATCGCCATCGTCGGCGAGGACGGCGGCCTGGCCGGCTTCAACGTCGCCATCGGCGGCGGCATGGGCGCCACCCACGGCGACGCCCGGACCTACCCGCGCCTGGCCAGCGTGATCGGCTTCGTCACGCCGGAACAGGCCATCGCCATCGCCGGCGCGGCGCTGACCGTGCAGCGCGACTACGGCGACCGTGTGGAGCGCAAGCACGCGCGCTTCAAGTACACCATCGACGACCGCGGCCTGGACTTCATCGTCGCCGAGATGGAGAAGCGCGCCGGCTTCGCCCTGGCGCCGGCGCGCCCCTACGCCTTCGACCACAACGGCGACCGCTTCGGCTGGGTCGAGGGCGAGGACGGCCGCTGGCACCTGACGCTCTCCCTGCCCACCGGCCGCATCGCCGACCGCCCCGGCCGCCCGCACCTGACCGGCCTGCGCGAGATCGCCAACGTGCACCGCGGCCAGTTCCGCCTCACCGCCAACCAGAACCTGGTCATCGCCGGCGTGCCGGCCGGGGAGCGCGCGCGCATCGACGCGCTGGTGCGCGACCACGCGCTGGACGCCGAGAACCGCGCCCCGACCGCGCTGGCGCGCACCGCGATGGCCTGCGTGGCGCTGCCCACCTGCGCCCTGGCCATGGCCGAGGCCGAGCGCTACCTGCCCGGCTTCGCCGCCCGGCTGGAGCCGCTGCTGGACCGCCACGGCCTGCGCGAGGCGCCCATCCTGCTGCGCATTTCCGGCTGCCCCAACGGCTGCCCGCGGCCCTACCTGGGCGAAATCGCGCTGGTGGGCAAGGCCCCGGGCCGCTACAACCTCATGCTCGGCGCCGACCACCGCGGGCAGCGCCTGAACACGCTGTACCGCGAGAACATCACCGAGGCCGAGATCCTCGAGGCGCTGGACCCGCTGCTGGCCCGCTACGCGGCCGAACGGCAGCCGGACGAGCGCTTCGGCGACTTCCTGCACCGCACCGGCCTGGTGTCGCTGCCCCCGTATCCCACCCACGTCCAAGTCGAGCCGGCCAAGGCCGCGCTCGGCGAGGCCGCCTGATCCATGCCGCCGTGTCCCCTGCGTCCGGAGTCTCAGATGAGCCTGACCGCCCCGACCACCGAAGCCGCCAACAGCCCCGAAGCCCCCGCGTTCGACCTGGCCGCGCTCAACGCCCGGCTCGAGACGATGGACGCCGAGCGGCGCGTGGCCTGGGCCCTGGAGTTCGGGCACGGCAACCCGGCGCTTTCCTCCAGCTTCGGCGCGCAGTCGGCGGTGGCGCTGCACATGCTCACGCAGCAGAAGCCGGACATCCCGGTGATCCTGATCGACACCGGCTACCTGTTCCCCGAGACCTACCGCTTCGCCGACGAGCTGACCGAGCGCCTGAAGCTCAACCTCAAGGTGTACCGCCCGCTGGTCAGCCGCGCCTGGATGGAAGCCCGCCACGGCCGCCTGTGGGAGCAGGGCGTGGAAGGGCTGGACAACTACAACCAGCTGCGCAAGGTCGAGCCGATGCGGCGCGCGCTGGACGAGCTGAACGTGGGCACCTGGTTCACCGGCCTGCGCCGCAACCAGTCGGCCAGCCGCGCCGGAACCCCGATCCTGCAGCAGCGCGGGCACCGGCTGAAGGTCAACCCGATCGCGGACTGGACCGACCGCGACGTGTGGCAGTACATGAAGCAGCACGACCTGCCCTACCACCCGCTGTGGCACGAGGGCTACGTCTCCATCGGCGACTTCCACACCACCACGCGCTGGGAGCCGGGCATGAAGGACGAGGACACCCGCTTCTTCGGCCTCAAGCGCGAGTGCGGGATCCACGAGGACATCTGAGCGGCCCGCCGCAGCCCGCGACCGCCGGCGCCGCGTCCCTGCCACGCAGCAGCGGCGCCGGCCGCGGCGCCGCCCCGGGCGGACGAAAACCGCGGGGAACCCCCTCGCAGGCGGGTCGGGCATCGCCCGCGGCGGGGCGCCTTGCCCCGGCCCCTCACATGCTGATCGTCTGGGTCAGCGATTCCCAGGTCGGGGGCTGCGGCCAGGCGGGCTCCTGGTTGCCGTCCAGCACGCGGCGCAGGTCGCGCTTGTCGATCTGCGGCGCCAGCACGTGCACCAGTTCCAGCGCGTAGTCGCGCAGCACGCGGTCGCGCGGCAGCACCGCCCAGGCGATGCACTCGGCGATCTCCGCCGGCGCGGGCCAGCCGCGCAGGTCGGTGTCGCCCGTGCTCACCGCCATCTCCGCCAGCAGGCCCACGCCCAGGCCGGCGCGCACGTAGGTCTTGATCAGGTCCGCGTCCAGCGCGGTCAGGGCGATGTTCGGCTCCAGGCCCACGCCGGCGAAGGCGCGCTGCAGCGAGGATTCGGGCCGGGTGGAGGACTCGTAGCTGATCAGCGGCTGCTGCGCCAGCTGCTGCATGTCCGGGGCCCCGCCGGCGCGGTCCAGCGGGTGGCCGCGCGGCACCACCACCAGCCGCCGCCAGCGGTACAGCGGCACCGCCACCCCGCCCTGCGGCTCGCCGCCGGCGGTGCTGACCACGGCCATGTCGGCGTCGCCCTGGCCCAGCAGGTCCAGCGCGGCACCCTCGGTGGCCTGCTGCAGGTGCACGCTCACCTGCGGGAAGTCGCGCTTGATCCGCGCGATGGCCGGCGGCAGCACGAAGCGGGCCTGGGTGTGGGTGGTGGTCAGGGTCAGCTGGCCCTGGCTCTCGCGGCGCTGGTTGGCCGCGTAGGCGCGGATGTTGGCGGTCTCGGCCAGGATCACCCGCGCCCGCTCCAGCACTTCCGCGCCGGCGGGGGTGATGGCTTCCAGGCTGCGGCCCTTGCGCACGAACAGCAGGAAGCCCAGCTCGTCCTCCAGCTGCTTGAGCTGCTTGGACAGGCCGGGCTGGGTGGCGTGCACGCGCGCCGCGGCCAGGGTGATGTTCAGCCCGGCATCGGCGATGGCGACGAGATAGCGGAGCTGGGTGAGCGTCATCGGGCGTGGGTGGGTGACCGCGGCGACAGGCAGCGACTGTAGTGGCAATCGTCCTGCCGATCTTATAACCGGGCTGCATGAGCATTGTGCGCCAAGTTATTTCCGCCCGTTATGACCCGGCGCTAGGGTCGGCACTCTCCGTTTTCCAGCGAGCCCCGCCCGTGCGCCTGCCGTCTCCCGCCACGCCGCCCGCCGACTTCGCGCCCGGCAGCGTGACCCTGGTCGGCGCCGGCCCCGGCGACCCCGGCCTGCTCACCCTGCATGCGCTGCGCGCGCTGGAGGCGGCCGAGGTGGTGCTGCACGACCGCCTGGTCGGCGAGGGCGTGCTGGCGCTGGCCAACCCGGCGGCGCTGAGGATCGAGGTGGGCAAGTCCGCCAGCGGCCGCAGCACGCGCCAGGAGGACATCCACGCGCTGATGCTGCGCCACGCGCGCGGCGGGCTGCGCGTGGTGCGGCTCAAGGGCGGCGACCCGTTCGTGTTCGGGCGCGGCGGCGAGGAACTGGAGTTCCTGCGCGCGCACGGCATTGCCTACCGCGTGGTCCCGGGCGTCACCGCCGCGCTGGCCTGCGCCGCCTACGCCGGCATCCCGCTGACCCACCGCGACCACGCGCAATCCCTGCGGCTGGTCACCGCGCACTGCCGCGACTCGCTGGACACGCTGGACTGGGCCGCGCTGGCGCAGGAGCGCCAGACCCTGGCCGTGTACATGGGCGTGGCCGGGCTGGAGCAGCTGCGCGAGCGCCTGCTCGCCGCCGGGCGCGACCCGGCCACGCCCTTCGCGCTGGTCGAGAACGGCTCGCGCCCGGAGCAGCGCGTGGTCGCCGGCACCCTGGCCGACCTGCCCGAGACCGCCCGCGCGCATGCGGTGGCCTCACCGGCGCTGCTGATACTGGGCGAGGTGGCCGCGCTGGCCGGCCAGCTGCACTGGTTCGGCGCCGCGCCTCTGGGGCCGCCCGGGCCCGGCCTGGCGCGCGCCGCCTGATTCCCCTTCCCTCCGCATCCACCACACAGGAAAGCTCCATGGCCATCTACGACAGCATCCTGGACACCATCGGCCACACCCCGGTCGTCAAGCTGCACCGCGTCGCCCCGTCGCACGTGGAGCTGTACGCGAAGGTGGAGGCGTTCAACCCCGGCGGCTCGGTGAAGGACCGCCTGGCGCTGGCCATCGTGCTCGACGCCGAGGCCAAGGGCCTGCTCAAGCCCGGCGACACCATCGTCGAGGCCACCTCCGGCAACACCGGCGTGGCGCTGGCGCAGGTGGCCGCCGCGCGCGGCTACAAGTTCGTGGCCACGATGGTCGAGACCTTCTCGGTCGAGCGCCGCAAGCTGATGCGCGCATACGGCGCCAAGGTGATCCTCACCCCGGCCGCCGAGCGCGGCAGCGGCATGGTGCGCAAGGCCGAGGAGCTGGCGAAGAAGCACGGCTGGTTCCTCGCCCGCCAGTTCGAGAACCCGGCCAACCCGGCCTACCACCGCCAGACCACCGCCGCGGAGATCCTGCGCGACTTCGCCGGCCGCCGCCTGGACCACTTCGTCAGCGGCTGGGGCACCGGCGGCACGCTGACCGGCGTGGGCGAGGTGCTGCGCGTGGCAAGGCCGGAAGTGAAGATCACCGCCGCCGAGCCGGCCAACGCCTCGCTGCTGGCCGGCAACGAGTGGAAGCCGCACAAGATCCAGGGCTGGACCCCAGACTTCGTGCCGCAGGTGCTCAACCGCGAGGTGGCCGACCGCATCCTGGGCATCGCCGACGAGGAGGCCATCGCCACCGCGCGCCGGCTGGCAGCCGAGGAAGGCATCTTCTGCGGCATCTCCGCCGGTGCGACCGTGGCCGCCGCGCTCAAGGTCGCGGCCGAGGCGCCGGAAGGCTCGGTGCTGCTGGCCATGCTGCCGGACACCGGCGAGCGCTACTTCTCCACCCCGCTGTTCGAGGGGGTGAACGAGGGCTCGGACGACGAGTGGCTGGCCTCGCTGGGCTGAGCCCGCCCGGAGGTCCATGCAGGGACGGGGGGCATGCGAGTGCCGCCCGTCCTGTTTCCCGCCCCGCCGCGGTTCGCGGCCACGCCCTTGCGGGGGCGGTGCGCCTCAGTGGGCCGCCGCTGCCGCCTCGGACGGATCGCCGCCGCCGGCCGGATCGCGCCCGCCGTGCATCATCAGCACCAGCGGCATCGCGCACAGCGTGAGCACCATCATCAGCCAGAAATCGTTGGCGTAGCCGATGGCGGCCGCCTGCCGCGACAACTCCGCGTTCAGCAGCGCCGCGCCCGACGCCGTCGACGGGTCCCACAGGGCCGGCAGCAGCCCCTGCTCGGCGCCCCACGCCGGGATGCGCGCGCCGATTTCCGCATGGTTGACCTGGCCGGCGCGCGACAGCAGCGTCACCACGATCGAAATGCCCACCGACGAACCGATGTTGCGCACCAGGCTGAACAGCCCCGCCGCCTCCGTGCGTTGCGACGGCAGCAGCGTCGAATAGGCGATGGTGGAAATGGGCACGAACACCAGCCCCAGGCCCAGGCCCTGCACCACGCCCAGCCACACCACCGCCTGCATCGAGGCCTCGGTGCCGAACTGCGACATGCCGTGCAGCGAATACGCCATCAGGCCCATGCCCGCGAGGATGGGGATGCGCGCGTCCACCCGCCCCAGCATCCGCCCCACCAGCATCATGGCGAACATCGTGCCCACCCCGCGCGGCGCCAGCACCAGGCCGATGGTCAGCACGGGGTAGTGCATCAGCGTGTTGAGGTAGGGCGGCATCAACGCCAGCGTGGCGAACAGCACGATGCCCACCACGAAGATCAGCACGCACCCCACCGCGAAATTGCGGTTGGCCAGCAGGCCCAGGTCCAGCAGCGCGCGGTCGCGGCGGTTCCACCACCACAGGCCGTACAGGTACAGCGCCACGAAGGCCAGCGCCGCCTCCACCTGCACCTCCAGGCTGCCGAACCAGTCCTGGCTCTCGCCGCGGTCCAGGAACAGCTGCAGCGCGCCGATGCCCAGCGCCAGCAGCCCCAGCCCGATGCCGTCCAGCGGACGCTGCTGCGGCGCGTCCTTCTTCACGCTGGCCATGATGCCCAGCAGCGCCAGCACGCCCACCGGCAGGTTGATCAGGAACACCCAGTGCCAGCTGTAGTACTCGGTCAGCCAGCCGCCCAGCGGCGGGCCGAGGATGGGGCCGACCATGATGCCCATGCCCCACAGCGCCATCGCCGCGCCGTGCTTCTCCCGCGGGAACGCGTCCAGCAGCAGCGACTGCGAGATCGGCACCAGCGAGGCGCCGAACATGCCCTGCAGGATGCGGAACAGCACCATCTCGCCGATGCCGGTGGCGATGCCGCACAGCAGCGAGGCCACGGTGAAACCGGCCACGGCGATGATCAGCAGCCGGCGCCGGCCCAGCCGCCCGGCCAGCCAGCCGGTGACCGGGGTGAGGATGGCCGCGGCGACGATGTAGCTGGTCAGCACCCAGGACGCCTGGTCCTGCGTGGCCGACAGCGAGCCCTGCATGTCCGGCAGGGCGACGTTGGCGATGGTCGTGTCCAGCGCCTGCATCAGCGTGGCCAGCATGACCGAGCCGACCAGCAGCGCGCGGTTGCCGCCGCCGGAGGAAGCGAGGCGCTGGATCATGGTAGGAACCTCTGCGTGGAGCGCCCGCCGCGCGGGCGCGGGATCAGCCGTGGGCGGTGGCCGCGCCGCGGTCGCCCGGGGCCGGGTCGCGCAGGTCCACCTCGACCTCGGCGCTCATGCCGGCGCGCAGCATCGGCGCGTCGTCGCGATCGGCGCCGTCGATCTCCAGCCGCACCGGGATGCGCTGGACGATCTTCACCCAGTTGCCGGTGGCGTTCTGCGGCGGCAGCACGCTGAACTCGGCGCCCGAGGCCGGCGCGATGGAGGCCACGTGGGCCTTCCACTCCACGCCCGGGTAGCCGTCCACGTGCACCCGCGCCGGCTGGCCGACCTTCATCCGCGCCAGCTCGGTCTCCTTGAAGTTGGCCTCGATCCACACCGGCTCGGTGGCCACCAGCGGCATCGCCGTCTGGCCGACGTTGAGGAACTCGCCGACCTGCAGGTCGTGCAGGCCGACGATGCCGTCCACCGGCGCGCGCACCTCGGCATGCGCCAGGTCCAGGCGCGCCTTCTCCAGCATCGCCAGCGCGGCGCGGTACTCGGGCAGCTCGCGCGTGGGAGTGCCGGGGCTGCCGCTGAGCGAAGCCGCGGCCTCGGTCTGCGCGGCGATGGCGTCGGCCAGGTCGGTGCGCGCCTCGGCCACGGCGTGGCGGGCGTCGTCGAGCATCTTGCGCGAGACCAGCTGGCGCCCGGCCAGCTCCTGCATGCGCTGCAGGTCGCGCTGCGCCCAGGCCAGGGTCTCGCGTGCGGCCTGGATCGAGGTGCCGGCGCCGGCCACCTTGGCGCGGCTGGCGTCGGCACTGTTGGCCATGCGCGCCACCAGTGCCTCGTTCTGCGCCACCGCGATTTCCAGCGGCTGCGGGTCGATGCGGAACAGCAGGTCGCCGCGCCGGACCGGCTGGTTCTGGCCCACCGCGACCTCGACCACGCGGCCGGCCACCTGCGGCGCCACCAGGATGCGATCCGCCTTCACGTAGGCGTTGTCGGTGCCGACCTCGCGACTGGACAGGTGCCACTCCCAGCCGAAGAAGCCGGCCACGGCCAGCGGGCCGGCGACCCACAGCCACACCGGCACGCGGCGCCTGCGGACAGGGGAAGGAGCCGCCTGCGGGGCGGCGTTGTCGGACTTGGAGGTCATGGCGTCAGTTCCTGGGGGCGGGCTCGCCGCGGCTCTCGCGGTCGAGCTGGAGGAGGTTCTCGCGCAGCCGGTCGAGCACCGACAGCGTGGTGGCCAGGTCGTCGCGGCCGATGCCGGCCATGGCGTCCTCGCGCACCGAACGCGCCACCGCCTCGACCTGGTCCATGATCGCGGCCGAATGCGGCGACAGGTGCAGGCGCCAGACGCGGCGGTCGGCCGGGTCGGCGCGGCGCTCGACGAAGCCGGCCTTCTGCAGGCGGTCGATCACCCGGCCCACGGCGATGGGCTCCATGTCCAGCTGGTCGGCCAGCTCGACCTGGGTGATGCCTTCGTCGTGCCCGATGCGCTTCAGCGCGCGCCACTGGGCCCGGGTCAGCTCCAGGTGCGCGACGCGGCGGTCGAAGACGCGGCCGAACAGGCGCCCCAGGTCGGTGACCAGGTAGCCGAGGCTTTCGCGGGGGTCGGGACGGCCGGGCATGCTGCGCAGGATATTATTGCCTAGGCAGGTATTCAAGCCGCGTCGCCGCGCCGTTCAGCCGCCGGTCGCCGATGGGTTCCCGTCCGGCCTGCTGCGTCGCGCCCGTCGTGGGCGCCCGTACGAAAAAAGCCGCGCCCGGCGCGGCGTCCCGCGCGCCGGCCAGGCCGCGCCCGCACTCGGTGCGGGCTCAGCGGGCCACCATGAAGGCCTCGATCTCCTCGGCCGAGCGCGCCAGTCCTTCGGTCAGCACGCGGTGGCCGTCGGCGGTGATCAGCACGTCGTCCTCGGTGCGGATGCCGATGCCGCGCCACTTCGCGTGCACGCCGGCCTCGTCGGGGGCCACGTACAGGCCCGGCTCGATGGTCAGCACCATGCCCGGCTCCAGCAGCCGCGGCTCGCCGTCGATCCGGTAGTCGCCCACGTCGTGCACGTCCAGGCCCAGCCAGTGGCCGCTCTTGTGCCGGTAGAAGCGCTTGTAGTGGCCCTCGGCGACGTTCTTCTCCAGGCCCCCGCGCAGCAGGCCCAGCCGCAGCAGCCCCTCGGTGAGCGTCATCACCGCCGCCTCGTGCAGCGCGGCGAAGGGCACGCCCGGCCGCGCCCGCTCCAGCGCGGCGGCCTGCGCCGCGCCGACCAGGTCGTGCAGCGCCCGCTGCTCCTTCGTGTAGCGGCCGCCGGCCGGGAAGGTGCGGGTGATGTCGGCGGCGTAGCCGCGGTACTCGGCGCCGGCGTCGACCAGCACCAGGTCGCCGTCGCGCGCCCGGGCGCGGTTGGCCACGTAGTGCAGCACGCAGGCGTTGGCGCCCGTGCCGACGATGGTGCCGTAGGCCGGCCAGGCGTCGGCCGCGCGGAACACCCGCTCGATCTCGGCCTGCAGCTCGTACTCGTGGATGCCGGGGCGCGCGGCGCGCATCGCGGCCTCGTGCGCGCGCACGCTGATCTCGGCGGCGCGCTGCATCAGCCGCACCTCGTCGCGGGACTTGAACAGCCGCTGCTCGTGCAGCAGGTGGCCCAGCTCGAGGAACTCGTGCGGCGGCTGCGCGCCGTGGCGCACCTGGGCGCGCACGCGGTTGACCCAGCCGATCAGCTTCAGGTCGAACTCGGCGTCGCGGCCGAAGTGGTAGTACACCCGCGAGCGGCCTTCCAGCAGGCCCGGCAGGATCTCGTCCAGGTCGTCGATCGGGTAGGCGTCGTCCATGCCGTAGTCGGCCACCGCGCCGTCCTGGCCGGCGCGCGGGCCGTCCCAGCCCTCGCGCTCGGGGTCGCGCTCGCGGCAGAACAGCAGCGCCTCGCCGTGGCGGCGGCCGGGCACCAGCACCAGCACCGCTTCCGGCTCGGGGAAGCCGCACAGGTACCAGAAGTCCGAATCCTGCCGGTACGGATAGTGGGTGTCGTGGCTGCGCACGCGCAGCGGCGCGGCCGGCAGCACCAGGATGGCGTCCTCGCCGGCCATGCGCATGAGCTGCCGGCGGCGCCGGGCGTACTCGGCCGCCCCGATTCCGGTGAGCGAACGCAGCATGTCAGTTCAGGCTGCGGCGGTGGCGCGGGCCGAGCACGCAGTCGCCGTGCAGCAGCAGCGCGGCCACGCGCACGAACTCCTCCAGTTCGGACAGGGCGGACTCGTCCTCCTCGTCCTCGTCGATGTCCTGCACGCGCGCGCGCGCCAGCCGGGCCAGGTCCTGCAGCGCCTCGCCGCCCTCCTCCGACAGCGGCGGCTGCGCGCCGGCCGCCAGGCCGAAGCCGCCGAGGAAGCTGCGGCACCAGTCGAACAGCGCCTGCGCGCGCTGGCGCAGGGGCGCCTCGTCGTCCTCCAGCAGCAGCTGGAAGGAGAACTCGCCGTCGCCCAGCTGCGCGGCGCTGGCCTGGCGCAGCCGGTCCAGCGCGCCGTCCCGCGGCGGCGCCGGCAGGGCCGGATCGGCCATGACCCGCGCCGGCCAGTCGGCCACGTCCCCGCCGCCGCCGGCCAGCCACCCGCACAGCGCGCCGTGCAGCTCGGGCGCGGACGCGCCCAGACCCAGCTCGCGGCTGGCGGCGGCGACCTCGTGGGGCGTGGGAAGTTGCTGCATTGGCACCAGGCTCCGGGGGCGAAGGGCCCGCGCGGCGTGCGCCGCATCGGCCTGCGCAGTGTAGCAACCGGGGGCGTCGTCGGCTTGTCGCCGTCGGCGCCGCCCGCCTACACTCGGCCGGATCGCCCATCCACGCCGGTCATCCATGCCGCCCGACGCCGCCGCGCGCATCCGCCCGAGTGGAACCCGCCGCCGGACCGGCCGCCCGTGACCGCGCTGCTGATCTCGCTTGCCGTGGGGCTGCTGCTCCTGGTGCTGGTGCTGCTCTGGCACTGGCGCGGCAGCCACGCCGAGCAGACCGAGGCGCTGCGCGCCCGCGAGGAACACCTGACCCTGGCGCTGTGGGGTTCGGGCGAGCACTTCTGGGACTTCGACCTGGGGCGGCGCCAGCTGCACCTGCTGCACAGCGACGAGGGCGAGCCGGGCAGCGGCACCGGCCTGTCGGTGACCACCCGCCAGGCCGCGGTGCCGCCGGTGCATCCGCACGACCGCGCCCAGGTGCGCCAGCGGCTGCGCGCGCACCTGCGCGGCATCGAGCCGCTGTTCACGTCCGAGCACCGCATCGATCCGCACGGGGAGGGCGACTGGGTCTGGGTGCGCGTGCGCGGCCGCACCGTCGAGCGCGACGCCGCCGGCCGCCCGCGGCGGCTGGCCGGCACCGCGCGCGACACCACCGCCAGCCGCCACGCCGACGCCGAGCGCCGCATCGCCAGCGAAGTGCTGCGCAGCATGGGCGAGGCGGTGGCGGTGCTGGACCGCGACCTGCACTTCGTCGCGGTCAACCCCGCCTTCAGCCGCATCACCGGCTACGGCGACGCGCAGGTGCTGGGCCGCCCCTTCGCCCTCCTGGACTCCGGCCGCCGCGACGGCCGCGACCGCGCGCTGCATGACGAGTTCGCGCGCGGCGGCCAATGGCAGGGCAACCTGTGGATGACCCGCCGCGACGGCGAGGAGATCCTCTGCCACGTCCGCCACAACGGCATCGGCGACGCCTCCGGGGAGAGCAGCTTCCACGTGGTAGTGCTCAGCGACATCACCGAGCAGAAGCGCGCCGAGCAGGAACTGCGCTACCTGGCCAACTACGATCCGCTCACCGGCCTGCCCAACCGCTCGCTGCTGTCCGAGCGGCTGGCGCGCGCCATCGTCCGCGCGCGGCGCGAGGGCGGCCACGTGGCGGTGCTGTTCCTGGACCTGGACCGCTTCAAGGACGTCAACGATTCGCTCGGCCACGCCGCCGGCGACCGCGTGCTGCGCGCGGCGGCCGAGCGCGTGCAGCAGGCGGTGGGCCCTCACCACACCGTGGCGCGGCTGGGCGGCGACGAGTTCACGGTGGTGCTCGAGGGCCTGGCCTCGGCGGACGCGGCCGAGCACACCGCGCGCCGGGTGCTCGAGGCCTTCGCCGCGCCGCTGGTGTTCGGCGAGCACCACGAGATCAGCATCTGCCCGTCCATCGGCATCAGCCTGTTCCCGACCCACGCGCAGGTGCCGACGGAACTGCTCAAGCACGCCGACACCGCCATGTACCAGGCCAAGGCCGCCGGCCGGCGCACCTGGCAGGTCTATTCGGCGGACATGGACGAGTCCACGCGCCGGCGCGCCACCCTGGCCGGTCTGCTGCGGCGCGTGCTGGAGCGCGACGAGCTGACCGTGGTGTACCAGCCGCGCTACTCGCTGCGCGAGCGCCGCGTGGTCGGCGCCGAGGCGCTGCTGCGCTGGCGCAACCCCGACTTCGGCGTGGTTCCGCCCGACCAGTTCATCCCGCTGGCCGAGGACACCGGCCTGATCCTGGAGATCGGCGAGTGGGTGCTGAAGGAGGCGTGCACCACGCTGCGCCAGTGGCGGGAAGCCGGGCTCCACGGCCTGCGCATGTCGGTGAACGTGTCGGCCATCCAGCTGCTGCGCGGCGACCTGGCCGCCACCCTGGCGCGGATCCTGGCCGAGACCGGGGTTTCCTCCGGCCAGCTGGAACTGGAGCTGACCGAGAGCGCCATCATGGCCAACGTCGAACGCAGCGCCAGCGTGCTGCACGCCTGCCGCGCGCTGGGCGTGGGCGTGGCGGTGGACGACTTCGGCACCGGCTACTCGTCCCTGGCCTACCTCAAGCGGCTGCCGCTGACCACGCTGAAGATCGACCAGGAGTTCGTCGGCGACCTGACCCGCGACCCGGACGACGAGGCCATCACCAGCACGGTGATCGCCATGGGCCACTCGCTGGCGCTGACCGTCGTCGCCGAGGGGGTCGAGACGGCCGGGCAGCTGCAGTTCCTGCGCGAGCACGGCTGCGACGAAATCCAGGGCCACTACATCGCCGCGGCGATGGCTCGCGAGGATTGCCTGGCGTTCATCCGCCAGCAGGAGCCGCTGCCCGCCTGAACGGCCCGCCGCCCGCTTGACCGGGCCGGCGGCGGCTGCCTATCGTGGCCGCCATGGATCCCGCCGCCGACGCCATCGCCCAGCTTCGCGCCCTCGCCGCGCGGGTCGAGGCGCTGGCCGACCGCTGCCAGCGCCTGGCCGACGAGAACCGCAGCCTGCGCCAGCAGCAGGAACAGCTGATGGGCGAGCGGGCGCAGCTGCTGCACAAGAACGAGCAGGCGCGCTCGCGGGTGGAGGCGATGATCGCGCGGCTGAAGTCGCTGGAGCAGCACACGTGAGCGCCGCCGAGCCGGTCGAGGTCCGCATCCTCGACCGCGAATACACCGTGGGCGTCAGCGCCGAGGAACGCGACAGCCTGGTGGCCGCGGCCCGCCTGCTCGACTCGCGCATGCGCGAGCTGCGCGGCAGCAACCGCATGGTCGCGCTGGACCGCATCGCCGTGCTGGCCGCGCTGAACCTGGCCCACGAGTTGCAGCAGCTGCGCGAGGAGCGCGAATCGCGCGAGCGCGAGCTGACCCGCACGCTGGACGCGCTGAACCGCCGCCTGGACGGCCTGCTCGGCCCGTCCGCGCCCGCCGAGCGCGATTGACTGCGTCTTGCGCCGCTGAACCAGGCATTGCCGATGCCTTCGCAGGCGCCGACGGACGGGCTAGGCAGCCCCTCCGCGGGCGCTATAATCGCTTCGCGTTCTCTGCCGTGTGCGACAGCTGGCAAAACATTCGCCTTGTCCCTTAAAAACGACACCGGGGATGCGACGGCGCCGGGAGTGCAGGTCCGCCACGCAGCGGAAAGCCCGATGGCTCCCCAGCTTCCCCACTTGAACCCCGGGTTCAAGGTCGTTTCGCCGCATCGGCATGGCGGAGAATGCCTTTTTCCTGGCAACGCCTCCCACACGGGAGGCGTTGCCGTTTCCGCGCCCGGCGAACGCGGCTTGGCGTCGGCGCGCCGGTCCGCGATGATGCGCGCCTCGCCCCGCCGGAACCCCCGATGAGCCAGGACCGCGCCACGCTGCGCCAGCAGCTGCGCCAACGCCGCCGCGCCCTGTCGCCGGCCACGCGCATCGCCGCGGCCGACGCACTGGCCGCGCGGATCCTCGCCCTGCCCTTCCTGCCCGCGCGCGGCTACGTGGCCGGCTACTGGGCCATGGACGGCGAGATCGGCCTGCATGCGCTGCAGCTGCGCCTGCCGCCCGGCCTCGTCTACTGCCTGCCGGTGCTGCACGAGCCCGCACAGCGGCTGCGCTTCGCGCCCTGGCGTCCCGGCGATGCGCTGGTCACCAACCGCTACGGCATCCCGGAGCCGGACGTGGCGCCGTCCTCGGCGCTGGCGGCCGAGGACATGGCGCTGGTGGTGATGCCGCTGGTGGGCTTCGACGCCTCCGGGCAGCGGCTGGGCATGGGCGGCGGTTGGTATGATCGCAGCTTCGCGTTCCGCCGCGACCGCGCCGCGCCGCCGTGGCTGGTCGGCGCCGGCTTCGGCGTGCAGCAGGTGCCGGCGCTGGAAGTGGCCGCCTGGGACGTCGTGCCCGACGCGATCTGCACCGAGAACGCCACCCTGCTCCGCGACCCCGACGCCCTGCCCGCATGAGCCCCCGCAAGCGCCACTGGCTGATGAAGTCCGAACCGGACGCCTTCTCCATCGACGACCTGCAGCGCGTCGGCACCGAGCCGTGGACCGGCGTGCGCAACTACCAGGCGCGCAACTTCATGCGCGACGGGATGCGGATCGGCGACGGCGTGCTGTTCTACCACTCCAACACCGCCGTCCCCGGCATCGTCGGCATCGCCAGCGTCGCCAGTCATGCCTACCCCGACGAGACCCAGTTCGATCCGAAGTCGGACTACTTCGACCCGAAGGCCACCCGCGAGCAGCCGCGCTGGTTCCTGGTCGACGTGAAGTTCGAGCGCAAGCTCGCGCGCACCATCCCGCTGGAGGAGATCAAGCGCCACGCCGACGCGCTGGGCGAGGCCTTTCCGCTGGTCGCGCGCGGGAGCCGGCTGTCGGTGTTCCCCGTGACCGCCGCGCAATGGAAGCTGCTGCTCTCGCTGGAGTGACACCGCCCCGCTGCCGGGACGCCCCTGGTCGCCGGAAGGCTCTCCGGCTGCCGCACCGCTGATCGACGGAGCGTGCCTTGCAGGAGCCTGCCTCGCCGGCGACCACTGCGAATCGTCCCGCCAGCGCCCCATCGGCCAAGCGGTCGCCACCCACACCTGCCGCCACGACACGTCCCAACCGGTATCCCACATGTCCGAAGCAAAGCGCCTGGCCGGCGAGAAGGCCATCGAATACGTCGAGGACGGCATGGTCGTCGGCGTCGGCACCGGCTCCACGGTGGCCTACTTCATCGACGCGCTGGGCCGCATCCGCGACCGCATCGCCGGCGCGGTGTCCAGTTCCGAGCAGAGCACCGCGCGGCTGCGGGCCCTCGGCATCGAGGTGCTGGACGCCAACGCCGCCGGCCCGCTGAAGCTGTACGTGGACGGCGCCGACGAATGCGACCCGCACAAGCGCCTGATCAAGGGTGGCGGCGCGGCGCTCACGCGCGAGAAGATCATCGCCGAGGCCAGCGAGACCTTCGTCTGCATCGTCGACCCGGCCAAGCAGGTGCCGGTGCTGGGCCGGTTCCCGCTGCCCGTGGAAGTGATCCCGATGGCGCGCAGCCTGGTCGCCCGCCGCATCCTGGCCCTCACCGGCGGCCAGCCGGTGTGGCGCGACGGCACGGTCACCGACAACGGCAACTGGATCCTGGACGTGCACAACCTCTCCATCACCGACCCGGTGGGCCTGGAGAGCGAACTCAACCAGATCCCCGGCGTGGTGAGCGTCGGCCTGTTCGCCCGCCGCCCGGCCGACATCGTCATCGTCGGCGGCGAACCGCCGCGGGTGCTGTAGCCGCCACGATCGTCCACTTTGCAGGCGCCGGCTTGTCGGCGACTGCGACGGGCCCGGTTCGCGTGCTCGTCGCGGGCAGGCCCGCTTCCGACCGGTGGCCATGACCCGCAGGGCGGTCGCCGGCAACACCGGCTCCGCCGGAGCGCCGCGGCTTGACCGCCCCCCGCCTTTCTCCGAAGGGGCCCCCACCC
>Ga0182792_1001736_pt1 | contig 16839 bp, 15 predicted proteins | sample Passage237B_FD_130497 | JGI IMG/M metagenome (GOLD analysis project Ga0182792, IMG submission 130497) | Cellulose adapted compost microbial communities from Newby Island Compost Facility, Milpitas, CA, USA - Passage2 37B (version 2) (version 2) ...
GGCCACATCGACCTGTCGATCCTCGGCGCGATGCAGGTGGCGCAGAACGGCGACCTTGCCAACTGGATGATCCCCGGCAAGATGGTGAAGGGCATGGGCGGCGCCATGGACCTCGTTGCCGGCGTCAAGCGCGTCGTGGTGGTGATGGAGCATGTCGCCAAGGATGGCGCCAAGCTGTTGAAGCAGTGCACGCTGCCGCTGACCGGCGAACGGGTGGTCGATATGGTGATCACCGACCTTGCGGTGTTCACCATCGACAAGCACGGCGACGGCGGCACCACACTGATCGAGCTGGCCGACGGCGTCACGCTCGATGAGGTCAAGGCCAAGACCGAGGCCGATTACCGCGTCGCGCTGACCAACGCCTGAGGCACGGGTATCGACTGCGGCGCCGCCGGCTCGGTCGAATCCGCCTTGAGCGGCGCATCGGCAAGGCGGGTGAGGAAGATCACCGGCACCATGCTGGCGGCGACGATCAGGAGGGCGGCGAGGGCGCCGTCCTCAAAGCTGCCACGGCTGGCATACTGATAGATCGAGGTTGCCAGCGTCTCGACATTGAGCGGACGCAGCAGCAGCGTCGCCGGCAGCTCCTTCAGACAATCGACGAAGACGATGATGCCTGCGCTCCACAGCGCCGGGCGCAGCAGCGGCAGGTGGACGCGGCGCATCGTGGTGAATTGGCCCGCGCCCGTGACCCGCGCACCGTCGTCGTAGTCGAGCGGGATGCGGGCATAGGCGGCGCGGAAGAAGCCGGAAGCAACCGCGAGAAAGCGGATGACGTAGGCGATCGTCACCGCCGCGCCCGAGCCGATCAGCAGGAGGCCGGGCGAGGACAGCCCCAGCCCGCGCGCAAGACGGCCGATGGCGTTGTCGAACGCGACCAGCGGCGACAGCAGGCCGAGCGCCAGCACCAGTCCCGGCAACGCATAGCCGATGAACGACACCGCTGCGGCGGCGCGCGTCAGCGTGCCGGGCCGCCAGCGCTGCGCCGTGAGGACGGCCAGTCCGAGCACCAGCGCGGCCGAGGTGGCGATCGCGGCATAGATCAGCGTATGCGTCAGGCTGCCGGCGAGCCCTGCCACCTGCGTGTGCAGGCCGCGGCGCAGGCTCTGATAGGCGAGAAAGCAGAGCGGCAGGACGAAGCCGAACAGCACCGGCAGTCCGCACGCGGCGGCTGCGGCAAGGCCCTTGGCGCCGACGAGCCGCGTGCGCGGCGCGAGCTGCGGGTTTTCCGCCGACAGCGAGAAGGCGCGGCCGCGGCTGCCGTAATGCTCCAGTGCCACCAGCGCCGCGACCACGGCAAGGGCGAGGCACGCCATCTGCGCCGCGCCCGGCAGGCTGCCATGGTTGAGCCAGATCGCGAAGATCGAGGCGGTGAAGGTGTTGACGCCGAGATACTCGCTGGCGCCGATATCGTTCAGCGTTTCCAGGAGCGCCAGTGCCAGGCCGACGGCCAGCGCCGGCCGCGCCATCGGCAGCGATATGCGCCAGAACGTAATCCAGCGCGAGGCGCCGAGCGTGCGCGCGGCTTCCGCCACTTCAGCGCCCTGCATCTGGAACATGGTGCGCGCCGACAGATAGACATACGGATAGAGCACCAGCCCCATCACGGCGACCGCGCCGGGCAACGAGCGCAACGCCGGCAGCAGAGCTGCGGCTTCGCTGGAGGGCAATAGTCCCGTCAGCGCCCGATGCACGAGGCCGAGCGGTTCGAACAGATCGACGTAGACATAGGCAGCGATATAGGTCGGGATCGCGAGCGGCAGCGGCAGCAGCCACGCCAGCAGCGCGCGGCCGGGAAAGTCATGGGTGGCAATGAGCCACGCGGTCGCCGTGCCGAGTGTCAGCGTGACGGCGCCGACACCGGCGAGCAGCAGCGCGGTGTCGCGCAACGTGCGCGGCAGCACGTAGTTGACGAGTTCGGGCCACAGCTCCGGCACCGGCCGCAAGGCGAGGCCGACGATGCTCGCCACCGGCGTCGCCACCAGGGCCGCGGTGAGGAGCGCGAGCGCGATGAGAACGGTGTCGCCGCGCGCTGTGGTTCTCGCCGTCATGCCCGCGCGTGTCGCGGGCATCCACGTCTTAACAGCGGCTCATTACAAAAGACGTGGATGGCCGGGATAAACCCGGCCATGACGAAGATCGATATGCGGTCGATGGAGTTTAGCAAGACGCGACGCCGCCTTAGTTATCGAAGCCGGTCTTGTTGACGAGCTGTGCGGCCGTCTTGCGGTTGGCGGCGATCTCGGCAATCGGCAGCTTGTCGGCGTTGAGCGGGCCATAGCCGGCAATCGTCGGATCGACCGCCACGCCGGCACGGATCGGATATTCGTATACCGCGTCGGCGTAGATCTTCTGCGCCTTCTCGCCGAGCAGCCACTCGATCAGCTTGACCCCGTTGGCGCGGTTCGGTGCGTGCTTGGCGAGCAGCACGCCGGTTAAGTTGACGTGGGTGCCGCCGCCGTCCTTGAAGGTCGGTAGCACCACGCGGGTCGCTTCCGCCCACGGCTTCTTGTCGGCGTCCTTGTTCATCATCAGCGCCCAGTAGTAGGTGTTGCCGATGCCGATGTCGCACTTGCCGGCCGCCACGTCGCGCGCGGTCTCGCGATCGCCGCCGGAGGGCTTTTGCGCGAGGTTGGCCTTGACGCCACGCAGCCAATCCTCGGCCTTGGCCTCGCCGTAGTGGGCGACGTAGGCCGCGAACAGCGCGTTGTTATAGATGTGCTGGCCGGAGCGGCTGCAGATCTTGCCCTTCCATTTCGGATCGGCGAGTTCGTCGTAGGTCAGCGCGGTGTCCTTCACCCGGTCCTTCGAAACGTAGAACACGCGGGCGCGCATCGAGATGCCGTACCAGTGGCCGTTGGGGTCGCGGTACTGCGCCGGCACGATCTTTTCGGCTTCCGCCGATTTGATCGGCTGGGTGATGCCGGCCTGCACCATCTCGTCGATGCGGCCGATATCGACAGTCATCACCACGTCGGCCGGGCTGTTCTCGCCCTCGGCCTTGATGCGCTGGTCGAGGCCGGAACTAGCCGAAATGACGTTCACCTTAATGCCGGTGTCGGCGTTGAAGGCGTCGATCAGGGGCTGCAACAGCTTGCTTTCGCGATAGCTGTAGAGGTTCACTTCGCCGGCTTGCGACAGCGCGGGGCCTGTGCCGAAGGCAACGGTCGACAGCGCAAGGGCAATGGTGGCGGTGAGGCGGGACGCGGACATCATCGTCGTTGGGTCTCCGTCGGACAGCGATGGAATGCCAGCAGTGGTAGCGGCTCGCTTGCCCGATAGCGCGGCGGCGAATGGTCGCGAAAGCCGTTGTTTAGATAGATTCCAGACGGCTCTTGTCAGGTAGCCGCGGCATCGGCGCGCTTGAACGCTACCTCGATCAGGGTGCCGGAATAAGCCGCGCTGCGGATCGCGAATGCGGCGCCGCTGGCCTCGATCAGCGCCCTGGTCAGCGCGAGGTTGACGCCGGCATTGTCGAGCGTTGCGTGATCGGCCGGCGGCTTCAGGCGCAACGGCTCCGCCGCCGCCGCCAGTTCATCCTCGGTCAGGCCGGGGCCGGTGTCGCGCAGCCGCAGCATGACGCGGCCGTCGTCATCGCGCGCAGTGGAGACGATCGCCTGCCCACCGGCATTGGCGAGATGAATCGAGATGGCGATCAGGTTGGTGGCGATCTGGCGCAGTGCTGCTGCATCCGCTTCGACCGGCGGTAAGGCCGGCGCGAGCGAGGAACGGATGACGACGCGGGCGCGGCCGGCCTCCGCCTGCTGCGCGGCAATCGCGGCCTCGACCACGTCGTTGAGATTGAGCGACACCGGCGCGAGAGCGAAGTCGCCGGATTCGATGCGCGCGAGATCGCGCAATTCGTCGAGCGTTTTGATGATGCGCTGCGTGGCGCCGCGGATGTCGCGCAGGTGCGCGTCGTATTGTTCGGCCCCGACGGGGTGTTCGTCGCTGATGATGGCGGCAAGCGCGGCGATGGTCTCGGTCGGCGTGCGCAGCTCCCGGCTGGCCCAGTCGGCAAGACCTGCTTTATCGGCACGCGCGCGCTCCACCTGACGGAGGAGGTCGTGCCGTTCGCGCTCGCGCTCCCGCTCCGCGGTGAGGTTACGGAAGACGACGAATGCCGTGCCGTCGGCGGCGCGCGACAGTGTCATGGCGAGCGGCACGGCGTGGCCGTCAATGCTGCGGCCTTCGACCTCGCGCGCCGCCGACGTCGCCGCATCGGCCAGCGCGGCATGCACCGTGGCGTGGTCGGCCGGCGCCAGCAGATCGAACACGGTGCGGTGCGCAAGCGCCGCGGCGTCGGTGCCGAACAGGTCTGAAGCCGCGCGGTTCATGCTCGTGAGGTGGCCATCGGGCGCGAGCGTCAGCGCGGCCTCAGTAACGGCATCGAGCATGGCGCGCAGCGTTGCGGCCGAAGGGCCGGGATCGGGCTGCGCCGTTTCCTTGGTTTCTCCAGCGTCCACGGGCGGCGGCGCCACCGGCCGTTCGAGCCGCTCGGAGAGCTGCCGCGCCAGTTCGTTGAAGGCGTTGTTTTCCACCGGCGTCAGCGAGGCGGTGGCGTCGCCGTTGGGGTTGGGGAACGGCAGCACGTTGTGCGGCGGATCGAGCGGCATGATGGGGTCCGTGGGCGGGTCGGAAGGGAGCGGAGAGCGGCGTTGCAGCGCCTCGTTGCGCCGACGCGCGGCCAGGCGGCCGAGCGCGTCGAGATCGCGGCAGACGGCGAACCCGCGATAGCCGACGAAGCGGCGCGTGCGGTCGTGGAGCGGCAGCGCCGACAGTTCGATGGGCAGCCGGAGGTCGCTGTCGTCCACCGGCCAGCGCACGGTGATGCCGCTGAAGGTGCGTTGCGTCGCCACCGCCCGCAGCACGCGGTCGTCGGGGTCGAGGTTAAGGGCTGCATTGATCTCGTGCCACGGCCGGCCGAATGCGGCGGCGGTGGCCGGGCCGATCAGCCGGGTGAAGGCATCGGCCCCGAACGAGAAGCGTCCGCTCGCGTCCATCTGCCAGAGGAAGCGCAGCGGCCGCGGCCCCGGCGCCGGGCGTTCGCCGGCGGACGTGGACGCCGAGGTCGGTGCCGGGGTCGATGCTAACCTGGACGCCTCGGTCGGAGGTTGTTCAGGCGGGGGTGCTTCGGGGTGGGGCGTGCGACCGGGTGCTGCTTGCGGCGCGGGCAATTCCGGTATGCGCGTAACGATGGTTGCAAGGGTTGCGGGCGCGAAATCGGCCGACGGATGGGCGATCAGCACAGCCTCCGGGCCGCGCCCGAGCCGATGCAGCGTGAGGTGCCCGGCACGTCCGGCAACGGTCGCCTCGCCGTTGCGCAGGGCGCTGTCGCGGAGGTCGTCAGCAGCGATTGCGGCAAGATCGTCGATGGGGCCAAGGATCGCCCGCCCGGACCGGCTCGCGCCCGCGAAACGGCCGTCGCCAGTGAACGCGGCGAGCGGCGCCTGCAGCGGCGCGACCAGCCGCGCCAGCCGCTCCGGCAACGACAGCGCCGGCAGCGTGCGGTCCATGGCGATCACGAGAAGCGCGTCATCGCCCCCGGGAAGCGTCAGCCGCGAGCAGGCGCAGGTCATCAGGCTGCCGGGTGCCGCGCCAAACCCGCGCAACCGCTCCAGCCGCACCTTGCCGGTGAGCCGCGTCGCAAGCTGCGCAAGCTGGCGGCGCTGCGGATCGGCGGGATCGACCGGCCCCGCGGCCACCACGGCGCTGCCAGCGGGGTTGGCCCAGATCAGCCGCGTGGCGTCGCCCGTCCACAGCCACGCGCCATGGCGGCCGGCTGCCGTATCGGCGAGCCGTTCGTCGGGAAGTCCCAGCCATGTCTGAAGGGCGTCGCTCATTGCACCTGTCTGCATCGGCCGACAGGCTCGCCTGCGATGACGGCCGTTGTCGGGATCGATTCCGCCGGAACGTATTGCGCCACCGCGGCAACGTCCACGCAACGCGCCCCGCTGGCCACGTTAATTCCCTGATAACGTTAACCGACCGTCAGGGACCTATCCGCCGGCCTCGAGCGTTACTCCTCGTTGCGGCGCGGCATCAGGTGGCCCGGCGGCACTGTCCTGCCTGCGGGATACTTTTGCCGGCAAGTTTGAGTTAGCATCGCGGGACGGCCAAGCGACAGGGAGCGGGACATGAGCGAGAGCGAGCGAAACCAGTTCGAAATTCCGCAGGATATGCAGGCCATGGCGGAGGCGAGCTTCAATCAGGCGCGCAAGGCGTTCGAGACCTTCATGAGCGCTGCGCACAACGCCGCCGATACCTTCGAAGGGCAGGGCGCCGCGATGCGCGCCAACGCCAAGGAGATCAGCGCCAAGGCCATCGGCTTTGCCGAGCAGAACGTGCAGGCGTCGCTGGACTATGCGCAAAAGCTGCTGACGACGCGGGACCTCGCCGAGATCATGCGGCTGCACAGCGAATACGTGCAGGCGCAGATGCGCGCGCTGGCCGAGCAGGCGAGCGAGATCGGGCAGGCGATAGGCCGCTCGGCGCTCGATGCCGGCAAGCCGAAATAGCCGGTTTGCGCTGTCCACCAGCGGAACCGCGCGGCGCAGGAAGTTATTGCGTCGCAAAATTCGATCTGGTCTAATTCCGCGATGCGGGCGCACGAGGCCATCGCAACGCAGGTGGATGTCGTCGCCCGCTCCGGCGGATGCAAGGCGTTCGGCCGGTCGATTTCGGGGCAGACGAGGGACAGCGCAAAATGACTGACAGCTTTTCGACCGCCGGCGTGGCGTTTCCGGGGCTTGCTTTCCAGGTTCCCGAGACGTTCCGCTCCATCGCCGAGAACGGGGTGGCGCAGGCGCGCGCCGGCTACGCGATGCTGCGCGAGGCGGCCGAGACCGGCAACGAGGCGATCGAGGAGGCGCTGGAAACGGCGACCCGCGGCGCCGGCACCTATGCCGAGCGCGTCCTGGAACTGAGCCGCGCCAATACCCAGGCGGCGCTCGACTTCAGCGTGGCGTTGATGGGCGCGGGCTCGCTGTCCGAAGCGTTCGAACTGCTCGGCGGGCAGGCGCGCAGCCAGATCGAGACGTTCGTGGCGCAGTCGAAGGAGCTTGCCGAGCTTGGCCATCAGGTCGCCACTGACGCTTTCGCGCCGATCCGTGACGGCGCCTCCAAGGCGCTGGCAAGCGTGAGCTGAGCGGGCCAAGGGCCGCACGGCCGCCATCCCTCGGGAAAAGGGCGGTTCTCGTGCTTGCCAAATTAGCGCGCAGCCCATAGTTTCCGCCGCGACAGGCACGTTGCGAAGGCGCGGGTTTTGCGCGCGCTCCTCGTGCGTCGGGATGCAGTTGTAGCTCAGTTGGTTAGAGCGCCTGTCTGTGGAACAGGAGGTCGGTGGTTCGAGCCCACCCAACTGTACCAACAAAATCAATAACTTAGCTAAAAATCAAAAGCTCAGAAATTTAGCGAATCGCCACCGAGTCGCCACGGGTGCCGATGTTGGCCGCTGCGGCCGCCACCGCCGCGCCCACAGCCCTGTGCGGATTTTTGTCCGGGGCCGTTCCCACTTTTTCCGAGAATTCAGTATTTGGATTCGATGGGTTGCTAAGGGCAGCCGAGGGAATCTTCGGAGCGGTGACAATGGAATTATTGGATATCGACGAACTGGCTCGGCTGACCGGGATGAGCCGTTCGGGCCTCGCGAAGTGGCGCGCGGCTGGAGCCGGCCCGGCCTACGTCAAATTGGGCCGGGCGGTACGGTACTGCCGTTCGGACGTCGATGCCTGGCTAGCCTCGCGCCGGCGGACGGCGACGTGGAAACCGGTCGCGGCCAATGACAACGTCGCGGCCAGCGGCAAGGAGGCGGCGTGAACAGTAAGCGTTTCCGCTGTCGCAACTTGCGACAGAAGAAACACTTATGAGCGTCGCCGCCGTTTCGGCGACGAGGAAACACTTAGTAAAAAGACTCCGTAACTGTTTCCGGTTGGACAAGTTCTCTCACCGGAAACACATAACGATAGAGGTGCAGATGAGCAGAGGGCCGGGGCGTATCGAGCGCGCAGTTCGCCACCTGCTGGAGTCGAATCCATCCGGGGCATTCACGCTTAATGATTTTGTTGGTTCATGCTATCCGGGCATCAACCGGATTGAGAAGAAACACCGCGTTTCGATTTTACGCGCACTGAATAAGGTGTGCGACGATCTATGGTGGGCGTCAGAGTTTATCAACGGTCGGTATGGAGAGCGTGTTTACTACAATTTGCTCAACCTGCACTCTTATGCGGTTGGGCGGACCGTCGCCCACAAGCCTGGGGACCCGTCGTCATCATCAGATCGAAACACCACACTATCCGCGATTGAGGCAGAGCGAATGCTATTGGCTCAGCACCTCGGTTCTCAATGGCGCTCACCCAGAGACGAGTCTCGCCTCGTGCGAACGGACGGTCCATATCCATTGGCGGTCGAGATGTGGCGAGCGCGTCGTGCGGGAAACAGCGAGCGATCTGAGGCACTAAAGACTGCATTCCATAATGCAGTTCATGTGTCGGTTTACCGACCGAAGGTAATCATCGGAGAAATTCATCCTGACTTTCTCCGCGATTGCGTGACGGCGTTCACCATCGCCGCCTAGCGCCCATCTGGGTGCAGCCGCGCCCGCGGGCGCAGTCCACCAGCAACTGGGAGATTTCCCCATGAAGATCTTAGCGGTGCTGCCGCCATCTGGCGGCGGGCGTGAGCTTGCGCGCGCCGATGTCGAGGTAATGCCAGGCCTGCGAATGTTCGACTTGAAGATTGTCGGCACTGATGAAGGCGGGAGTCGCGTCTATGGGCGGTCCGCTTCATTTAGCCCCGATGTCGCGAACCAGATTTCAGCCGCCGTGATGTCTCATAAGGAGCGTGTGCTCAATGCCTACCGTCACTAGCCTACGCTTGATTGCTCGCGTTCTCGGTGGCGACATCGCCGGACGCAATCGCATTCTGTGCCCCGGTCCCGGCCACAGCCGGCGCGACCGCAGCTTGTCGGTCACATTCAACGGCGACGACTTCCTATGTCATAGTTTCGCCGGCGACGACTGGCGTGAGTGTCGCGACCACGTTAAAGCCGCACTTGGCTGGACCGACGCACCGCGTCACGCCAATGATAACGCCGCCGCCCCGGTAATCCACCTTCGCGCGCCAGACGACGACGATGATCTGCACCGCCGCATCGGTTCGGCGCTGAAGCGATGGGTAACTGCCGTGCCGATCCGCGGCACGCTGGCAGAACGCTATCTCGCCTCGCGCGGTCTTTCATACGACGGCGACGCCCTCCGCTTCCGCGCGAACGACCGTAGCATGGTGGCGTTGATGACGGACGCCGTCACGGCGGAGCCATGCGGCGTCCACTGCACCTATCTGGAGCGCGAAGGCCGCAAGATCGGCCGCAAAATGTTCGGCCGCGCCCGTGGCGCTGTCGTGCGGCTGTCGGCCGACGCTGATGTGCATTACGGACTCGCAATCGCCGAGGGCATCGAGACTGCGCTGGCATCGCCGTTCCGTCCTGTGTGGGCGTGCCTGTCGGCCGGTACGCTAGCGGCCTTTTCGGTGCTGAATGTCATCGAGGCCTTGACGATCTTCGCGGACAACGACGCAAGCGGCACCGGCATTCTGGCTGCGCAGGCTTGCGCCGAGCGGTGGCATGCGGCGGGCCGCGAGGCAATCATTCACATTCCAACGGAAACGGGTGTCGATTTCGCCACCTTTGTGGAGGCGGCATAATGGTGGCACTTCCCAGCAAAATTCAGACTTTCAAGTATGAACCTGGCAAACCCGCGCCAGAGATTCCGGTTGCGGCGAATGATAATCAAGCGCGTGGCAAGCTCGTCTTTCTCGGCGAAGATAAGCCTTATGTGCCGCGGCCGGAACTGGTCCGCAACACAATGCCGCGCAATGGTGTCGGATTCTTTGGTGGGCAGTCTGGTTCATGGAAAACCTTTTTCGCCATCCATGCAGCGACTTGCTTCATGACGGGCGAGTCCCTTGCCGGTCGCGACATCGAGCGCACGGGCGGCGTCGTCTATCTGGCGGCCGAGGGCGAAGGCACGATCGAAGGTCGATTGAAGGCGCGGCGGACTCGACTGCAAAAACCCGGCGCGGAGTTGCCGTTCTATTTGCTGACCGGTATGGGCGGGATTGTCGATGAAGCTGGGTATCGATCGCTGAAGTCCCAGCTTCGCGCGGCGGCGGAAGATATGAGCAAGCGATTCAATGTGCCGCTTGTGGCGCTCATCATCGACACGGTCGCGGCTGCCGGTATGATCCCTGAGGATAAAGAAAACGACCCGGGCGCATGGCAGAAGGTGTTCGACGGTCTTCAGCCCATGTCGGCCGAGATGGATTGCGTCATCATCCTCGTGCATCACGCAGGAAAGAATGCGTCCGCCGGATTGCGCGGTTCGTCGAATGCCCGTGCCGGTGCAGACTTCGCATTGATGCTGGCCTGCGAGCGTGACGAGATCACGGGCGCGACCGCACATCATTATCTGCATCTTGCGAAAAGCCGCGACGCACCGGAAGGGCCGATTGCATCCATCAAGGCGGAGCCGGTGGTTATTGGCAGTCGCGATGATGGCAGCCCGGTCACGACACTCGTCCTCGACTTCGACACAGAAGGCAGGATGCCCCCAGCGCGACGCGGGCGTCCCGCAAAATCCGACGCGCCATTCCGTGCGGCATTCGAGGCGGCCCTGCTTGATCACGGTGAGACCGTGCGGGTCCGCGGCGAGGCTAGCGCCCCGGAAGTGCGGGCTGTCCGCGCTGACCTAGTGCGGTCAGAGTTCGCAGCCAAATACGTCACCGCACAACCCGATCCCGTTAAGCGAGCGGACATCATCCGAAAGCAGTTCGAGCGTGCGCTGGAGCGTGCCGCGTCATCAGGCTTGTACGGCACCGGAGCGTGGGATGGGCGTGAATGGGTTTGGGCGCTCTAACCGGACAAAAGGACAAATCGGACTTTTCCGAAATGTCCGTTTTGTCCAAACCCGTCCGCGTGCGGGGTACATTATTAAAATGTACCCGCAACGGCGATGGAGCGGACCGGACAAAAAGACTTTTCCTACAGGAGTCCGTCTTTCTGTCCGGTCACCTTCCGGCATTCTGCCGCGGCGCTTTCTCAACCACGGCGGCCCCCGGCACCACGGCACCGGGGGGGAGGTAAAAGTCGCCACCCGCCCGACCCCTGGACCGGCGCCATGCACGAACGCGCGATCCCGCAAGTTTTCAAATTGTGTCACCGGGGCCGACTCGAAGTCGGGGCAACGCGGGACACAGGACCGGCCGGGGACCAGGGCTGTGAATGACCATAAGAAAGAAAAGCATTTCAGAGCCGCACCAAGCGGCCGGCATAACGTCACCACGGAGGCACCGCACATGCACCATAACGACAACGCACCCAAACGCACCACCGCCGCCGTCCCTCTCGCCCTGCGGCTCGCCCGGCAAAAGCGCACCGCGGATCTAGAGCGGCTTATCAGCTACGGCTGCGTGCCGACCGCGACGACGTGGCTGTCCGCTGATGGCAATCTGCCGGAGGCCGGCAGGCCGTTGCCGGATCGCGTCACCGAGTTGCGACCGTCGCCCGATGAAATAGTAAGGCTAGCCGTGCAAAACGCCATTGCGGCCCGTACCGCCGTCGGCCCGATCACGCCGGCCGAACTGGCCGCGGCGGCTGAGCACAACACCCGCCGCGATATTCGCGGTGCAGTAACCCATTGGCGCGGTTCCGATGGCAAATGGCGACCCGTCGCGGAGTTATTTCGCCAGCCGAAGGGGCAGCGCCGTAAATCTGAGGCCGCCCGTAGCGAAGATAACGCGCGCCACCTTGCCCCCCGCGGGAGCGGCACCTTTCCGGAGCGCATGCCGCGCAGTGCAACCCCGTCGGCCGGCGAGGATTATCGCCGTCTGCGGGCGGCCCACTGGGTTGCTGCGTTCGGCGTCGCAAATGACAATGCAAGGGTTGATATCGACCGCGCTGGCGTCGGTGCATTGGTTGCGTTCGACCGTGCTCGCGCCAACGCTGGCTTGCCACCGGCCGAGCGCGGCCTGACGGTGATCGCACCCGGCGCCGAGTTTATGGCGCGGCGCGCGCATAGTAATCCGTGCGCCACCCAAGGCAGCTTTGTCGGTCCGGCGAGCGGTCCCGAAGATGCAATGATTGCCGTGATTGATGCGCCGCGCAATGAGGCTGCGCTTGGTGATCATGCGCGCGTGCTGGATATGTCGATTGCGGGCGCGACCGCTAAGGAAATTGCGGCCGCGATGGAATTGGGCGGCGGCCGGCAGGGCGAGCGGAAGGCCGTGGCGGCGCAGGATGCTTCGCTTGAGGCGCTGGAGAAGGTGGCGGCGTAGCGCCCTTGCCGCTGCGTTGACGCCGTCTTCCTGATGTTGCGGCCCCTTGCGTCGGCCATCCCTTCTAAGGTCCGTTGCTGTCGCAGATTGCGACGGCAACGACTTTTTATCCCTCCGCAGCTTCTCCTCAGTCTTCTCGACGTACGCGGCAGTTTGTTCGGCGCGGTCAAGGGCCGGGTGGCGCTAAGCTTCCGTCGATGTGCCGCGACCACCCGGCGCAGCTACGCGCGGAATTCGGCTCAATTGGAAATTTCGCCCGACGATGACGCTCGAAGTGGTGCTGGGACCGTATTCAGTTGAGGGCCGCGGCAAGCGGCTTGTGCGTGCCGACGTGACGAAACTTGCGCGCGGGTTTCGGCCCGCGTGTCTTTTCCCCAATAGATAATTGCTTCCCAAACCAAACAAACGGTGTCGCAATGAATAAATCGGACGCCGCGCGCATACTGTCGCGCCGGCTGGGGCTTAACCTTGGCCGAGTCAACGCGCTTCTGGTCGCCGCGTCGGACGCCGGCATACTGCGCAAGGCGCGTGGCCGCGATGTGCCGGCGTTGTCCAGCCTTGAGACCGCATACATCATCCTCGCCGCCATCGCCGACCGTGGAATCGGCGTGGCGGGCCAGTCTGTTCGTGAGTTTGCGGCGCTGCAATCAGCGGAAGGACTGGTGCTGACCGATCTGGTCGAGGGGTGGGTTTCGGGGCGAGCTTCGGTAGCAGGATTACAGTCAGTCGTAGCGCAACTCGATCCGGCCGGCGTGAGCGTTACCACCGCGGGGCATCACTTCCGGTTCGGCGCTGACCATGCCGGAGGCGCAGCAAAGCAGGTGTGCATCCGCGGTGACGATTTGGCGGCAGCCATTTTGGAAATGCAAGGCATCGCACCGCGCGCCGCTGACGAAACCGTAGCAGTCGGCCGGTTGGCCTCGGCGCTAACGTAAGGAAACCGAATGAGAGATTTTGTAAACCGCGAGGCGATGGTCGCCGCAGCGGAAATGGAAGTGCGCGAAGAGGCACATCGCCATCCTGACGATCCATGGCGAATGCGGCCCGGCGACACGCATGAGTTCGCCGCCGCTGTAGCCGATGCACGCAAACGTCTGCGCAATGAATGCCTTGCGGAACGCATGGAGCAAGTACGCAAAGCTGCAACGGTGCGCGACGACTACGAAGCGCGCGGCTGGCCGGTTCCCCAATGGGTGCGAAACACTCTGGATTGGGCCGCCCATCCAGAGAAAATCACGACTCTTTACGAATTCGACGACGACGGAGACGTCGAACTCGACAATGCGATTGCCGCTCTCTCGCGGGCAATCGCGTAACCGCGCCACCAGGCGCAAACCCGCCGCAGGCGCGGCACATTAAGAGGACTACAAATTTGAGTGAACTCGCTATGCAGATCAACGAGATTGCCAACAGCATCTCGACCTTTAAGGACAGCTTTGGCACCCGCCTTTCCGAACTTGAACGCCGCGTAGCACGTGAGCGCGACCCCGGCGATTACGTCGCGGCGAACGACGATAATCCGTTGGCCGCTGCACTTCTCGACAGTAAGGAGATCAAGGATCTCACTTCAACCTTCCGCGGTCGAGCGGTTGTTAAGTTGCAGGGCGAGCGCGCGGACATCACGTCTGGCAACACCACGGTCGGCGCCGGTCGTTCGGCCGGTACGTCGCTGGTGCCCGGTCATCGCGTTCCGGGAATCGTCACGCCCTTTGAACGGCGATTGACGATCCGCGATCTCGTCACTGTCGCGCGCACGGCCAGCGGTTCGGTCGAGTGGGTCAAGGAGACTGGCTTCACCAACAACGCGCGTCCCGTGACGGAAACGACCACGAAGCCGAAAAGCGATCTGGAGTTCAATCTCCTTACGACACCCGTCCGCACGATTGCGCACACCTTTAAGGTGTCTCGCCAAATGCTGGACGACGCGCCCGCGCTGGCCGCCTATATCGGTTCCCGTGGCACCTACGGCCTGAAATACGTTGAGGAGGCGCAGCTTTTGACCGGCAACGGCACTGGTCAGAACTTGAACGGCATCGTGCCGCAGGCCGCCGCGTTTGTCCCGCCGTTTACCAGCACAGCGGAACAGGCTTTCGATCGTATCAATGCTGCGCTGGCGCAGGTCGAGACCGCCAATGCGGTTGCGGATGGCATCGTCTTGAATTCGACCGATTGGCGTTCGCTTCTTGGCATCAAGGATGGGGACGAGCGATATCTCGCTGGTCAAGCGCCGTTCGGAATCCAGCCCTTGCAGCTATGGGGGCTGCCAGTTGTGCCGTCGCAGTCTATGCAGGCTGGCGAATTCCTCGTAGGGCAGTTTGCGGATAACGCGTTTATCTTTGATCGCTTGGACGTTGAAGTTCTTCTTTCGACAGAGAACGAAGACGACTTCATCAGAAACATGGCGACTGTGCGCGTCGAGTCCCGACTTGCATTCGTTGTGACGCGGCCGGAGGCGTTCGTGACCGGCGACCTGTCGGCCTCCACCTAGTTCGGACAGCCGGCGGCAGATTCCTACGGCTTGCTCAGTCGTTAGATCGTGCGCGCGCCGTCGGCTCTGCTCAGAAGCGCGCGCGATCGAGAGCAGCGCCGCGGCGAGACCCCGTGCGAAAGCACGCGCCGCGGCGTCTCATTCACATTGAAAGTAACAACGTGATTTCCATTGATTCTTTCGACGCCGAATTTTCGATGCTCGACGGCACCGGACGACGTACTTGGTGCGCGTGCACTGTTGTCGGCTTGACCGAAGATGAGCACGCGCCACGTTTCGTGGTGATCATTGACGACGACGGCGTCTGCTACGCAATGACGGTCGATGAGGTGCGGCGCGCGCCGGCTGCGTCGGTGTGACATTTTTAGCGCGTGACGGCCGGGGGTATCCCAAAAGTCACTGACCTATCGCGCGCTGGACCGGCGCCCAACAAGAACACGCGCTTCCACAAATCAGAACCCTAGGGTAGGAAATTGGCACGACCACGCACACCCATAGCAAAAGCACGCGCTGAAGGCCGTCATCTAAAGAATCCACAACGTTACCGTCGCAACGAGCCGAGCGCGGCGCCGCTCGGCGATCCGCCTTCGTGGCTGAGCGATGCGCAGGCCGCGGTGTGGCATCAGTTTGCCGGCGAACTGCCGTGGCTTAACCATTCTCATCGCGCGCTCGTGGAAATCGCGAGCGTTGTCCGTGCCCGCCTACAGTCCGGTGAGGAAGTCGGCACGAAGGCAATGTCGCTGCTGCGGCTTTGCTTGTCGAGTATGGGCGCCACCCCCGTCGACGCCAGCAAGGTCGCGTGGGCGGCCGACGATGAAGAGCATGACGACCTGCTGGATTAATCAAGCGGCGACGCCGGATGAACGCGCGCCGCGCGCGGGGGGATCGCGACGGTGATCCCCCGCCTCCAATTCCATTAGCGGCAGACGCGAACGTGTTTGACGATCGGCCGGCCCCATTTATTGCGAGTATGTACACGCTTGATCCGGCAAACGGTGCGGTGGCGCACGCAATGACCAAATCGGTTCAAATGTCGCCCAGGACCGCAACGCCAGCTAACTTCCGTCGCAATATTTGTCGAGCCCGACAGCGGCGAAATTGGCATCGCCTGCGCAGACGCTATTGCCCCAAGCAGCCCAACGGCCAGAGCAATCGAAGCAAGAAGTTTCATCAGTGTTCTCCCTCATCGTTGAGGCCGCGTGATAGCAGAACGCGGCTGAATGCAACATGAAGGGTGATGTCACATTCTTGCCAAAACAACTAACGGAGTTCTCGTGAACATTCTTGATACCCGACGTTTCCGCGCATGTCGTCGCCGGCTGGTGGTGCGCCCAGCGTGCAGGCGAAGGTCATCAATCGGGCGAGTCCCGCCCAGCCGGGAGTCCGACAGCGGCCGGGCGGTAATCTGGAAATCACGATCCGTGAAATGGTGCGTGGCGTGATTGCGGTGGATGCGCGCACGCGCGGGCCGATTAGTAATTTCATGATGGCGCAGTTGCGCGGATTTGGAGGGAGGTAGCATGGCAAGAAAATGCACCACCCGCGCCCGCAACCCCGCGCTGCACGTCGTAGCGCCGGGCCTTGAGGTCGCCCGCGAAACGCCGCGGAAGGGCGAGACAGTCACGGCGTTTCTGCGCCGCACGGGCTGGGCGTACCGAGATCCGAAATACGGCTGGCAATTTCGCAAGGGCCTGCCGACGATTCTTGAAGTGAATGGCGAGTGCGTCCTTCGCAAGGATTGGCGCAAGACGCGGATTGCCGCGAACGACAACATTCGCTTTGTCTCGTTTCCCAATGGCGGCGGCAAGGGCGGCACCAAGCAGGTCATCGGCCTTGTTGCGTTGGTCGCACTGGCGGCGTTTGCTGGGCCACTGGCGGGCATGGCGTCCACAGCCCTCTTCGGCAGTTCCGCGTTGGCTACCGGCTTGATTTCAGGCGGGCTGCCGATCGGCGGCTCGCCGGTTTTTAAATTATTTGGGGCATTGAAAATTTCGGCGGTTAAACTATTCGTGAAA
>Ga0182792_1001741_pt1 | contig 16801 bp, 20 predicted proteins | sample Passage237B_FD_130497 | JGI IMG/M metagenome (GOLD analysis project Ga0182792, IMG submission 130497) | Cellulose adapted compost microbial communities from Newby Island Compost Facility, Milpitas, CA, USA - Passage2 37B (version 2) (version 2) ...
ACCCCCCCGCCGCGGGGGGGGGGGGGGGGGAGAGGCGGCAAAAAAAAAGCCACTCTCGTTCGCTCAGTATCGTTTCAAGCTGGGCGAGGCGCGTGCCCATCCATCCGGTCAATCCATTGTTCGCGTTGCCGGATATCTTCAGAAACCACCAGGGTACGGTGACCATTTCGATCGAGTTGAGCGCCGCGACCGTCCACTGCAATGTTTCCGCCTCTCCAGCCGGATCGGGCGGCATCAGCTTCTCGCTTTTCCGGGCCAGATGCAGCAGTCCCGCACCACTTTCGAATACCTCCAGTTCTCCGTCGCTCAGGAACGGAACCTGGCCAAAGGGCTGGCGCGCCAGGTGATTGGTGTCGCGACCATCGAATGGGACCGTCCGGACATTGTAGATGAGGCCGGCTTCCTCACATGCCCACCGCAGTCTTAGATCGCGCACGAAACCGCGAGGGCCCTCGGGCACCCAGTCGTAGGTCCAGATGGTCAATTCGCTCATCGCGGCAGCCTTTCCTGCTTTAGGCGGATCGATCGCCAAGCCTCGGATTCTTATCAATAGCCGATGGCGCGGTCCGACAAAGGCTTTCGAGTGCAGGCGCGTGTCGAGGTCGCCACCATTGGCATAGGGTCCGCGGCGGTCTTTCGCCGGTTCAGCCGCTGAAGCCACAACGGTGCATGGGCATCCAGGTCTCGTTCTTGTCCAGACTGGTCACGGACGGTCGTTGGCCGTATCGAGCCGGCAGCGGACCGGCTCGGATTTCTTGATCTGCGTGCGCTTGGCGCGCAGCAGCATCGTCAGCCTGCGGGCCTCGCCAGCAGTGACGAGATAATGGCCGGTCGGCACGTCAGCGCCAAGCCGCCATGCCGATCGTTACCGGCACGGACTGGACCCGCCAGGGGCTCGGTCGAAGCGCAGCGGAGATAGAGCGGAGGTCCCGCGGGGAGACGCAAAGCCGTCTGCTCGACTTGCTCCTTTGATTCATTTCGATTTTTTTAATCAAACAGATAGCGGGTGATAGAGATGACGGCCGAGACGAAGGTATTGACCGCGCACGTTCCCTTGGCGCTCGCGGAAAAGGTTGAAACGATGGCTTCGCGGCTCGAACGCTCGCGCGGCTGGGTGGTGAAGCAGGCGCTCGCCGCCTGGGTCGACCAGGAGGAGGAGCGTCACAGGATGACGCTCGAAGCCCTGGAGGATGTCGATGCCGGACGGGTGATCGACCATCAGGCGATCCAGGCATGGGCCGATAGTCTGGGGACGGACAAGCCGCTGCTCTCACCGGTCAAATGAAGATCCAGTGGACCAGCAAGGCGTCGTCGGATCTTGTGCGCCTGCACGAGCATCTCGGCCCGGTCGCACCGGACGCGGCAGCGCGCGTGGTCCAGCAGCTCGCTCATGCGCCGGATCGGCTGCTTGATTATCCGCGGATCGGCGAGAAGCTGGAAGCCTATCAGCCACGCGAGGTCCGCCGGATCATCGTCGGCAACTACGAGATGCGCTACGAGATGCGCTACGAGATCGCGGCCGGGACCATCTTCATCCTGCGCCTCTGACATTGCCACGAAAACCGCAGCATCGAGTAGGAGGAGTAGGGCGATGGCGCAGGTGAGCGCGGTCGGCGATGTGGCGCTCGGGAACAAGCCGCCCCGAACACTTATCTGCGCCACGCCCAGCCGGACCATTTGCACCAGCGCAGCCGCGCGCCAACAGCCTCTGGCATAGAGGCGGCGGTGCTAGGCGTTCGTGCCTTTGAACCGAAATGGCGCGCCCGGCTGGATTCGAACCAGCGGCCTACCGCTTAGAAGGCGGTTGCTCTATCCACTGAGCTACGGGCGCCTGCTGCGAGACAGGATCTCTCCTGAACAGGTAGGGGAAGGCCGAGGCACGTGTAGCACACCCGCTGCTGCCGAGACGAGGCCGGCGACCAGGTTGCATAGAGTGTGAGGAAGATGTTCGGTGCACACGCTATGTAATTGTGGCCAAAGCATTTTTGCATCCCTGCTTTTTTGCAAATAATTCTCCATCTCGCCCAATTTATGATAATGACTCGCATTCTCCGGATTAGGACCGGGTGCGACGAGTACTTTTTGGGGGAGCGGAATGGCGCGTCATCTGCCTGCAACAACTGCCTTGGTCGGTCTGGTCTTTGCCTCGGGCGCGATGGCGCAGCAGGCACCCGAGCAGAATGCGCAGGCTCCTGACCAGACGCCACCGCCGCCGGACAACACGCCGGCCCAGCCATCGGGTGCACCTGCAACAATGCAGACGGTGACGGTGACAGGATCGCGGCCGAGCGAGGATTTCCTTGTCACGAAGGGCTCGCTGAACCGCCTGGGTGCCGACAACCTGATGGACGTGCCGCAAACGGTCGTCATCATCAACAAGGCCTTGATGGAATCGCAAGGCGTGACGACGCTGGAGAATGCCGTCCGCAACGTGCCGGGCATCACGATCAGCTCCGCCGAAGGCGGCTCCATCGGCAACAACATCAATCTGAACGGCTTTTCCGCGCGAACCGACATCTATCTCGACGGCATGCGCGACCGTGGCCAATACTATCGCGACGTCTTCGCGCTGGAGGAGGTCGAGGTCCTCATGGGGCCGTCCTCTATGCTGTTCGGCCGCGGTTCCACCGGCGGCGTGATCAATCAGGTGACGAAGAGGCCGACCCTCAGGAAGGCTACCGAGCTCAGCGCCATGGGCACCACCAACGGCCTTGTGCGCACCACGGCCGACGTGAACGTACCGTTCGAGGAGACCAACGCGGCCCGCGTCAGCGCGATGTTCCAGACCGGCAAGACGTCGACCCTGGATCAGACCAACGCCCTGGACTTCGGTCTCGCGCCGTCGGTCAAGTTCGGCATCGGCACGCCTACGCAGGTGACGCTGCAGGCGATCCTGCAGCACCGGAAGGACCAGATCCCCTACGGCGTGCCCCCACTCAACGGCTTTCCCCTCAACGTGCCGCGAAACACGGCCTACGGCTTCAGCGACGACTACACCGAGCAGGATGTCGTCGCCCTGCAGTCGATCGTCGACCACAAGTTCCATGAAAATCTCAGCTTCAGGAACCAGACGGCTTTCACGTGGGTCAACACGTCGGTCCGGGAGACCTCGGGCGGCTTCGTCGGCACGCTGGCACCCAACGGCGCCTTCGTGCAGGCAGCCTCGGGGCCAGGCGGCACGCCGTACAGCGGTGCTCCGCTCAGCGCCCTCTACATCCGCCAGCTCAGCCGTGATAGGAACATCAACGACATCACGGTCGAGAACCAGTCGGAGCTTACGGCGAAGTTCGCCACCGGGCCGCTCGGCCACATGCTGCTGGGCGGCATCGACCTGACGTACGAGAGCTACAGCAACAAGACGTTCACGCGCAGCGGCAACTGCAACGGCTTTGCGCTGGCCGGCAGCAACTCCGTCGGCTGCGTGCCTGCAGGGTTCACGGTCGGCGGCGGCACGCCGGGCAATGCGCCGGAAATCCCCGGGAACTATGCGTCGTCGGCCGCCTGGAGCGCCGGCTTCTACGCCAACGACACCATCACGGTGATGCCGTGGCTGAAGCTGGTCGGCGGCGTGCGCTGGGACGTCTATACCGCGCAGATCGGCAATTCGATCAATTCCGCCAATACGCCAGGCAACTCAGCGGTGCCTTACTTCACGCAGACCGACACTTTCACGAGCGTGCGCGCCGGCGCCATCATCGAGCCGACGCCGGAGCAGTCCTACTACTTCTCCTACAGCACGTCCTTCAATCCGTCCCTCGAGCAGCTCACCTCGACGACCGGCACGCAACAGCTCCCGCCGGAGACGAACGAAGGTTTCGAGGTCGGCGCCAAGTACGACCTGCTGAAGGGCAATCTCTCGATCACCGGTGCGCTCTTCTCGATCACCAAGAACAACCAGCGCACGGCCAATCCCGACGGCACGTTCACGCCGACCGGCAATGTCCGTGTGCAGGGCGCACGCGTCGGCGTGGCCGGCCGGATCACGCCCGAATGGCAGGTGTTCGGTGGCTACGCCTACCTCGACGGCCGCATCCTGCAGGGCCTGACCTACATGAACGGCGTGGGCAACACGACGGGCAACGTACCGCTCAACGTTCCGCGCGACACCGCCAACATCTGGACGACGTACACCATCAAGGACACCTACGAGTTCGGCGGCGGCGTGTTCTATGTCGGCCAGCGCTACGCCAACAACCAGAACACGGTGCAGGTGCCAGCCTATACCCGCGTCGACCTCACCGCGGCCTACAAGAAGCCGACCTACGAGATCCGCGCCAATGTCTTCAACGTGTTCAACACGATGTATTATGACGCGCTGATCGCATCCGACGGCGGCCGGGCGATCCCGGGTTCGGGAACGACCGGTCTCCTGACATTGACCTACCGGATGTGACGAAGGGTCCAGGCCGTTCATGCTGGTCTGTATTCCCCAGGTCCTCGATGCCGGCCAACTGGTCAGCCTCCGGGCGCGCCTCGACCGGGCGAACGACGCCTGGGTCGATGGCCGCGTGACGGCCGGCTACCAGGGCACCCCCGTCAAGTTCAACCAGCAGATCGACGAACGCTCGGATGTGGCGATCGACTGCCAGCGCATCGTGGTCGGTGCGCTGGAGTGCAATCCGCTGTTCATCAGCGCCGTGCTGCCGAACATGATCTATCCGCCGATGTTCAACCGCTACGGCGAGGGCATGAAGTTCGGCGCGCATGTCGACGGCAGCGTCCGCCTGCATCCGCACAACGGCAGCAAGCTGCGGACCGACGTCTCGGCGACGCTCTTCCTCACCAACCCGACGGAGTACGAAGGCGGCGAGCTCGAGATCGACGACACGTATGGCCGGCACAGCGTCAAGCTGAATGCCGGCGACATGGTGGTCTATCCGGCGACAAGCCTGCATCAGGTGCGCCCGATCACGCGCGGCGTGCGCATCTCCTGCTTCTTCTGGGTGCAGAGCCTCATCCGCGACGACAGCCGCCGCGCGATCCTCTACGAAATGGACGAAGCCATCCAGCGCCTCAACCAGACCAATGCCGACGAGGTCGCCCGACGATCCCTGATCGGCTGCTACCATAACCTCATCCGGGTATGGAGCGAGACCTGATGGCTGGAGCCGCCGCCGCAGCCTCGGGATACCGGGTGAACAGGAGAGTGGCCTTCGTGCGCTGGGTGCGGCGCACGCACGGCTGGTTCGGGCTGTGGGGAGCGCTGCTCGGCCTGATGATGGGCGTGAGCGGCGTCTGGCTGAACCATCGTGCCGTGCTCAAGCTGCCGCTGCCCGACCAGCATCGCAGCGATGGCCGCCTGACCCTGCCCGAGCAGCGGCCGGCGACGGCGGACGCCATGGCGGCGTGGCTGCAGCAGTCGCTGAAGGCGGATCGGCCGGCCGTCAACGTGCGCGTCGAGCGTGGACGACCGGCGCCGTGGGCGGAGCGGGGCGGGGAGGGCACTGCGCCGATGCAGCCCGAACGCTGGACCTTCGTCTTCGGCGGTCCGAACAAGGTCATGCAGGTCGAGTACTGGGTCGGCAACAGGACTGCGAGCGTGCGCACCACTGAGAACGGCTTCGTGGCGACGCTGACCAACATGCACAAGGGCGCGACCATGCCGGTGCCGTGGATCCTGCTGATCGACACGATGGCGGGTGCCCTGATCTTCCTGTCGGTCAGCGGCGCGATCCTGTGGTGGGAGACGCACCGCAGGCGCGGCGTGGGAATCGCCATCTTCGGTGTCTCGGTCGTGGTCACGGTTGGCCTCGCCATGCTGCCGCTGCAGTGGTGACGCCATGGCCGAACGCTCATCCCTCCCGGCGCCGGACGACGGCGCGAGCGACTACGTCTATCGCGACGGGCTGTCGCCCACGGTGAAGCGCTGCCTTCTGGCAGGCGTGATCTTCTTCCATGTCGGGGCGGGCTGGGCGCTGTCGCAGGTCGAACCCGTGAAGCTGATCGTGGGCGATATCGCGCCCATGGAGGTGCGGATGGTGGCGGCCGAGGAGGCGGCGCAGCCCGATCCGCCGTCGGAGGAACCGCCACCGCCACCCGAGATTCAGCCGCCGCCACCACCGCCGGCGGAAGCCGCACTGGTGATAGACCCGCCGCCGCCGGACCTGCCGCCGCCGGAGTTTCCGCTGGCCATGCCCGACATCCCGCCACCGCCCGAAGTGCCGCCGCCGGAGATTCCCCTGGCCAAGGTCGAGTTGCCGCCGCCACCCGAGCTGCCGCCGCCCGAGATCCCGGTCGAGCCCAAGCCGCCGAAGCCGAAGCCGCCCAAACCGAAGCCGCAGGCCAAGCCCGCGCCGCGCCGGGCACCGCCGGCGGCGCCAGCCTCGGATGCGCAGCCGCAACAACAGGCGGCGGCCCCCGCCGCGCCGCGGACGGTGGCGGCCTCTCAGCTCGGCTACCTGGTGGCCCCCAGTCCGGCCTATCCAGCGCGGTCGCGCCGGGCGGGCGAGGAGGGGCTGGTCACTGTACGGGTGCTGGTCGACATCACCGGCCGGCCGGCGCAGGTCTCGCTGCAGAAGTCGTCGGGCCATGCCGCGCTCGACGAGGCGGCGATGAGCGCGGTGCGCGCCGCCCAGTTCCGGCCCTACACCGAGCGCGGCCTGGCGCAGGCCGTCTGGGTGATCGTGCCGATCAATTTCGTGTTGCGTTAGGAGGACCCCGATGGGCGATGCGTCATCCCTGGGCTTCGGTCATTTCATCGAGCAGGCCGATTTCGTCGCCAAGGCATTGCTCGTCGTGCTTGCCATCATGTCAGTGATCTCCTGGTACCTCATCATCTCCAAGGGCATCAGCCAGGTCATTCGCCAGAAGCGCAGCAAGAAGTTCCTCGACTTCTTCTGGAGCGCCACCTCGCTGGAGTCGGTGCAGAACGAGCTCAGCGTGCACGGCGTGCACGAGCCGTTCGGCCACCTGACAGCGCATTCGCTGCACGCCCAGGCCCACCATGCCAGGTTCGGCGCCGCCAAGCTCGAGGAGGCGGGCAGCGAGCAGGAATTCCTGACCCGCACCATCAAGAAGGTGCTCGACGAGGAGACGACGGCGCTGGAGAACGGCCTGACCATGCTGGCGACGATCGGGGCCACGGCGCCGTTCGTCGGGCTGTTCGGCACGGTCTGGGGCGTCTACCACGCGCTGGTGGCGATCGGCATGACGGGCTCGGGCATGCTGGACAAGGTCGCGGGGCCGGTGGGCGAGGCGCTGATCATGACCGGCATCGGGCTGGCGGTCGCCCTTCCGGCGGTCATGGGCTACAACTGGCTGACACGGGCCAACCGCGTGCTGACGGCGAAGCTGGACGCCTTCGCCTTCGAATTGCTGACCTTCCTGTCGATGGGTCGGGCCCTGCAGGCCGGCGCCCGCGGTGCGCGGCCGGGCAACATTCCGCTGGCCGCGGTGAACTACTGAGGGAGGACGCGCCATGGCCTTCGGCAGCTTCGACCGCAAGTCCGGCTCCCAGCCGATGGCGGAGATCAACATGGTGCCGTTGATCGACGTCGTGCTGGTGCTGCTGGTGATCTTCATCATGACCGCGCCGCTGCTGACCAACGTGGTCAAGCTCGACCTGCCCAAGGCGACGGCGGCGCAGGATATCCAGAAGCCGGAGAAGATCGAATTCGCCATCGACGCCGCCGGCGCGCTGTTCTGGAAGGGCGAGCGCGTCACGCGCGAGGAGGCGGTGGTGCGCTTCACCGAGGAGGGCCTCAAGCGGCCGCAGCCCGAGGTCTACCTGCGCGCCGACCATACCGTCCCCTACCGCTACGTCGCCGAGACCCTCGCCGACGCCTCGAAGGCCGGCCTCTCCAAGATCGCCTTCGTCAGCGAGCCGGCCCGGTAAGCACGAGGACGGCAGGGCATCAGTTGTAGCGGCGCAGTTCCAGCCGGCCGATCTGGTCGCGATGCACCTCATCCGGGCCGTCGGCCAGGCGCAGCGAGCGGGCGCCCGCATAGGCCTTGGCAAGGCCGAAGTCGGCAGAGACGCCAGCCGCGCCGTGCGCCTGGATCGCCATGTCGACGACCGTGGACAGCATGCGCGGCACCGCCACCTTGATCATGGCGATCTCCATGCGGGCCGCCTTGTTGCCGACCGTGTCCATCAGGTGCGCGGTCTTGAGCACCAGCAGGCGTGCCTGCTCGATCATGATCCGCGCCTCGGCGATGCGTTCGAGCGTGACACCCTGCTCAGCCAGGGACTTGCCGAAGGCCACCCGGGACTTCACGCGGCGGCACATGTCCTCCAGGGCACGCTCCGCCGCGCCGATGGCGCGCATGCAGTGGTGGATGCGGCCGGGGCCGAGGCGGCCCTGGGCGATCTCGAAGCCGCGCCCTTCGCCCAGCAGGATGTTGGCGGTGGGAACCCGGACATCGTCGAACAGGACCTCGGCATGGCCGTGCGGCGCGTCGTCATAGCCGAACACCGAGAGCGGCCGCAGCACCTTGACGCCCGGCGTGTCCATCGGCACCAGCACCATGGACTGCTGGCGATAACGGTCCGGATTCGAGGGATCGGTCTTGCCCATGAAGATCGCGATCCGGCAGCGCGGGTCGGGCGCGCCCGTCGTCCACCACTTGCGGCCGTTGATGACATAGTGATCGCCGTCGCGCAGGATCGTGCTCTCGACGTTCGTCGCGTCGGACGAGGCGACCGCCGGCTCCGTCATGGCGAAGCAGGAGCGGATCTCGCCGGCGAGCAGGGGCGTCAACCAGCGCTCCTTCTGCTCCTCCGTGCCGTAGGTCGCGAGCACCTCCATGTTCCCCGTGTCCGGCGCGGAGCAGTTGAACACCTCGGGTGCCATCGGCGAACGCCCCATGATCTCGCACAGGGGCGCATAGTCGAGATTGCCGAGCCCCGCGCCGTGCGGTGAGTGCGGCAGGAACAGGTTCCACAGCCCTTCGAGCTTCGCCTTCCGCTTGAGCTCTTCGATCAGGTCGGGGGGCTGCCAGCGGTCGCCGTCCTCGACCTCGCGCCGGTAGCGCGCCTCGTTGGGATAGATCTCGGCTTCCATGAAGCCGGCGAGCCGTTCCTGCAGTGCCGCGACCTTGGCGGAGTGGGTGAAATCCATGGGATGCCTCGTCGATGAAACGTGGCAGACCCTAGGTCCGGTCGATGCATGACTGAACTGAATATTATGCATAAAATATCATGAGCATGACTAATCTATCCCGGATCGACCTCAATCTGCTGGTGGTGCTGGAGGCCATCGCCGACGAAGGCGGTGTGAGCCGGGCGGCGGAGAAGCTCAATCTCACGCAGCCCGCCGTCAGCCATGCGCTGGCGCGCCTCCGCCAGACCCTGGGGGATCCCCTGTTCGTCCGGGATGGCCGCAAGCTGGTGCCGACGGCGCTGACCCGACGGCTGATCGAGCCCTTGCGCCGCTCGCTGAGGACGCTGGCGGAACTCGTCGACCGGAGCGAGGCGTTCGAGCCGTCACGCGCCGAGGTGACGTTCACCGTCTCCATGCAGGGTCCGCTCGAGATGCTCGTCCTGCCGCGTCTCATGCATCGGCTGGCCAAGGCGGCGCCACGGATCGACCTGCGCATCGTCCAGGTGCGGCGGCGCAGCGTCGAGGCCGGGCTGGCCGACGGCACGCTGGATGCGGTGTTCGACGTGGCGCTGCCACTCTCGGAACACGTGCATCGCCAGAAGGTGGGGGGCGACCGGTTCGTCGTCGTCGTGCGCAAGGGACATCCCGCGATCCGCAACCGTCTGACCCTGCCCATGTACCTCGATCAACGACACGTCATGGTGACGTCGCGCCGACGTGGCCCGGGGGCGGAGGACATCGAACTCGGCCAGCATGGGCTGCACCGCCGCATCCAGTTGCGTTGCCGGAACTACTTCTCGGCCTTCAGGGTGGTCGGGCGGACCGACCTGATCCTGACCATGCCCGAGCGATACGTCGCCCTGCTGGGCGGAGACCGGGCGCTGCGCGTGCTCGGGATGCCGGTGAAGATGCCGCCGCTCGATTTCTACCTTTATTGGCATGACCGGGTGCATGCCGATCCGGCCAACCGCTGGCTGCGGGATCAGCTCCTCGCCGCGTTCGAGGAGGGATAGGGGAGACGGTCAGGTCCGCGAGCCGGCCAGGGTCACCGTGGCGGCACCGGCACCCACCAGCAGACCGCCGCCGACCTTGTTGACGACGCCGATGGCGCGGGGGCTCGAAATGAAATGGCGGGCCCGGGAGGCGACGACGGCGTAGCCGAAGGCATTGGCGAAGGCGAGCAGCAGGAAGGTCGTCTCGAAGACGATCATCTGCGTCCAGAAGTCCGCGCCGGCGTCGATGAAGGCCGGCAGGAAGGCCACGAAGAAGGTGATGCTCTTGGGATTGAGGGCGGTGACGAGCCAGGCATGGCCCAGCATCCTCGCCGCGGAGACGGCATCCGTCCGCGGCCGGGCTTCCAGCCGGTCGCCGGCGCGCCACAGCTTGACGCCCAGATAGACGAGATAGGCGGCGCCGATCCATTTCAGGGTCGTGAAAAGCGTAGCGGAAGCCGCCAGCAGGGCGCCAAGTCCCAGCATCGAGAGCGTCATGGCAGTGAAGTCGCCCAGCGCCACGCCGATCGCCATGGGCAACGCGGTCTGCCAGCCCTGTCCGAGCGCATAGGAAACCACGAGCAGGACGGTCGGGCCGGGAATGATCAGCAGGACCGTCGAAGCGGCGGTGAAGGCAGCCCAGCTCTCGAAACTCATGGATTCTTCCCTTTGATCACGATCAGCTTGGAAGCAAGCCACGGAAGTGGCGAGAGCAACAGGGGATTTCTGGATTTTTGCAATGAAAAGATTGGGGTGCGTCGTATCTTTTCAGTGTCAGAAGAGTGCTTCCTTGACACTCCATCCCGGCCATGACTTTGGGATGGGCGCATGACCGACACGACCGCAGCCAAACCCTACCATCACGGCGAACTGCGCGAGGCGCTGGTCGCCGCCGGACGCAAGCTGCTCGAAGAGAAAGGGCTTCGGGGATTCACGCTGCGTGAATGCGCGCGGCGGGCCGAAGTCTCCCATGCGGCGCCCGCGCACCATTTCGCCTCGATCGATGCCCTGCTGGCGGAGATCGCGACCCGCGGCTATCGAGAACTCGCGAGCGCCATGCAGGCCGAAGCGGACAGGGCAGCCGCCGATCCCGTGCGGAAGCTGGTCGGGCTGGGCGTGGGCTACATGGCCTTCGCGGCCGCCCATCCGGTGCTCTTCCAGCTCATGTTCAGCCGTGAGGGCAACCGGTTCGAGACACCGGCGCTGGCCGAGGCGTCGCGTGGCGCCTACCGGCTGCAGCTCGCGGCGGTCGAGGCCGTGATCCCGCAAGCGCCTCCCGAGACCCGGGAAGGCATGGCGGATTTCGCCTGGTCCGCCGTGCATGGCTTCATCACCCTCGTCCTGGAGGGCCAGTTGGGGGAGAAGGACTCGCCCAAGGCGCTCAAGGCACGCGGGCTCGCGGTGCTGTCGGCGATGGTCGAGGCCGTGGTGCGGGCCGGCGGCGAGCCGCCGGCCTAGCCGGCGGCCAGTCACCGGCCTAGCCGGCCAGGGCGATGTGGAAGAGCAGGGCCTCGGCGTCGCCGTAGGCCGGATCCTTGCGGAACCGCTTCACCAGGACGCCGCCGTTGGCCGTGATGACCTTCTGCGAGGGAAGGTTGTCGGGATCCGTCGTGAGCTCGACATGCGACAGTCCTTCTCTGCGGGCTTCGGGCAGCAGCAGGGCCAGCGCGCGCGTGGCGTAGCCGCGACCACGCTTCCAGGGCACCACGGCATAGCCAATATGGCCCAGGCAGTGCGGCGGCAGGGCCGTCGTGCCGGGCTGCCAGCGGAAGTTCACCGAGCCGCAGAACTCGCCGTCCCAGATCCATCGGCGAAAGCCGGGCAGGCGCGGCACCCGCGACCCGTCGGGCAGGGTGATGGGCCCGCCCCGGCCTTCGCGATCGTCGAGCCGGGCCAGGAAGGCATCACGGTCGGCCGCGATGAGCGCCAGCTCCTCGCGCGCGGCTTCCTCCAGCCGGAGATTGTCGGGCGACCAGCCCTGCCTCAGGGCGTCGGCGTAGGCGTCAAGATGCGCCTGCGAAGGAACAAGCTGCAAGGGACTGTCTCGGCAATGGTGCGCTGCTGTAGCATGTCGGACCATGAGTTCCAGCCCCATCCTCGTTCTCGACATCGATGGCGTCGTCTCGCTGGCCTTTCCCGGTTCGGCGCAGCCCTGGTACGCGACCCTGCCGGCGGATTGGGGATTCGACCATGACGAGATGGCACGGGACTTCTTCCATCGCGATTTCATGGAGGTGCTGCGCGGCCGCGAGGACCTCTACGTCGCCCTGCAGCCCTGGCTGGCATCCAAGGGGCATGCGGACCGGCTGGAGGAGTTCGTGTCCTACTGGTTCGACCACGACGCCGTCATCGACCGCGGCGTGCTGGCCCAGGCCGATGCCTGGCGCCGGCGAACCGGCGGGCGCTGCTTTGCGGCCACCAACCAGGAGCACCATCGCGTTGCCTATCTTCGCGACCAGGCCGGCCTGGATGCCCATTTCGACGAGATCATCTATTCGGCGGCGCTGGGCGTCTGCAAACCGGACCGCGTGTTCTTCACCAATGCCCAGGCCCGCATGGGCGTGAATGCCGCGCAGTCGATCCTGTTCGTCGACGACATGGCTACCAACGTCGATGCCGCCCGCGCCTGCGGCTGGCGGGCGATGCTCTATCGCGGTCCGGAAAGCCTGGAAACCGCGCTGGCGAGCTGGGGCTGATCGTTAGTCGCTGCAGTGCTTCGAGAGCAGTACAGTGCAGGCGAGCAGGTCGGCACACCCTCCGGCCGAAATGCCGCGGGCGGTGAACCGACGATGGATCTGCTCGGCCTCCTCGAACCATGCCGGTCGCCGGCAGCCGCCGCTGGCGAGGAACGCCGAAGCCGACTCGCGGACCAGACGGCCGCCCTCGATGCCACCTCGATAGAGCACCGTCGTGTCGTCGACCGAGGCCATCAGCACGAAGAGCGTTTCGATCGCAGCGGCATTGGCTTCGAGACCATCGGCAAGCGCCCGACGATAGGCCGGGAACCCGATCTCGAACACGCTGGGCAGGCCAAGAGCCGCTTCGCGCCGCGCGCCAGCGAGGCCGGTATGCTGGCGGACGACGGCGCCGTGGCTGCCATTGTCGCGGCCAAGAGTGGCGTGACGGGCGAGGGCGGCCCCCCAGTTTCCGGTGAGCGTTGCCTGCACGCCGTGGCGTGTCAGTGCTCCGCCGATTGCCATTCGGTGGGCGAGGGCCGCCACCACAAGACCCATGCAGAAGATCGCGCCGCGATGGGTGTTCACGCCGCCGGTCGCCGCCAGCATGCGTCGCTCCGCCTCGATGCCGAGCGGCTTGAGGGCGTGGTCGAAGGAAAGGCCCCGTCGGCCGGCTGCGGCCAATTGGGCGAAGGGCAGCCTCAGCGACTCGGCCGAGCGGCACATGAGCGCGAAATCCATGTCGTCGTGGGCGCCGGAATCCACGGCACTCACCAGGCCAGGCTTGGGATAGGCTTCGAGTTCCTCGCGCAAGGCATCGACGGCGAGCTGCGCCAGCTGGGCATCGCGGTCGATGGACGGGATGACGAACGTCGCCGCTGAGGCATCGGGCTCGGCGCGGCCGCTCATGACGGCAGCTCCGAGCGCTGCACCAGTCGCATGGACGAGACGGACTTCAGGAGGATGTCGGCGCCGCCGCTGTGATATTCGCGCCAGTTGACCTCGCCGAAATCCGGGAATGAAAGCTCGCCGTCGAGCCTGAAGTTCAATGCCGGCTCGACCGCCGCGAGCAACGCTGCCGCGCGGTCGGCCGCGGCGACGTTCTCGACCTCCACGAGTACGTCCAGGTCGGAGGCGTCATGGATGTGCCGCTCGCCGGTGAGGGACTGCCACATCCAGCTTCCATAGACCCGGATGGCAATGCCGTCGGCTGCGGCGCTCTCGGCGAGAGACGCGAAGGAACCGGCGCAGGCCTGTGCGGCCGGACAGCATGCGACGACGTCGAGTGGAGGGGGCAGGTCGACCTTCGTCACGTCGCGGCAATCGGCGAGGACAGCGGTCCGGCGCGGCCGCAACAGCGGTCGCGCCTCGTCCGTCGTGCAGAAGGCCAGGGCGAGGCCCGTCTGATCCTGCTGCCGGCGGGTGGCGACGAACGGCCGTCCCAACTCGTGCCAGCGCGCTGCAGCGCGGCAATCCATGTCAGTCCGTGCGATCGGCGCGCACGACAGCCAGACCAGCGCATGACGCCGCAACCGGCTCACCTGGCCGATTGGGCGAGCACTCGTTTGCGGATGTCGAGCGCGAGCTTGCGTCCGCCGCGCTTCTTGCCGAGTTCGGCCCTGTTATCGTCGGTGCTTGCCTTGGCGACGGCCTCGGCAAGCTTGCCTTGCACATCGTCCCTGGCCGACCAGACCTCCTCGACGCCACCCAGCAGGGCGAACGGTGCGGCGCCGAACTCGAGCGAAGGCATGGTGCGGGACAGCTTCTGAAGGACCGGCACCGGAATCTTGGTCACGGCCGACATGGCCTGCACGGGCATGAGGCCGAGGCTCGCGCTGTCCAGAGCGTAGATCCGATCGGCGAACATGCCGTAGCAGAGGAAGGCACCGCCGATCGCCTTGCCGGTCGCCACGGTGACGAGCTTGTGACCCTTGCGGCGCGCCAGTTCGAGGCAGCTCAGCAAGTGGCCGAAATAGCTCGCCAGGCCGAGCATCTCGGCGACCCGGTTGGGCTCCTGGCCTGCACTGTCGACCAGCATGACGATGGGCATTCGCGGATGGCGCTCGATGCAGTCGATCACGTGGGCCGCGAGGCGGAGCGCGGCGGCATTGTCGACATAGGTGCCGTTCGTGGTGCCGACGACGCAGACCTCGGTGCCACCGGTCGCGGCATAGCCCGTCAGCACGGAGCGGTCGCTGGCGATCCCGTGCGCCGACCTGCCGAACAGTCGCGTCAGGACGGCACGCGATGCCGACTTTGCAGGCACCGTCTTGTCTGCTGCCGGTGTCTTCGTTGGCTTCTTTTTCACAGCCGGCCCGCCTTTCCGCCTTTCGCCACGGCGACGAACTCTGGTCCGGAGGCCAGTGAGGCGGCCTCGATGTCCCTGATGCCGAGCCGCTTCCACAGCTCGTCGGCCGCAGACGTTCCGCCAAGGCGCTTGAGCCGATCGGCCAGCTCCTTGTGGCGGACCTTGACGGCTTTGAGCGTCACGGCGCGCGACTTGGCCAGAAGCTTGGCGATGCCGTCGCGCACGGCTGACGCCGCGTCGTGGACCAGCAGGTCGGCGTCGCCCAGCAGATACTTCGTCTTGCCGCCGCTCGTCTTCCAGACCAGCGCCCGATTGGCCGAATCGTAGGCCTTCTTGCCCATCCATTTCTCGATGACGATCGGCCCCGAGATGCCCAGCCGGCCGTGCTCGGTCATGATCCTGAAGTCGCAGCAGGTCGAGAGGATACCCATGCCGCCATAGGCACCGATGTCGGATCCGATGACGGCGATGGTCGGGACCTTTCGGGCGCGACACTCGAAGATTGCCCGCATGGTCTCGGCGATTGCGATCTCGCCGGTGGAGCCTTCATGCAAACGCACGCCGCCGCTCTCGATGATGATGATGCAGGGGATCCGGTCGCGGGTTGCTGCCATGAACAGGCCGGTGAGCTTGGCGCCGTGTATCTCGCCGACGGCGCCACCGACGAACTGGCCGACCTGTGCCGCCAGATAGACCTTCTTGCCGTCGATCTTCGCTCGGCCGATCACGAGGCCGTCGTCGAACGACACGGGAATGCCGAGCTGCGCGAGATAGGGGCTCGTGATGCGCTCCGGCGGCGGCAGCAGTTCGTCGAAAGAGCCGGCATCGATGATCGCCGCGATACGCTGGCGAGCGTTCTGTTCGTGGAAGAGGGGAGTGCTCATCAGCGGTCAGCCTTGATCAGATGATCGTAGGCTTGGCGCAATCGAAGACTGACCAGGACTGGCGGTGCGCCCTGGTCGTGGATCGTCACCTTCGTGCCGCCGACGGGATAGTTGCGCGCGAAGTCGCCCAGTGCCGCCAGCCATGAGGACTTGTAGCCGGGGATCGATGTTTCGACCCGGCACTCCATGGTCCCGGCCGGACGCGAGCCGCGCTCGAACAGGACCTCGAGGTTGCCTGAGCCGACGACGCCCGCAAGGGCCCATGGCTTGCTAGTCTTCGCCTTCAGTGGCTCGGAGGGGAAAGCCTTCTCGAACATTTCCATGCTTCGACTTCCTACCAGTCGACGAATTGAGAGGGCGGGTCGTAGAGCCCGTTGGACCAGCGCACGAGGCCCTTGATGTCTTGCGTGGCGAGCAGGCTGCGACTGGCCTCCCTCGGTGACACGCCGACATCCTCGGGGAACTGCACGATACCCCGGGCACGCAGATCTTCGGTGACCCGCTTCGAACGTTTGAGGCCGACGGGGGTATATCCGGCGACCGCACGAATGGCGGCCTGACGCTCCTCGATGGAACGGCAGGCGGCGAGGTTGGCAATGCCTTCTTCGGTGACGATGTGGGTGACGTCATCACCATAGATCATGATCGGCGCCACGCCATGCAGGGTCTTGCGAATGCGGGCGTCCTGCGCATCCAGCTCTTCGACGAAGGTCGGCACACGCCCCGCCTGGAAGGTTTCGACCAGCTGTACGACCAGCTTGCGACCTGGCGGCGAACCGGGGCCGGGCCTGGCTTCGGCTCCGGCCTTCAGCCACGCCTTGGTCGGGTGACGGCGGCCGGTCGGCTTGGAGCCCCGGTTTGGTGCGGCGCCCGAGGCCGGGGTGGGCTCCTTGGGGGCCGG
>Ga0182792_1001743_pt1 | contig 16748 bp, 15 predicted proteins | sample Passage237B_FD_130497 | JGI IMG/M metagenome (GOLD analysis project Ga0182792, IMG submission 130497) | Cellulose adapted compost microbial communities from Newby Island Compost Facility, Milpitas, CA, USA - Passage2 37B (version 2) (version 2) ...
CCAGGCTGTGTCCGCCGATCAGCAGCGGCGTGCGGTCCGCGTCGGCGGCGAGCGCGGCCAGGCTGGCCGGCAGGTCCTGGGCGAGCAGTTCGCGGTAGCCCCAGTCCTTTCCGCGCGAGGGGCGCAGCGAACTGCTGCCGTTGCCGCGCCACTCGTGCACGTGCACGGCGATGCCGAGGGCGGCCAGCGCCTCGGCGAAGGGCAGGTAGTGGCGCGCGCCCACGCCCAGCGCCGGCAGCCACAGCAGCCGCGCGCGCGGCTGCTCCGGCGCCCGCAGCGGCAGCGACCAGCGGTGGCCGTCGGCGGCCTCGACCGCGATCTCGGCGGCCATGGGGTTCATCGCCCGGGCATCACCGCGAAGTGGTCGAGCACGACCACCTCGCCCTTGCCCGGCCGGAAGCCGCCGCGCAGCGCCGCGTGCACGTAGTCGACGGCGGCGGCGCAGGCTTCGCGCAGCGGCAGCCCGCGCGCGAGGTTGGCCGCCACCGCCGAGGCCAGCGTGCAGCCGGTGCCGTGCGCATCCAGCGCCAGGCGCGGATGCGCCGTACGGCGTTCGCCTTCCGCGTCGACCAGGATGTCGACCACGTCGCCCGTGCCCGGCAGGTGCCCGCCCTTGAGCAGTACCGCCGGCGCGCCCAGCGCGCGCAGGGCGGAAGCGGCTTCGGCCATCGCGGCCAGACTGCCGATCTCCCGTCCCAGCAGCAGCTCGGCTTCGGGAAGGTTGGGCGTGAGCACCGTGGCCAGCGGCAGCAGCCGCGTGCGCAACGCCTCCAGTGCGTCCTCTTCCAGCAGGCGGGCGCCGCTGGTGGCGACCATTACCGGGTCGAGCACCACGTGCGGCGGCCGGTGCCGTTCGAGGGCGCCGGCCACCGCCTCGATCACCGTCGCGCTGGCCAGCATGCCGAGCTTCACCGCGCCGATGCGGAAGTCGTCGAAGCAGGCGTCGATCTGCGCCCGCAGGAACCCGGTCGGCGGCACGTGCACCCCGGTGACGCCGCGGGTGTGCTGCGCGGTAAGGGCGGCAAGCGCGGAAAGGCCGTGCACGCCGTGCGCCGCGAAGGTCTTGAGGTCGGCCTGGATGCCGGCGCCACCGCCGGAATCGGAGCCGGCGATGGTGAGGACCGAGATGGCCTGGGGAATCGGAACGGAGCGGGGCATGGCGCCATTCTGCCCGGAACCGGCGTGGCGGTCAGGGTCGGCGCATGCCGGGACGGACGCTCTCGGCCCGCTACGCGCATCGCCAATGCCGGTCGGCCGTCACCGCCACCGGCACGAGGAAAGGACGGGCACGCGGCCGATGGCGGCAGTGCGGCGGCCGCGCGGCTTCAGATGGCGCCGCGGGTCGCGGTGCCGCGCACGAGGGTACAGTCCACGCCCAGCCGCACCAGGTCCCGGGCCTTGAGCCAGTACATGCGGTCGGCCGGCGTGGACAGCGCGCGGTCGATCACCTGGGGCGGGAAGCCGGCATGGCCCAGCAGCGCGGTCTTCTGTCGCCCGATGTGGCCGGCGATGGCGCTTTCCACCGCCGCCGACACCGCGGCGGTACGGCTGGAATGCAGGCCCAGCACCGTGCCGTCCTCGACCTGGCGGCGCTCGGAAGCGACCCAGAGCATGGCGCAGGCGCTGGCGCAGCGGCCCGCGGCGCGGACGGTGATGCCGCGCGCGTTCAACGTCCTGGCCGCCTGCAGGGCGGGATTCAGCACGCCGCCCAGGCTGCTGACCACCAGGGTCTGCGCCTCGGGGTGGGCATCCAGGGCGGCGGCGAGGTACGCGTGGAAGTCGGCGCCGATGCGGCCGGTGTAGAGCAGTTCGCGGGTCGCGGGCTGGTAGCGCAGCGCCGCCGCTTCCACGCCGCTGGCGCACTCGGCCGCAGCCTCGTCGGTGCAGGACGCCCATTGCAGCTGGCCGGCATTCGCCGGGAACGCGGCCAGCGTGGACAGCCAGGCGGAAGTCAGCAGCAACACCCGCAGGGCGGGCCGGACAAGCGTGTGCATCGTGGTCGTGATGGCAGGTGGACGGGACGCGCTGCTTCCCCCGCCACACCCGCCCGGCGCGCGCAGTCGATCGCGCACGCACGACTGGACGGACCTCCACGGGCGTGGAGGCGCCCCGGGGTCCGTCCGCGGGAGTACAGCAGGGGATTTGCCACGAGATGGCTGTGGCGGGCCGGCTATCGCCTGGGCAGTTGCGCGTCCGTGTTACCGCTATCACCCAATCTGGTCGCGCATTATGGGGCCGACCGCGGCCCCTGTATTAATGATTGTTAGATATCAGCTTATTCCGCGTGAATGCCATTGGAAATCAATGGCTTGTGACGCGGGTGCGGGCACGGCCCGGCCCGGTCCGGGAGTTCCCGGACCGGTACCCGGCGGTCGTGCGAGGGCGCCGCGACGGCGGCGCGGCCCTGCCGCTACAGCACCTCGGAAGCGAAATCGGCCAGGCGCGAGCGCTCGCCGCGCCGCAGGGTGACGTGGGCGCTGTGCGGCCACCCCTTGAAACGGTCCACGGCGTAGGTCAGGCCCGAGGTGGTCTCGGTCAGGTAGGGCGTGTCGATCTGCTCCACGTTGCCCAGGCACACGATCTTGGTGCCGGGGCCGGCACGGGTGATCAGCGTCTTCATCTGCTTGGGCGTGAGGTTCTGCGCCTCGTCCAGGATGAGGTAGCGGCTGAGGAAGGTGCGCCCGCGCATGAAGTTGAGCGAGCGGATCTTGATGCGCGAGGCGAGCAGGTCGTTGGTGGCCGCGCGGCCCCAGGCGCCGCCGTCCTGGTTGTGGGTGAGCACCTCGAGGTTGTCGGTCAGCGCGCCCATCCACGGCGTCATCTTCTCTTCCTCGGTGCCGGGCAGGAAGCCGATGTCCTCGCCGACGCTGACGGTGGCGCGGGTCATGATGATCTCGCGGTAGCGCTGCTGGTCCATGGTCTGGGCCAGGCCCGCCGCCAGCGCCAGCAGCGTCTTTCCGGTGCCGGCGGTGCCGAGCAGGGTGACGAAATCGATGTCCGGGTCCATCAGCGCGTTGAGCGCGAAGTTCTGCTCGCGGTTGCGCGCGGTGATGCCCCACACCGCGTGCTGGCCGCTGCGGAAGTCGTCCACCAGGGTCAGCGTGGCCTTGCCGTCCTCGATCTTGGCCACGCGCAGCTCCACCTCGTCATCGCCCGGCAGGTAGAGGTACTGGTTCGGATGCCAGTCCTCGTCGCCGCGCAGGGCCACCTCGTAGCTGGTGCGGCCGCGGTCGGACCAGGAGCGCAGGTCGCCCTCGTGGCGTTCCCAGAAGTCGGCGGGCAGCTCGGTGGCGCCGTTGTAGAGCAGGCTGAAGTCGTCCAGCGCGCGGTCGTTCTCGTAGTCCTCTGCGGCCAGGCCGCTGATGGCGGCCTTGATGCGCAGGTTGATGTCCTTGGAGACGAGCACCACCGGCACTTCCGGGTGCGCCTCGCGCAGGGCCAGCACCGCGGCCAGGATGCGGTTGTCCGGCACCACGCTGCCGAAGCTGCGGCCCGGGTCCACCGGCCGCGTCTGGAAGTGCAGGCGGCCGGTCTGCTGCGTGCTGCGGCGCAGCTGCACCCCCTGCGGGTGCGCCAGCGGGATGCCGGACTCGATCTGCTCGGCGCCGGCGCCCTCGATCAGCTCGTTGAGGAAGCGGCTCACCTGGCGCGCGTTGCGGCTGACCTCGGACGTGCCCTTCTTGGCGTTGTCCAGCTCCTCGATCACCTGCATGGGCAGGTAGACGTCGTGTTCCTCGAACCTGAAAAGCGCGGTGGGATCGTGCATCAGCACGTTGGTGTCCAGCACGTAGATGCGCTTGCCTCGGGTCATCGTGGCTTCCTGGTGGGGAGTGCGGAAGCCGGCGTCCCGCGGGACGCCGGGCAGGGGCGAACCGTCGCGGCCTGCGGGGCAGGGCGACGGTCCGGAAGGGCGGGGGCGGTGGTCACTGCTTGCGCGCGGCCTTCAGTGCGTCGAGCACGGCCTGGGCGTGGCCGGGGACCTTGACCCCGCGCCAGGCGCGCGCCACGCGCCCCTCGGGGTCGATGAGGAAGGTGCTGCGCTCGATGCCGAGCACCTTGCGGCCGTACATGTTTTTCTCGCGGATCACGTCGAAGGCGCGGCACAGCGCCTCGTCGGCGTCGCTGACCAGCGGGAAGCGGAAGCCCTGCCTGGCGCAGAAGTTGTCGTGCGAGCGCACCGAGTCGCGCGAGACGCCCAGCACCGCGGCGCCGTTGCGCCTGAACTGCGGCAGCAGCGCATTGAAGTCCAGGCCTTCGGTGGTGCAGCCCGGCGTGGAATCCTTGGGGTAGAAGTACAGCACCAGCCACTGGCCGGCGTAGTCGGCGAGGGTGGCGCTGCGGCCGCCGGACAGGGCCAGCGGGAGGGCGAGCGTGCCGGGGTCCAGCGTTTCGGTCATCGCGCCTGCGGTTCGCGTTCGGCAGCCGCCCGCTCCATCGTGTCGATGCGCCGCTGCAGCCGGGAGAGCCTGTCCTGCTGGTACGCGAACAGCGCCAGCAGGAAGAAGAACAGAACGAATTCCATGGTGGCTGCGCCTCCGTTCAGAACTTCATGGGGTCCATGATCGCGTCCAGGTTCAGGTGGTCGCAGAACTCGAGGAAGTCGTCGCGCAGCGCGGCGATGTGCATGTTCGACGGTACGCCGATGGTCACCTGCGCCGAGAACATCTCCGCGCCGGTCTGCATGGCCCGGTAGCGGGTGCTCTGCAGGTTCTCGATGGTGATGCCCTGGCGGTCGAAGAAGTCGGCCAGCTGGAACAGGATGCCCGGCTTGTCCGCGGCCACCACCTCGACGATGTACGGCAGCAGGTTGGACTGGATCTGCTTGGCCGCGGTGCGGTACCAGTTGAGCTTGAGGCCTTCCTCGCGCTCCAGGCGGCCGAGCATCGCCTCCAGCTTGGCGACCGCGTCCCAGGAGCCGACCGCCAGCGCGGTCATGGACACGTCGCGTCCCACCGTGGCCAGCCGCGCGTCCACCAGATTGCAGCCGCTGTCGGCGATGCGGCGCGTCACCGCGAGCAGCGGCGACTCCGGATGCGTCGTGTAGGCGTTGATCAGGAGGTGGTTTTCGTTCGGCGAAGGCCGGGGCTTGTTGTCGGTCAAGGAGGCTTCCGGCATTGCGAGAGGCTGAATGGCGCCGGCCGGTCGGCCGCGCCGCCGGGTGCAGCATACTTGCCCGTGCTTTCGGGCCGCAAGTATGATCGGCCGTCCCCACGTGGCGGTCGCGCCGTGCGCGATCCGCAGGAAAATCAAGAGCGTCCGCCTTGCATCCGTCCGGCCTGATCACCGCGCTCGCCACCCCGTTCGACGAGGCCGGCGCCCTCGACCTCGACGCCTGGCGCCGGCTGCTGGAGTGGCAGCTGGCGGCGGGCGTGGACGGCGTCGTGGTCGCCGGTTCGACGGGCGAGGCGTCGATGCTGGATGAAGGCGAGTACGACGCGCTGCTGCGCGCGGCCGTCGCGGCCGTGGCCGGTCGCGTGCCGGTGCTGGCCGGCACCGGGCTGTCCGGTACCGCGCGGACGATCACGCTCACCCGCCGCGCCGCGGCCGCCGGCGCCGACGCCGCGCTGGTGGTGACGCCGCCCTACGTGCGGCCGACCCAGGAAGGCCTGCTGGCGCATTACCGCGCCGTGGCCGAGCAGGGCGGGCTGCCGGTGGTGCTCTACAACGTGCCGGTGCGCACCGGCGTGGACCTGCTGCCGGAGACGGTGGCCGCGCTGGCCGCGCACGAGCGCATCGTCGGCATCAAGGAGGCGAACGCCGCCACCGGGCGCATCGCCGCGCTGCTGCCGCTGCGCGGGCCGGGCTTCAGCGTGCTCGGCGGCGACGATGCCACCGCGGCGCGCGCGCTGCTGGCCGGCGCCGACGGCCTGGTCTCGGTCGGTTCCAACGCGGCGCCGGCGGCCTACCGCCGCCTGTGCGAGCTGGCGCGTCGCAGCGAGGCCACCGCCACCGCCGACTGGGACGCGCGCCTGGCCCCGCTGCACGCGTTCTGCGGCGTGGAGCCCAACCCGGTGCCTGCCAAGGCGCTGCTGCAGCGGCTCGGTTACGGTCGCGGCGTGCGACTGCCGCTGCTGCCGCTCTCCTCCCGCCACCATCCCGAGGCCGAGCGCATGGTCGCGCTGGCGCGGGAACTCGAAAACCTCTGCGGCCGCACCCCGCTTGCGGCCTGATCCACCGCCCACCGTCTACCGGAGATTGCCGATGTCCGTGTCTTCCCGCGTCGCCCGCGCTTCCGCGGCCATGCTCCTGGCCATCACCGTGGTAGCGTTGCTGGGGGGCTGCTCCTGGTTCCGCAAGGGCGCCCGCGGCGACTACGCCCTCAGCGAGGAGCAGCGCCCGCTCGAGGTGCCGCCGGACCTGACCCTGCCGGATACCTCCGGCGCGATGGCGCTGCCGCCGGCCACCGGCGCGCGCCCGGCGGGCGCGCCGCCCGCGCCGTCCGCCAGCGGCTTCACCACCCGCGGCAGCCGCGACGAGGTGTTCGCCCGCGTGGGCACGGCGCTGGAGGGCATCGAGGGCGTCACCATCGCCAGCCGCGCGCAGCTGCTGGGCAGCTACGACGTCTCCTACCAGGGCAGCAACTTCCTGGTGCGCGTGACCGCGGTGGAAGGCGGCGCCTACGTCTCGGCCGTGGACCCGCGCGGCCTGCCGGCCACCGGCGAGGCGGCGGTGAAGCTGGTGGCGGCGCTGCAGGCGGCGCTGGCCGGCAACTGACCGCACCCGCGGACCCGGAACGCAGGAAGGCGCCCGCGAGGGCGCCTTCTTCGTTCTTGCGTGGCGACACGGCGCCTGGTGCGGCGCCGGAGCCGGCTCAGCGCTCCAGCAACGCCAGCTTGCCCGGCTTGCCGTCCCACTCGGCCGCTTCCGGCGCCGGCTCCTTGCGCACGGTGATCACCGGCCACGCCTTGGACAGCTCGGCGTTGAGCGCGACGAAGGCCTCCTGGCCGGCGGGCACGTCGTCCTCCGGGTAGATCGCGTTGGCGGGGCACTCGGGCTCGCACAGGGTGCAGTCGATGCACTCGTCCGGATCGATCACCAGGAAGTTCGGGCCTTCGTGGAAACAGTCGACCGGGCACACCTCCACGCAGTCGGTGTACTTGCACTTGATGCAGTTCTCGGTGACGACGAAGGGCATGGACGGGACCGCTGGCGCCTGTGGACGGCGCGCCATTCTAATCCAGTGCCCGCGCCGCGTCCCGCCCCGCGCGCCTCAGGCCAGCCCGCGCACGCGCGCCAGCCGATGCAGGCCCGCGGCCGCGAGCTGCTCGCGGTGCCGGCGCACGGCCACGCCGGCCGCGCCCAGCGCGTGGGCGTAGCGTTCGAGCAACGCGTCGCTGCCGAGCAGGTGCACCGGGCCACCGGGCCAGGCCGCCAGCGCGGCGCGCAGCTCGTGTCCGACCAGCAGCCCCGACAGGTAGGACGGCAGCGCCGGCGCGGGGAAGCGGCCGAACAGCGCCGCTGTGCGCACGCCGAACAGGTCGTGCAGCAGGCCGCCGGCGGCGCCTTCGTCGCGCAGGCCCGCGTCGAAGGCGGCGACGTCGAAGTGCGGCTCGTCCGCGGGCATGGTCTGGCCGAGGATGCTGTGCCGGCGCAGCAGGCCGTACAGCTCGCCGGTCATGGCGGTGGAGATGCGGACCACGGCGCCGTCGCGCACGCGCACCCACTTGCTGTGCGTGCCGGGCAGGCAGATGCGGTGTTCGCCGTCGCCCAGCGCGTCCAGCAGCCCGGCGATCTGGGTTTCCTCGCCGCGCATCACGTCGGCGGCCGGCTGGGTCCGGTCGGCCATGCCGGGCACGCACCACAGCTCGCGCCAGGCCAGCCCCCCGGGCAGCGACGGCGGGGAGAGCCGTTGCATGCCCGCGGCCAGCGTGTCCAGCCCGGCGGGGCAGTCGACGTAAGGCACCTCGACCCAGCCGCCGCGCGCGCCGACCATGCCGCACAGCACCACCAGCGGGTCGTCCCAGCCCTCCAGCAGGCCGGCGAGGATCTCGCCGAAGCGCCCGCCGCAACCCAGCGCGCCGTCGCCGCTGCGGCGCAGCGCGGCGATGCCGCCTTCCGCGTCGAGGCGGTAGGCGCGCAGGCTGCTGCCGCCCCAGTCGACGGCGATCACGGCAGCACCACCCGGCTTTCCGGCAGGCCCAGGCGCCGCCCCAGCGGCACCGCGTAGAGCCCGCCGGAGCCCGGCGCGTCGCGCAGCGCGGCCGCGTCCAGCCCCAGCGGCGAGGTGATGACGTACAGCACGTCCAGGTCCGGGCCGCCGATCGCGCAGCACGACGGCTGCGGCACGGGCACCGCGACCCGGCACGCGACGCTGCCGTCCGGGCGGTAGCGAACCACCTGCGACGCGCCCCACTGCGCGTTCCAAAGGCCGCCCTCGGCGTCGACGGTGGAGCCGTCCGGTTCGGCGCCGCGGCGGTCCATGCGCGCGAACAGCCGCGGCGTGCCGGTCCGGGCCGCATCCGGGTCGTAGTCGCAGCACAGGATTTCCGGCACCGTCGAGTCGCAGTAGTAGAGCGTGCGCCCGTCGTGCGAGAAGCAGATGGAATTGGGGATGGCCGCGCCCGGCAGAGGCAGGCGTCGCAGGCCATGCGCGGCGGAGAACTGGTAGAACGCGCCGGTCCGTGCGCGGTCCGGGTGTTCGTTCATCGTGCCGAACACGAAGTTGCCGTGGCGGTCGGCGCGGCCGTCGTTGCTGCGCGTGTGCGGCACGTAGGGCTCGACGTCGGCCAGGTGGCGCAGCGGCAGGTCGCCGCCGCGCAGGGCCGCGTCCAGGTCGGCGCGGTGCAGCGACTTGGCCAGCGCCAGCAGCAGCGCGCCGTCGGCCGCCAGGCCGATGCAGCCCGGCCGGTCCGGCAGCGGCCAGGACAGGGTGCGGCCATCGGCCGGCGCGTGCAGCCACAGCCGCGCGCCCTGGATGTCCACCCACAGCAGCAGCCCGCGGCGCTCGCACCACAGCACGCCTTCGCCGTGCGCGCAGCGCGAATCGACCGCCAGGCGCGCGGCCGCTTCCACGGCGGCGGCTACCATTCGGCCACGCTGCCGTCGGCGTGGCGCCAGACGGGGTTGCGCCAGTCGGGCGGCGACCGGTGGGCGGCCTGCAGGCGGGCCTCGTCGATCTCCACGCCCAGGCCGGGGCGCGGCAGGGCGCGGATGTCGCCGGCCTCGCAGGCGAAGTCCCCGGGGTTGAGCACGTAGTCGAGCAGGTCGGCGCCCTGGTTGTAGTGGATGCCGATACTCTGCTCCTGCAGCACCGCGTTGTGCGAGACGAAGTCGACCTGCAGGCAGGCGGCCAGCGCCACCGGGCCCAGCGGGCAGTGCGGCGCCAGGGCCACGTCGTGGGCCTCGGCCATCGCCGCGATCCGCACGCACTCGGTGATGCCGCCGGCGTGGGAGAGGTCCGGCTGCAGGATCGACAGCCCGCCGGCGGCGAGCACGCGCTTGAACTCGGCGCGCGAATACATGCGCTCGCCCGCGGCCAGCGGGATCGAGGTGGACGCGGCCAGGCGCGGATACCACTCGGCCTGCTCCGGCAGCACCGGTTCCTCGACGAACAGCGGGCGGAACGGCTCCAGCTCGCGCAGCAGCGCGCGCGCCATCGGCGCGCCGACGCGGCCGTGGAAGTCCACGCCGAAGTCCACCGCGTCGCCGAAGGCCTCGCGCACGGCGGCGACCTTGGCCACCGCCGCGTCCACCGCGCGCGGGCTGTCGACCAGGCGCATCTCCTCGGTGCCGTTGAACTTGAAGGTGTCGAAGCCCAGCGCCTGGAAGCGGCGGATCTGCTCCACCAGCTCGGCCGGGCGGTCGCCGCCGACCCAGCGGTAGGTCTTCATCCGCTCGCGCACCAGGCCGCCGAGCAACTGGTACACCGGCACGCCCAATGCCTTGCCCTTGATGTCCCACAGCGCCTGGTCGATGCCGGCGATGGCGCTCATCAGGATCGGCCCGCCGCGGTAGAAGCCGCCGCGGTAGAGCGTCTGCCACAGGTCGTTGATGCGCGCCGGGTCGCGGCCGACCAGGTATTCGCCCAGTTCGTGCACCGCGGCCTCCACCGTGCGCGCGCGGCCCTCGATGACCGGTTCGCCCCAGCCGGCGATGCCCGAGTCGGTTTCGATCTTGAGGAACAGCCAGCGCGGCGCGGCGTGGTAGGTGACGAGTCGGGTGATCTTCATGGACGGTGGGAGGCGAGGGCCAGGCGGAACTCGCGCGCGTTCCCGCGGGTGCGCTGCGGGGCCTGGCCCGGTCGGTAAAGTTCGCCGCCGATCCCGGCGCCGCTGCTGCCGCAGGAGAGGAATTCGGGCAGCGTGGCCGGTGTTACCCCACCGACGACGAAAAGGGGCACGTCGGGCAGCACCGCGCGCAGCGCGCGCACGTGGCCCGGACCGTAGGTGGAAGCGGGGAAGAGCTTGAGCATCTGCGCGCCGGCGTCGAGCGCGGCGAAGGCCTCGCTGGCGGTGGCGAAGCCGGCGACCACCTGCATGCCGGCGGCCACGGCGTGGCGGATCAGCGCCGGGTCGGTGTGCGGAGTGACGATGAAGCGCGCGCCGGCGTCGGCCAGCACGTCCACCTCCGCGGGCCGCAGCACCGTGCCGCCGCCGATCCAGGCGCGCGCGCCGAACCCGTTCACCGCCAGCCCGATGCTCTCGCGCCAGTCCGGCGAGTTGAGCGGGATCTCGATGGCGTCGTAGCCCTCGGCCACCAGCTCGCCCACGTGCGCCAGCGCCTCGTCGGGCGTGACGCCGCGCAGGATGGCGATCAGCGGCAGGCGGAAGGGGAGGTTCCGCGTGGAGGGGGCAGGGGCTTCAGCCATGGCGGGCCCGCGGGTGGACGCCGCCGGCGGGGAGACCGGCGGCGTGCGCGTCGTGCGCCGGCCACGCGGCGGCGGTGGGTGCGTCGGGGCGCGCGCGCCTGCGCGGCCATCGCTTGCTCGATCGGCTCAAGGTTCTCCTCCCCGGCGGCTGGCGCCCGCACCGCCGCGCATCGGAACGGCTCGCGGAAGGGATCCGGGGCCGGCGCCGCGGGCTAGTGTGCATCGGGCGGGGCTAGCCTCGCGCGGGATGAGTTATGTTGGGAAATGAAATTTTGGCTGTAAGCTATTCCCGGCCAGCATAGGGTGACGCCATGGACAGAAACACGAACGCGCACTGGTCCAATCCGGCGCGGTTGAAGACCCGCCATCTCATGCTGCTCCTGCACCTGGACGAGCAGGGCTCGGTGCTGCGCGCGGCCGAGGCGGCGCGCATGACGCAGCCGGCCGCGTCCAAGCTGCTGGCCGAGATGGAGGCGCTGCTGGGCGTGCCGCTGTTCGAGCGCCACGCGCGCGGCGTGCAGCCCACCTGGTACGGCCAGGTGCTGATCCGCCGCGCCCGCAGCGCGCTGCTGGAGATCGGGCGCGCGCAGGAGGAAATCGCCGCGCTCCGCGACGGGCGCATGGGCCAGGCCTCGATCGGCACGGTGGTCAATCCGGGCACGAACCTGGTGCCGCAGGCGGTGGCGGAGGTGAAGCGCGCGCATCCGGACATCCTCGTGCGGGTGGAGATGGACTACAGCCGGCCGCTGGTGGCGCGGCTGCTCGACGGCCAACTGGACCTGGTGATCGGCCGCATCATGGACCCGGACGGCGGGATCGAGCTGGAGTTCGAGCCGCTGGCCGACGAGCCGCATTCGGTCATCGTGCGCGGCGACCATCCGCTGGCCGGCCGCGGCAGGCTGCGCCACGCCGACCTGGCGCCCTACGGCTGGATACTGCCGCCACCGGACAGCGTGCTGCGCACGCGCCTGGAGAGCATGTTCCTCGAGCGCGGGCTGCAGGGGCCGCGCAACGTGGTCGAGACGTCCTCGCTGCCGGTCACCATCAACCTGCTGCGCGTCAGCGATCTGCTGACCGCGCTGCCGGTGGAGGCGGTGGCCCCGTACGTGCAGGCGCGGCAGCTGGCGGTGCTGCCGCTGGAACTGGGCGTGGGCATGGAATCGTTCGGCATCATCCGCCGCCGCGGCCACCTGCTGTCCCCCGCGGCGCAGCGGGTGCTGGAGGCGCTGCGGGCGGTCGCGGGGCGGATCTACGGGCGCGCCGCGCGCCGCTGAAAAAGGTTGCCCATAAGACTTTCGGCCAACATCTTCGCGGCGTATTGACAGCGTTAGACAGCCCGCCTAAGTTTGCGCAACGGTCCTGCACGACAGCGCCGTTTTAAAAACAACTGAAACCAATCGCTCGATCACTGCCCTGGGGAGGGGAGCGTGATGTCGAAGTACACGTCTCGTGTGCGCCATGCGGATGCTGGCGCCCGTTCTCGCAATTCCGTTCGTTCCGCGCTCGCGCTGGGTATCGCGGTGGCCCTGGCCTCCGGCGCTCTGCACGCCCAGGAGGCCGCGTCCGGCCAGGGCAACGAAGCCGTCGAGCTCGACGCCGTCGTGGTCAAGGGCCTGCGCGGCAGCCTCATGCGCGCCCAGGACATCAAGCAGGACGCCGAGCAGATCATCGACTCGGTCACCGCCGAGGACATCGGCGCGCTGCCCGACCGCAGCGTCACCGAGACGCTCAAGCGCATCAGCGGCGTGACCGTCACCGGCTTTGCAGCGCGCGACGATACCGACCACTTCTCCGCCGAAGGCAGCGGCGTGATGATCCGCGGCCTGACCTTCGTGCGCGGCGAGCTGAACGGGCGCGACGTGTTCACCGCCAACGGCGGCCGCGGCATCAGCTTCGAGGAAGTGCCGGCGGAGCTGATGGCCGGCGTGGACGTGTACAAGAACCCCTCGGCCGAGATCATCGAGGGCGGCCTGGGCGGCACCGTCAACCTGCGCACCCGCAAGCCGTTCGACGAGCCCGGCCGCAAGATCGCCGGCAGCATCGACTACAACCGCGGCGACAAGGCGAAGGAAGGCAAGCCGTCGGCCTCGTTCCTGTTCAGCGACCGCTGGGATACCGGCATCGGCGAGATGGGCTTCCTGGCCAACGTCTCGTACTCCGAGCTGGCCACCCAGTCCGACGGCATCCAGATCCAGCCGTATTCCCGTCGCGGCCGCACGCCGGCCGAGCAGCCGGAAGGCCTGCCCAACGGGGAGGGCTGGGTCTACGACTGGGAGCAGGAGGCCTGGGTTCCCTCTGACAGCCAGCGCGACCTGCTGCTGGAAGGCACCGATTTCGACCACGTGTTCATCCCCGGCGGCGTCAACTGGCGGCGCACCGACTTCGACCGCAAGCGCCAGGGCGGCGCGTTCGCGTTCCAGTGGCGTCCGAACGAGGACACCGAGATCACCACCCAGGTCATCACGTCCAAGTACGACATGACCTGGCGCGAGCACTTCATGGAGTACGCAGGCGCCGGCGAGGCCAACGACACTTCCAACTGGACCGGGGACCCGAACCACTACGGCAACGCCTACGACGGCGGCGACGGCCTGGCGGACCGCACGAACCGGATCATCCCGATGCCGGGCACCCGGTTCACCTACGACTCGCGCGGCCGCTTCCTGAAGGGCGCGATCCGCCTGGGCGGCTGGCGCGGCCAGCCGGGCGACGCCTCCAACGGCATGTACCAGGGCCCGGGCATCCAGTTCGCCGTCGGCAACCGCCACAACGTCCAGAGCTCGCAGACCACCGACTGGTCGACCAGCTTCCGCCACTACATGACCGACAACCTGGTCATGCGCGGCGACTTCCAGTACGTCAAGGCCGAGAGCGACCAGGTGGACTTCTCGGTCCACACCTCGACCCTGCTGGAAGGCGTGAACCTGGACCTCACCGGCAAGTATCCGTCGGTGACCCTGGACGATCCGAACTACCCGCTGGAGCAGCAGAACTACTTCTGGCGCTCGGCCATGGACCACCTGGCCGACAACGAAGGCCGCGAGCGCGCCGCCCGCCTGGACTTCGAGTACAGCTTCAACGACAGCGAATGGTGGCGCATGGCCCGCTTCGGCGTGCGACTGGCGGACCGCGACTACACGAGTTTCTCGACGACCTACAACTGGCGGGTAATCAGCGACGACTGGAACCGGATCACCGGCAACCCCGACCCGACCCGCCCGCCGGTGGCCTGGGTGGACCAGTACTACTCCGACCGGGCGCAGCTGTACACGCTGAAGGACTTCTTCCGCGGCAAGGCCAACGTCCCGACGCAGTTCTGGGCGGCCCAGGACAGCTTCGTCGACATCGCCCAGGTCAGGGACACGCTGGCGACGATCCCGGACGCGCAGTGGGAGCCGATCACCTACTCCCCCGACGCGGTCAACAAGCAGGAGGAGCGTACCCAGTCGGCCTACGGCGTCCTCTACTTCGAGAACGAGGACCGGTTCGGCACGCCGGTCGACGGCAACCTGGGCGTGCGCGTGGTCAAGACCAGCGTCAGCAGCTACGGCGGCGGCCTGATGCCCGACATGACCGGTTCCTACATCGAACAGGTGGACCCGGCGGTGCGCGATGCGTTCTACGGCCAGTCGTTCGAGAGCGAGCACAACACCACCTACACCGACGTGCTGCCCAGCCTGAACCTGCGCGTGCGCTTCGAACACGGCCTGCAGTGGCGCTTCGCCGCCTCGAAGGCCATCGCGCGCCCCGAGTTCCGCCTCATGCAGAACTGGATCACGCTGTCGGCCAGCGCGGCCGGCTGCGCCAACGCCATGCGCGACGGCCTGCGCGACGAGACCGACCTGTGCTCCTTCGATGACCTGAGCTACAGCGGCAGCGGCGGCAACCCCGGCCTCAAGCCGATGCGCGCCAACCAGTTCGACACCGCACTGGAGTGGTACTTCGGCCCGGGCAACAGCGCGTACATCACGCTGTTCCGCAAGGACGTGAAGGACTACTTCGCGTCCGGCCTGAGCACGGAGACCATCGACGGCCGCGAGTACCTGATGACCCGCACCCGCAACCTCGACGAGGGCAAGATCCGCGGCTTCGAGGTGGGTTACTCGCAGTTCTTCAACTTCCTGCCGGGCCTGGGCGTGCAGGCGAACTACACCTTCGTGGACAGCTCCGGCGGCACCAACGTGGACGTGGGCATCCCCGATCCGGACGCCGTGCCGGAGGTGCCGGTGGACATCCCGCTGGAAGGCCTGTCGCGTCGCAGCTACAACGTGACCGGCATCTTCGAGCGCGGCCCGGTGTCCTTCCGCCTGGCCTACAACTGGCGTTCGCGCTACGTGCTGACCTCCAGCGACGTGATGCCCGCCATGCGCCAGCCGGTGTGGAACGACGACTACGGCCAGCTGGACGGCTCGTTCTTCTACAACGTGAACGAGAACATCCAGATCGGCCTCCAGGCCAACAACCTCACCAACAGCATCACCAAGCTGCTGATGGGGCCGCGCGGGTACCGCCGCGACGGCTTCGTGGACGAGACGCTGTACAACCGCGCCTGGTTCGAGAACGACCGCCGCTACTCGCTGGTGCTGCGCGCCAGCTGGTAACGGCCGCGGCAGGCGATCCGGGCACGGCCCGCGCGGGCAACCGCGCGGGCCGTTTCCGTTGGCGCGAAGTATTCCTCCAAAACATAGCTCAATCGAAATAATTCATTGGTATGGAATGGTCGCTGCTGACATGCTCCGGGCATCACTCCGCGGGGGCGGCAGCCGGCCGCGGGGCGAGAGGATCCGGCCGCGAGGGAGGCCGGGCCGACCACAACTCGACCGGAACGGATGGCCTCCGTTCCCGCTTGAACCGCACGTCCTGGGAGGGAACGCAATGTCCAAGCACCACCAACGCCGCCCGCGTGACCGGGCGTCCGTGCAAGCTGCCCGTGCATCCGGCTTCCGTCGCAGCGCCCTGGCGTTGAGCGTGGCCCTGCTGCTGTCCGCGCAGGCCCATGCGCAGCAGGCCGGGCAGGACGCCGACCCGCTGACCGAGCTGGACACGGTCCAGGTCACCGGCGCCCGCGGCAGCCTGACCAAGGCGCAGATCATCAAGGAAACCACCGACCAGATCGTCGACTCGATCGTGGCCGAGGACATCGGCAAGCTGCCGGACAACAACGTCGCCGAGGCGCTGCAGCGCATCACCGGCGTGCAGATCACCCGCAACAAGGGCGAGGGCAGCAGCATCATGGTGCGCGGCCTGACCCAGGTGCGCAGCGAGCTCAACGGCCGCGACATCTTCACCGCCAACAGCGGTCGCGCGCTGAGCTGGGAAGACGTGCCGGCCGAGCTGCTGGGCGGCGTGGACGTGTACAAGAACCCGAACGCCGAGCTGATCGAGGGCGGCCTGGGCGGCCTGGTGAACCTGCGCACGCGCATGCCGTTCGACCAGGAAGGCATGCGCCTGTCCGGCAGCTTCACCGTCAACCAGTGGGACCTGCGCGACTCGACCCAGCCGTCGGCCTCGTTCCTGTTCTCCAACCGCTTCCAGACCGGCGCCGGCGAGTTCGGCATCCTGCTCAACGTCGCCCACCAGGAAGGCCAGTACCGCGAGGACCGGATCAACTTCGGCTCCTACCTGGCCTACGACGACGTGCCCGGCTACGAGGGCCGGGAAGTCGTCATCCCCAGCGAGATCGGCATGTACAGCCACTTCGGCGACCGCGAGCGCGACGGCCAGTACGTGGCCCTGCAGTGGAAGCCGAACGACGACCTGGAGCTGTACGCCCAGGCGCTGCGCTCGGACTACAAGTTCCGCAACCGCGAGTACAGCGTCCGCACCGGCAACCTGAACAACAACGCCGACGACATGGTCAACTGGAGCGGCAACGGCTGGGGCTTCGTGTCGCCGGACATCCCCGGCTACGAGGGCTTCACCGACCCGTTCGGCTTCGACG
>Ga0182792_1001747_pt1 | contig 16718 bp, 11 predicted proteins | sample Passage237B_FD_130497 | JGI IMG/M metagenome (GOLD analysis project Ga0182792, IMG submission 130497) | Cellulose adapted compost microbial communities from Newby Island Compost Facility, Milpitas, CA, USA - Passage2 37B (version 2) (version 2) ...
ATTCGGTACGGCTTTGGTCCGTGCGCCATTCGCGCTTCCTCGAATGGTTCTATGCCCGCTTCGCCGACGTCTTCCTTCTGCTGCATCCGTTCTGGAGAGCCGTCGGCTACCACCGCGCTGAAGGTCCGGTGAAGTTTGTCGAGAAGCGGGTGAAGGGATTTCTCTTCGATTGCCGCATGTGCGGCCAGTGCATCCTGTCGTCCACCGGCATGTCGTGCCCGATGAACTGCCCCAAGCAGCTGCGCAACGGGCCGTGCGGCGGCGTGCGCGCGAACGGCAATTGCGAGGTCGAGCCCGACATGCCCTGCGTCTGGGTCAAGGCATGGGAAGGTTCGCGCAAGATGGTGCATGGCGACGCGATCCTCGCCGTGCAGAAGCCCGTCGACCAGTCGCTGCGCGAGACCTCGGCCTGGCTGCGTGTGACGGCCCGCGCCGCGGCGGAGCGGGAAGAGGCGAGCGCCGCGTCATGATCAGCGAATTGCATTGCCCGAGAGGGAACGCATGACCCCTCCCCGCCCGATTCAGCCCGACGAAAACCCGGAAGGCCCGCATCTGCCGCTCGATCCGCTGCCCGGCCATTCCTCGCGCGGACGCCTGGAGCGGGTGCTGCGGCGCGGCGAGTTCGCGGTGACGGCGGAGCTCAACCCGCCCGACAGTGCCAACCCGGAGGACGTCTACGAGCGCGCCAAGGTGTTCGACGGCTGGGTGGACGGCATCAATGCGGTGGATGCCTCGGGCGCCAACTGCCACATGTCGTCGGTGGGAATCTGTGCCCTTCTCACCCGAATGGGCTATGCGCCCGTCTACCAGATTTCCTGCCGCGACCGGAACCGCATCGCCATCCAGGGCGACGTGCTTGGCGCGGCGGCAATGGGTGTCGCCAACATCCTGTGCCTGACCGGCGACGGCGTGCAGGCGGGCGACCAGCCGGGCGCCAAGCCGGTCTTCGACCTCGACTGCATGTCGCTGCTCGAGACGATCCGGGTCATGCGCGACAACGGCAAGTTCCTGTCGGGCCGCAAGCTGACGACGCCGCCGGCCGTCTTCCTCGGTGCAGCGATCAACCCGTTCGCGCCGCCCTACGAGTTCCGCCCGCTGCGGCTCGCCAAGAAGATCGCGGCCGGCGCGCAGTTCGTGCAGAGTCAGTACTGTTTCGACGTGCCCATGCTGCGCGAATACCTGAAGCGCGTGCGCGACATGGGACTGCACGAGAAGTGCTTCATCCTCGTTGGCGTCGGGCCGCTCGCCTCGGCCAAGACGGCGCGCTGGATCAGGTCGAACGTGCCGGGCATCCACATTCCCGATGCCGTGATCAAGCGCCTGGAGGGCGCGGCCGACCAGAAGAAGGAAGGCAAGCAGCTCTGCATCGACATCATCAACGAGGTGAAGGAAATCGAGGGTGTGGCCGGCATTCACGTCATGGCCTACCGGCAGGAGGAGCTGGTCGCCGAGATCGTGGATGCATCGGGCGTACTGAAGGGACGCAGGCCATGGCGGCGCGAGGCGCGCGCTGACGATCGGCTCGTCGCCGAGCGCCTCGATCACATCCTTCACGACAACCTCGACGAGCAGCCGCAACAGAAGGTCAAGGATGCCGCCCACTGAGGCGGTTGCCTGACAGGAGATAACGATATAAAGAAATCTTTATATCCTTACGGAGAAACGGAATGACCCGAACGATCGTCGCCTCGGCGACCCGCGAAATCGTCATCGGTTTCGATCAGCCCTTCTGCGTGATCGGTGAGCGCATCAACCCGACCGGCCGCAAGAAGCTGGCGGCCGAGATGGTCGAAGGCAACTTCGAGACCGTGAAGAAGGACGCACTGGAGCAGGCTGCCGCCGGCGCTACCATGCTCGACGTCAACGCCGGGGTGACCGCGGTCGATCCCAACGCGACCGAGCCCGCGCTGCTGGTGCAGACACTGCAGATCGTACAGGACCTCGTCGACCTGCCGCTTTCGATCGACTCTTCGGTCACCGCCGCGATCGAGGCGGCACTCAAGGTCGCCAAGGGCCGGCCGCTGGTCAATTCGGTCACCGGCGAGGAGGAGAAGCTGGAGGCGATCCTGCCGCTGGTGAAGAAGTACGACGTGCCGGTGGTCGCCATCTCCAACGACGAGACCGGCATCTCGATGGACCCGGATGTGCGCTTCGCGGTCGCCAAGAAGATCGTCGAGCGCGCCCAGGACCATGGCATCAAGCCGCAGGACGTGGTGGTCGACCCGCTGGTGATGCCGATTGGCGCCCTCGGCGACGCCGGCCGCCAGGTCTTCGCGCTGGTGCGGCGCCTGCGCGAGGAGCTGAAAGTCAACACCACCTGCGGGCTCTCCAACATCTCGTTCGGCCTGCCGCACCGACACGGCATCAACGCGGCCTTCATCCCGATGGTGATCGGGGCGGGGATGACCAGCGCGATCATGAATCCCTGCCGACCGCAGGAGATGGAAATGGTGCGTGGCGCCAACGTTCTGGCCGGCACCGACAAGGACTGTGCCACCTGGATCCGGACCTACAAGGACTACAAGCCGGGCGAGCATTCTGCCCCGGCGCCGGTTGCGGTTTCGGCCGCAGACAAGGGCGCTCCCGCCTCCGCAGCGTCTGCCGGCGGGCGCCGGCGTGGCGGCCGCGAGGCGAGACTGGCGGCGAGGGGGTGAGACGGCGCCTCCCATGCCTTCTCCCCGCTTGCGGGGAGAATGTGGCCCGAAGGGCCGGATGAGGGGCTGGGCAGGCCTTGCGAAAGCTGGCGCCAACCCTCAACTGCCTGCCGGCATCTTCTCCCCGTGAACGGGCAGAAGACGGCAGCGTCAGCGAAGGAGCGAACTGGATTTGAACGCCCCGTCGAACATCAACGATCCGCTCGTGCTCTTCATGCCGTCGGGCAAGCGCGGGCGCTTTCCGGTCGGCACGCCCATCCTCGATGCCGCCCGCCAGCTCGGCGTCTACGTGGAAAGCGTGTGCGGCGGACGCGCCACCTGCGGGCGCTGCCAGATCGAGGTGCAGGAAGGCAATTTCGCCAAGCACAAGATCGTCTCCTCGCTCGACCACATCTCGCCCAAGGGGCCGAAGGAGGAGCGCTACGAGCGCGTGCGCGGACTGGCCGAAGGCCGCCGCCTGTCGTGCTCGGCAACCGTTCAGGGCGACCTCGTCGTCGACGTCCCGCAAGACACGGTCATCAACGCGCAGGTGGTTCGCAAGGCGGCGGACACGCGCGTCATCGAGCGCGATACGGCCGTGCGGCTCTGCTACGTCGAGGTGGACGAGCCCGACATGCACAAGCCGCTCGGGGATCTCGACCGGCTGAAGGCAGCGCTCGAACGCGAATGGGGCTACAGCGACCTTGCCGTCGATTTCGCGCTGCTCCCGCAGGTGCAGTCGATCCTGCGCAAGGGCAACTGGACGGCCACCGCCGCCATCCATCGCGACGAGGAGAGCGGCCGCGGCACGATCATCGCGCTCTGGCCCGAACTGCAGAACAAGGCCTACGGGATCGCGTGCGACATCGGCTCGACCACGATCGCCATGCACCTGGTTTCGCTGCTGTCGGGCCGGGTGGCCGCGTCGGCCGGCATTTCCAATCCGCAGATCCGCTTCGGCGAGGATCTGATGAGCCGGGTCTCCTACGTGATGATGAACCCGGACGGTCGCGAGGCGATGACCAAAGCCGTGCGCGAGGCGATTTCCTCGCTGATCGACAAGGTCTGCGCGGAGGGCGAGGCCAGCCGCGACGAAATTCTCGACGCCGTTTTCGTCGGCAACCCGATCATGCATCACTTGTTCCTCGGCATCGACCCGACCGAACTCGGCGGGGCGCCCTTCGCGCTCGCCGTTTCGGGCGCGGTCAAAGCGAAGGCGAGCGACATCGGGCTCAACCTCAATCCGGGTGCGCGGCTCTACCTGCTGCCGTGCATTGCAGGCCATGTCGGCGCCGACTCGGCTGCCGCCACGCTTGCCGAAGGGCCGCACCGGCAGGACGCGATGATGCTTCTCGTCGATGTGGGCACCAATGCCGAGATCGTGCTCGGCAACCGCTCGCGGCTGCTGGCTGCCTCCTCGCCGACCGGCCCGGCCTTCGAGGGCGCCGAGATTTCCGGCGGTCAGCGCGCCGCCCCCGGCGCGATCGAGCGCGTGCGCATCGATCCCGTCACGCTCGAGCCGAAGTATCGCGTCATCGGCTCCGAGCTTTGGTCCGACGAACCCGGCTTCGCAGAGAGCGTTGCGGCGACGGGCGTGACCGGCATTTGCGGCTCCGGCATCATCGAGGTGATCGCCGAGATGTTCCTTGCCGGCATCATCACTGAGGACGGCGTCGTCGACGGCGCGCTTGCCGCCCGCTCGCCGCGAATCGTGCCGACCGGCCGTACCTTCGGCTACGTGCTGAAGGAGGACGAGCCGAAAATCGTGATCCAGCAGAACGACGTGCGTGCCATCCAGCTTGCCAAGGCCGCGCTCTATGCCGGCACGCGGCTGCTGATGGAGAAGATCGGCACGGACGACGTGGACATGATCCGCTTCGCCGGCGCCTTCGGCTCATACATCGACCCGAAATACGCGATGGTGCTGGGGCTCATCCCCGACTGCGACCTCGACAAGGTGTCGGCCGTGGGCAATGCGGCCGGCACTGGCGCGCGCATGGCGCTCTTGAACCGCGGCTATCGGCGCGAGATCGAGGAGATGGTGCGGCGCATCGAGAAGATCGAGACCGCGCTGGAACCCAAATTCCAGCAGCACTTCGTCAACGCCATGGCGCTGCCGAACAAGGTCGATCCGTTCCCGAAACTGGCGGCCCAGGTGAAGCTGCCGGAGCGCAAATCGCTTGCCGGGGTTGGCGAGACCGGAGACGCACCGCGCCGTCGCTCGCGTGAGGAGCGAGCCGCGCGCCGCAATCGCGTCTGAAGACCGGCCCCCCGCTCAATCCGCGCCGACCGCCCCCATCATCGATTTGGTGATCGACTGGCGCCAGCGGGCGGCTTCGGCCCACGGATCGGCCATGGCCAGCCGCGCCTCCATGTCCTGGATGTGGAAGGTGTTGGCGCCCGGCAGCGTCTTCACCTCATCCCAGGCAACGGGGGTGGCAATCGGCGCGCCGGCCCGTGCCCGGGTCGACCACGGGCAGATTGCGGTGGCGCCGCGCTCGTTGCGCAGATAGTCGACGAAGATGCGGCCCTTGCGCTTGGCCTTGGAGGCCTGCGCCACGTAGCGTTCGGGCGCCTCCTCCTGCAGCATCTGGGCGAAGCCGCGCGCGAAGGCCTTGACCTGGGGCCACTCGGCCCGGCGCTCCAGTGGCGCGATCACGTGGATGCCCTTGCCGCCGGTGACCAGCGGCACGGTCTTCAGCCCGATCGCGGCGAGCCGATCCCGCAGGTCGAAGGCAGCCTCCCGCACCCGCGCGAAATCCAGCCCCTCATCGGCGTCGAGGTCGAACACCAGCCTGTCGGGCTTCTCCAGGCTGTCGATGCGCGAGCCCCAGATGTGGAACTCGAGCGTGCCCATCTGCACGCCCGCAATGATGCCGGCGAGGTCGTCGATGTAGAGGTAGGTTGCCCGGTCGCCGTCGCCTTCGGTGATCTCCTGCTTCCTGATCTGGGTCGGAAAGCCCTTGCTTTCGTGCTTCTGGAAAAAGCACTGGCCGGTCGGCCCGTCGGGACAACGCACGAGGCTCAGCAGCCGCCGCTCCAGGTGCGGCAGCATGCGTGCCGCCACTCGCTCGTAATGCGCCGCGAGGTCGGCCTTGGTCACGCCCTGCTCCTGGTAGAGCACCTTGTTGGGGTTGGTGAGCTTGACGCCGGCGAACACGTCGCGCTGCTCATGTCCGTTCATCGCTGCACCTCCGGGAGTCTCGAGCACGACGGATCGGGCTCGCTTGTCCGCGCGCAGGCCCTTGAATACGCCGTGCCGAACATAGCCGTCGGACGTGAACTCCGCGAAGTCGATTTCGGCGACGAGGTCCGGCGTGACGAAGATCGCGTCGCGGCGCGCCTCGCGCGGAAGGCTCGCGAAGGGCGAGGTCTTGCGGCGACGGCTGGCAAGTTCGGGCGCGAGTTCGTCCAGCGTACTGCCTTCGAAGGCGCCGACGCGGCCTTTGTAGGCCAGCTTGCCGCCCTCCATCACGCCGATCAGCACGGAAGCGAAAGGCCGCCCCCTCTTGTCGGACCTCGTGTAGCCGCCGATGACGAATTCCTGCCGGCGAGTGCACTTCAGCTTGAGCCAGCTGCGTCCGCGGCCGGAGCGGTAGGGATCATTCGCCCGCTTGGCGACGATGCCCTCGTGGCCGGCCGCGCACAGCCGGTCGAGCACGGTCTGTGCATGGCCCTCGATGTGCTGCGAATAGATCAGTGCGCCGCTGCCCTTGCCGACCAGCCGCTCCAGCCGCGCCTTGCGCTCGACGAGCGGCAGCGGGGAAATGTCTTCGCCGTCCTGCTCCAGCAGGTCGAAAACGAAGCAGGACATTGCGCCGCGCGCCTTGATGGCCTTCTGGAGAGACGAGAAATCGGCGCGCCCGCGGCTGTCGAACGCCACGATCTCGCCGTCGATCAGCGCGCTGCGGCAGGAGAGCTTCGCCGCCGACTCGGCAATCGCCGGAAACCTGGCCGTCCAGTCCTGGCCGCTTCGGGTGTAGATGCGCGCCTTGCCGCCCGCGACCGCGATCAGCGTACGGTAGCCGTCATATTTCATCTCCGACAGCCACTCGTCGCCCTTCGGCGCAGCGTCGACGAGCGTCGCCAGCTGCGGTTCACGCCAGGCGGGCATCTTCGCATCGGCGCTTGCCGCCTTGGGTGAAGCCGCCCGCACCGCCGGCTTCTTCCTCTTCGCGGCCAGATCTGACTTCGCCAGCGTGCGTCCGCCCCTGGCGATCTCGGCCATGGTGCGGTTCGTCGTCACGCTGCGGATGAACTTGTTCAGAACGTCGCCGCGGGGCGGCCTGGAGCCATCCTCGCGATGCTTGATGAGCAGCCAGTTCTCGCGCCTCTCGCGCTCGCGCGGCTGCATGCGCACCAGTGTCCACTCGCCCTTCAGCCGTTCTCCGTCGAGCCGAAAGACGAGCTTGCCCTCCCTCAGGCCCTCGTCGAAATCGCCGACCGGCTCCCAGCTGCCCTGGTCCCACAGCATGACGGTGCCGCCGCCATACTGGCCCTTCGGGATGACGCCCTCGAAATCACCATAGGCGAGCGGGTGGTCTTCCGTGCGAACGGCAAGCCGCTTCTCGGCGGGATCGTAGCTCGGGCCGCGGGTAACGGCCCAGCTCTTCAGCACGCCGTCCCATTCGAGCCGGAAATCGTAGTGCAGCCGCGTTGCGTCGTGCTTCTGCACGACGAACAGGAGCTTGTTCCTGGCCCGCCGCCGGCGCGGTCGGGTATCGTAGGGTTCCGCGGTCTTCGAGAAGTCGCGCCTGGCCCGGTATTCCTGGAGTTGATCGGCGGATCCGTCCCTCGCCATCGTGCGGCCTCACGCGCGGCGGGAAAACGGAAGACCGTGCGGGCAAGGAAGCCCGCTGACTTGTCGAGCCGCACGACCGGCCATGGCGGAACCTCCTGCGCAGGGACGGCAGGAAAACCCCCGCGCCAGCGCCTTGGTTCCGCCGTGCTCCCGAATCCTCAGAAGCGGCCGGACTCCTTGAAGGCTTCCATCGTCGCGCGAATATGGTCGGCACAGGCCCGTACGGGGGCCGAAGCGTCGGGTGAAACGATCATCGCGAGGTTGTAGTTGGAAAGTTCGGGCAGGCCCTGGTCCGGCCCGAGCGCCACGATGTCGTCGCCGATGAAGGAACGCGGCAACGGTGCAACCGCCAGGTCCGCGAGGATCGCCGCGCGCTGGCCCGCGGTGTGCGCGCTCATATAGGCAATACGGTATTCGACACCCTCGCGCCCCAGCGCCTCGATCGCGTCGGCGCGCCAGGCGCAGCCCTCCTCCCAAACGGAGATCGGCAGCGGCTTCTTCATGTGGGCGCAGCCGCCTTTCGCGCCACCCCACACGATCGGCTCAGTGAGCAGGATCTCGGCTTCCGCCGGGATGTTCCTGCACGTGGTGAACAGCGTGATGTCGAGCTCGCGCTCGGCCAACCGCCGGCGCAGGGTTGACGACTGGTCGATGACGACGTCGACGGCGACGGAGGGGTGCGACTGCGCGAACCGCTTGAGCACGCCAGGCAGCACGCGCTCGCCATAGTCGTCGGGCGAGCCCAGCCGCACGACGCCGGAAACGTCGGGAACGACGAACTTCGACACGGCCTCGCGGTTGATCGCCAGCATCCGCCGGGCATAGCCCATCAGGATCTCGCCGTCGGTCGTCAGCGTCACGGAACGCGCGTCGCGCGAAAACACCGAGCAGCGCAGGGTTTCCTCGAGCTTCTTGATCTGCATCGACACCGCCGAGGGCGTGCGGAACACCGCGTTCGCGGCCGCGGTGAAGGAGCCCGTTTCGGCGATGGCCACGAATGTGCGCAGAACGTCGAGGTCCAGAATCGGGAGCGGATGATTGAGAGGAGCGGTCATTCAGAGGATTCCCAAGTTTCAGATTTTCTGAATGAGAAGATCATTCCATTTCGTTTGATTGAACATGAGCCGGGGCATATGTCAAGCCCCACAGGACAGGCACTCCTGCCCGTCGCCCCAACCGAGGAGAAGGAAAATGTCCGTCTTTGCAGCATTGAGCGACTATCTCGCCACGATGAGCCAGCGGCGCCGCTACGTTCGGACCGAGAGGACCATCCGCAGCCTGCCGGTCGAGATTCAGAAGGACATAGGCTGGCCTGGCGTGGCCCAAGGCGTCGACCGGTACCCGCTCGATCCTGAGCCGCGGTGGCGCAGCTGATGTGCCGGCGAGACAGGCGGCCTCACGGACAGGGTAGTCCATGCAACGGTTGCATGACTGCCCTGTCTGCAACGCATGCCTGTGTTTGTGCACTGCCAAACAGCTGAAAACGCTGAATATTTCGCAAGAAACAGCAGAATTGGACGGATTTGGTGTCGCATTTTGTGCGATGCACTTCGCTTTCGTCGCTACCGCAGCATCCTGGCACACCTATATCAGCGCCATCAGACGAGCACCCCCACTCCACCGCGCGAAGGATGCTCCGTGTGAAGGACTGCCTGTTTGCATGGAGATCTGAAATGAAGCTTGTCGCCCGCCTTTTCCGCGGCCGTAGCAAGGCCAACCTGACGACCGAACTGGAGCGCCGCCGTCTCGGCTTGACGATGCCCGGACAGACCGGGGCCTTGGCCGCTTCGCGTTACGGTTTCATCCTCAACTAAGACGGCGAAGCCGCAACCATCCTTTGCCTGAAGGCCGCTCCGGCTTGCCGCCGGGGCGGTTTCTTTTTGCATGAATCCCGGCCGCCGCATTGCTTCGTGCGCGACCGGGCACACCATTGACAACAAAGCTTTTTCCTGATTTCGCTTTGCTCGCAGCGACATCTCGCGCGCAAGGCGCGCCCGCGGGAGGCGGACTTGTCCCCTAAGCCAGCTCTCAGGCGTTCGATCGTCTTTTTCCTCGTTCCCGATTTCACCATGATGGCCTTCGCGACGGCGCTCGAGCCGCTGCGCGCCGCCAACCGCATGCTCGGCTTCGAAGCCTATCGGTGGCGGCTCGCCAGCGTCGACGGCAAGTCCGTGCGCGCCTCCAACGGGGTCGAATGCTCGGTGCATACCTCGCTCGAGGACGAACGGCGGAAGATGGCCGGCGCCGAGCGCCCTTCGATGGTGATCGTCTGCTCCGGCCTCAACGTCGAGTCGTTCCGCAACAAGACGGTGTTTGCCTGGCTGCGCGAGGAATACAATCGCGGGGTCGCCATCGGCGGCCTTTGCACGGGCGCTCACGTGCTGGCTGCCGCCGGCCTGCTTTCGAACCGCCGCTGCGCCATCCACTGGGAAAACCTGCCCGGCTTCCAGGAGGCGTTTCCGAAAGCGAACGTCTTTGCCGACCTGTTCGAGGTGGACTCGAACATTTACACCTGCGCCGGCGGTACGGCCGCGCTCGACATGATGCTGAAGCTCATCGGGGAGGATTTCGACGAGAACCTCGTCAACAAGGTGTGCGAGCAGTTCCTGACCGACCGGGTGCGCAGCCCCACCGACCGCCAGCGCCTGCCGCTGCGGGCCCGGCTCGGCGTGCAGAACTCGAAGGTGCTGACCATCATCGAGCTGATGGAGGCGAATCTCTCCGAGCCCTTGTCGCTGATCGAGATCGCCGATCACGTCGGCCTGTCGCGCCGCCAGATCGAGCGGCTGTTCCGGCAGGAGATGGGCCGTTCCCCTGCCCGCTACTACCTGGAAATCCGGCTCGACCGTGCCCGGCATCTGCTGCTGCAGTCCTCCCTGCCGGTGGTTGAAGTGGCGGTCGCCTGCGGCTTCGTCTCTGCCTCGCACTTCTCCAAGTGCTACCGCGAACTCTACGCCCGCTCGCCACAACAGGAGCGGGCCGAGCGCAAGCAGCTGCTGGCGGCATAGGCTAAGGAACCGTGCCCCGGTTGTCGTCCCAGATCCAGCCGCGGCCCCGCCAGCGCTTTTCGCCGATCTGGCAGTCGTAGGGCTCGGACGCCGCGACCTTGACGACGGGCAGATCCTGCCCCGCCGAGGAGGTCATCCACGGTTCGAGATCGGGGCCGGCGGCGATTTCCAGCACCAGCTTGCGCCGCACGGCTTCCGGAAATTGCGACCAGTCGTTGACCGGGACGACGAAGGAGCCCGGACCGCCGATGACGCATTCGGCGTAGTAGCGGTCGAGGTCGGGCACGTCGAAGGCGCTGATGAGACCGCCATCGGTCATCAGCGGCAGCCCGTTGATGACGATGCCGGTGGCCACCACTTCGTCGCGCACGAGATTGACGTATTCGCCCTGGTTGTTCGGGCCGTCGCCGGAGACGTCGATCACCCGCCGTTCCGTCTTGAATACGCCTTCCGCGAACAGGTCGAGCCCGTAGCGCAATCCGCCCGAGATCGAGGTGCGCCGGGCGCTGTTCGGCTGGCTGGTCGAGATCGTCTCGGCGACTCGCTGCGCATCTTCGAGGCTCGCCACAATCGTCCAGGGCACGATCATGTGCTGGGTGGAGTCGCCCGCCCACTCGAAATAGGTGAGCGCGATACGTCCGTGATAGCCGCCCCGGATGGCCTGGATCACCTCGGGGTGGGTGAGTGCTGCGACGTAACCCTCGCGCTGGATACGCAGTTCCTCATAGGACATGGACAGCGAGACATCGACCGCAAGCACGAGTGCGACATCCACGGCCTCCTGGGCCGATGCCTTCTCTGGAGAAATCGCCGACAGCGCCAGTGCCAGTCCGCTGCCGATGAGCCTCCTCGAATCTCGCAGCGAGAGCATGACGCAAGGGTAGCGCATCCCGGCCGGCGGAAAAGCGCGATGCCGGCCTTTCCGGCAGTCCTCCCTTCACATTCGCGCGAGGGGCAAGCGGCAATGGGCAAATAGGCAGTCGGCAATGGGCAAAAGGCAATCGGAAGGAAACGGCGTCCGGCGCTCGCTTTCCGACTGCCGACCTGCCGATTGCCGACTGGCGTACTTCAACTCCGCGGCTTGAGATTTTCCGGATCGTACAGCGGCTTGTAGCCGACCGCTGCGACCTGCATCGGGTAGGTTTCGCCGAAATACTCGACCAGAAGCTTGCGGCCCTCCTGGCAATAGGCCCAGGGCAGGTAGGCGAGCGCGATGTTCTTGCCGATCGTCGGACCGTAGGCGACGGAAGTCGTGAAGGAGCGGCGGCCGAGCTCGTCAACCAGCGTATCGCCCGTTTCGGGGTCCATCACCGGCATGGTGCCGACCGGATAGCGGGCCACGCCCCTGGAATCGACGTTGTCGGTCATCACCAGCGTGCACAGCATCGCCGGCTGATGGTCGCGCGCCCGATATTCGAGATGCTTCGCCTTCCCGCGGAAATCCGCGTCCTTCACCTTCGGCCGAGCGAGGTCGGCCTCAAACAGGTTGTATTCGGTGAGCAGGTCGGCGTTTTGCAGCCGCAGGCTTTTTTCCATGCGGCGCGAGTTGGCATAGGTTTCGACGCCGAAGGCCATGACGCCGGTCGAGCGCAGCGCGTCCCAGACGGCAAGCCCGTCCTCGTAGCGCATGTGCAGCTCCCAACCCTGCTCGCCGACATAGGAGATGCGGAAGGCCGTCACGTCCTTGCCGGCGATGCGGATCGGCCTGATCGCTGCGAACGGGAACGCCTCCGGCTCCAGGCCGGCCGGATCTTCCACGACCTTCTGCAGGGTTTTCCGGGCGTTCGGTCCCCAGATGCCGATGGTGACGTACTTTTCCGTCACGTCCGTCACGGTGACCTTGAAGCCCTTATCCTGCGCGATGCGCTTGACGTAGTGGAAGTCGCGCGGACCGGCGTCGGCGCCATCCACGATGCGGCACCGGTCCGCCATGCGGAAGACCGTGAGGTCGGCGCGCACCATGCCCTCGTCGTCGAGGAAGTGCGTGTAGATGCCCTTGCCGATATTGGACTCGCCGCCGATGCGGGCCGCGCACAGCCACTCCATCAGCGCGACGTGGTCGGGACCTTCCACGTCGAAAATGTAGAAGTGCGACAGGTTGACGATGCCGCAATCCTCGCTCATGGCGAGGTGCTCGGCGTTTGAGACCCGCCAGAAGTGTCGGTTGTCCCACTCGTTCTCGCGCACCGGCACGCGGTTGCCGTACTTCTCCAGAAGGTGCTCGTTGGCCGCATAGCCGTGCGCGCGCTCCCAGCCGCCGAGCTCCATGAAATAGCCGCCGAGCTCTTTCTCGCGCTCGTAGAATGGTGAGCGGCGGACGTCGCGCCCCGTCGCATAGGGTTCGCGCGGATGCACGGCTGGATTGTAGATCTTTTGCGCCGCCTCCCCGCAGCGGCCTGCGACGAAGCCCTCCTCCAGCTGATGCGGATAGAAGCGGGAATAGTCGATGCGGGCGTGGTCGATATGGGTACGTCCGTCCGTCATCCAGTCGGCGACGAGCTTGCCCATGCCCGGCGCGTCCTTCACCCAGATGGCGACGGCGTACCAGAGCCCCCTCGCCTTCTGGCTCTCGCCGATCGACGGGCCGCCGTCGGCGGTCACCTGCAAGAGTCCGTTGAAGGAACGCCGCTCGTCGTAGCCGAGCTCGCCGAGGATGGGCGTGAGCTCGATCGCCCGCTCCAGCGGTTCCAGGATTTGCTCCATGTCGAGGTCGCGCTGCGAGGGCGACAGGCGCGCCTCGTGCTTCTCCAGAAGGTCGCGCGGGTGCACCAGACGCGGGTTCTTCTCCTCGTAGTACCCCCACTCGATCATGCCGCCTTCCGACGTGGTCGGATCGCCCGTGTCGCGCATGTAGGCGGAGTTGCCCTGGTCGCGCAGCAGCGGCCAGCCGATCTCCTTGCCAGTGCCGGCGAACTCGCTGTACGGCCCGAAGAAGGTGAGCGGGTGATCGACCGGCATGACCGGCAGGTCCTCTCCGGCCATCGCGGCGATCAACCGGCCCCACAGGCCCGCGCAAACCACCACGTAGTCGGCCATGATCGTGCCGCGCGGTGTCACCACGCCCCTGATGCGGCCGTCCTCGATGACGAGCGAGGTGGCCGGCGTGTTGGCTAAGGCTTGCAGCTTGCCGGTGGCAACCGCCTCGTCGATCAACTCGCCCGCGACCGCCTGGCTGCGCGGCACGACGAGGCCCGCATCCGGATCCCACAGGCCGCCCTGCACCTTGTCCTGCTCGAGCAGCGGGAACTTCTTCTTGATCTCGGCCGGCTCGATCAGCCTGGCGCGCGTGCCGAACGCCTTGGCGGATGCCACCTTGCGCTTGATTTCGTCCATGCGGGCATCGTCGCCGACGCGCGCGACTTCCAGCCCGCCGACGCGGGCGTAGTGGCTGCGCTTTTCGTAGAAGTCGATCGAGTAGAGCGTCGTCCAGCACGACAGGAAGTCGTGGCTGGTCGTGTAGCAGAAGTCCGAAGCGTGCGCCGTCGAGCCGATGTCGGTCGGAATGCCCGACTTGTCGATGCCGACGATCTCGTTCCAGCCGCGCGCGATCAGGTGGTGTGCGACGGACGCTCCGACGATGCCACCGATGCCGATGATGACGACCTTCGCCTGTTTCGGAAATTCCGCCATGTGCCCGCAACTCCGTGATTTCGCGGAAAACTATAGGGCGACGCGGCGCGATTGAAGCCTGTTTGCGACATCGCCCTGAGGCAGCGCGACTCCACAGGACTTGCAGGTGAATCCAAACGCTAGCGGCGTGGCTGCCGCTTCCTGCGCTTGGCGGCAGCCCGGGGTTTGGCGCCCCCCTCCGCAGCGGGGGAAACTTCGCCCCGGTCTTCCGCCTGCGAAGGTTTCTGGTCCTCGGCCGGCTCCTTCGGATGGAATGCCCGCGGCGCGTAGGCCAGAACAATGCCTTCGCGCTCGACCATATCGAGGATCGCGAAGCGGAGTTCGTTCTGAACCGCCCCGCTCTCATAGACGTCGGCCACGAAGACCCGGAGCTCGAATTCGAGCCCCATGTCGGCGATGTTGGTCAGCGCCACGAACGGTTCGGGGTTCCTGAGCACCTTGGGGTGTGCCCGCGCCACGTCCATCAGCAGCCCCTGCATGCGCTGCGCGTCCGTGCCATAGGCAGCCGTGACGCGAATTTCGGTTCGCGCCAGGCGGTTGCGATGGGTCCAGTTACCGACCGCCGCGTTGATGAGTTCGGAGTTGGGCAGGATCACCATCTGGCGTTGGAAAGTCTCGATCTGCGTGGCGCGCACGCTGATCTTCTTGACCGTGCCGCTGACGCCGCCCGCGACGATCCAGTCGCCCACCTTGAACGGCCGCTCCGCCAACAGGATGAGGCCGGAGACGAAGTTCTGGACGATGTTCTGGAGGCCGAAACCGATGCCGAGCGACAGGCCGCCTGCAATCAGTGCCAGGCTGGACAGGCTGATGCCGGCTGCCGAAAGGCCGATCAGCACGGCGACGGCGATGCCGGCGTAACCGACGACCGTGCGGATCGAATTGCGCACGCCGGCATCGACGCGCCCCCGCGTCATCACCGAGTCGTCCAGCCACGACTGGAACCAGCGGGTGACGACGTAGCCGATCAGGAAGACGACCAGCCCGATCAGGATGCCGACCAGCGAGAACGAGACGGAGCCGACGCGGATCTCGTTGGCCACGTTCAGCGTCCAGGTGAGGATGTCGCCCCACTGGAAGCCCCATTGCAGGAAGATGAGGGGAATGCCGACGGCGATCACCAGCGCGTGAATGACGATCGAAAGCACCAGTCCGAGCTGGTCCGCCGTCGCGTCGTCGATCTTGAAGCGGCTGCCGAGCCGGCGTCCCATGCCGGTCTCGCGAAATGCGCCGATCCGCGACAGGGCCTGCGCCGACAGGTGGCCGAGATACATCGTCGCCAGGATGGCGCCGGTGACCACCACCTGCTGCGACATGAAACGCGCGAGCCCGATGTAGCCCAGGAGGGCCGCGATGATGGTGGCCGAACCGAGCGCCAGCAGCGGGTAGCGGAGATACGCCGGCCAGGGTTTCGGCTTGCCGCCGGCATCGCGGAACGGCTTTACCGCGCCGATCAGCACGATCAGGGTGCCGACGATGACGGTCGCGATCAGGCTCTTGGCGATCGTCAGCGACAGCGGCGAGCCGAGGACCTGATAGATCCGGTTGAGCACGAAGTCGGCACCGGTGACGATCGAGGTCGCCCAGACCAGCAGCGACAGTTTCCACGCCGCACCCGTGTCGATCGCCACCACGCGCCAGTTGGGCAGTCCTGGCGAAAAGACTGCGCGTGCAAGCCGGTTGATGAAGTAGACGGTGGCGATGACGTTGAAGAGGGTGGTGAGGATTTCCGCGATGTCGGGTCGCAGGACGTTGAAATAGCCGAGGAAGAAGTAGGTCGCGAGCAGGAAGACTGCGAGCGCGAGCGACGGCAGGAAGGTCGACCAGAACGCCACCGACAGCCGGCTGAGGTAGGAAGGCTCCGCCTGCGAACGGTCGACCGTCAGCATCCGGCCGAAGGCGCGCCGGCCGCCGATCAGCAGAAGTGCCGCCGCCAGGAGCGCGAAGAAGGCAGCCAGCAGAACGGAACTCAGCTTGAAGCGCAGCGCGAAACCGAGCCACGAGGCGAAACGGCTGTAGACCCTCGAAGCCTCCGCCGAAAAGTCGGCGAGGACCTGGGCGCTGAGCGCGCTGCTGATATCGTAGCGCTTGTAGAACTGGCCCGAGAAAAGATCCCGCCGCAACTGCGCAACCGTCTCGATCAGCGAGCCGATACGGCTCCACAGCGCCTCCACCCCGCCCCACAGCGCGTTGATCTCGGCACGTTCCTGAAGCAGCGAGGCGCGCTCGTCGGCAAGCGTCTTCGGCTCGGCGGGTTGGCCCTCGGCGGGCGCAGGTCCGATCTGGTCGAGCCGTGCGTTTATCTCCGCAATGCGCGGGCTCAGATTGGCGCTTCTGTCGAGCAGCTGGCCGGCCAGTCCTTCGAGCGCAATCCGGACGACGACGAGTTGCGCGTCGTTCTGCGTATTTGCGCGCATCCTTTTTTCGAGGTCATCGGCCTGTCGCGCATAGCTTCGGATGATGTTGCGCTGCGCTTCGAGCGTGATGCTCGCCTGGCCCTGCGCGGAAGCCGGCAGCCCCGGGCAGGCTGGGACCAGCAGTAGCAGCGCGGCCCAAATCCTCGAAAGATGCCCCGGCGTGAATGTCACGTACGCCTCTCGATTCCTCCGTCCAACACTGTTAAGGAGCGGCCGCCGCTACGGCAAG
>Ga0182792_1001756_pt1 | contig 16660 bp, 22 predicted proteins | sample Passage237B_FD_130497 | JGI IMG/M metagenome (GOLD analysis project Ga0182792, IMG submission 130497) | Cellulose adapted compost microbial communities from Newby Island Compost Facility, Milpitas, CA, USA - Passage2 37B (version 2) (version 2) ...
ACCATGTTGGTCCAGGTCGGCGTGCTGGCATCCTCGAAGTCGGCCATGAAGACGTTGGCGCCGCAGTTCAGCGCGTTGATGATCATCTTGCGGTCGACGGGGCCGGTGATCTCGACCCGGCGGTCGAGGATGTCATGCGGCAGCGGCGCGACGGTCCAGTCGTCCTCGCGGATCGATGCGGTCTCGGCCAGGAAGTCGGGCTTCTCGCCCGCGTCCAGGCGCTTCTGGCGCTCGACGCGGGCCTGCAGCAGCTCCTCGCGCCGCGGATTGAAGCGGCGATGCAGGTCGGCGACGAAGGCCATCGCCTCCTTCGTGAGCACGTTTTCGAAGCCGGGACGGACCACGCCCTCGACGGAGACACCCTCGGGAAGTTCCAACGCCACCCTGTACACTCCCTGCTGAATTTCGTTGAGACGGTTCGCGGCGGGGGCGATTTACCGCCTTGAGAGGGCGCGGGGCAAGGCGCTACTACCACACGACATGGATGCCGCCTTCGTCGTCGAGTGGTTGAACCTCCTCCTGCGCTGGGCCCACATGATCGTGGGCATCGCCTGGATCGGTGCGTCTTTCTACTTCATCTGGCTGGACAATCACCTGCACCCGCCGCTCGATCCGGCTGACGCCGCCAAGGGCATTGGCGGCGAGGTCTGGGCGGTCCATGGCGGCGGTTTCTACACCGCCAAGAAGTTCAGCCTGGCGCCGCAGAGGCTGCCGCCCGAGCTGCACTGGTTCAAGTGGGAAGCCTACACGACGCTGATCACCGGCTTCTTCCTGCTCTGCCTCGTCTATTATTACGGTGCCGAGGTCACGCTGATCGACCCGTCGGTCCTGCCGCTCACGCGAACCGAGGCGATCGCCATCGGGCTGGGCTTCCTGGTGCTGGGCTGGCTGGTCTACGACGGCCTCTGCCGCTCGGCGCTGGGCCAGGACGACCTGCTGCTGGGCGGCCTGCTGATGATCTATTGCGCCGTCTCGGCCTGGGCGCTGTGCCATCTCTTCTCGGGCCGCGGCGCCTACATCCATTTCGGCGCCATGCTGGGCACCATCATGGTGCTGAACGTCTTCTTCGTGATCATCCCGGGCCAGCGCGAGCTGGTGCGCGCCAAGGAGGAAGGCCGCACGCCCGATCCGCGCTACGGCCTGCGCGGCCGCCAGCGCTCGGTCCACAACACGTACTTCACGCTGCCCGTGCTGTTCACGATGATCAGCAACCACTATGCCGGTCTCTACGGCCACGCGTGGAACTGGGTGCTGCTGATCCTGGTCTCGCTGGCCGGCGCACTGATCCGTGTCTGGTTCGTACAGCGCCACAAGGGCAACGAGAACCCGCTGGTGCTGGCTGCCGGCCTGGTGCTGCTGGCGATCACCGCCCTGGTGTCCCTGCCGCGCCCGGCGCCAAGCCTCGGCCCGCCGGTTTCCTTCGCGGAGGTGCAGCCCATCTTTCAGCAGCGCTGCCAGCCCTGCCATGCCACCCGGCCGACGCAGGAAGGCTTCGCCGCCCCGCCCAAGGGCGTCATCCTGGAGACCGAGAAGGAGATCCACGAGCGGGCGGCAATGATCAATCAGCAGGTCTGGGCCACCCGGGTGATGCCACCGGGCAACCTGACTGACATGACCGAGACCGAGCGCCGGATGATTGCGCGCTGGTTCCAGGGCGGCGCAAGATAGGCTCATGAGGTTTCGCCCGGGTAGACTGCCCTGGCGCCGCCTTCTGGCGGCGGTCCTCGCGGCAGTCTCGCTTCTCGCCTACTGGACGCTGGTCGCCGACCGTGGCCAGCGTGACGTCGTGCGCAGCGTCGAGGCACGCGACACGTCCGCCGGCGAAGCGGCCGGCGGCAGCACCCACGGCTGGGGACCGGCCGTCGGCTTCGCCGACCAGCGCCGCCTCGACGAGCACTACGCCAAGCACGGGAGGGAGTTCGGGCGCATCACCAGGCAGGACTACCTGCGGCAGGCGCAACTTCTGCGCGATGCCAAGGTCGGCGGCCCCGTGCTCGAGGCGGTACGCGCCGATGGTGTCATCACGCGTTACGACCAGCAGACCGGCGCCTTCATCGCCTTCAATCCCAACGGCGTGATCCGGACCTTCTTCAAGCCCAACGACGGCGAGCGCTACTGGCGCCGCCAGGCGGAGCGCGGACGATGATGAAGCCACCTCCTCCCCCCGGACCGCCGGATGTCGCCGACCTGCGCGACCTGATCGACCAGTGGGCCGAGTTCACGGCCGGCCTCGCCGGCGGCTACAGCTTCGACCTCGACAACTGGCTGAACGATGTCGACGTACGGGAGCTGATCCTCGAAGCCTTGCCGATGTTCAGCCGCGAGGAGATGGGCGAGCATGCCTTCAAGCTCGACGAGGCCGACCGTCTCTTCCGAGCGGCGACGCGCGACTTCCGCAAGTGCGTGTGGGGCACCGGCACGGCGCGCAAGGAGAAATGGACCGCGGACAGGAACTGGTGGTACTTCCGCACGCCCGTCAACGGCAATCCCCAGCTCGAGGACGAACTCGCGACCGTGCGGTAGAGCGGCCGGCGAGGGTCATGGCATGATGACGTCATGACCACCGACAAGATACTGATCGAACGCAGCGGTCCGGTGACGACCATCGTCATCAACCGGCCGCAGGTGCGCAATGCCCTCGACAACGAGGCGGCGCATGCGCTGGCCGACGCCTTCCACGCCTTCGAGGCCGATGGCGAGGCGCATGTCGCCGTGCTGACGGGCGCGGGCGGCACCTTCTGCGCCGGCGCCGACCTCAAGGAGCTGGGCTCCGGCGTCGACTATTTCCCCTGGGCCGGCAGCGACGAGGGTCCGCTGCGCGCGCCGCTCGCCAAGCCGCTGCTGGGCGCCATCGAGGGCCATGCCTGCGCCGGCGGGCTGGGGGTGGCGCTGTTCTGCGACATCCGCATCGTCGATGATACGGCGACCTTCGGCGTGTTCTCGCGCCGCTGGGGCGTGCCGATGAGCGACGGCACGACCGTGCGCCTGCCGCGCATCGTCGGCCAGGGCCGCGCCCTCGACATGCTGCTCACCGGCCGGGCGGTCGGCGCGGACGAGGCGATCGAGATCGGCCTGGCGACGCGCAAGGTCGCGCGCGGCACCGCGCGCGCCGAGGCAGAGACGCTCGCGCTGCAGATCGCGGGCTTTCCGCCGATCGCGATGACTTCCGATCGGCGTTCGGCCTATGAGAGCTTCGATCGCGATCAGGCTTCCGCCGTGCGACGCGAGATGGAATTGTCGCTGGAGGCACGGCGGCAGGAATCGCAGAAGGGGGCGGCACGCTTCGCCGCCGGCGAAGGACGGCACGGCAGCTTCGGGGGACGGTGAATGCGGGCATTGGTGTGCGAGGCCTACGGGCCGATCGAGAATCTGAAGATCCGCGAGCTGCCCGAGCCCGAACCGAAGGAAGGCGAAGTGCTGATCCGGGTCGGCGCGGCGGGTGTGAGCTTCGCGGCGATGCTGGGTGTGGAGGGCAAGCACCAGAACAAGCCCGCCCTGCCCTACGTGCCGGGCAACGAGCTGGCGGGCCACGTCGTGAAGCTGGGGCCGGGGGTGAAGGGCCTCACGGCCGGCCAGCGCGTCGCCACGGGCGTCAGCCAGGGTGCCTTCGCGGAGTACGCCGTGGCCACCGCGGCCAACGTCTTCATGATCCCCGAAACGATGCCCTATGCGCAGGCGACCAACTTCCCGACCCTGTATCCGACGGCCTACGGCGCGCTGAAGTGGAAGGCGAACCTGCAACCGGGCGAAGTGCTGCTGGTGCACGGCGCGGGTGGTGGCTCCGGCCTCACCGCCGTCGAGGTCGGCAAGGCGATGGGGGCCACCGTCATCGCCTCGGCCGGCGGCGCCGACAAGCTGAAGGCGGCGCACGAGCACGGTGCCGACCACCTGATCGATTACCGCTCGCAGGATCTGCGCGCCCGCGTGCTGCAGTTGACCGATGGCCGCGGCGCCGACGTAGTCTACGATCCGGTGGGGGGATCCGCCTTCGACACTTCGTTGCGCTGCATCGCGCCGGAAGGCCGGATGATCCCGATGGGCTTCGCCAGCGGCACGATCCCGCAAATCCCGGCCAATATCCTGCTGGTGAAGAACGTGACGGTGATCGGCTTCTATTACGGCTACTACAGCGGCTGGGGCGGCAAAGGCATCCCATCCCCCCGGGAAAAGGAAGCGCTCGCCCGTCGGCGCGCCATGGTCGTCGCGGCGCAGAAGGAGCTGATAGGCTGGTTCACCGAGGACAAGCTCAGGGCCACGATCGCCGGCACCTTCGATCTTGCAGATTGGGTGCAAGGTTTCGAGCTGATCCAGCAGCGCAAGGTGGTGGGCAAGGCCGTGCTCGTGCCCTGACAACACGGCCGAGTCTTGCCCGCTTTGCGCTTTCGGTCATAGTCGACGACTGCATGCCCGTGCAGTGGACCATTTCGCACACCACTCGTCTGGTGATCGCCGTCGCCAAGGATGAGCTTTGCTTGCGGGATATCGAGACGTATCTGGACGGCGTCGTGACGGCTGATGCGCTGGGATACCGCAAGATCTTCGACCTGACGAACGCCGTTCCCCAGCTCGAGGACGACGACATGATGGCGCTCGGCGCCCGCATCCGCGCCTATCGCAGCCTGGGTCCGATCGGGCCGCTGGCCATCGTGGCGAGGACGCCGGCGAGCCAGGAGCGCGCCCGCATGTTCGCCGCCCTCGCCGATGCCGACCGGCCGGTGAAGATCTTCCGGGAACTGCACAAAGCGCGCCAGTGGCTGGACGAGCTGGATACCCTGCCCGGATTCTGAGTCCGGCTTCCGTGCAGCCCCGATCAGCCCAGGACCTTCGGGAACATCTCGCAGGCCAGCGGATCGCCGGGCTTCAGCCCATGTCCTTCAAGGGGCGGTGAGATCTGGCCGGTGCGCGCGGCATAGCGGGCATCGGCACCGCACCAGCGCGTCGCCCAGGCGCGGCGGCGGCGTGACGGGGAGTGATTGCCCGACGCGCCGTGCAGCGTGAGTGCATGAAAGGCGACAACATCGCCCGGCTCCATGTCCCAGGCGAGAAACTCGTGGCTGCCGCGCTCGGCGTCGATGTCAGGCAGCGGCTCGAAGCGCGGATCCTCCACCGCGAGGGCGACGCCGCCCTGGCGGAAGAACCTCGGCCGGAAACAGCGGCCCCAGCGATGAGAGCCCTTCACGTACTCCACGCAGGTCGCGCGATCGACCGGATCGAGCGGCAGCCACAGCGAGACGATCTGCTCGCCATCGATCGGATAGTAGGGCTGGTCATGGTGCCAGGGCGTGCGCTCCTGCGTGCCCGGCTCCTTCACCAGAAGATGGTCGTGGTAGAAGACGACCTCGTGCGAGCCCATCAGGCGTGCCGCGATCTCCCGCGCCGGTGAATCGTGGACGAACGCCCGCGCGGCGCCATGGCGCTGCCAGAGCTGGAAGTCGACGAAGAACAGCCCGGGCGCGCCGGCCGGCGTGTTCCGCCGCACCATCGGCCCCGGCGAGGCCATGTCGGCGTCGACCGCCGCCCGTAGCCGCTCGATCCAGTCCCGCGAGAAGGCACCGCGCAGGCAGATCGCGCCGTCAGCACGATAGCGTTCGACATCCTCGTCGGTCGGCAAGCCCATCAGATGTCTCCGAACCGGCCGCCGCGTCCCTTGCCCGCGGTGAAACGCGCGGCGCCCGAGCGCGCCTCCGCGTCGAGGGCGGGCTGGCCGCGCCGGCCCTCGTTGACGAGGGCGGCGGCGACATCCATGCCCCATTGCTCGTAGGAGGACCGGCGGTCCGAGCGCAGGCAGGTCTGCGGAAACCGCGCGAGCTGCTGCGCCAGCGCCAGCGCTTCGGTCAATGCCTGGCCTTCGGGGACCAGGCGGTTGGCCAGCCCCCAGTCGTAGGCTTCCGGCGCGCCGACCTCGCGGCCGGTCAGGATCATGTCGAGCGCCCGGCTGTGGCCGATCAGCCGCGGCAGGCGCACCGTCCCGCCGTCGATCAGCGGCACGCCCCAGCGGCGGCAGAACACGCCGAACTTCGCGCTGGCCGAGGCGACCCGCAGGTCGCACCACAGCGCCAGTTCGAGGCCGCCCGCCACGGCATGGCCCTCGACGGCAGCGATCACCGGCTTGGAGAGCAGGTGGCGCGTCGGTCCCATGGGGCCCGGCCCGTCCGGATCATGCAGGCTTCCGGGCCGGTCCTCCGGGCGCTGCGCCGCCACCTTGAGATCGAAGCCGGCGCAGAAGCTGCCACCGCGGCCGGTCAGGATGGCGACCGACTGCGCCGGATCGGCGTCGAAGGCGAGGAAGGCGTCGCGCAGCAGCCCGGCGGTCTCGGGATCGACGGCGTTGCGCGCTTCCGCGAAGCGGTCGATCGAAACGACCGTGACCGGGCCTTCCTTCTCGACCGCGACCTTGCCCATGCGCGCTCCTCCGTCGGCGGCCCCTTTCCCGGTGCCCGCTTCTCAGTGGTCCCTTCTCAGTGCCCCTGCATCATGCGCAGCGGCGTGTAGACCAGCACGGTCTCGCCCTTCTGGTTCTTCACCAGATTGGTCGTCCGCACCAGGGCGCGCATCGGGTCCTTCGAGGTCGGCCGGATCTCTGTCACCTCGATCTCGACATGAATGGTGTCGCCGACATAGGTCGGCCCCTTGATGTCGAACCCCATGGAGAGGAAGGCGAGACCGGTGCCCTGGAGCGTGGTCGGGATCACCAGCCCCTCGGCCATCGAATAGACCAGCGCGCCCGGCACGGGATGGCCGCCGCGCATCGGCGCGTGCGACTTGATGTACTCTCTGTTGGTGAACAGCTCCTCGGAAAAGCCGCAGAGCGTCACGAAGCTGAGCAGGTCCGATTCGAACAGGGTGCGTCCGTACGTGATGAAGCTGTCGCCGACCGCGAGTTCCCGCCAGTTCCACCCCTCGCCGAGCTGCCTGGGCTTCCCGGCACGCGATGAAGCCGCCATCAGTGGGCGTGAGCGCCCTGCTTCGCGCCCTCCTTCAGGACATAGAGGCGGCTGCAATACGGGCACTCGACGCGCCCTTCTTCGCCCAGGTTCAGATAAATTCTAGGATGGCCGAGCGGCCCATCGCCGCCGTCGCACGCCACGCGATCCGTCTCGACCTGAATGACTTCGAAAGGCTCCGTCACGATCTTGCCCCTCCTTCTCCGCCAGATGATAGCCGCCACGGCGGCCCTGGTCATGCTCTGCGCATGCGCCCCCACCGTGGTCCCGGCCGGCACGCCCCAGCACAAGCCCGACTTGACAGCGGAGCACTATGTCGCAGCCGACGGGATCCGGCTGGCCGTCACCTGCTGGCCGGCCGCCGACGGCAAGCCGAGGGCCGTCATCCTGGGCCTGCACGGCTTCGGCGACTATCGCATGGCGTGGGAAGAACCGGCGAAGATCTGGGCCGCCGACGAGATCACGACCTGCGCCTACGACCAGCGCGGCTTCGGCAGCAGCCCGACGCGCGGCCGCTGGCCGGGCACGGCGTCGCTGGTCGACGATGCGCGGACCATGATCGCGCTGCTGCATCGGAAATATCCCGACGTGCCGGTCTATCTCGCCGGCGAGAGCATGGGGGGTGCGGTGGCGCTGGTGGCGGCCGACGAAGGCGCGGAGGTCGACGGGCTGATCCTGCTGGCCACGGCCCTGCGCTCGCGCGACACGTTCGGCCCGGTCGCCAGCGCCGGCCTGTGGTTCTTCGCCCACACCATTCCCTGGATGCCGTCCGGCCCGACCTCGATCGACTACCAACCGACCGACAACCCCAAGACGCTGGAGAAGCTGCGCAACGACCCGATGATGCTGCGCCAGGTCCGTCTCGACATGGCGTACGGCCTGGTCGACCTGATGGACGAGGCGCGCCGGTCGGCGGCGCACGTCCAGGTGCCCTACATCATGCTGCACGGGCTGGGCGATCGCATCGTGCCCCAGGAGCCCGTGCGGGCCGCCATCGAGGTCATGCCGCGGCGCCCGGATTCCAAGCTCGCCTTCTACAAGAACGGCTACCACCTGCTGCTGCGCGACAAGGAAGGCAAGACCGTCGCCGCCGACGTGGCGGTCTGGATCGACGATCACGACGCACCCCTGCCGTCACGCGCGGAGGCCCAGCAGTCGCGGCCGGAGATCGCCGCCTCCTGGGGCTCGCGGCGCAGCCGCTGATCGCCGGATCAGGCCGCGCAGCGCACCACGACAGCGGCGGCGCCGCGCACCGTGGTCATGTCGCCTCGCGTCGGCATGTTCTGCATCTCGAGCACGGTATAGTTGCCCCGGCACATCGCCTGGGCGCGCGTATCGCACCCCTGCGGATCGCCGCAGGTGATCCGTATCGCCTGGCGGCCGTCCTTCCAGGTAACCATGGTGGCCTGCGAGTCTGTGCTGCGATCGGCGCCAGGCTGACTGGAGGGCGCCGCACAGGCCGCGGCAACGGCCATCAGCCCGACGACGAACGGCAGGCGGACCTTCCTCAGCGTAACCATCCTTCTCTCCCCTTGGCCGCATGATCCCTGCGGACACTCGACAGTACCTTGCGCCCCCCGGATCGTATAGTGCCGTTGCCCACGGCGCCGCCTGCGACACCTACCGGAGCTGCAGCTTGAGATCGCGCCACAGCAGGATGCCGCTGGCGCTGTCGAGCACGCTGCCATCGAGCTGCCGGCTGAGTTCATGGGCGCTCGGCCGCCAGATGATCGCCCCTTCGCCCGTCGCGCCTTCGAAGCGCGCGGTGCCACCGGTCAGCTTGAAGGCGCCTCGACAGCCCAGCAGCTCATAGCCCTCGCAGGCCCACTCGCCCCAGGCCGTGGCGCCGTCGATGGCGGTCATGGTGCAGGCACCGCCGCCGGTCTGCCTTCTGCTGGTCTGGTCGAACCTGAGCGACGCCGCACAGCGTGCGCTGCCGGCCTGGATCGGCCCTTCGTTGGTCTCCACGAAGAATGGCCCGTTCAATGTCGCCACGGCCATGAACTGCTTCTCGGCGGCGCGCATGATCGTGCCGCTGGCCGAGACGACGGCGAAGGCGTTGATCGCCGGCGGCTCCTCGGGCCCCGACTCCTGCGCGGCCGGCTGCTGGGTCTGGGCCTGCGCCGGCACCGCGGCGGCAAGACAGGCCGCGACGGCGACCTGTGCGAAACGGCGGATCGCTTTCATCGCCCCACCCTCACTTCTTGAAGTCGATGATGACGGCGTCGGCGCCCAGCGAGACCGCGAGGCCTTCGCGGCGCGCCTTCAGGCTCAGCATCACACCGTAGGGATTCTGCAGCCAGAGCTTGCCGCCGCCCTTGTCACCGAACGCTGCGCCATAGCGCGCCTGGCCGTAGGCGCCGGGGAAGTGGTTCAGGTCGAAAAGATCGTAGACGTCACCGGTGGCCTGCATCCTGGAGACGCCGAAGCCGCCGATGCCCAGCCCGCCGACCGAGAAACGGTAGCTCTTGCCGCGCCAGTGCAGCGTGCCGCCGCCGACGCCGCCACTGCCGATGAAGGCGACCTGCACCTGCTCGATGTCGACCGTGCCCGTCTTCACCGGGTCCTTGGCCAGGGCCGGCAGGCTCGTCGAGCCGAATGCCGCCGCTCCCGCCGCCAGCATGCGCCGGCGGCCGATCCGTTCCCACATTTTCGCTGCGCTCCGCTCTCAGTTCTCAACCACGCCCATGCACTCGATCTCGACCAGCAGGCCCGGGACGGCGAGCGCCGTCACGCCGACCAAGGTCGAGGTCACGACCGATCCCTTGAGCGCCCGGCCCAGCGCCTTGACCACGTCGCCCATGTCGCGGATGTCGGTGACGTAGATCGTCATCTGCGTGAGATGGCCGAGCTTGCTGCCGGCCGCCTTCAGCGCCGCCTCGATCTTGCGCATCGTGATGGTGGTCTGCTCGGCTGCCGTCCTGCCCTGCACCTTGCCCTTCCTGTCCAGCGAGGTCGTGCCGGAGACGAAGACCATCGGGCCCGACCGGATGGCCCGGACGTAGAACGACGTGACCTCGGTCCCGTCGGGAAAGAGTTTCTTTGCCATGCCCTGCTCCCCTACTGTGGCGCCGCAATCTAGGCGGCCGGTGCGACTCGCGTAAAGCACGGCCGCGTGAAGGGAGGTCCATGTCGCTCGAACGTTACCGCACGGCCATCGTCACCGGCGCCAGCCGCGGCATCGGCGCCGCCACCGTCCGCCAGCTCCGCATCGGCGGACTCGAGGTCTGGGCGGTCGCGCGTTCGGCCGACGACCTGGCCGAGCTGGCGCGCGAGACCGGCTGCCGGCCGCTGGCGCTGGACATCACCCATCGCGATGCGGTGATGAGCGCGCTGAGCGGGCTGGAGGCCGACGTGCTGATCAACAACGCCTCGGCGCTGGTGCGGGCCACGACCTCGTGGGAGACGGCGCCGGCCGATATCGACGCGCTGCTGTCGGTGAACCTCAAGGGAGCGTTGAACTGCCTCGCCGCAACGGTGCCCGGCATGAGGGCACGCGGCCGCGGCCACATCGTCAATCTCAGCTCGATCTCGGCGGTGGCGCCGATCCAGGGCATGCCGGTCTATGCCATGACCAAGGCGGCGATCCGCAATCTCGGCCGGACGCTGCGGCTCGACCTGCACGGCAGCGGCATCCGCGTCACCGAGATCTCGCCCGGCAGGGTCGAGACCGGCGTCCATCTCGCCCTGCTGGAGGACCGCGAGGAGGGCCGCCGCCGCTTCTACGAGGGCTTCGATTCCCTGCAGCCCGACGACATCGCCGAGGCCATCATGTTCGTGCTGGGCGCGCCGCAGCGCATGGATGTGAGCTATATGGAGATCGTGCCGACGGACCAGTCCTACGGCGGCTCGCAGTTCCACCGGCGGGCCGACTAGGACGAAGTTCCAGGCACGCCCCTTGCAATCACCCATCGCCATGACCGCCGCCACCGTGAAGAACCTCGCCGCCATCCTCGATCCGACCGCTCCCGACGATCGTCCCCTGATCATCCAGCTTTCGCCCGAAGGCGACGAGCAGCTACGCCTTTCGTACGGCGGGGGCCGCCGTCGCATCGCCGCGCTGGCGCGCGGGCTGCTGAAGCGCGACCTGCGGCGCGGCGATGCCGTCGCCATCGTGGCCGCCAACAGCGCCGACTACCTGCTGCTCTACATGGCGACCATGGCGGCCGGCCTGGTCTCGGTCTGCGTCAACCATAAGCTGCCGCGCGAGACGGTGGCGCACATCATGAAGGATTCCGCGGTCAGGCTGGCGGTCGCCGACGGCGAGCGCGCGCCGCTGGTCGCCGAGCTGGTGCCGACCGTGGCCATCGAGGATCTCGACACGCTGCTCGATCCGGGTCCTTTCGCACCAGTCGACATGGCCCCCGACGAGGTGGCCATGGTCCTCTACACCTCTGGCTCCACCGGCCTGCCCAAGGGCGTGCCGCTGACCCATGGCGGCTACATCTGGGCGACGGGCGCCACGCCCGAGCAGCGGCCGGGCATCGAGGGCAAGAAGGCGATCATCGCCGCGCCGCTGTTCCACATGAACGGCCTGTTCAGCGCCAAGCTGGTGATGATCAACGGCGGCACGATCGTGCTGCTGACCGGCTTCACCGCGCGCGGCTACATCCGCGCCATCGACCGGCTGCGCATCGACATGGTGACCTCCGTGCCGACCATGCTGGCGCTGGTCATGCGCGAGACCGAGGAGCTTGCCCGGGCCGACCTCTCCTGCGTGAGCATGGCCGTCACCGGCTCGGCACCCTCGACCGCAGAGTTCTTCGAGCAGATGCACCGGCTGTTCCCGAAGGCCGAAACGGCCAACAGCTGGGGCACGACCGAGTCGGGGCCGCTGGGCTTCGGGCCGCATCCCGACGGCGTGCCGCGGCCGATGGGCGCCTTGGGCTATCCGCGCAAGGGCATCGAGGTTAAGCTGGTGGGCGGCGACGCGAACCAAGGCGTGCTGCACATCCGCACGCCGGCGCTGATGACCGGCTATCTCAACCGCGAGGCCGACACGAGGAAGCGGCTGATCGAGGGCTGGTACGACACCGGCGACGTTATGCGCCGCGACGAGAACGGCTTCTTCTTCTTCGTCGGCCGGGCCGACGACATGTTCCAGTGCGGCGGCGAGAACGTCTATCCCGGCGAAGTCGAGAAGCTGCTCGGCCGGCATCCCGACGTGGCGCAGGCCTGCGTCGTGCCGGTGTCGGACGAGATAAAGTACCAGCTGCCCGTGGCCTTCGTGGTGCCCACACCGGGCGCGCAGCCGACCGAGGATGGGCTGCGCCGCTTCGCGCTCGACAACGGGCCGGCCTACGCCCATCCGCGCGCGATATGGTTCGTCGACGAGCTGCCGCTCGCCGGCACGAACAAGATCGACCGCAAGGCGCTGGTCGAGCGCGCCGCCGCCGCCTTCGCGCGCGACGGAGCGCGGCGGGTCTAGAACGCGACGAAGGAACCGCCGGCGGCCGGCGCTCGTTGTCGGCACTGCCGCCCGGGGCGGCCGGCGCAACCGCGGGCTTCGTCATGACCGAGATCCTGGAAGAGTTCGGGCATCCGACGTGGCTGCCGTTCACGTCGATCGTGCTCCGGCTGCTGTTCGCCGCGATCCTGGGCGGCGTGATCGGCTTCGAGCGGGAGTGGCGGTCGCGTCCGGCAGGCCTGCGGACGCATATCCTGGTCTGCGTGGCGGCGGCGACCTTCGCGATCCTCACTCTCGAGATCTATCATGCGCCGATGTTCCCCCGCAGCGACCGCCAGTCGGTGGACCCGATCCGGCTGGTCGAGGCGGTCACGGCCGGCGTGGCCTTCCTTGCGGCGGGCACGATCCTGTTCGCTCGCGGGCATGTGCAGGGCCTCACGACGGGCGCCGGCATGTGGCTGGCGGGGGCGGTCGGGCTGGCCTGCGGCCTCGGCCTCTGGTCGATCGCGGCGCTGGGCGCGGCCCTGGCGCTGATCGTCCTGGGGCTCCTGGGCACGCTGCAGCAGAAGTTGGGCGAAGGTACCGACCAGCAGACTGCGGACGGCGACCCGGAGGAGCACAGGGAGCGGTAGGAACCCTGCGTTGCACCAGACCGCCCCCTCCGGTATGGTCCGCCCGCCGGACCCGTAGCTCAGCTGGATAGAGCGCTGCCCTCCGAAGGCAGAGGTCGTGAGTTCGAATCTCGCCGGGTCCGCCATTCAGGCTGCTCTCACCTGCCGGATGGGCAACATGCTCCTCATGAGACGGGCCACGGGCCTCTCGATGGCATTGTGGACTATGAAGGACGCAGCGATCGCGACGGCCAGATAGACCGCGACTGAGACGTAGGCACTCGTCCGGGCATCCAGCGTCTTCAGGGGCAGCACGTGCTCGATGATAAATGGTCCGAACAGGATCAGTATGCTCGTGTGCACGAGATAGAGCGGGTAGGACAGATCACCGATATGGTTCATCCAGCGGATGTTCTTTGTCGCTTCGAACAGTCCGGGCAGGCAAAGGGTGAAGAGCAGGACCGATCCCCATAAGCGCAGCGTGTCGTAGCTGCCGTACGAACCGCCGAACGCCATGAATCCGAAGCTGCAAAACAGCAGCAAAATGCCGATCAATGGTCGGGCAAGTCGCTGGCCCAGCAAGCCGACGAGATGGCCTAGCATGAAGAAACAGAACGTCGTCCCGATGAAGTGATAGGTCCAGACGTCATGCAGGTCGGTTCCAAGTTTGACGACGAAATACGCGCGCAAAGCGAGAGACGCGGCTAGCAGCGTCGCCCCGATCTTCCACGAAGACATCAACAGCGGTGCCAGGAGGTAGAACGTCATTTCCGCGCCCAGCGTCCAGGCTTGATGCAGACCGCCAATGGCAGCGTCGTAGTGGGTCGCAGGGTATCCTGCGAAAGCGACCCGCCAGTCCATGCCGAACAGGAAGACGCCGGTGAACTTGTCCCATATGCCGGCGGCCACGAACCTGCTCCAAGTGCCGCCGATCATAAGGAAGCTGAGGATGACCAAGGGCCAATAGAGCGAATAGATGCGAATGAAGCGATTGCGGTAGAAGGCCGCTGTCCCGGCGAAGTCTCTCTCGTAGTTCAGCCGCAGCGTGAAGGTGATTAGGAAGCCGCTGATCACATAGAAGAACATCACGGCGTATCCGGCGTTGAAGCCCGCCTTGTAGGCATCATCTGGCCCGAGGGACTGCGGAAGCAGCATGATCACCCACCAGTGATCCGCCGCGACGACCATCGCGAGAAATAAGCGAACAATGCCCATTCATCCAACTTGGCATGTGAGGCCGAGAAAAGCCATTGAATGCGTGCGGGAACGCCCCTCCGGGCTCCCTTGCAACAACGCAGCGCGGGATAGGGGCGCCGCATGGCGTGGCGGAGCGATCTGATTCCGGCACGCCCAGAGAGGCGGGGCACACTTGGGCGTTCTCAGCCAAGCCCGTCGGCCCGGCTCTGTAGGCCCGTTGAGCAATTCGATCACCTTGCGAGCGACAAAGAGCCGGTTGCGACCGCGCTTCATCGGCTGCGTGAGAACACGACGTGCGACGAGCTTTTGCCGCTGCTGGCTCTTTCTCACAAAATTGCGCAGTCCACGCAGAACGGTGCAGGAACAGCAGGTTCATTGGCAACTTTGCGTCCGTGCTGGCTGTCGAATCGGCGCGACCAAGTCCAATCTCACATCTTCGACGATCTCTCGCCCGTCGGCCTCGAAATCCCCCGTCATCTGGTTGGCACATCCGTGGCCGGCACAACTGCATGCTCAGTCTGCCTGGCCCCAGCGGGAGGCGTTGGGCCAGGCAGACTGAGCATGCAAAGGCCAGGCAAGCAATCCACATGGCGGTGGAGAGCTGTCTGGTGCAGAACGTCGGCGGTCGCTCTAGTTGTGGAGCCTCAACAGGTTGTCGTTGGTCAGGCCGAGTCTGGAGATGGGCGGCACTCTTCCAATACTGGCATGAGGTCGGAGCCAGTTATAGCGGCGCATGCAGAAGGGCAGCTCCTGGGCGCGCTGTCTTGAGTTAAGATAGGCACGGGCATAGGCCCATTCCCGTAGCGAAGTCTGGATGAAGCGCTCGGCCTTGCCGTTGGTGCGGGGGGTGTTCGAATGTGCTTGAGCTTGAGGCGCCGACAGGCCCTGGCGAAGGCACGGGATCTGTAGCAGGAGCCGTTGTCTGTCATGACGCGCAGGACGGTGATGCCGAGGCTTTTGTAGTAGGCGACAGCGGCCTTGAGGAAGGTCACTGCACAGGGCCCGCGCTCGGTCTTCATGATCCTGCTGAAGGCGACGCGCGAGGCGTCGTCGATGCAGACATGGAGGAACTCCCAGCCGACGCCGCGGCTGTTGCTCTGGCCGGAGCGGTCGCCGGTGATGTGGTGGCCTATCTGGTTAAATTGCCGAGCTTTTTGATGTCGAGGTGGATCATCTCCCCGGGCTGCTCGCGCTCGTATCGGCGATGTGGCTCAGCCGGCTCCAGGTCGCTCAGCGTGCTCAGCCAGGCGCTTGAGCACACGGCTCACGGTGGCCGGTGAGACGCCGACCGTGGCGGCGATCTCCTTGCCGGGCATGCGCTGGCGACGCAGGCTTGCGATGCGTTCGATCCCCTCGGGCGGCGTCGGCTGGCGCAGCCGCTTGGGCCGCGAGCTGCGATCCTGCAAGCCGGCCAGGCCTTCCTGCTTGAAGCGATCACGCCATTTACGACCGGTGCGAGGGCAAACGCCTGCGGCTTCACTGGCGGCCTCCGGCGTTTGCCCACTGAGGATCATTCTGGCCAGACGCTCTCGACCGTGCGGCATCAGACGGGCATTCTTATGGATGTCCATTCGGCTCTCCCCCAAGGAACGTTGACGTCTCGACAACATCAGCTTCCTCGGCCGGAGCCGGATGGACAACCTATTGAAAGCTCACAGCTAGTGTCCTGTCCCGTTATTAATTGGGCATTAATTGTGCCTGGGCATGCGGTACCTTGGGAACGGAGATATCGCGATGAGGACGGGCAGGCCAAAGGCTAAGTTGGTGCTGTCGGAGGAGGAACGCTCTCAGCTGCAGTCCTTTGCTCGCAGCCGCTCGCTGCCTGCTACGTTGAGCAGCCGAGCGCGCATCATCCTCAGCAGTGCCGATGGCGAGGCCAACAACTCGATTGCCGAGCGCTTGAAGCTGAAAACCGGCCAACGGCTCGACGCACTGGAGCGTGCGCACGGTGGCCGCCAAGACCGACATCTCCAAGACCAGCGTGCAGCGCTACTTCCAGCTTTTCGGGTTGCAGCCGCATCGCACCGAGGGCTTCAAGCTGTCCAACGACCCGTTCTTCATCGAGAAGCTGCGTGACGTGGTTGGCCTGTACCTGAAATGCGTTGGTCGATGAGAAGAGCCAGTGTCAGGCGCTGGAGCGCACGCAGCCGATGCTCCCCATGGGATTCGGCTATGTCGAAGGGGTCACCCACGACTACAAGCGCCATGGCACGACCACGCTGTTCGCGGCACTGATGCTCAACGGCGCGGCGCTGGCGGCGTGCAAGCCGCGCCACCGGCATCAGGAGTTCCTGTTTTTCCTGCGCGAGATCGAAAAGGCCGTTCCAGCCGCGTTGGCACATGCACTTCATTCCGATCTACAGCTCGTGGCCGAACCAGGTCAAACGGAAGGCCTGGCCAGCCTGCAGGATCGCAGCTCGCGGCCCAAGCGGCTGCGCCAGCCGACGCCGCCCGAGGGGATCGAACGCATCGCAAGCCTGCGTCGCCAGCGCATGCCCGGC
>Ga0182792_1001757_pt1 | contig 16660 bp, 15 predicted proteins | sample Passage237B_FD_130497 | JGI IMG/M metagenome (GOLD analysis project Ga0182792, IMG submission 130497) | Cellulose adapted compost microbial communities from Newby Island Compost Facility, Milpitas, CA, USA - Passage2 37B (version 2) (version 2) ...
CAACCTCGCCATCATCGACCGCGGCACCATCGTCGAGCAGGGGCCGATGCGCGCGCTGCTGGCCAAGCTGGACGTGGAAGGCTTCCTGTTCGACATCGACGGCACCCTGCCGGCGCAGCTGCCGGTGATCGAGGGCGCCACCCTGGTCGCGGCCGACGACCACACCCTGGACCTGGACATGCCGCGGGCGATGGACCTGAACCGGGTGTTCGCCGCGCTGCAGGAGGCCGGCATCCGGGTGCGCTCGATGCGCACCAAGAGCAACCGCCTGGAGGAACTGTTCGTGCGCCTGACCGGCGCCAAGGGGAACGCCGCATGAAGGACGCCATCAACCCGCTGGTCGCGCGCAGCGACGCGGCACGCAACTGGATCGCCCTGGGCACCATCGCCCGGCGCGAGGTGCAGCGCATCCTGCGCATCTGGGGCCAGACCCTGGTGCCGCCGGCCATCACCATGACCCTGTACTTCCTGATCTTCGGCGGCCTGATCGGCTCGCGGATCGGCGACATGGGCGGCTACCGCTACATGGACTTCATCGTCCCCGGCCTGGTGATGATGAGCGTGATCCAGAACAGCTACGGCAACATCTCCTCCTCCTTCTTCGGCGCCAAGTTCGGCCGCCACGTCGAGGAGCTGCTGGTCAGCCCGATGCCCAACTGGGTGATCCTGGGCGGCTACGTCGCCGGCGCGGTGCTGCGCGGGCTGATGGTCGGGGTGATCGTGCTGGCCATTGCCATGTGCTTCACCACCGTGCGCATCCCGCACCCGCTGGTGACCCTGAGCACGGTGCTGCTGGGCGCGACCATCTTCTCCCTGGCAGGTTTCATCAACGCCGTCTACGCCAAGAAGTTCGACGACGTGGCCATCGTCCCGACCTTCATCCTCACTCCGCTGACCTACCTGGGCGGCGTGTTCTATTCGGTCAGGCTGCTGCCGCCGTGGGCCGAGGCGGCCACCCACGCCAACCCGATCTTCTACATGGTCAACGCCTTCCGCTACGGCCTACTGGGCAACAGCGACGTCCCGCTGTGGGTGGCCTACGCGCTGATGCTGGGCTTCACCGCGGTGCTTGGCGCCCTGGCCCTGTGGCTGCTGCGCCGCGGCGTGGGCCTGCGCAGCTGATGGAGAACCGCATGCGGATCCTCGTCCTGGGCGCCGGTGCCACCGGCGGCTATTTCGGCGGGCGCCTGGCCCAGGCCGGCAATGACGTCAGCTTCCTGGTGCGCCCGGCGCGCGCGGCGCTGCTGCGCGAGCGCGGCCTGCGCCTGCGCAGCCGCTTCGGCGACGCCGAGCTGCAGGTGCAGGCGCTGACCGCCGGGCAGCTGCCCGGCCAGGCCCCGTTCGACCTGGTCCTGCTGGCCTGCAAGGCCTACGACCTGGACAGCGCGATCGAGGCCATTGCCCCGGCCGTGGGCGCGGATACCTGCGTCCTGCCCCTGCTCAACGGCCTGCTGCACTACCCGGTGCTGGACGCGCGCTTTGGTCGCGAACGCGTCCTGGGCGGACTGTGCTTCATCGCCTCCACCCTGGAGGCCGACGGGACCGTGCGCCACCTTGGCGGCGCGGCCTCGATGACTTTCGGCCTGCGCGAGGGCAACGGCGACACCGGCGTGCTCGCCCGCCTGGCCGCCGCCTGCGCCGCGGCCGGGGTCGAGCACAAGCTCGCCGAGGACATCGTCCAGGCGCAGTGGATCAAGTACAGCTTCCTGTGTGCGCTGGCCGCCGGCACCTGCCTGATGCGCGCCAGCATCGGCCGGATCGTGGCCGCCGAGGGCGGCCTGGCCTTCATGTCCGGCCTGCATGAGGAATGCCTGGCGGTGGCCGCCGCCGAGGGCGTGGCCATCCCCGAGCAGGAAGTGGCCGCCGCGCGAGGCTACCTCACCCAGGCCGGTTCGCCGATGACCGCCTCGATGCTGCGCGACCTGCAGGCCGGGGCGCCGGTGGAGGCGCTGCAGATCGTCGGCGACATGGTCCACCGCGGCCAGGCCGCGGGCCTGGAGGTGCGCCACCTGCTGGCCGCCTGGACCCACCTGCAGGCTTACGAAGCCGGCCGCGCAGGCTGATCCGGCTCAGGGCTCAGGGCGCAGGCTGACGTAGGTCGCGCTCCACTGCATCGGGTCGTCGAGGTTGTTGTCGCGGAAACTGGCGCTGCCGCTGCCGTCGGGGTTGAGCGCCAGCTCCAGCAGGTGGTGGTCGCTGTTGGTGAAGGTGAACTCGAAGCCCTGCAGCGCGTCGATCCGCTCGCGCGGCGGGGCGGCACGCGAACCGCGCGTGCCCGACAGCGCGCCCTGGGCCTGGATCCGGCTGTTGGGCACCCAGGCGTACTGCACCGCGACCTTGTAGCTGCGGTAGACGTCGTACCTGCCGTTGACCGGGCTGTTGACCGCCCGGAACCCCGCGGCCACGCTGCCCGATTCCAGCGCCCCCGGAAGGCCCAGGGCGGCGGCGGCCGCCGCCGGGCCCAGGCTCGGCAGCACCTGGCGGAAGTCCACGCCCTGGTCGTCGATCAGCGAGACCTGGATCACGCGCCGGCCCGGCACCGTCCATATCCCGATGCTGCGCAGGTTGGCATCGGAGCCGTCGCTGCGGCGGAACTCGAAGCCGGACAGGACCAGGGTGGAATTGGGCGGGGCCTTGCCCGGCAGCGGGATCTCGAACTTGCCGCCGCCCTCGGCGCTGACCTGCTGCACCCGGATGCCCGGCAGCGCGGTGAACACGACCTCGGCATTGAACGGGTCATCGCCATTGCGGTCGGCCAGGGCGAAGCGGGCGAAGCGGCCCTCGCCCAGCACCCCGATCCGGCGCAGCTTGTGGTCGCCATTGGCAAAGCGCAGGCCGAACCCGGCTAGGGCCCAGCCCTGGCCCAGCGGCCGGTCCAGCGCGGCCTGGCCGTTGTCGCGCAGGCCCTCGATGCGCACCCGGTGGCGTTCGTGGACAGCGCCGGGCAGGCGGACCTGGGTGGCCCCGACCCGTGCCTCCCGCGGCTGGGCCGGGGCGGGGGCGGCCAGGCCCAGACAGGCCAGGGCGAGGACGGGAAGGACCAGGCGGGCGGTGGACATGGCGCGGCTCCAGGCAGGGTGGTGACTCCATGTCCGCAGGAACCCCGGTCCGGCTGCCAGGCCGCTGGCAGTCCGCGCCGGCCGCCCGCGTATGTTCCCTGCACAGGCCCCACCCCCGGGCCGGGAGAAGAACCATGCGCATCCCCTGCATCATCGCCCTGGGCCTGGGGCTGGCCGCCTGCGGCGGACCGGGCGCCGACCGTGCCGCCGACCAGGCCGGGGCCGAAGCCGCTTCGGCCATGGCCAGCGCGGCCGTTGGCGGCAAGGTCAGGATCGAGGATGACCGCCTGCGGATCGAGGACGGCAAGGGCCAGCTGCAGCTCGATACCGCCGGCAAGGGCCTGGAACGCCCGGACTGGTGGCCGCAGGACGTGTTCCTGCCCGGGGACGGGCTGATTGCCCAGGTCGGCCACAACGAGGGCGCGCAGCTGCTGGGGGTGATGCTGCCGCAGGCCTCGGCGGAGGCGGCCGAGGTCATCGTACGCGGCATGCAGGAACGTGGCTGGAGCACCCGGCGCAGCAGCGCCGGCCGCGACGGTACTGGGATGACCACCTTCGCCAAGGACGGCCGCCAGGTCAGCGTGCTGGTCATCCCCGCCCGCCAGGGCCAGGCCGGGACCCTGGCCACCTACCACCTGCGGGAGGGCGCGGCCCGGTGAGCGCGGTGCTGGCCGTGGGCGCGGCTCCCCGGTTCGGGCTAACCTCTGCCTGGCGCCCCTGGAGGGCGGGAGGTGGCTCAAGGATGGGGGACGAGATCACCCGGCTGCTGGAGCGGGTCGGTGCCGGCGAGACCGCCGGCCTGGCCGAAGTGTTCGAGCGCCTGTACCCGCAGTTGCGGCAGATAGCCGCCTCGCGCCTGCGCGCGGGCGAGCGCACCCTGACCCCGACGGTGCTGGTCCACGAGCTGTTCCTGCGCACCAGCGCCGGGGAGCCGCTCAACGTGGTCGACCGCCGCCACTTCTTCACCACCGCGGCCAAGGCCATGCGCTGGATCCTGGTCGACCACGCCCGGCGCAAGGCCGCCGGCAAGCGCGGTGGCGACCTGGTCGAGGTCACCCTCACCGAATCCCTGCCCGACCAGGTCCCGCCGGACGTGCTGGACCTGCACGAGGGCCTGGAGCAGCTGGCTGAGATCGCGCCCCAGCAGCGCGAGATCGTCGAGCTGCACTACTTCGGCGGCCTGGAGTTCGCCGAGATCGCCGAACTGCTGCAGGTGTCCGAGCGCACCGTGTACCGGCAGTGGCAGCGCGCCCGCGCCTTCCTCCACGCCCGCCTGTCCTGAGGAGCCGCCGATGGATCCGCGCGAACGCCAGATCTGGCAGGCCGCCGACGCCATCCTCGACCAGCTGCTGGACCTGCCGCCGGAGCAGCGCCTGGCCCGTCTGGAGCAGCTCGACCCGGCTCCGGAGGTACGCGAGCGGGTCCTGCGCCTGCTCGACAGCAGCACCGACACCGGCCCGCTGGACCAGCCGCTGCCGTCGCTGACCGGACTGGGCGTGGTCCATGCCGAATCGCCGCAGGATCTGGTCGGCCAGCGCCTGGGTCGCTGGGAACTGCGCCAGTGGCTGGGCGAGGGCGGCATGGCCGTGGTCTACCGTGCCACCTCGGTGGTGCCGCCGCTGGACCAGCAGGCGGCGGTCAAGGTGCTCAGCCTGGGTGCGGTGGCGCGCGGCGGGCGCGAGCGTTTCCTGCGCGAGCAGGCGGTGCTGGCGCGCCTGCGCCATCCCTACATCGCGCCGCTGTACGAGGCCGGGGTGGCCGGCGACGGCACCCCCTGGCTGGCCATGGCCCTGGTCGAGGGCGAGCGCATCGACCACTGGTGCAACCGCAAGCGCCTGGACCTGGGCGAGCGCCTGGACCTGGTCGAGCAGGTGGCCGACGCCCTGGCCTATGCCCACCGCAACCTGGTCGTGCACCGTGACATCAAGCCATCCAATGTGCTGGTGGACGAGGGCGGGCTGGTGCGCCTGCTGGACTTCGGCATCGGCCGCGAACTGGTCGAGGACCGCGAGCGCACCCGCACCCAGCTGCGCGCGCTCACCCCCGAATACGCCCCGCCCGAACAGGCCGCCGGCCAGGACATCGGCACCGCGGCCGACGTCTACGGCCTGGCCGCGCTGACCTACCGCCTGCTTACCGGGCGCGCACCGCGGCCGCTGTCGGCCGGGCCCGGGGCCGAGCCGCCGCGCGCCTCGCAGGCCGCGGCCAGCGCCCCGGCCGACGCCCCCGAACGCAGCTTCGGCCCGCGCCTGCGCGGCGACCTGGATGCGATCCTGCGCCGGGCCCTGGCCCATGACCCGGCCCAGCGCTATCCCAGCGTGGAAGCCTTCGTCGCCGACCTGCGCCGTTACCGCGCCCGCCGCCCGGTGCAGGCGCGCAGCCCGCGCCCGGGCTACCTGCTGCGCCGCTTCGTGCAGCGCAACCGCTGGCCGCTGGCCGCGGCCGGGGTGCTGTTCCTGTCGCTGCTGGCCGGCGGCCTGGGCGTGCTGTGGCAGTACCACCGCGCCCAGCAGGCCAATGCCGAGGCGCGGCTGCAGCTGGAATACCTGCGCTCGCTGATCCAGGAACTGGCGCCGAGCACCGCCCAGGCCCGGAACATGGACCGCAGCGCCCTGATCCGTTCGGCGGTCGGGCATGCGCGCAACGACCTGGCCACCCGGCCACCGTTGCTGGCCACCGTGCTGCTGACCCTGGCCGACGTGGCCCAGGCCGCCGGCGACACCGCCCAGTCCGCGGCCCTGGCCGGCGAGGCCGCCGAGCTGCGCCGAGGCCTGTTTGGCGACGACAGCGTGGAACTGGCCGAGGCCCTGGTCACCGCCGGCCAGGCGCTGTGGACCGAGGGCAAGGCGGCCGAGGCGATCAAGGCCTCCGACCGGGCGCTGGAGATCTACGCCCGGCGCGCGCCGGAAACCCCGGGCCATATCGAGGCGCGCCTGCTCGAGCAGCGGGTGCGCCTGCACACCGGCGAATACGAGCGGGTGCTGGACAGCAGCCGGCGCAGCCTGGCCTGGTGCGAGCAACACGAGGAGGAACGCTACGACCCCTGCGACCGGGTCCTGGGCGTGGCCGTCGGCATTCATGAGCGCCTGGCCGACATGAACCAGGCCGAGCGCCTGGCGGCCGAGCTGGTGCGCCTGCGCAGCGCCCGCCACGGCCCGGGCCATGCCGCCACCTTGTACGCGCAGTCCCTGCAGGCGCGCATCGCCATCGCCCGCGGCGAGGTCGCGCGCGGGGTGGAGCTGCTGGAGCAGGTCCTGGCCGGGCAGCAGGAGATCTACGATGGCAATCCGCCGCAGCTGGCATCGACCCGCGCCGAACTGGGCAATGCGCTGATGAACCTGGGCCAGTTCGACCGCGCCCGGGAGCTGCACGAGGCGCAGATGGCGGCCGTGCGCGGCGAGTTTGGCGACACCCATCCGGACGTGGCCACCTACCTGGGCAACTACGGCGTGTTCCTGTTCAAGGCCGGCGACTTCGAGGGCGCGCTGGCGCGCCTTGCCGAATGCGCCGCCAGCTATGCCGCCGCCGGCTTCCCCGACCATGCAGGCGTGCACATCTGCAATGCCAACCGCGCCGACGTGCTGCGGGTGATGGGCCGCCTGCAGGAGGCCGAGGCGCTCAGCCGCGGCGCGCTGGAAGGCATGCGCCTGGTGTTTGGCGACGCCTCGCCGCAGCTGGCCCCGCGCTATTCCAACCTGGCCCGGATCCTGGCCGCGCAGGGGCGCGCGGTGGAGGCGCTGGCGGCCATGACCCGCGCGCGCGAGCTGTACCACGCCCATGCCAATCCCAACACCGGCCTGATCCACATGCAGGAGCTGGAGATGCGCATGGCCCAGGGCGAGCTGAGCCCGGCCCAGGCCTGGGTCCTGGCCCTGGGCGCGCGCGCCCAGATCGAGGCCAGCCTGCCGCCGCTGCATGCCACCCGGGGCCTGGTGGTGGCGCCGCTGGCGCGGATTGCCTGCCAGGCACCGGCGGCGCTGCCCTGCGTCCGTGCCCGCGAGGAAGTCATGCAGGTGCTGGAGCGGCCCAGCACCGCGGCCGATGCCCGCTTCGAGTTGCGTAACACCCTGGCCAGCACCGAGGCGGCGCTGGTCGCAGGCACCGGCCTGGCAGCTGCCGGACGCCGCTTGCGGATGTCGCCATAGGCCGCCCCCGCGGCCACGTTCCCTCCCCTGCACGGAGCTGGCCGATGAAACCGCAGATCTTACCCCTGGTCCTGGCCCTGGCCGCGCCCCTGGCGGCCGCCAGCCCGGCCGACTGCCTGGTCGGCCGCTGGGAGCCGGACGGCAATGGCGCGGCCGAATGGGTGCAGCGCCAGGCCCCGGGCATGCAGATGGCCATCCAGCAGCAGGCGGCCGAACTGGAACTGCGCGCCGACGGCAGCTACAGCGCCTGGGCCCAGGTCCAGGCCCAGGCCGGCGCTGGTGGCAGCGGCCTGCACGGCAGCAGCCGGGCGCAGCTGACCGCGCGCGGGCGCTGGTCGGCCGACGCCGGCACCCTGACCCTGGTCCCCGATGCCAGTGCCAGCCAGGCCAGCGGCAGCCTGGAAGTGGGCAATGGCCGCGGCCTGGCCCAGAAGCTCAAGCTGCCGCAGCTGCGGCAGCAGACCAGCAGCCAGCAGTACAGCTGCAGCGGCCAGCTGCTGGAAACACGCACGCAGATCCGCGGCGTGGCCGATCCCGTCGTCCAGCGTTACCGCAGGAAGTGACATGAGCACCGCCGTCCGCATTGCCGCCGTCCTGGCCCTGGCCGCCCTGCTGGGCGGCGTCCCGCCTGTCCGCGCCGAGCCGGCCTCGATCGACTGCGCCCGCGCCCGCGACCAGGTCGATCGCTGGATCTGCCAGCGCCCGCAGCTGGCGCGGCTGGATTCGATCCTTGGCCGCTACTACCCGGCCGTGGCCGCGGACATGGCCGAGCCGCAGCACCGCTGCCTGGCCGCCAGCCAGCGCCAGTGGCGGGAGGACATGTGGCGATGCAAGGACCCCGGCTGCGTGGAGCAGGCCTACCTGCGCCGGCTGGCCGAACTGGAAGGCCTGCTGCCCGGCGCACTCGTGGACCGCCATCTGGAGACCTATCCGGCGCAGCCCTGGCCGCGCTTGCTGGCGGTGCTGCCGCCGCAGGAGCCGGCCGCCGCCCCGCCCGGCCCGCCACTGCGGGTGGAGGGCGTGCCACAGGAGGACGAAGGCGGCTACCTGCTGCTGGATACCGGTTTCGACCCGGCCGCCTGGGCCGAATTCGCCAACCTGCTTGGCGACGCCGCCGCGCTGCGCGCGCGCTTTGGCCCGGCCGGCGCGCCGGTGGCCGGGGTGGTTGCCAGCTTCAGCGGCCTGGACCTGGACGATCGCGCGCGCGCGATGATCGAGGGCGTGGCGGCGGCGGGCGGTCGGCTGCGGCTCAGTGGCCATGCCGCGCCGGCGCAGGAGCCGGATGCGATACCGCAGCCGGACCCGGGGCAGTGCGCGTTTGTGCATGCGCTGCCCTGAGCCCGGCGGCTGCGGACCAGGCAGGTCCGCTGGAGCCCGGGCAGGGCGGGGCCATTGACGGTTCGCGCCCGGAGTCCGGCCTCACGGGCCGCGCGACGCCTCAGCCGGCCAGCCCGAAGAAGGCCCGTGCCGCCGCCGTGCTGCTGGCCGCGGTGGTGGCCGCATCCTCGCCGCGGTCGCGGGCCAGCTCCTGCACGAGATGCGGCAGGAAGGATGGCTCGTTGCGCCGGTCCTTCGGCGTGGGCTTGAGCGTGCGCGGCAGCAGGTAGGGCGCGTCGGTCTCCACCATCAGCCGGTTGGCCGGGATGTTCTTCACCAGCTCGCGCAGGTGCTGGCCGCGGCGCTCGTCGCACAACCAGCCGGTGATGCCGATGTACCAGTCCTGGTCCAGGTAGTCGAACAGCTCTTCGCGGCTGCCGGTGAAGCAGTGCACCACCGCCGGGCCGTGGCGGCCGTCGAACTGCTTCATCACCGCCATGAAGTCCGCGTGCGCGTCGCGCTGGTGCAGGAACAGCGGCTTGGGCCTGCCGGCCGCGGCCAGGTCGGCGGCGATCTGCAGCTGCTGCTCGAAGGCCTTGCGCTGCGCCGGACGCGGGGAGAAGTCGCGGAAGTAGTCCAGCCCGCACTCGCCCACCGCCACCACTTCGGCGTGGGCGTGCAGCGCGCGCAGCTCGGCATCGCATTCGGCGGTGTACTCGGTGGCATGGTGCGGATGCACGCCGGCGGTGGCGTAGAGCACGCCGGGATGGCGCCGTGCCAGTTCCAGCGCCAGCGGGTTGTGCTCGCGGCTGGCCCCGGTGACCACCATCTGCACCACCCCGGCCTCGCGCGCGCGCTGCAGGACCGCGTCCAGGTCGTGCCCGAAGCTTTCGTGGGTGAGGTTGGCGCCGATGTCGATCAGTTCCATGGAGCGTGCTTTGCGTCAAAGCGCGCATTCTACCCGCCGGGAAAAACAGGCCCGGGTGGCGCGGGGCCGGGCGCAAGGGATGGCGCCCGCTGCCAGCGCCGGCTCCCCAGGCTGCAGCGCGCTGGTGCTGGCGTCATCGCCATGCGGCCTGCGCGCCGGCCGTGGCGTGCAGGCCTTGCCGGCGCAGGTCCCGGATGTGGCCGCTGCGGGTATCCTTGCCGGCCCATGTCTTTCCCCATCACGCCCCTGCTGCCCGCGATCCGGGACAGCCTCGCCACGCATCCGCGCCTGGTCCTGGAGGCACCGCCCGGCGCCGGCAAGACCACCCAGGTGCCGCTGGCCCTGCTGGATGCGCCCTGGCTGGAAGGGCGGAAGATCGTGATGCTGGAGCCGCGCCGGGTGGCCGCGCGCAGCGCCGCCGGGTTCATGGCCCGGCAGCTGGGCGAGGAGGCCGGCGGCACCGTCGGCTACCGCATCCGCTTCGAGAACAAGGTCTCGGCGCGGACCCGGATCGAAGTCGTCACCGAAGGCATCCTGACCCGGATGATCCAGGACGATCCCATGCTGGAAGGGCTCGGGGCCCTGCTTTTCGACGAATTCCACGAGCGCCACCTGTCCGCCGACCTGGGCCTGGCCCTGGCCCTGGACGTGCAGTCCCAGCTGCGTGAGGACCTGCGCATCGTGGTCATGTCCGCGACCCTGGATGGGGAGCGCCTGGCCCGCTTCCTGGACGCACCGCGGCTGACCAGCGAAGGCCGTTCCTACCCGGTGCAGATCAGCCACTTCCCCGCCCGCCGCGAGGAATCGCTGGAGGCCCAGGCGCGGCGCGCGGTGGAGCAGGCCCTGGCCCAGCATCCTGGCGACGTGCTGGTGTTCCTGCCCGGCCGGCGCGAGATCACGCGCCTGGCCGCGGCGCTGGAGGCGGCCAGCCTGCCGCCCCAGGTCGAGGTGCTGGCCCTGCATGGCGAGCTGCCCGTGGAGCAGCAGAGCCGGGTCCTGCAGCCGGCCCCGGATGGCCGCCGGCGGGTGGTGCTAGCCACCAATGTGGCCGAATCTTCGGTGACGTTGCCCGGCGTTCGCGTGGTGATCGACTCCGGACTGGCCCGCGAGCCGCGTTTTGATCCCAACAGCGGCTTCTCCCGCCTGGACCCGGTGCCCATCTCCCCGGCCTCGGCCGACCAGCGCGCCGGTCGCGCCGGCCGCGTGGCCGATGGCTGGGCCTGGCGGCTGTGGCCCGAGTCCCAGCGCCTGGAGCCCCAGCGCCGACCGGAACTGGCCCAAGTGGAGCTGGCCGGCCTGGCCCTGGAGCTGGCGGCCTGGGGCAGCGATGAACTGCGCTTTGTCGATCCGCCGCCGGCGGGCGCGCTGGCTTCCGCAGGCGAGCTGCTGCAGCGCCTTGGTGCGCTGGATGGCCGGACAATCACGGCTGTTGGCCGCAGGATGCTGGAACTTGGCACCCACCCGCGGCTGGCGGCCATGCTCCTGGCCGCCCGCGGCCCGCGCCAGCAGGCCCTGGCCGCCGACCTGGCCGCGCTGCTGGAGGCGCGCGACCCGCTGCGCAGCCGCAGCGACGCCCTGGCCGAGCGCTGGCGCGCCCTGGCCGCCTTCCGCGCTGGGCACATGCCCGCCGATGCCAGCCGCTCGGCCCTGGCCGCGGTCGATGCCGCCGCCCGCCAGTGGCGCCGGCGCCTGCGCTGCGAGGCCAGCCCGCCGGCGCAGATCGAGGCCCACGAACTGGGCGACCTGCTCGCCCATGCCTTCCCCGACCGCATTGCCGCGCGCCATCCGGCCGACCCGCTGCGCTACCAGCTGGCCAACGGGCGCATGGCCCGGCTGTTCGAGGACAGCGGCCTGCGCGGCGAACCCTGGCTGGTGGCCAGCGAACTGCGCTTCGAGGCGCGCGGCGACGCCCTGCTGCTGCGCGCCGCGCCGGTGGACGAGAACCGCCTGCGCGCCGACTTCGCCAGCCGCTTCGTCGAGGAGGAAGGGGCGGTCTGGGATGCCGGCAAGCGCGCCCTGGTCGCCCGCCGCGAATCGCGTTTTGACCGGATCGTGCTCGACAGCCGCCCGGCCGGCCGGGTCGATCCGGCCCAGGCCGCGCGCGCGCTGACCGCGGCGGTGCGCGAGCTGGGGCTGGACGCCCTGCCCTGGACCGAAAACCTGCGCCAGTGGCAGGCGCGGGTGGTCGGCCTGCGTCACTGGATGCCCGAGCTGGGCCTGCCCGACCTGTCCGATACCGCCCTGCTGGCCAGCCTGGACGCCTGGCTGCTTCCGGCCTTTACCGGCAAGACCCGGCTTGATGCGCTCGGCGAGGAGGAGCTGGGCGAGGCGCTGAAGTCACCGCTGGACTGGAATACCCGGCAGCAGGTCGAGCGCCTGGCCCCGTCCCGGATCAGCGTGCCCTCGGGCATGGAGCGCCGGATCGACTACGCCCTGGACCATGAGGGCCAGCCGCAGCCGCCGGTGCTGGCGGTCAAGCTGCAGGAACTGTTCGGCCTGGCCGACACCCCCGCCATTGCCGATGGCCGGGTGCCGCTGACCCTGCACCTGCTCTCCCCCGGCGGCAAGCCGCTGCAGGTCACCCGCGACCTGCGCAGCTTCTGGGACCGCACCTACCCGGAGGTGAAGAAGGAAATGAAGGGGCGGTATCCGAAGCATCCGTGGCCGGATGATCCGTGGACGGCCACGGCAACGCATCGGGCCAAGCCGCGGGGCACGTGACGGGTCTGTCGCCCGTGGCGACGATGTGATGGCAGGGCTCCGCCCGGAAGGAGTACTGGCGCGGTCGCGGGAGCGTGAGGCGGCCGTGGCAGTTGCCGGCCGCCCCTGACGTGGATCGGCCTGTGCAGCTGACGTATCGTGCACGCAGGGTCGCCCAGACTGGCGATCCCCCTGGTCTCCCACGGATTGGATCTGCCATGAGCAAGTTCTCCCACCTCACCGAACGGGCGCTGGAACTGGCCGAACAGGCTGGCACCGGCCTCCGCCACGCCGGCCACAGTGTCAGCGACGCCGGCAGCAGTGCCGCCGAGTGGCTGAAGGTTGGCGCCGCCATTGGCGCGGCCCGTACCGGCGCCAAGGCCGCCGGCAACCTGGTCCGGCGCAATCCGGTCGCCGTGGCCGCCGCGGCCGCGGTGGTTGGCGCCGGCGTGCTGGCCTACGTGCTCTACCGCAAGCGCCGCCAGCAGCAGGACCCGATCGAGGGCCAGGCCCAGCGCCTGCCGCCGCGCCGGGTGCCCAATCCGCGTGCGCGCAGCCGCGCCACTGCGGCCAGCCAGGAATAAGCGCCCCGGCCACGGGTGGCCCGGCCGCCGGTGGCGGGATCAGTCCCGCCTGCGCCCGCTCCGGGTGGGCCTGGCGTGGCCGGTCCGCGCCCCGGGTGGTGCCCGCCGTGCCGGCCGGGCCGCCGGGCGCGGGGCCGCCACGGCAGGGCGCGGATCGAGCATCCGCCACTGGCCCGGCTGCAGGCCGTCCAGCGCGTGCCCTCCTGCCGCGACCCGCACCAGGCGCAGGGTGGGCAGGCCCACGGCCGCGGTCATCCTTCGCACCTGGCGGTTGCGGCCTTCGCTGATCACGATCTCCAGCCAGGCATCAGGCACGGACTTGCGGAAGCGCACTGGCGGGTCGCGCGGCCACAGCGCCGGCGCCGGTTCCAGCCGCCGTACCCCGGCCGGGCGCGTTGGGCCGTCATTGAGCAGCACTCCATCGCGCAGCGCCTGCAGCTGTTCCGCGCGCGGCTCGCCTTCCACCTGCACCCAGTAGGTCTTGGGCTGCTTGTGCCGCGGATCGGTCAGGCGATGGGCCAGGCCACCGTCGTCGGTGAGCAGCAGCAGGCCCTCGCTGTCATGGTCCAGGCGGCCGGCGGCGTACACATCGGGCGGCAGGCCGAAGCCGGCCAGGGTGGGCCGCGGCGGCACGCTGCGGTCGGTGAACTGGCACAGCACCCCGTAGGGCTTGTTGAAGGCGATCAGCATGGAACCGGGTCGTGTGCTCAGCCGGCGCCCAGGCCATGCCCACCCAGCGGGCGGGTGGCCACGTGGCTGTCGAAGCCGGCAATCAGCGGCCGTGCGCGGGTGATGGCCTCCCGCACCGCCGGCAGCTGCAGGGAAGCCTGGTGGCTTTCGGCCGTCTCCCAGGCCTCGGTGATCCACAGCGCATCCGCATCCTCCAGGTCCTCGGCCACCACGTAGGACAGGCAGCCGGGCATGGCGCTGGTGGCTTCCAGCAGGATCGCGGCCAGCGCCGGGCGCTGGCCCGGCTGGGCGCGCAGTTTTCCAATCAGTCCGTGCATGGCGGGGTCTCCTGCATGGGCCAGGGCCGGCGGCAGCGTGCCGGCGGCCATGGCGGCGGCGAGGGTGGCGAGGAAGGTGCGGCGCTGCATGGGGCACCTCGGAGGGTGGACCAGGCCAGGCGTGGAAGACCTGGCGCGTCAGGGGCGCAGGGCCGTGGCCACGGCCCCGGCGCTCCCCGGGCTACTTCATCGGCAAATCGAACGCGCCGTGCGCGCGCCGGGCCGCGCGGGCGGCCCAACGCTCTCACGCCATTTCATTCCCCGCCCGACGGCTTCACGAAACGCAGGGTCATGCGGTCGCTCTCGCCGATGGCCTGGTACTTGGCCTTGTCGGCCTCGTCGTGGCGGTTGGTCGGCGGCAGGGTCCACACCCCGTTGGGGTGATCCCTGGTATCCGCCGGATTGGCGTTGATCTCGCTGCTGGCGTCGAGCTTGAAGCCGGCCGCTTCGGCCAGCGCGATCACCTGGGCCTGGCCGACATAGCCGGTCTTGTCGTCGGCCGGGACGTCGGAAGCGGCGCGGTGCTCGACCACGCCCAGCACGCCGCCGGGCTTGAGCACCTCGTAGAAGCCCTTGAACATGCCCTCGGCCTGGCCGGCCATGCGCCAGTTGTGCACGTTGCGGAAGGTCAGGACCAGGTCGGCCGAGCCGGCCGGGCCGAACACCGGGGCCTTGGGGTCGTAGCCGACGATGCGCGCCTTGCCGTACTGCTCCGGGGCCTCGGCGAACTTCTTCTCCAGCCCGGCGCGGGCGCGTTGCGGGTAGTCGCGTGCGCCTTCGGGCAGCGCCTGCGGATCGACCACGGCGGCGATGTACTGCCCGTTCGCGGCCAGGTAAGGCGCCAGGATCTCGGTGTACCAGCCGCCGCCGGGGGTGATCTCCACCACCGTCTGTTGCGGGCTGATGCCGAAGAAGGCCAGGGTCTGGCCCGGATGGCGGTAGGCGTCGCGGGCGGTATTGGCCGGGCTGCGCCAGCTGCCGTCGATGGCGGCCTGCAGGGCCGCATCCGGGGCCGGCACGCTGGCGCCGGTGGCCGGTTCGCTGGCCAGGGCCAGGGGAGCGGTGGCGGCCAGGGCCAGGGCCAGCAGGCAGCCGCGGTAGGTCGACGTGCGGATCATGGTCATGCTCCAGCAGGGACGGGAGGCCGCGAGCCTAGCACGCACCCGGCGCGGCCAAGGCGGCCCGGACCCAGGCTGCCAGGCCGGTAGCGGTGCTCAGCCCGGGGCGGTGGCCGCGGCCTGCTCCAGCACCCAGGCGCGCACCGCGGCAAAGGCCGGATGCGCCAGGCTGCGCTCGGGATAGACCAGGTAATGGCTGAAGCCGGCCGGCATGCGCCGGCGGCCCAGCCGCACCAGGCGCCCGGCGCGCAGCAGCGGCTCGACCAGGGTCAGCCGCGCCAGGGCCACGCCCACGCTCTCGGCCGCGGCCTGGTGCAGGGATTCGGTATCGCTGAACCGGGCCAGGTGGCGCGCCGGCGGCGTGCCGCCATGGCGGGCGAACCAGTCTTCCCAGCGCCCGGCTGGATCACCCAGCAGCGGCAGCCGCTGCAGCCGCTGCGCCGCCGGGACCCGGGCATGGCGCCGCAGCAGGGCCGGGCTGGCCACTGGCGCCAGCCACTCGTCGAACAGGTGCTCGGCGTGCAGCCCGGGCCAGTTGCCGTTGCCCAGGCGCAGGGCCAGGTCGACCGGTTCGCGCTCGAAGTCCACCAGGTGGGTGCTGGACTGCAGGCTCAGGCCCAGGTCCGGGTGCGCGGCCAGGAAGGCCGGCAGGCGCGGCACCAGCCAGGCGGTGGCCATCGACGGGATCAGGCTCAGGGTGATGCTGCGCTCGTTGCGCGGGCTGGCCCGGCGCAGGGCCTGGCCGATCGCGTCCAGCGGCGCGGATACCGCCTCGTACAACTGCCGTCCTTCCACGGTCAGTTCCACCCCGCGCGGGCCGCGCGCCAGCAGGCGCTGGCCCAGGCGCTGCTCGAGCTGGCGCATGCGGTGGCTGAGCGCGCTCACGGTCAGGTGCATGGATTCGGCGGCCAGGCTCAGCTTGCCCAGCCGCGCCGCGGCCACGAAGGCCTCCAGCTGTTCCAGCGGCAGGTGTCCCATCTTGAATCGGCCTCAAGCCCGGCTTGCAGGAATTGCGCTTTTTGCCGTGCAAGCTTCCAACTAGCTTGACCGCCTCTCAATTCCACCAGGAGGCGGAGATGGCTGGCGAAAGTCATGGTGCGGTATGGCGGCAGGTGGCGGTGATGCTCGGCGGACTGGCGGCGATGCATGGCCAGGTGCTCGACCCGGCGGGGGCCGGCGCCGGGGCGGGTGATGGCTGCACAAACGACGACGCCCGGCCAGAAGCCGGGCGTCGCGGGTGTTGCGGGAGCGAAGCGGTCAGGCCGACAGCGACGCCAGCGCGGCGTTGAGGGTCGGCGAGGGACGCATCGCCGCCCCGGCCTTGGCCAGGTCCGGGGCGTAGTAGCCGCCGATGTCCACCGGCTTGCCCTGGGCGGCCACCAGCTCGGCCAGGATGGTGGCCTCGCCCTCGGTCAGGGCCTTGGCCAGCGGCGCGAACCTGGCCTTCAGCTCGGCATCCTCGTCCTGGTTGGCCAGGGCCTGGGCCCAGTACTGGGCCAGGTAGAAATGGCTGCCGCGGTTGTCCAGCTCGCCCACCTTGCGCGCCGGCGAGCGGTTGTTGTCCAGGATCAGGCCGTTGGCCTGGTCCAGGGCCTTGGCCAGCACCGCCGCGCGGGCGTTGCCGGTCTGCTCGGCCAGGTGCTCCAGCGAGGCGGCCAGGGCCAGGAACTCGCCCAGCGAATCCCAGCGCAGGTAGCCCTCCTCGACGAACTGCTGCACGTGCTTGGGCGCGCTGCCGCCGGCGCCGGTCTCGAACAGGCCGCCGCCGGCCATCAGCGGCACGATCGACAGCATCTTGGCGC
>Ga0182792_1001760_pt1 | contig 16648 bp, 17 predicted proteins | sample Passage237B_FD_130497 | JGI IMG/M metagenome (GOLD analysis project Ga0182792, IMG submission 130497) | Cellulose adapted compost microbial communities from Newby Island Compost Facility, Milpitas, CA, USA - Passage2 37B (version 2) (version 2) ...
ACGGCGTCCGCGAGCCGCAGAACCGCCGCGTCGAGATCGTCATCCAGTAAGCGACGATCAAAAGCACAAGTCTTCGGGGACGGCCGGGCTCAGCCCGGCCGTTTCCTTTTGGGCCGCCGCATTCCGGACGGATTTCAGACATGCGGCAGTCGACGCTTTTCGGGTTGGCGGGGGCTGGGCCGGCCTCTATATCCGGGCACAGGAGAAGAATTCATGTCGCAAGTATTGATGCCCAAGGCGACCGCCGTCTGGCTGGTCGAGAACACGACCCTGACTTTCGACCAGATTGCCGCCTTTACCGGCTTGCACCCGCTCGAGATCCAGGCGATCGCCGATGGCGAGGTCGCTGGCGGCATGACGGGGTTCGACCCCACGACCAACGGCCAGCTTACCAAGGAAGAGATCAAGCGCGCGGAAGCCGATCCTGCGGCGCGGTTGAAGCTCAGCGTGCGCGATGTGCCGGAACCCATCGCCCGCTCCAAGGGGCCGCGCTACACGCCCGTCGCCAAACGCCAGGACAGGCCCGATGCGATTGCATGGTTGCTCAAGGTCCATCCCGAGCTGCAGGATTCCCAGGTCGCCAAGCTGGTCGGATCGACCAAAAGCACCGTCCAGTCGGTGCGCGACCGCACGCACTGGAACATGCAGAATGTCCGGCCGCGTGATCCGGTGACGCTGGGCTTGTGCACGCTCAAGGATCTCAACGACGCGGTCGACAAGGCACGCCGTCGTGCCGCCCGTGACGATGCGGCTCGGAAGAAAGCGGCGGCGCTGGGCGAGCCGACCGATGACACGACGCCGGAGGCCGGGCCGGCCGAACCGCATGCCGACGACGCCGTGGATCCCTCGGAAGCCGATCAGCCCGACGTGTTGGATCCGACACGCCACTGAATTCTGACGCCGGCGGCAACTTCGCCCTCGCAACGGTGGGCGAAGATCGGCACACTGCGATTCCACCGCAAGGCACCGGAAGTGTGCCGGGTTCCAAGAGGAGGAACGTCAGAATGAATCGCCTGACAGGCACGGGTGCAACTCTTGCCATTGTGGCTCTTTCGCTCGCCTTCGCCGGAGCGGTCGCCGCGCAGGACAAGGCTACGGAGCTCCGCTACACCACCGGCGCTCCCGAGAATTCACCCTGGGTTACGCCCCAGCTCCGCCGCTTCGAGAAGGACGTGGCGGAGGAAAGCGGCGGCAAGCTGAAGATCTCCTCCTTCGTCAGCGCCCAGCTCGGCAACGAGCAGGACACGGTGCAGCAGGTGGCGCGCGGCCGTATCGACATGGGTGGCTTTTCAAACGGCGCCGTCGCGCTGATTGCCCCCGAACTCGCCCTGCTTGGTCTGCCCTTCTATTTCAAGAACGTCGCCGAGCAGGACTGCACGGTCGATGCCATGACCAAGACGGTCTCCAGCCTTCTCGCCAAGAAGGGCATAAAGTTTCTCGGCTGGACCGAGGTAGGCACCGGCGACATCGTGGGCAAGAAGCCCTATCTCGAACCGGCCGACGTCAAGGGGCTCAAGGCGGCTGCCGCCTCCAACAAGGTGTCGGCGACGATGTGGACCACGCTGGGAGCCAATCCGACACCGATCGGCATCACCGAAATCGCCTCAGCCTTCCAGACGGGACTGACGGACATCAACGCGACGGTGGTCACCTTCTATCTGCCGTCGGGCCTGGCGAAGGTTGCGCCGGTGCTGTCGCGGGTCGAGCTTTCGGATGCGCCGGGCATCATCCTCATGAACAAGGCGAAGTACGACAAGCTGCCGGCTGCGGAGAAGGCTGCCCTGGATCGGGCCGTCGCCCGCCGGAAAGCGGATCAGCTGCGCAAGGAGATCCGCGATTTCGAAACGACGTTGCGCGGCATGCATGTCAAGGCCGGCGGTACGATCGCGACGCCGACGCCCGAGCAGCGCGAGCTGTGGCGCAAGGCTCTGCAGCCTGCCTGGCCCAAGATGGTCCAGGACGTGGGAGGCGAGGCCGCCTCGTTCTACAAGGAGATGGAGGCCGCCCGCGTGGCCTGCGAGAAGAAGGCCTAAGCAGCCTTCATGAGCGACGCGTCGAGGGCGACCGCGCCGCCCGCCGCGGCGCGGCTGCTGGCGGTTTGGCACAGGGTCGAGTGCTGGGTCGCCATGGTCTGCTTCTCCTTCATCGCCGTCATCCTCGTCCTCGACGTCATGGGACGCGAGTTCGTGGGGCCGTTCCTCGGATTCCTGGGCCTCGATGTCGGGCCGACCGGCATCTTCGCCTCGCAGCGCCTGTCGATCTACGCCCTCGTTGTGGGTGCCTTCGCCGGCATCGGCATCGCCACCGCGACGGGCAGCCATCTGGTGCCGCGGGTCGGCTTCGGCTGGGCGCCGAAGAGGTGGGGGCCGGCGATGGATCGCCTAGCCGACATCATCACCGGCGCCTTCCTGCTCGGAGTCACGTACTACGGCTTCCTGTTCGTCGAATCGAGCTACACGGTCGACCTGCGCGCGCCGGTGCTCGACTGGGCCGTATGGCCGTTCCAGCTCGCCATACCTCTGGGCTTCCTGTCGGCGGCCTGCCGCTACTTCGTCTATGCGATCTGGCCTGTGCTGCGCCCGAGCCTGCCGGAATTCCAGGAATGAACGGCTTCCTGCTTCTGGGGCTGGTCGCACTCCTGCTGTTCCTGCGCCAGCCCCTGCTGGTCATCCTGCTGTCGGTCGCGGTCTTCGTCCATCTCGTCTGGGGGCGTGGCGAGCTCGACTACATCATCGAGGACATGTGGATCGGCCTCGACAAGGAGCTGATCCTGTCGATCCCGCTGTTCATCCTCTGCGGCAACGTCATGACGAGGGGGTCGATCGCCCAGCGGCTGATCGACATGCTGGCGGCGCTGACGCGGCCACTGCCCGGCGGGATGGCGGTCGCCTGCGTGCTCGCATGCGCGGTGTTCGCGGCGATCTCGGGATCGTCGATCGTCACCATGCTGGCGATCGGCTCCGTGATGTACCCGGCAATGCGCCAGGCGGGCTACGACGTCAAGTTCACGCTGGGCGCCATCATGTCGGGAGGCACGCTCGGCATCATCGTCCCGCCGTCGATCCCGATGATCATCTACGGCCTGGTCACCGAGACCTCGATCGTCGACCTGTTCGCGGCGGGCTTCGGGCCAGGCATCCTGATCACCGTCGCGCTCTCCGCCTATGCGATCTGGATCAACCGCAACCGTCCGTCGGAGCGCTTCAGCCTCGGCGAGTTCGCGAGGACCGTGCGGCGTGGCATCTGGGCGCTGCTGATGCCGGTGATCATGCTGGGCGGCATCTACAGCGGCTATTTCACCGCGACCGAGGCTGCCGCCGTGGCCCTGGCCTACGCCATGGTGATCGAGATCTTCGTGCACAAGGAGCTGAGGCTCGCCGACTTCTACAAGATCGTGCTGGAGGCCTCGAAGCTCGGCGGCTCGCTCTTTCCCGTCCTGGCGGTGGCGCTCAGCCTCAACATCATCCTGATCGAGCATCGCGTTCCGCAGGGCATGGTGGCCTTCATGCAGGGGTACATCCACGACCCCATTGCCTTCATGCTGCTGGTCAACGTGCTGCTGCTGGTCGTCGGCTGCCTGATGACGACCGGCGAGGCGATCCTGGTGCTGGCGCCGCTGCTCGCGCCCGTCGCGGCGGCGTACGGCTACGACAAGGTCATCTTCGGCCTGATCATGATCCTGAACCTGGAGATCGGCTACCTGACGCCGCCCGTCGGCCTCAACCTGATCGTGGCCATGAGCGCCTTCAAGCAGCCCTTCGGCCTGCTCTGCCGTGCGGCCTTGCCCTTCGTCCTGATCATGCTGGCCTGCCTCGCCCTGGTGGTGTGGCAGCCCTGGATCGCGATGTACTTCGTCACGGGCACGTTCTGAGGGGCACGTTCTGACGGTCAGACCGTCAGCATCACCTTGCCGACATGGTCGGCGCGCTCGAGCTCGGCGTGGGCACCGGCCGCATCCGTGAGCGGAAAGGTCTTGAAGATGATGGGCTTGATCGTGCCGGCCTCGAGCAGCGGCCACACTTTCTCCTTCAGTCCATGGGCCATGCGGCCCTTGCTCTCGATGCTCTGCGGCCTCAGCGTCGATCCCGTCAGGGTGAGGCGGTTGACCATCAGGGCACCGGCGCTGATGGTCGCCATGGCACCGCCCTGGATGGCGATGACGACGCAGCGGCCATCCTGCTTCAGGAGCTGGAGGTTCTTCGGCAGGTAGTCGCCCGCCACCATGTCCAGCACGACGTCGACGCCGCCGGAGAGTTTCTTCACCTCGGCCGCCCAGTCATTGTCCTTGTAGAGGATCGCGTGGTCGGCGCCGAGCGCACGGACCGCCTTCGCCTTCTGCTCGTTGCGTACCGTCGTGAACACGGTCGCGCCGAACGCCTTCGCAAGCTGGATCGCGGTCGTGCCGATGCCGCTGGCGCCGCCATGGATCAGCGCGCTTTCGCCGCGCGCAAGCCGCCCGCGCTCGAAGAGGTTGTGCCAGACCGTGAAGTAGTTCTCGGGCAGGGCGGCGGCATGAAGCATGTCGAAGCCCTTCGGCAGCGGCAGGCATTGCGGCGCGGGCACCGTGCAGTACTCGGCATAGGAGCCGCCCGGCGTCAAGGCGCAGACGCTGTCGCCGACCTTCCATCCCGTGACGCCGTGTCCAAGCGCCGCCACGGTGCCGGCGGCTTCCAGACCCGGCAGATCGGAAGCGCCCGGCGGCGGCGGATAGACACCGGCGCGCTGGGCGATGTCCGGGCGGTTGACGCCGGTCGCCACGACCTTGATGAGGATCTCGCCGTCCTTGGGGTGCGGCACCGGACGCGTCGTCGGCACCAGTGCTTCCGGCCCGCCTGGCTTCTTGATCTCGACGCAGGTCATCGTTGCGGGCAGGGCGCTCATGGTCGGCCTTTCGAAGCGTGGGTGGCAGTGCTAGGTCTCCTTAGCCGCTTCCGTGGAGTCCCGCCATGGCCTTCGACCTCGATGATCTCGACCCGCGCCAGAAGAAGGCGCCGCCGCGCAATCTCGATTCCATGAACATCGAGGACCTGCAGGAATACGCCGCCGCGTTGAAGGCGGAGCTCGCACGCGTCGAGGACAAGATCGGCGCCAAGCGCAGCCACGCCGCCGCCGCGGCGGCTTTCTTCAAGAAGTGATGGTCACGTGGTCGAAGCAAAATTCCTGAGGCCGGATACGCTTGCCCTGCATGCCGGCCAGCATCCCGACCCGGCCACCGGGGCACGGGCGGTGCCGATCTATCAGTCGACGTCGTTCGTCTTCCGGGATGTCGACCATGCGGCGAGCCTGTTCAACCTCGAGGTCGGCGGCCACATCTACAGCCGCATCTCCAACCCGACGGTCGCGGTTTTCGAAGAGCGGGTGGCGGCGCTGGAAGAGGGGGCAGGCGCGCTCGGCGTGGCGAGCGGACAGGCGGCGCTGCACATCGCCATCGCGACGCTGATGGGGGCGGGCGGTCACATCGTGGCATCGACGTCACTGTACGGCGGCACGCGCAACATGCTCGCGCTCACGTTGCCGCGCTTCGGCATCACGACGACCTTCGTGCATCCGCGCGACCATGACGGATTCGCGAAGGCCATGCGGCCCGAAACACGGCTTGTGCTGGGCGAGACCATCGGCAATCCGGGCGGCGAGGTGCTGGACATTCCGGCTGTGTCCGACATCGCGCACCGGGCGAAGGTGCCGTTGATGGTCGACAACACCTTCGCCTCGCCGGTGCTCTGCCGACCGCTGACGCTGGGCGCCGATATCGTGTTCCATTCGGCCACCAAGTTCATCGGTGGACATGGCGTCGCGGTGGGCGGCGTGATCGTCGATTCCGGACGCTTCGACTGGGAAGCGTCGGGCAAGTTCCCGACCCTGACGGAGCCCTATGCCGGCTATCATGGCATCGACTTCGCCGAGGAGTTCGGGCCGCATGCCTTCATCATGCGGGCGCGGACCGAAGGCGTTCGCGACTTCGGCCCCTGCATGGCGCCGCAGACCGCCTTCTACCTGCTGCAGGGCCTGGAAACCCTGCCGCTGCGCATGGCGCGCCATGTCGAGAATGCGCGCAAGGTGATCGCCTTCCTGAAGGCCAATCCCACGGTGGAGCGGATCGCCTCGCCGGAACTGTCCGATCATCCCGATCATGCCCTGGCACAGAGGCTGCTGCCCAAGGGCGCGGGGTCGATCTTCAGCTTCGACATCAAGGGCGGCCGCGAGGCAGGCCGGCGCTTCATCGAGCGGCTGCGGCTGTTCTCCCACCTGGCCAATGTCGGCGACGCCAAGTCGCTGGTTATCCATCCCGCGTCGACGACCCATGCCCAGCTCGATGCACAAGCGCTGCGGGAAGCCGGCATCGGCGAAGGCATGATCCGGCTGTCGGTCGGTCTGGAGGATCCGGACGACCTGCTCGACGATCTCGGCCAGGCGTTGCGGGCGGCGGTGAAGGTCTGACGATGAAGCTCCGGGTCAATGGACGCACCATGTTCGCCACGACTGGCGGCACTGAATTCGACCCGACCAGGCCGGCGGTCGTCTTCCTGCACGGCGCCGGCTTCGACCGTACCGGCTGGCGCCTGCAGACGCGCTGGTTCGCCCATCACGGGCGGAGCGTGCTTGCCGTCGACTTTCCGGGGCACGGCTGGTCCGAAGGACCGCTGCTCGGAAGCATTGCCGAGATGGCCGACTGGACGGCCGCGCTGATCGCCTCGGCAGGCATGAAGCAAGCGGCGCTGGTGGGGCACTCGATGGGCGCCCTGGTGGCGCTCGACACTGCCGCCCGGTTCCCGGATCGGGTGAGGGCGCTGGGCCTCTGCGGCATCGCTGCCGAGATGCCGGTCCATCCGGAGATGCTGGAGTCGGCCAAGGCCGGCACGCTGAAGGTGCAGGAGCTGATGACCTTCTGGGGAATCGGTTCTGCGCTGCACAAGGGCGGCATGGTCTCGCCAGGTCTGTGGCTGAGGCAGGAATCCCTCGCCGTGCTCGCACGCAATCCGCCCGGCGTCATCCACACCGATCTGGCGGCCTGCAACGCCTACAAGGACGCGCCGATGCGCGCGTCGGCGGTCACGTGTCCCACGGTGCTGGTCCTGGGCGATGGCGACCTGATGACGCCGGCGGTGAAGGCCAAGCCGCTGGCAGCGGCCATCGCCGGATCACGCCCCGTGGTCATTCCCAACTGCGGCCACTTCATGATGGTCGAGCGGCCGGACGAGACGCTGGAGGCGTTGCGGCAGGTTGTCTGAACGCGTCGCCCTTGTCACCGGCTCGACGTCGGGAATCGGCGAAGCAGTCGCCCGCCGGCTGGCGCGCGACGACTATCAAGTCGCACTCCATTCCCGCCGCTCCGCCGACGTGGGCGTGCGCATGGCGGGCGAGCTGCCGGGAGCGAGCTATCACCAGGCCGATCTCGCAGACGACGCGGCGACGCGGCGACTGGTCGCCGCCGTCGTCAAACGGCACGGCCGACTCGATGTGCTTGTCAACAATGCCGGCGAAGCGGTCCGCATACCGCATGCCGATCTCAAGGCGGCGACACCGGCGGTCTGGCGGCGCATGCTTGACGTGAACCTGATCGCGCCCTTTCTCCTGGTGAGCGAGGCGGAGCCGGCGCTGCGGCGGTCGGCGGAAGACGGTCGGCCGGCCTGCGTCATCAATATCGGCACGCATGCCGGTGTGAGGCCGAAGGGAGCGTCCATTCCCTATGCCGCGGCGAAGGCCGGACTCCACCACGTCACGCGCCTGCTCGCGCTGGCGCTCGGCCCGGCGATCCGGGTCAACTGCGTGGCGCCCGGCCTGGTCGAGACGCCGATGGGCGCAGGCTGGCCCGAGGCGACGGAACTGTGGAACACGCGTTCGCCGATGCGGCGTGCAGCGAGGCCGCAGGACATCGCCGATCTTGTGGCCGCGCTGGTCGCCAACGATTACGTTACCGGGGAGATCGTCATCGCCGATGGGGGGCTGAACCTTACCTAGTAGCTCCTCTAGCCAGACACGGAGGAAACAATGAACGTCCAGACCCTGCCGCCGGGATACAAGTCCGCGCCGTGGACGCCGCCAGAGAAGATCGACGGCAAGATGCTGGCCGACGCCAGCGCCAGGCTGATCGATCTGCTGCGCATCCGCACCCAGCCGATCGGCATGAAGCTGTTCGAGGACCCGGCCGACATGGAGAAGATCCCCGGCGTGCGCAAGCCGACCGAAGGCTTTCAGTTCACCATGTGTCAGATGGTGACGCAGTCGCGCTGGTACGGCTTCACCCTCGGCATCACGGTCGACAACACGCGCGGCGGCAACTGCGGCGGCGTGGTCGGCCTCAACCACCCCGGCGAGGACTTCCTGTCGGGTGATCACATGAACGGCGTGTGGTTCGGCAACAAGGAGGCGTCGGCGGCCCACCAGGCCCAGATGCCGCGTGTGCCGCATGGGACCTACAACGGCCTCGTCGTGTCGCCGCTGCGCTCCGGCCGCCTCGATCCGCCCGACATCTGCCTGTTCTACGGCACGCCGGGACAGATGATCTATTTCATCAACGGCCTGCAGTACCATCGCTATCGACGCTACGACTTCACGGTGACGGGCGAGAGCGCCTGCGCGGATTCCTGGGGGCGCGCGCTTGCGACCCGCCAGACCTCGCTGTCGCTGCCGTGCTATGCCGAGAGGCGCTATGGCGGCGTGGCCGACGACGAACTCCTGATGGCCTGTCCGCCGGACGAGTTCCTGCGCGCCATCGAGGGCATGGGCCATCTCGGCAAGAACGGCCTGCGCTATCCTTTCCCGCCCTACGGCGCGGCAATGGATCCGGCCTTCGGCATGGCCAAGAGCTACGGCGGCTGACATGCTCTACGTCGTGGGCTGGCCGATGCTGGCAGAGGCCGACGACACCGCTCTGCGCCGGCTCCGCGCCCAGTATCACCCACGCGAGGCCGACCTGATTGGCCCGCACTTCACCCTGGTCTTCGGCGCGCCCGGCAACGAGGAAGGGAAGCTGCGCGCTGTGCTGGAGGACCTGTCGGCGCGGCGTGCCTTCTGGTTCATGCTCGACCGCCTGGTCCGCCATGACATCGCGCCGCCGTCGCGGCAGGCTTACCTGTTCGCCGTCCCGGCCGACGGCGCCGTCGAACTCGACGCCTTGTACCAGGCGTTGAACCCCTCAGGCGACATCGAGCCGTTCGAGCCGCACATCACGCTGGGACTGTTCGAGCGGGCCGCCGAGGCCGAGCAGGTCGCGCGGATCGTCGGTCGGCAGCACCTGCCCATGCATGGGCGTGTCGAGGAACTGGCGCTGCTGCGGCGCGACGCGAACCGGCTCGAGCGCCTCGCGGGCGTGCGCCTGATGGGGTAGGACGCGGGCTTGCGGCGCTCGCTGGCGGGCTGACGCTCCTGGTCGCCGCGGCGTTCCTCTTCGCCCGCCCCGTGACCTGGGTACAGGCTGGGCTGATCGCGTTCGACATCGCCGCTGGCGGCAATTCCTCGCTCTGGCAGACGGTGACGGCGCCGCCGAGGGAAGGGATTGACTACTGGCCGGATGGCGAAGGAGACCTGTATCTGCCGGCGCAGGACGCCGAGGCGGCCATGGTCCTCGTGCCGGGGGCGGCCGCCCTCGGCCGGGACGAGCCGCGCCTGCAGGCCTTGGCGCGCACCTTCGCCCGCGCCGGCTTCGCCGTGCTCGTGCCCGAATTGCCGGAGGTGCGGCGGCTCGCGCTGTCCCGCGCCGATGCCGACAGGATCGCCGCCGCCCTCCGCCATCTCCATGGCCGACTGCCGGACATGCTCTTGGGGGTAGCCGCGATCTCCTACGCCGTGGCACCCGCCATCATCGCCGTGCTCGAGGACGACCTCGCGCCGACCGTCGATTTCATCGTCGGGATCGGCGGCTATCGCGATGCCGAGGCCGCGATCCGCTTCGTGACCACCGGCGTCTTCCGGCCGCTCGGCGACGGCCGCGAGATGCACCGTGAGCCCAATGTCTACGGCCGCTGGGCTTTCGTGCTGGCCAATGCCGAGCGCGTCGGGAATGCCTCGGACGCAGAACTGCTGCGCGAGATCGCCGGCCGGCGCTGGCGCGATCAGCGGGCCGACATCACGGAGCTGGTCGCGCCCCTCGGTCCACAGGGCCGCGCCGTGATGGCGCTGATGGAGAACCGGGACCCCGATGCTGTCGGCCGCCTGATCGCGGCCCTGCCGGACGGCATCCGCCGCGAGATCGACGGCCTCAACCTCGCCTTGTACGATCTGTCCCGGCTCGGCGGCCATCTCATCCTGGTCCACGGGCGCGGCGATCGCATAGTGCCCTACAGCGAAAGCCAGGACCTGGCGGCGGCGGCTTCCCGCGCCCGCGTGTCGCTGTTCTTGGCCGACGATATCGGCCACGTCGACTTCAATGCCGTCAGCCTCGGGAACGCCTGGACGATGTGGCTGGCGATCGTCGCCTTGCTCGGCGAACGGCGTGACGGGTGACCGTGGCTTCCGGTCGCCAAGTGCCCTAACGCCAGAGCGGCGGCAACGGCGGCAGGCGGACATTGCCCGGCCGGCCGACGATTCCGAAGCGGGCCAGCACCTCCCGGACCTCCTTGGGAGCCCGGACAGGCTGACTGTCGGCGCCGATGCCGGCCATTCCGGCCAGCCCCAGCAGGTTCTCGATCATCTTCTGCCAACGTTCGGAGGCTGGTGGAAACGGCTGGACATCGACCGGCCGGGATTCGTCGATGCCGGCCTTGGCCCTGGCGATGCTGAGCGCGAGCTGCAGCCCACCGAGTTCGTCGACCAGGCCTGCCTTGCGCGCATCCGTGCCTGAGAAAACCCGCCCGCGCGCCGCGGCGTCGAGGCGGGCCTTGTCCAGGTTGCGTGCCTCGCCGACCTGCCGGGTGAAGTCGGCATATATGGCGTCGAGCTCGCGAGAGACCGCCGCGCGTTGTGCGGCTGTCGGGGGCTGGAAGACGGAATACATGCCGGCATTGGCGCCGACGGACAGCCGATCGACATTGACGCCGAGTGACGTGAGCAGCTCGGAAGCGACCGGCCACATGCTGAAGACCCCGATCGAGGCGGTGATCGTGGTGGGCTGGGCGACGATCACGTCGGCGCGCAGGGCCGACAGATAGCCTCCGGAAGCCGCGACGTCGCCCATGGAGACCACGACCGGCTTGCCCGCCGAGCGCGCCCGGCCGACCGCGTCGGCGATGGCGTCGGCAGCCGGATAGGTGCCGCCGGGAGAATCGATCCGCAGGACGATGGCCTTGACGTCCTTGTTTCCCGAAGCTTCCTCGAGAGCGTCGACGATATCCTCCGACGACGCCGTGGCTTCGTCGTCCAGCGGACCACGCGTCGCGGAGCCGGACACGATCGGCCCGGTGACGCGTACCAGGGCGATCGTCTCGCCCTTGTGGCGGGGGCGCGAATCATCGCGCGCATAATCCGACAGGGAGACGAGATTGTGCTGGCTGTCGGTCCGGCTCCACACCTCGGCCAGGGCATCGCCCCGGTAGCCCAGCCGGTCGACCAGGGTTTCCTGGCGCGCCCGTTCGGAAGAGAACGGTGCCGAATCGATGAGCTGCCGCAGCTTGGCCGGCTCGATCTGCCGCTCGCGGGCGACGTCGTCGATGAAGTGGCTGAACAGGCTGTCGAGCAACTGTTGCAGGTTTTCCCGCGCGGCGCCATCGAAGCCGGTCCGCGTGAAGGTATCGGGTGCACTCTTGTATTCGTAGCGCTTGCCGCCTTCCATCTGGACGCCGATGCGGTCGAGACCAGTCTTCAGGAATGGAGTCTCGATCGCGATGCCTGCCACCCCGAAATTGCCGCTCGGCTGCAGCCAGATCTGCTCCAGGGCGGAGGCCAGATAGTAGTCGGCGAAGTGTGAGCCGCCGCTGCCCAGCGCCTCGGCGAAGCCGATGGCGAATTTTCCCTTGCCACGGAAGTGGGCGATCGCCTGCCGCAGTTCCTGGACTCGGGCGAGTCCGGCCGACTCATCCCCGATCTCGACGAACATGCCGGTGACGCGGGGATCCTCGGCTGCCTGCCAGAGCAGCTGCACGGTATCGAAGATGTCCCGTCGTTCGCCGAAAAGGCCTCCCCGCAGAAGGTCGCCGCTGGCCGCTTCCGGCGGCACCTCGCGCAGATCGACCGACAGCACCATCGATGACGGCAGCGGCTTGCTCGAAAAGGGGCCGGAGGCGATGAGGGCGGCGACCCCGCCGATCGCGATCAGAACAAGGGCGCCCACGGTCGCGAGCAGGCCAACGATAAACCGCCGCATCGCCAGTCTCCGTACAGCTCTCTAGGTTTTGGCGAGATTCGGACGGAAGGCTCTCGCCGCGTCAAGCATAGCCGTTGCCGGTGTGTCGAGCCCGTTGTCGCGGACCAGCACCGAGGTCGGCTGGCCGCGCACCGGGCGCAGCGAATCATCGAGGCTCCACATCGACAGGCGCAGGTCGGCTTCGAGGAGGGCCTGGTCGGTGAGGCCGATCTCGAGCTGCGGACGGAATCCGAGGCGGCGCAGCCGCAACGTCGCGATGTCGTTCCAGGCGAGCCGCCGCTGGCGCCCGAAACCCAGCCAGACGCCCTCGCGGTCGATTACGACCTGTGGCTCGCGATTCAGCACGCGGCTCACGCCGACGAAGACGTAGTAGCCCATGGCGACCGCCAGCATGAAGAACATCACGAATCGCGGATCGTTCAGGGACAGGTTGGGCGTGTTGGCGGGATCGAGCACGAAGTGGATGGTGGCGACGGCCATCATGGCGAGCGCCACGGCGGCCATGCCGAGATTGTGCAGCCTGCCGTAGCGGACCTGCAGCGGCTCAGCGCGGGGCATGACGGCGTGTCAACCGGACAGGGCGCGGTGGCGCAGCAGATGGTCGGCCAGCACCACAGCGACCATCGCTTCCGCGACGGGCGTGGCGCGGATCCCGACACAGGGATCGTGGCGGCCCTTGGTGCGCAGCTCGACCTCGTTGCCGAAGCGATCCACGCTGCGCACCGGCGACAGGATAGAGCTGGTCGGCTTGACCGCGAGCCGGCAGACCACGTCCTGCCCCGTCGAGATGCCGCCCAGGATTCCGCCGGCGTGATTGGCCAGGAACACCGGAACGCCATCCTGCATACGCATCTCGTCGGCATTCTCCTCGCCGCTCATGGCGGCGGTGGCGAAGCCGTCTCCGATCTCGATGCCCTTGACCGCGTTGATGCTCATCAGTGCCTTGGCAAGATCGGCATCCAGCTTGTCGTAGACCGGCTCGCCCAATCCGACGGGCACGCCGGACGCCACCACCTCGATGACCGCGCCGCACGAACTGCCGCGCTTGCGCACCTCGTCGAGATAGCCCTCCCAGCCCTGTGCCGCCTGCCGGTCCGGGCACCAGAAGGGGTTGTCGGCGGTCGCCTCCCAGTCCCACCGGGCGCGGTCGATCCTCTGGCTGCCGAGCTGGACGACGGCGCCGCGGATCTTGACGCCGTCTCCCAGGACCTTGCGGGCAATTGCTCCGGCTGCGACCCGGACCGCCGTCTCGCGCGCCGACTGCCGGCCTCCGCCGCGATAGTCGCGGATGCCGTACTTCTTGAAATAGGTGTAGTCGGCGTGGCTCGGACGGAACTTGTCCTTGATCTCGGAGTAGTCGCGCGAACGCTGATCGACATTGTCGATATGCAACGCGATCGGGGTGCCGGTGGTCATCCCTTCGAAGACGCCAGACAATATCTTGACGACGTCTGGTTCCTGGCGTTGCGTCACGAATCGCGACTGTCCGGGGCGACGCTTGTCCATCCAGACTTGGATGTCCGCCTCGCTCAACGGGATGCGAGGCGGTACGCCATCGACGATACAGCCGATCGCCGGGCCGTGGCTCTCGCCCCAGCTCGTGAATCTGAAGAAGGTGCCGAAGCTGCTGCCGGCCATGCCCGCCGGCCTCCGTCCTATTCGCCCTCGAAGTTGGCCAGCAGCTCCGAGATCTGCTTGGCCGACGAGGTCTTGACCATGCCCACGACGTGATAGCCGCCGTCGACATGCATGATTTCACCCGTCATGCCCGTGCCGAGATCCGACAGCAGGTAGAGGGCGGCATTGCCGACTTCCTCCTGGGTGATGTTGCGCTTGAGCGGCGAGTTCAGCTCGTTCCACTTCAGTATATAGCGGCCGTCGTTGATGCCGGCGAAGGCGAGGGTCTTGATCGGGCCGGCTGAGATGGCGTTGACGCGAATCTTCTGCTCGCCGAGATCGGCGGCCAGGTACCGCACGCTGGCCTCGAGGGCGGCCTTGGCAACTCCCATGATGTTGTAGTGCGGTATGACGCGCTCGGCGCCGTAGTAGGTGAGGGTGAGCAGGCTGCCGCCGTTCTTCATCAGCGGCACGGCGCGCTGCGACACCGCCGTGAACGAATAGCAGCTCACGTTCATCGTGAGAGCGAAGTTCTCGGGCGTCGTGTCCAGGTACCGCCCGCGCAGCTCGTCCTTGTTCGAGAAGGCGATGGCATGGACCAGGAAGTCGAGCCCGCCCCACTGCTTCTCGATCTCCCCGAAGGCGGTATCGATGCTGGCGGCGTCGGTGACGTCGCAGGGCAGCAGGATCTTGGCGCCGATCGAGCCGGCCAGCGGTCGCACCCGCCGCTCGAGCGCCTCTCCCTGGTAGGTGAAGGCGAGCTCCGCCCCATGTTCATGGCAGGCCTTGGCGATGCCCCAGGCGATCGAGCGCTCGTTGGCGACGCCCATGACGAGGCCCTTTTTTCCGGCCATCAGTTGTCCAGCGACGGTCATGGTGCGGTTCTAGCTGGGGACGGCAATTGGGACAAGATGCCGGTGGTCTTGCGGCCCACAGCCCCTCATATTGTGGTCATGATCCCCGAAAAGGCCGATCCGCTGGCCCTGTTTGCCGAATGGTACGACGAAGCGGCAAGAAACGAGCCCAACGACCCGTCGGCCATGAGCCTTGCCACGGTGGGGCCCGATGGCATGCCGGCTGTCCGGATGGTGCTCCTCAAGGACTACGATCCCGAAGGATTCGTCTTCTATACCAACTACCGGAGCCGCAAGGGACAGCATCTGCTCGCCCATCCCAAGGCGGCCCTGCTGTTCCACTGGAAGTCGCTGCGGCGACAGGTCCGGCTCGAAGGCCCGGTGGCGCAGACCGCGGCCGAGGAAGCCGACGCCTACTTTGCCACGCGGGCCCGCGGCAGCCAGATCGGCGCATGGGCGTCGGACCAGTCGCGGCCGCTCGAGAGCCGGTTCGCACTCGAGAAACGGGTCGCCGAATACGCCGCCCGCTACGTGGTGGGCAAGGTCCCGAGACCGCCGCACTGGTCCGGTTTCCGCCTGCAGCCGGTTCTCATCGAGTTCTGGCAGGACGGCGCCTTCCGGCTGCACGATCGCCTCGAATATCGTCGTCCGACGCCAGGCGAGCCGTGGACGACCCGCACGCTCTATCCCTGAGGCGGGAACATGACCGCGCCGCCGGCCTTCGTCGTCGAGGACCAGAGCGAGGTCGTGGATTTTCTGACGGCGCATCTGAGGCCTGAGCGTCGCATCGATACGCACGGCGCCATCGTGTTCCTCGCGAAGGAGCGGGCCTACAAGCTGAAGCGTGCCGTGAAGTTCCCCTACATGGACTTCTCGACGGCGAGCCGCCGGCGCGAGATGTGTGCGGCTGAGGTCGAAATCAACCGTATGCTGGCGCCGGAGATCTATCTGGGAGTCGCGCTGGTCGGGCGCGCCGCGCAAGGTCTTCTGCTCGGCGAGCCCGGGGAGCCGATGCAGGGCGCCGTCGACGCGCTGGTCGTGATGCATCGATTCGACGAGGAGGGCCTGCTCGACCGGATGGCGGAGCGCGGCGCGCTCACGCCGGATCTGATGGCCTCGCTCGGTGCGCGCATCGCGCGCTTCCATGACGGTCTCGCGCCCATTCATTCGACCTTCTGCACGCCGGACGCCTATCGGCACTCGGTCGCAGCCGATGTGCGGCAGATGCTCGAGGCCGGTGACAGGCTCGATCCGCCGACCAGCGCGCAACTGGCCGAGGTGATGCCGGCCGCGCTGGAACAGCACGGGGACCTCGTGGTCCGGCGATTGGATGCCGGTGCGATCCGGCGCTGCCATGGCGATCTGCACCTGCGCAACATCGTGCTCATCGAGGAGCGCCCGGTTCCGTTCGATGCCATCGAGTTCTCCGAGCGCATCGCCACCATCGATATCCTCTACGACCTGTCCTTCGCGCTGATGGACCTCTGCGAGCGGCGCCTGCAGCCGCTGGCCAACCGTCTGCTCAACGAATGGCTGTGGCGGATCGCCGAACTTCCCGAGGCGCCGCACGAGGAGGCGCTGGCGCTGCTACCGATGTTTCTGTCCCGCCGCGCCGCGATTCGCGCCTTCGTCGACGCTCAGGCCGCCACCGTGAGCGGCGCCGACACGACCCGCGCCCGGGACTACCAGAAGATCGCGCTGTCCTTTCTGCAGCCGGCACCGCCGCGCGTGGTCGCGGTGGGCGGCTTGTCGGGCAGCGGCAAGACCACGCTCGCGATGGAACTCGCTCCGGGGATCGGCCGGTCGCCGGGCGCGGTCGTGGTGCGCAGCGATGTCGAGCGCAAGCGGCGCGCCGGCATCCCGCTGGAGGAGCGCATGCCGCCGGGCAGCTACACGCCGGAGGCGTCGGCGCAGATCTACGACGCCCTCCTGAAGCGGG
>Ga0182792_1001763_pt1 | contig 16636 bp, 15 predicted proteins | sample Passage237B_FD_130497 | JGI IMG/M metagenome (GOLD analysis project Ga0182792, IMG submission 130497) | Cellulose adapted compost microbial communities from Newby Island Compost Facility, Milpitas, CA, USA - Passage2 37B (version 2) (version 2) ...
GGCCGCTTCAACGGCGTCGACGGGGAGGGCGCGCTGCTCCTGGAGACGGACGCCGGTCCGCGGCGCATCGTGTCGGGCGAGTTGCTGGGCCTCGCAGCCTGAGGGAGGACGACGTGCTGCTTGCCATCGATGTCGGCAACACCAATTCCAAGTTCGTCGTGTTCGACGGCGACCGCATCATCGCTCAATGGCGTCTGCGCACCGAGGCGAAGCGCACGGCGGACGAGTACGCCGCCTGGTTGACCCAGTTGATGAACCTTCAGGGATTCGATCCCAAGTCGATCCGCGGCGCCATCCTGGCAAGTGTGGTGCCGGCGGTGAATCCGCATATCCGCCGCCTGTGCGAGACCTACTTCGGCAACGGATTGCTGATCGTGGGCGAGCCCGACTGCCATCTCGGCATCAAGGTCCTGATCGACCGGCCGCAGGATGCCGGCGCCGATCGGCTGGTCGGCGTGATCGCCGGCTACAAGAAGTACGGCGGTCCTCTGATCACCGTCGACTTCGGCAGCGCGACCACGTTCGACATGGCCGACCGGGAGGGGAACTTCATCGGCGGCGTTCTGGCGCCGGGCGTCGAGCTCACCATCGAGTCTTTTTACCTGATGACGGCCCGGCTGCCGCGCATCCGGGTCGAGAAGCCGCCTCAGGTCATTGGCAAGTCGACGGTGCCGGCCATGCAGTCCGGCATATTCTGGGGCTATGTCGGCCTGATCGAAAGCCTGATCAAGCGCATCCGGGCCGAATACGGCGAACCCATGAAGGTCGTCGCAACCGGCGGGCTGGCCGCGGTGTTCAAGGACGAGATCGGGCTGTTCGACTTCGTCGAGCCGGATCTGATGTCGCTTGGCCTGCTGGAGATCTGGCGCCGCAATCGTTCATGACGGTTCCATCCAACGACGAGCTGCTGTTCGTCGCCCTTGGCGGGGCGGGCGAGATCGGCATGAACCTCAATCTCTACGGCCACGCCGGGAAGTGGTTGATGGTGGATCTCGGCATCGCCTTCGGTGACGATTCGACGCCGGGCGTCGAGGTGGTGATGCCCGATCCGGCCTTCATCGAGGAGCGGCGAAGCGACCTGATCGGCATCGTGCTGACCCATGCCCACGAGGATCACCTGGGCGCGGTGGCGGACCTGTGGCCGCGCTTGCGGGCGCCCGTCTATGCCACCCCGTTCGCCGCGGCCGTCCTGCGCCGCAAGCTGGGCGAGGCCGGCCTGATGGACTCCGTGCCCGTCATCGAGATTCCACTGCGTGGCCAGTTCAGCCTGCCGCCCTTCGAGCTCGAGCTGGTGACGATGACCCATTCCATCCTCGAGCCGAACGCGCTGGCGATCCGCACGAGCCTGGGGACGGTCTTTCATACCGGCGACTGGAAGATCGATCCCGAGCCGCTGCTGGGCGATCTCACCGACGAGGCGATGCTGCGCCGCATCGGCGAGGAAGGCGCGCTGGCGATGGTGTGCGACAGCACCAATGTCTTCGTCGAGGGCGAAGCGGGGTCCGAAGCGACGGTGCGGGCCAACCTGGAGAAGGTCGTGAAGGCCTCCCGAGGCCGAGTCGCGGTGACCTGCTTCGCCTCGAACCTGGCCCGCGTGGAGAGCGCGGCTCTGGCGGCGGTCGCCGCCGACCGTCATCCCGTGCTTGCCGGGCGCGCTCTGCAGCGCATGGTCGAGGCTGCCCGGGAATGCGGCTATCTGCTCGATATGCCGCCCTGCATCCCCGAGCAGCAGGCGGGATGGCTGCCGCGTGAAAAGGTGCTCTTCATCTGCACCGGGAGCCAGGGTGAGCCGCGCGCCACCATGACCAAGCTGGCCAACGGCGGGCACCGCGACCTCGTGCTGGAGGCGGGCGATACCGCGATCTTCTCGGCACGCGTCATCCCGGGGAACGAGCGCGCCGTCGGGCGGCTGCAGAATGCCCTCATGGCGCGGGGCGTGGAGGTGGTCACCGACGGCGATCCCGTCATCCACGTTTCCGGCCACCCGGCGCGCGACGAATTGGTCCGTGTCTACCAGTGGGTACGGCCCAAGATCGCCGTACCGGTGCATGGCGAGGTCCGGCACATGGTGGAGCACGCGGCGCTGGCCCGGGCCTGCCAGGTTCCCGAAACGATCGTGGCGCCCAACGGGACCCTGGTGCGCCTGGCGCCAGGACCGGCCGAGATCGTCGATCATGTCCCGGTCGGCTGGCTGGCCCGCGACGGAGACGTCCTGGTGCCGCTCGACGGGGAAGCCCTGCGCGAGCGACGGAAGCTGCTGTGGAACGGCGCGGCTGCCGCCACCCTGGTGCTGGATCGCCAGGGAAAGCCCATGGCGGCGCCCCGGCTGTCGCTGCGCGGCCTGGACGATCCCGACGGTGCGCTGGAGGAGGCGATCGAGGCCGGCCTGACGGAGATGCTGGCCGATCTCAGCACGGCTGAACGCCGCGACGACAGCCGCATCGAGGAGGCGGCACGCCAGACGGTCCGGCGCGTCGTGCGCGCGCACCTGGGCAAGAAGCCGTTGACGGACGTGCACATCGTCCGCATCTAAAACGGCACGCTTGGAGAGAAGCCCGATGATCGGACGCCTGAACCACATCGCCATTGCCGTACCCGACCTCGCCAAGGCGGCCGACCTCTACCGTACCGTCATGGGCGCCAGGGTCAGCGAGCCGAAGGCCCAGCCGGCGCACGGGGTCACGGTGGTCTTCGTCGAACTGCCCAACACCAAGATCGAGCTCCTGCATCCCCTGGGAGAGAAGTCGCCGATCGCCAATTTCCTGGCGCGCAATGCCGACGGCGGCATCCATCACGTCTGCTACGAGGTCGAGGACATCTACGCCGCTCGCGACAAGCTGAAGGCGCAGGGCGCCCGCGTGCTGGGCGACGGGGAGCCCAAGATCGGTGCGCACGACAAGCCCGTGCTGTTCCTGCATCCCAAGGACTTCACCGGCACCCTGATCGAGCTCGAGCAGGTCTGAGGCGCCGGCCATGAGCTGGGCCACCGGCATCATGGTCTACCTGGTCGTCTGGTGGACCGTCCTGTTCGCCGTTCTGCCGCTCGGCGTCCGCCGCGTCGAGAACCCCGGCAGGGGGGAGGAGCGTGGCGCGCCGGAGAAGCCCGACCTCAAGCGCAAGATCATCATCACGTCGATCGTCGCGGCCGTGGTGTGGGTCGCCTTCTACTTCCTCCACGAGTCGGACATCCTGAGCTTCCGCCGCATGGTCGAGTAGCAGCCGTCAGGTAGCAGCCATCAGGCGGTTCGCTCGATCAGGGTCTCCAGGAGCCGCTTGAGCTGGGCGGTCGCCTTGTCGCCGTAGCTGCTCGCGATGTGGGCTTCCTGCCCCAGGACCAGTGGCGCCAGGCGCTGCGCCAGGGCCTTGCCCCGATCCGAGCAGAAGATCAGCACCTTGCGCCGGTCCGCCGGGTCCGAAACGCGATAGACGAGCGAATCGGCCACCATGCGGTCGATCGTCTTGGTCAGGGTCGGGTGGTTCAGAAGGGCGATGTCCGCCAGATCGCCCATCGACCGGCCGTTGCCGTCCGACAGCACCTTCAAGATGCGCCACTGTTCCACAGGCACGCCTTCCTTGCGGAGCCTGGCCTCGAGCTGGCGATTGATCTCGCGGTTGGCCTGGGCCAGCAGGTAGGCCAGATGCATCGTGATCGGCGAATCGGCAGGAACTGGGTCGGACACGGGAGAGCGCCCCGAGGGGAGAGGAGGGGGCGCCTGTATGACCGGGAATCCTTCGATTTTCAATATTTTCGTCTGCATACGACCGTTCGGCACTTCGTTTGCCTCGGCTTCGGCCACATGATGGCAGAAGGGAGGAAAGGATGCTGACGGCTACAGTGCCAGGCTTTGCCCTCGGCTCGCAGCGCGCAGGTTCGTTCGGGCTGTCGTGGCAGTCGGATCTTGCAGGCAGGGTGCCGCGCGACCGCCGGAAGCTGCGCGTCGCGCATTTCGCCACGCTGTCCGGCACGGCCGGCATCTGGGGGCCGTCGGTCGTGAACAGCGCCGCCCTGGCGGCGAGCCAGATCAACGCCCGCGGCGGCATCCTGGGTCGCGAGATCGAGCTCATGGTGGTCGATGCCGGCGGATCATCCGGCGACGTTCTGCGCGAGGCCGAGGACATCGTCGAGCTGGGCGATGCCGACGTCGTCATGGGCTGCCATATGAGCGCGGTCCGGGTCGCGCTACGCCGCATCTTCGGCGGCCGCATCCCCTACGTCTACACGCCGATCTACGAAGGCGGCGAACGGACACCCGGTGTGCTGGCGATCGGCGAAACGCCGCGTCACCAGGCCCGCCCGGCGATCGCCTGGCTGGCCGAGCGCAAGCGCGCCGAACGCTGGTATCTCATCGGCAGCGACTATGTCTGGCCCTGGCTGTCGCATCGCGCGGTCAAGCGCTACATCGCCGAGGCGGGCGGCCGTGTCGTCGGCGAGGACTTCGTCACCTTGGGCGAAGAGGACCACGACCGTTATCTCGAACGCATTCGCGCAGCGCGCCCCGACGTGGTCTTCATCTCGTTGATCGGGCTCGACGGCATCACCTTCAACCGGGCGTTCGCCGAGTACGGTCTGGGAATGCAGATGCTTCGCCTGGCCAATTGCGTCGACGAGACGGTCCTGCTGGGCATCGGCGCCGACAACACGGAAAACCTGTTCGCAGCCTCCGGATACTTCGCCGGAATCGGATCGACGGACAACGAGGCGTTCCTGAGCGCCTATTATGGCGCATACGGTCGGTTCGCGCCGGTTCCTGGCGCTACCGGTGAGTCCAACTACGAAGGGCTGTGCTTCCTCGAGGCCCTCGCCAGGCGGGCAGGTGCCGTGGATCAGGCCAGCCTCGCCGCAGCGGCTGAAGGAGTAGTTTACAAGGCGGGGCGCGGCCCCGTCGGTCTTTCGCGGCGGCGTGCCGAGATGCCGATCTGGCTCGCCGAGGCGGACGGCCTCGATTTTCGCCTCCTGCAAAGGTTCTGACAAATTAGTTGAAACGGGAAATATTTCCGTTTTAATTGTCGGCATCCGTTTGCTTATGGTGCTGGCGCTCGCGCCCGCCCGGTGGGGGTCATGGGCATCGAAGTCAAGCTCGCGTTCGACTTGCTGGCCTTCATCTCGGTGATGGTGCTGATCGTGCTGGGACTCGGCGTCATCGCCAGCATGATGGGCATCTTCAACTTCGCCCATGGCGAGTTCGTCCTGCTCGGCGCCTATACCGTCTATCTGTTCGAGAGCAACGGCCTGTCGGGTTGGGCCGGCATCCTCGCCGCACCCGTGGTGCTGCTGGTGATCGGCCTGGTGCTCGAGCGACTGGTCATCCGGCGATTCTATGCGGCGCCGATCATCGCCATGCTGGGGACCTACGCGGTCGGGCTGGTGATCCGCGAGATCGTGCGCGGCCTGCTGGGCGGGCACTACAAGTCGATCTCCGAGCCGCTGCCCGGCGTCTTCACCATGTTCGGCGTCGACTTCTCGGCCTGGCGGGCGGTCATCGTGCTGACCACGATCTGCATCGTGGCCGGCACCTGGTTCTTCCTGGCGCGTACCTCCGTGGGCCTGCAGGTGCGTGGCTCCCTCGAGAATCCCAACCTGGCGCGGGCCTGCGGGATATCGACCACGCGCCTCTACGCTCTCACCTTCGGCTTCGGCGCCGCCCTGGCCGGCCTGGCCGGCGCGCTGATCGTGCCGCTCTACCAGCTGTCCGCCGACATCGGCACGCGGTTCCTCGTGCAGGCCTTCCTGTCGGTCATGCTGGGCGGCGTGGGCACCTTCGAAGGGCCGGTGCTGGGCGCCGCTGCCGTCGGCGGCATGGCGGCGGGCCTGCCCTGGGTCGTCATGCCGGTCCTGGCCGATCCGCTGGTGTTCGTGATCGCGCTGATCATCGTGAAGCTTCGTCCACAGGGATTCATCACGCAGGGGAGGCTCTGAACATGAGCGACCAATCGAATCGCACGGGGCCGGGGGGCCTCGGTCGCCGCCGGCTGATGGGCGCCAGTGCGCTCGCTGCGGCCGGCTGGGTCGCCGGCGGTGGAGGCTGGATGCTGCGGCCGCAGAAGGCCTGGGCGGCGGATCCCATCAAGATGGGCATCGCGACCGACATCACCGGCGCCATCGCCCCGTCGGGCAACGCCAACTGGCAGGTCGCGCAGTTCACGGTCGAGCAGATCAACAAGGCGGGCGGCATCGCCGGGCGTCAGATCGAGCTCTTCCTCGAGGATACGGCGTCCGATCCCAAGGTCGCCGTCGGCAACGTCCGCAAGCTGATCCAGGAGCGCAAGGTCAATGTCGTGCTGGGCGGCATCACCTCGGCGATGCGCCAGGCGATCAAGGACCCGATCGTCAACCGCGGCCGCACGCTCTACATCTACCCGCAGCTCTACGAAGGCCAGGAGTGCACCAAGAACCTGTACTGCACCGGCCCGACGCCGGCGCAGCAGTGCGACAAGCTGATCCCGTACCTCATCAAGACGCTGGGCAAGAAGCGCTTCGCCATGCCCTCGGCGAACTATGTCTGGCCGCAGCTCCTGAACAAGTATGCCCGCAAGGTCATCGAGGCCAACGGCGGAGAGGTCGTGTTCGAGGAATACTATCCGCTGGACCAGCCCGAGTACTCGGCGACCATCGGCAAGATCCGCGACGGCAAGGTCGACTGCGTCTTCAACACCGTGATCCCGCCGGGCCTGCAGCCGTTCGTGAAGCAGCTCTATGAATCGGGCTTCCAGAAGAACGGCGGCGTGCTGACCTGCGTGTACTACGACGAGAACCTCCTGAACTATCATCCGGCGCAGGAGATGGAGGGGCTCTACAGCTGCCTCGACTACTTCCAGTCAGTCGACGATCCCTTCAGCAAGGAGCTCCAGGCCGAGTATTCCAAGCGGTTCCCCGACACCAAGTACCTGTTCACGGCGGGCTCGGCCTCGACCGGCATGTATCGCGGCATCAAGTTCTATGAGGCCGCCGTGAAGGCCACCAACGGCAACCTCGCGCGGGATGCGGTTTCGGCCGCCATGGACAAGGCCAGGATCGAGCACGGGCCCGGCGGCGGCGCCGAGATGGTGCCGGGCAAGATGCACTGCAAGATGAACATGTACATCGCCCAATGCAAGGTCGACGCCGGCAAGACCCGCTACGAGGTCATCGAGAGCGACAAGATGGTCGATCCGAAGGAATGCTGACCGAGGTCGCTTCCGCAGCGGGCGCGTCGCGGGCGGGGCGCCTGCGGACCGCCCGTCGTGTCCTGCCCTACGTCGAGGGCGCGTCGCTGCTGGTCGCGCTGGTCGTGCCGTTCGCGCTCGGCGAGCGGACCGACCTCGTGACCCTGGCGACCAACGTCCTCATCCTGTCGCTGCTGGCCATCAGCTTCGATCTGTGCTGGGGCCTGTCCGGCATCATGAGCTTCGGTCAGGCGCTGTTCTTCGGCGTCGCAGGCTATGCGATCGCCCTCGTGGGCCGCGACCTGGAGTTCAGCCAGCTCCTGGGGACCCTGCCGCTCGCGATGCTCGTGGGCTTCGTCCTGTCGGGCCTGTTCGCGGCGTTCCTGCTGCTCGGCCGCAAGCCGCCGACCACCATCTTCGTAGCGCTGGGGACGCTCACCGGCTCCTATGCCGCGGAGCGCCTGGTGTCGGGATGGCAGTATGTCGGCGCCGGCAACGGCCTCTCCTCAGTCAAGCTCCTGCAGCTCGGAGACTACGAGTTCGTGGAAGGGATCGAATTCTACTTCCTCGCCCTGATCATCCTGCTGCTGGTCTATGCCGGAGCGCGCTTCCTCAAGGGCTCCCAGCTCGGCCTCGTGCTGGCCGGCATGCGGCAGAACGAGGAGCGGCTCGCCTTCTTCGGCTACCGCGTTCAGCTCTTCAAGGCGCTGGTCTTCTCGCTGGCCGGGATGGTCGCGGGGCTCGGTGGCGCGCTCTACAGCTATCACCAGGGTTTCATCGGCCCGGGCAACATGGGGCCGGGCCTCTCGACCACGGCCGTGATCTACTGCCTGTTCGGCGGATCGGGAACGCTGATCGGGCCGATCCTCGGCACGGCGGCGGTCGAGGTGCTGTCCTACGTGCTGTCGGACATCGACGCCATCAAGCGCATCTGGCCGGTGATCCTGGGCCTGATCCTCCTGGCGGTCGTGATGTTCCAGCCCAAGGGCATCCTGGGGCTGCTGGTGACCGACCGCGAGCGGATCGGCTCCTACGGCCGCCGGAGCAGGGGCGGACGGAGCGGCGGCTGATCATGGCGCTTCTCGAGATCCGCGGCGTCAGTAAGACGTTCCGCATCCTGCGGGCGCTGGACGGAGTCGATGTCGACGTGCAGGCCGGCACCTTCCACGGCCTGATCGGGCCGAACGGATCCGGCAAGAGCACCCTGCTGAAAGCCATTGCGGGCGCTCATTTCGCCGATGCAGGCACCATCGTGTTCGACGGCAACGACATCACGCGCGCCACGCCGTACGAGCGGGCGCGGCTGGGCCTCAGCCTCAAGTTCCAGATCACGGCGGTGCTGCCGGAGCTCTCCGTCTACGACAACGTGCTCCTCGCAATCCAGTCGACCGCCAGCCTGCCGCGCCTGCTGCTCTCGTCCACGCGGCGCGCGTTGGACGGCGAGGTCGCAGCGCTGCTCGAACGCTTCAAGCTGATCGACCGGGCCGACGACCTGGCGGGCGAACTCAGCCACGGCGAGCAGCAATGGCTGGAGATCGCCATGGCGCTGGCGCTGAAGCCCAAGCTGCTGCTGCTGGACGAGCCCACGGGCGGCATGAGTCCGGAGGAGCGGCATGCCACGGGCAGGCTTCTTGAGCCGATCAAGACCCATTGCACGCTGATCATCGTCGAGCACGATCTCCATTTCATCCGCGACATCTGCGATCGCCTCACCGTGCTCGACCAGGGGAAGGTCCTGGACCAGGGCGACGTCGAGGCGATCCAGAGGTCTCCCAAGGTCCAGCAGGTATTCACGACCCGTGTCTGACGCCGCTCTCCTGGACGTCGACCGCCTTGCTGCTGGCTATGGCCGCAGCCAGGTGCTGTTCGGCGTGTCGTTGAAGGTTCCATCGCGCGGTGCCGTCGCCGTGCTCGGCCGCAACGGGGCGGGCAAGTCCACGCTTCTCAAGGCGCTGTTCGGCGAGCTGCCGCCGATGTCCGGCTCGATCCGGCTCGACGGCGCCCCCATCGAACGGGAGGCGGCGGAGGTGCGGGTGCGCCGGGGCGTAGGCTACGTGCCCCCGGAGCATGCCGTGTTCGCCAAGCTCACGGTGCGCGAGAACCTGCTGCTGGGCTGCGTCCGCCAGCCCGACCGTTCGGGCCTGGACTACGTGCTCGATTTCTTCCCCAAGCTGGCGCAGCGGCTCCCCCAGACGGCCGGCACCCTGTCCGGCGGCGAGCGCAAGATGCTGGCCATCGGCCGCGCCGTCCTGGGTCGCCCGAAGCTCCTCATGCTCGACGAGCCGACCGAGGGCGTGTGGGTGGGCGTCATCGAGGAGATTGCCGAGCGGCTCAAGCAGCTGTCGCGCGAGATGGCGGTGATCCTCGTGGAGCAGCATATCGAACTCGCGCTCGAGGTCGCCGGCTATGCCTACGTGATGGATCGCGGCCATGTCGCGCTGGAAGGCCCGACGGCGGCGGTCCGTCAGGACTCTAAGCTCATGCACCATCTCGCCCCCTGACCCGCGTCCAACCGAGGAGGAAACGATGGCCGTTCAAGTTCCCACAGAAGCCCAGCTGCGCCAGGTCGCGGCCGATGTCGGCCTGTCGCTCACCGACGCCGATGTGAAGTCTTACATCGAGCTGATGCGGTCGAGCGTGGCGGCGTACAACGTCGTCGACGCCATGCCCGACAACCTGCCGCGCGTGAAGTATCCACGCACGCCCGGCTATCGGCCGACGGGAGACGAGAACAAGCACAACGCCTGGTACGTCAAGACGACGGTCGAGGGCGCCTCGCGCGGCAAGCTCAAGGGCAGGACCGTCGTCCTGAAGGACAACATCATGCTGGCCGGCGTACCCATGATGAACGGCGCCGCGACGCTCGAAGGCTACGTGCCGGATGTCGACGCTACCGTCGTTCAGCGCGTCCTCGACGCCGGCGCCACCATCGTGGGCAAGGCGCATTGCGAGAACTTCTGCCTGTCCGGCGGCAGCCACACCAATGCGACCGGCCCGGTGCACAATCCGTACAAGATGGGCTACTCGGCCGGCGGCTCATCGTCCGGCAGCGCCGTGCTTGTGGCGCTGGGGGAGGTCGACATGGCGCTGGGCGGCGACCAGGGCGGTTCGATCCGCATGCCGTCGTCGTTCTCGGGCACCTATGGCATGAAGCCGACGCACGGCCTGGTGCCCTACACCGGCATCATGCCGATCGAGATCTATGTCGATCATACCGGTCCGATGACGGCCAACGTGACCGACAATGCGCTGCTGCTCGAGGTGCTGGCCGGCGCCGACGGCTACGACTCGCGCCAGATCAACATCAAGACCCATCCCTACACGAAGGCGCTGCAGGGCGATGTGAAGGGCCTGAAGATCGGCCTCGTCAGCGAAGGGTTCGCCCAGCCGAACGCCGAGGCCGAGGTGAACGACAAGGTGAGGGCGGCCGCCAAGAAGTTCGAGGCGCTGGGCGCCACTGTGGGCGAGATATCGATTCCCATGCATCTCGTGGCGCCGGCGCTCTGGATGCCGATCGGCACCGAGGGCCTGACCCAGACGATGATGTGGGGCGACGGCTATGGCGTCAGCCGGCCGGATCTCTATGTCACGAGCCTGATGGACTTCCACCGCAACTGGCGCAACCGCGCCAACGAGCTGTCGGAGACGACCAAGCTCTTCACGATGTTCGGCACCTACATCCGCCGCTACTACGGCAGCCGCTACTACGGCAAGGCGATGAACCAGACGCGCCTGCTGACGGCCGCCTACGATGCGGCGCTGGCCGAGTACGACCTGCTGATGATGCCGACCACGCCCATCAAGGCGACGAAGCTGCCGCCTCCCGACGCGCCGCGCGAGCTCTACGTCGAGCGCGCTCTCGACATGATCTCCAACACAGCGCCGTTCGACATCACGCACCATCCCGCGATGGCGGTGCCGTGCGGCATGTCCGATGGATTGCCCGTCTCGCTGATGCTGGTCGGCAAGCATTTCGACGAGCCGACCATCTACAAGGCCGCCTTCGCGTTCGAACAGTCTGGCGACTGGAAGAAGATGTAGGAGGGCCGTTTCCCGGCTGCTGGGAGTGCAAAAGGAAACGGCGGGCCTCTGCCCGCCGCGCCTCTACCCCCGAAACTCGCAACCGGCGGCTGGTGCCGCTCTCCTCCCTAACACTCGGGCAGCGCCCAAGACGTAGGCTGTTTACCGGTAAAGCCGGCGCTTGCCAAGACCTTTTATTGCGATCCGACTTATGCTGCTAGAACAATCGTTAAGATCCCGGATCGTTCGACTGCATACAAATGTCCGTGCTTGGCGTGTGATCATCCGATGATCAGGTACTTGATCACGAACAGGACAGCCAGGATTCCGACTGCCGGATGCACGTCGCGGTATCGTCCGGTCGTGAGCTTGATCGCGGTGTAGGAAATGAAGCCGAAGGCGATGCCTTCGGCGATCGAGAAGGTGAACGGCATCGCGAGGGCGGTGATGACAGCCGGGGCCGCTTCCGTGATGTCGTCCCACTCGATCTCGGTCAGGCCGCGGGCCATCAGGCAGGCGACGTAGAGCAGGGCGGGCGCCGTGGCGTAGCCGGGGATGGAGCCGGCGAGCGGCGCCACGAACAGCGCCAGCAGGAACAGCACGCCGACGGTCGCTGCCGTCAGGCCGGTCCGGCCGCCGGAATTGATGCCCGACGCGCTCTCGATGTAGCTCGTGGTCGTGGAGGTCCCGACGGCCGCGCCGATCATGGCGGCGCCGCTGTCGGCGATCAGCGCCCGGTGCAGGCGCGGCACCGTTCCGTCCGGACGCATGAAGCCGCCGCGATGGGCGAGGGCGATCAGCGTGCCGGTATTGTCGAACAGGTCGACGAACAGGAAGGCGAAGACCACCGTCGCCAGGCCGACCTTCAGGGCGCCGGCCAGGTCCATCTGCAGGAACACCGGTGCGATCGAGGGCGGCACGTCGACGATGCCGGTGAACTTCTGCTGGCCGGCCGCGATGGCGACCACCGTAACGGCCAGGATGCCGATGATCACGCCGCCGACGACGCGCCGGTACTCTAGTCCTACGATCAGGGCGAAACCGAGCGCCGCCATGACCACGGGAAAGCTCGTCAGCTTGCCGTGCGTCACGAGCGTTGCGGGATGGCCCACCACGACGCCGGCATTCTTCAGCGCGATCAGGGCCAGGAACAGCCCGATGCCGGCCGCGATCGCCATCTTGAGCGAGCGGGGGATGGCATTGACGATCCATTCGCGGATCGGCAGCACGCTGATGATGAAGAAGAGGACGCCCGACAGGAACACGCAGCCCAGCGCCACCTGCCACGTGTATCCCATGCCGCCGACGACCGTGAAGGCGAAGTAGGCGTTCAACCCCATGCCGGGCGCCAGGGCGATCGGATAATTGGCAAGGAATGCCATGAGGAAGCATCCCAGCGCGGCGGCGACGCAGGTTGCCGCGAAGACCGCTCCGAACGGCATGCCGGCCGCCTTCAGGATGTCAGGATTGACGAAGATGATGTAGGCCATCGTGAGGAAGGTCGTGACGCCCGCGAGGACTTCGGTCCGGACGGTCGTTCGGTTCTCGCTCAGCTTGAAGAGTTGCTCGAGCATTCGTGTGGTCCCCCGCTTGTTGCCCGGAGTGTGCGGGCATCGGCCTGTGCAAAACCAGCAGCCATGCCGGCAGGCCGGGCCGAACCGGCGGCATGGTTTGCCTTTGCAGCCGCCGTTTTCTACAGTCCGCGGCCACTTCCCGGCAGCCCAGCAAGGACCGAACCAGAATGCGGATGAGCCAGTACTTTCTGCCGACCCTGAAGGAGAATCCGGCAGAGGCGCAGATCGTCTCGCACCGCCTGATGCTGCGCGCCGGCATGATCCGGCAGACGGCCGCCGGCATCTATGCCTGGCTGCCGCTGGGGCTCCGCGTCCTCAGGAACATCGAGCGCATCGTGCGCGAGGAGCAGGACGGGTCGGGTGCCCAGGAAGTCCTGATGCCGACCATCCAGTCGGCCGATCTGTGGCGCGAAAGCGGCCGCTACGACGCCTATGGCCCGGAGATGCTGCGCATCAGGGACCGCCACGACCGCGAGATGCTGTTCGGGCCGACCAACGAGGAGATGATCACCGTCCTCTTCCGCGACGGCGTGAGGAGCTACCGCGACCTGCCCAAGAACCTCTATCACATCCAGTGGAAGTTCCGCGACGAGGTGCGCCCGCGCTTCGGCGTCATGCGTGGCCGCGAGTTCCTGATGAAGGACAACTACTCCTTCGACATCGACAAGAAGGGGGCGACCCACTCCTACAACAAGATGTTCGTGGCCTATCTGCGCACCTTTGCGCGCATGGGCCTGAAGGCGATTCCCATGCGGGCCGACACAGGGCCGATCGGCGGTGATCTCAGCCACGAGTTCATCGTCCTGGCCGATACCGGCGAGAGCGCCGTCTATTGCCACAAGGGGCTGGTCGACAAGGATATCCTCAGCCGCACCATCGACTACGATTCGGACCTGCAGCCCATCGTCAACGAATGGACGTCGCTCTATGCGGCGACCGACGAGATGCACGACACGGCCGCCTTCGAGAGGATTCCCGAGGCCGAGCGGCTTGCCGCACGCGGCATCGAGGTCGGTCACATCTTCTATTTCGGCACCAAGTATTCGGCGCCCATGAACGCTGTCGTCGCCGGTCCCAAGGGCGAGCAGATCACCGTCGAGATGGGCTCCTACGGGATCGGCGTGTCCCGGCTGGTCGGCGGCATCATCGAGGCCAGCCATGACGAGGCCGGCATCGTCTGGCCGGAGTCCGTCGCGCCCTTCAAGGTGGCGATCGTCGATCTCAAGCCGGACGACGATGCGGTCGCCGGCGCCTGCCGGACGCTGTACGGGCAACTGGCGGCACAGGGCATCGAGGCGCTGCACGATGACCGCGACCTGCGACCCGGCGCCAAGTTCGCTGACATGGACCTGATCGGCATCCCCTGGCAGGTGATCGTCGGTCCGAAGGGCGTTGCCGCTGGCAAGGCCGAGCTCAAGAACCGCAGGACAGGGGAACGCGAGGAAGTGCCCTTCGACCAGGTCGCCAGCCGCTTCGCCTGAACGGGGATCCGGCGCACATGGCCTTCGCCGCTGTCGAGCGCCTCGTCGCCTTCCGCTATCTGCGCGCGCGCCGAGAAGAGGGATTCATCTCGGTCATCGCGGGATTCTCCCTCGTCGGCATCACGCTGGGCGTCGGGACGCTGATCGTGGTGATGGCGGTCATGAACGGCTTCCGGGTGGAGATGCTGCGCCAGATGACCAGCATCAGCGGCCAGCTCGGCATCCAGGGCAGCCGCGATGGCCTGGAAGCCAGCCCCGACATGCTGTCGCGCATCCGCGCCGTGCCAGGCGTCTCGGCCGTGGCGCCGGCCGCGGAAGGCCAGGTGATGGCGGTGGCCGGAGATCACGTCCGCGGTGTCGTCCTGCGGGGCGTCAGCCCCGACGACCTCAAGGCGCGCCTGCCGCTGGCGGCGGCGATCGACGGCGCCCCGGACGTACGCGACCGGTATCGCGCCCTCTGTCGCGGCGAGGGAGACGGGTCCATCGACTGGGGCACGCTGAAGGGATTCGGCGACGACTTCTCGATCGTCATCGGCCGCCGACTCGCGGAGCTGCTCGGCGTCAGGGTCGGCGACGTCGTCCAGCTCGTCTCGCCCGTCTCGGTCGTGACGCCGCTCGGGGTCATGCCGCGTTCCGCAGCGGCGCGGGTGGCGGCGATCTTCTGCGCCGGCATGTACGACTACGATTCGAACTTCGTCTATGCGCCGCTGCAGGACGCCCAGCGGCTGCTCGGCCTTGGCGACAAGATCACCGGGATCGAGGTCTTCGTCGCGGACGGCCAGTCCGTCGCCGCCAGCCGCCGCGCCATCTCCCAGATCATCGGCATGCAAGCCTGGGTCTTCGACTGGCTTCAGGCGAATATCGGCTTCTTCGCCGCGATCCAGGCGCAGACGAACGTCATGTTTCTCGTGTTGACGATGATCGTGCTCGTAGCGGCCTTCAACATCGTGTCGAGCCTCGTCATGCTCGTGCGCACCAAGACGGCGGATATCGCCATCCTGCGCACCATGGGCGCCGGCCGCGGCACGATCCTGCGCATCTTTCTGCTCGACGGGCTGGTGATCGGCGGCGTGGGAACGGTGCTCGGCGTGGTTCTGGGTCTGGCCTTCGCGCGCAACATCGAGGCCATCCGGCAATGGCTGCAGCATACCTTCGACATCGTCCTGTTCGACGAGACGCTCTACCTCCTGGCCGAGATGCCGTCGCGCATCGAGTGGAGCGAGGTTGCCGTGATCGCCATCATGGCGCTGGTGTTCGCGCTGCTGGCGTCGCTCTATCCAGCCATGCGCGCGGCGCGGCTCGATCCCGTGGAGGGACTGCGCCGTGAGTAGCCCGGCCGTCGCCGTCGAGCGCTGGCTGGCCTGGCGCTACCTGGCCACCCGCCAGCGGGAAGGCTTCGTTTCGTTCATCGCCATCTTCTCGCTGGTCGGCGTGGCGCTGGGCGTGGCGACGCTGATCGTCGTGCTGTCGGTCATGGGCGGTTTCCGCCAGCAGCTTCTCGGGCGCATCATCGGCATGAACGGCCATGTCGTGCTGACGGCGCGCGACGGCCTGCTGCAGGCGACGCCCGACCTGATCGCCAGGCTCGCGGCGGTCCCGGGGGTACGGGACGTCCGGCTGACGCTGGAGCGTCAGGCGCTGGTCAGTGCCAACGGCGCCACGCGCGGTGCGGCGCTTCGCGGCGTCAGGCGCGAAGACCTGCTGTCCCGCGACATCGTCACGAAGAACATCGTGCACGGCTCCCTCGATGGCTTCGGGACCAGGCGGCGAGTGGTCATGGGCGAGAGGCTGCGGCAGGCGCTCAACCTCAGGCCGGGGGACAAGCTCACGCTGGTCACGCACCGGCTCAACGAGAACGGCACGATCGCGCCGCGTTATGCGGATTACGAGCTCCTGGCCACCTTCATGACGCGCCGCTACGAGTTCGACGGGGCGCTCGTGTTCGTGCCGTTGGACATGTTGCGGGACGACCTCGAATACGAAGGGGAGGCGGTGACGTCGGTCGACCTCGACATTGCCGATCCGGCGGCCGCGCCGGTGGTCGCCGATGCATTGCGACGCGCGTTGGGACGCGACGACATCAAGGTCGCGGACTGGCTTGGCCTCAATTCCCGCTTTGTCGGCGCCCTCCAGGTCGAACGCGTGATGATGTTCATCATCCTGACGCTGATCGTGCTTGTCGCGGCGATGAACGTCGTGGCGAGCTTCACCATGCTGGTACGGGTCAAGCGCGGCAGCATCGCCATCCTGCGCACCATGGGAGCGCCGCCGCGCACCATCGTGCGTGCCTTCTTCCTGGCCGCCGCCGCGGTGGGCCTGGTCGGAACGGCGGCAGGCACGGCGCTGGGTTTGCTGGTCTGCGCCAACATGCCCGCCATCGGCGAGCTGCTGTCGCGCCTCACGGGTGCGGCGGGAGGA
>Ga0182792_1001765_pt1 | contig 16631 bp, 13 predicted proteins | sample Passage237B_FD_130497 | JGI IMG/M metagenome (GOLD analysis project Ga0182792, IMG submission 130497) | Cellulose adapted compost microbial communities from Newby Island Compost Facility, Milpitas, CA, USA - Passage2 37B (version 2) (version 2) ...
CCGCACCCACGCCCAATCAAGGTCTCTGGCTCCTGCTCTCATTGACTCTCGCCACCGCAATCTGCGAGGGCCTGCTCGCCCTGGCCGGCACCGACACCTTCGGATCCCGCAACCTCGCCGCGACCTGGGCGGCCCTACCAGCCTTGATCGGGGCACTGGCCGCTGCCTGTCCCCCGGCTCTTGGCCTGGCCGCCTCCGCGCTGCTGCTGGCCGGATTCGGCGCGGGGACCGCGCGGGTCGTAGACGCCGAGACCGCGACCCTGGATTTCAAGGCGGCGGCGGACTGGATCGACCGGAACGCCGGTCCCGGCGATGTGGTCTACGACACCACCTTCGTCAGCCCGGTGCCGCTTACCTCACTCGACGCCTACCTACCCCAGAACCGGACCGAGTTCCGACCCCGGATCCCGGCCGATGAACCGCCCTTCCTGCTCGCGGCCGGCCCGACCGGCCAGGACCAAGGGGAGCTGGACGACGCCCTGGCCGCGACCGGTCGCAACCGGCTCTTCGTCCTGACCAGCCGTGAGCCGGTCGAAGCGGGAGATGAGGGTGACCTGTTCACCGCCGCGGAAGGAGCAGAACTGCCGGGCGGATGGAAGATCGTCGCGACCAAGACCTTCCCTGGCAGATTGCCACTCACAGTCACGGAACTCCAACGCCGCTGAACCCGTCGAGGACCGAACATCAACGCCACTGAACCCGCCGAGGACCGAACACCAACACCACCAAAATCCTTGAGACGCCAGAAATCGAGCTATACGTACGAATTCTGGCGTTTCGATGCACGGAGGCTTGAGGCGAAAGCCGGGATCAGGCCCCGGGAGTTGGCGCGAGGTCCTGGGAGTTGGCGCCGGGCCTTGGGAGCTGGCGCGGGTCTTGGGAGCTGGCGCGGGTCTTGGGAGTTGGCGCCGGTCCTCAGGAGTTGGCGCGGCGGCCGAACCGGAAGGTGAGGATCAGCCGGATCATCGTCAGACCGAGGAAGAAGGCGGTCACCTTCGAGCCGGTGACCGATGACTTGCCGACCCGCGGCAGGTAGTTGACCGGGATCTCGACGAAACGGATCCGGTCGCGGATCGTCAGCATCAGCATCTCGGGTCCGGCGTGGCTGCCGCCGACCTGCATCTCAGCCGCGAACTGCCGGGCGACGTCACGGCTGAGCAGCCGGTACGTGCAGCCGATGTCGGAGAGGTGGCTGGTGTTGAACAGCAGCTCGACCATCTTCGCGACCGCCCAGTTGCCCCAGCGCAGGAAGGCGTCCATGTTGGCGCCCTCCCAGATCAGTTCGTTGGTGGTGCGGGTGCCGAAGACGACGTCGCATTCGTCGGAATAAGCGAGCAGTTTGATGATGTCGGAGGCGAGGAAGGTGCCGTCCGGCTCGGCCAGCACCACCAGGTCCCCGGTCGCCTCGGTCAGGCCGCGCCGGATCGCGTGGCCGTAACCCTGGCTGGTCTCGAAGACCTGCCGGGCGCCGGTCGCCTCGACCTCCTCGGCGGTCCCCTCCGTTGCGTTGTTGTTGACGACGAGCACTTCGTCGACCACTCCGGTCGACTCGAAGTCCTCGATCACCCGCCGGATCGAGTCCTTCTCGTTGTAGGTCATCAAGACCACGGTGACTGATTTGCCGCTCCACATAGAGGTGTCCGGGCGGACCGTACCGCCGGGCGCGGCCAGTATAGGCTTCGCGCTCGCTCATGATGCACGGGACCACCACATGATCGCGATCGGCAGCGCGGTCACCGAAGAGGACGTTTTTGATGCCTATGCCGGGCCCGGCATCGAGCGGATTCGGGAGCCGGACACCAAACTGCTGGTCTACCCCTCGGCCGGCACGATCTTCCGCAGCTACAACGTGCTGCTCGACAAGGCGAAGGAAATCGAGGGCCTGGAAGCCTTGGTTTTGATTCACCAGGACGCGGAGATCGTCGACCCTGATTTCTTCAAGAAGATCCGTCACGGGCTCAGCGACCCCGAAGTCGCCCTGGTCGGCTGCGCCGGTGCCACCGGGGTCAAATCGATCGCCTGGTGGGAGGGCTCCGTCACCTGGGCCTCCTACACACACCGCTACCAGGAGTTCGGTGGCGGCGAGATCCCCGCGATCTGCTGGGTGCAGGAAGACACCCCTTCCTTCGCCGGGATCGGCGAGGTAGACGCGATCGATGGTTTCGTGATCGCCTTCTCACCCTGGGCGATCGAGAACCTGCGCTTCGACGAGACGATCGGCGGCAAGCTGCACGGCTACGACTTCGACATCAGCATGCAGGTCAAGGAAGCCGGCAAAAAGATCGTGACCGAGGATCTGCGGGTGATCCACCACCACTCGCTGGAGCTGATCAGCGAGATGGAGGGCTGGGTCGAGACCCACATGAAGCTATCTCGCAAGTGGCAGCACCTGCTGCCGGACGACGGCGGTGGCGAGCCCGACTGGGAGGATCGCGCCCGACGGGCCGAAGCCGAGCTCTCCGCCACCCGCCTGATGGCCGGAGCGGGCGAGATCATTTGGGAAGCCCGCACCCAGGATCTCGAACGTGAGCTCAACGAGATGAAGAACAGCACCTCGTGGAAGATCACCTCGCCGCTTCGACGCCTGCGCGGCAGCCGCGAGAAAAACAAGTAGCCGAAGCCGGAACGGTGCTTCGGTCAGCGCCGGCGCAAGCGCCGAAAGCCACGCTGTAAAGCGCCCTCCTGGGGCTTGTCGCGCTCGGATTCCGCAAGCAACTCGGCCGGGGTCAACTGGACCGGCTTCTTGCGCATCACCGCCCAGCTCTGGTCGAGGGTCTCGACCCCAGGGGCGATGATCTCGACCTCGAAGGCCCGACCCCAGTGCTCGCGGACCCACCAGTCGGACATGAAGACCGAGGGGCCGCCCAGATCCCAGGGATTGTCGAGGCCGATCACCTTCATCCCGGTCCCTTCCTCGTCCCAGGGTTGCCCGGTCAGGGTCTGGTGGGTGAGCCGGCCCATGAAGCTGGCGATCACGATCCCCTCGTCGCTCAGCAGCCGGTGCAGCTCGAGCAGCCACTCGGCCGAGTTGACGGCCAGATGGGTAAAGACCGAGACCGCCCAGATCAGGTCGACGCTGCCGCTCTCGAGTTCCAGCGGCGGATTCTCGTCACAGGTGAAGGCATTGAGCGGCGGGCAGAGGTTCTTCTTGAGCCATTCGATCGAGGGGGCATCGATGTCGCAGCCCCAAACTTCGGCGCGGTCGGCGACATCGAGGAAGTGGCGCATGGTCCGGCCGGCGCCGCAGCCGAAGTCGAGCAGCCGCTTGCCCTCGTAGGACCAGCCTTCCGGCAGGTTCGCGTCGATTGACTGGCGGGCCATCAGCCCCAGCCACTCGTAATGGTCCATCGCGTCGGGACCTTCGGGGAGGGAACTCACCCGGTTGGCCAGCTCCAGCGGAGGGAACGGTGGCGAGTCCATCTATTCGTCGTCGAGCAGGGCCTGCACCTCGGCCCGGGTGAAGAGCGGCTCGCCGCGCTGCTTGAGGGCGGAGAGCTTCTCGGCGGCGGTGAAGGCACTCGATCCGAGCAGGCGCCGCAGCAGGTCCTCTTGCTTGGCGACCTTCTCCTCCAGCTTGATCAGCTGGCGGGCCCGGGCCTGGCCGGCGACCAAATGCTCGACCCGGTTGCCCTCCAGGCGCTCCAGAACCGGGTGGCGGTCGTAAGGCGCGATCACTCGCTCGACCGCGGTTGCCCAGGGCGATTCGCGGTGCCACATCACCCCGAAGCCGAAGAAGGCCGGCACGACCGCCAGTTGGATGCCGGGCTTGTCGGCGAGGAAATCTTCGATTGCCGTCATGGTCCCGTTCTTCGGCCCGCCCTCCTCGGCGGCTGCCCAGACGAACGGTAGCCCCCACTCGGCGGTGCCCTTGATGCCGGGAGCGATGCCTTCGTCGTGGACCAGCGGCTGGCGATGCTCCTCGGGGATCCGTTCCGGCGCGTAGTAGGTGTCACGCCGCGCATGGGGCCAGCAGACGTCATGGAACATCAGCAGCGGCATCTCCGCCCCTGGCGCCCGCTCGCCGATGATCCGCAGTTCTTCGCTCAGCGTGTAGTAGTTGTGATCACCGTCGATGATGATCGCGTCGTCGAACTCGCGCTCGGCCAGCACCTCGGCGCCGATCTCGCGCAGGAGCTCCAGTTCGGGGTGCGCGGAGGCGAGCGCCTCGAGTTCGTCCGGCGGCAGCGGGTCGACCCCGGCCACCTTGACCCCGCGTAGGCCTGCCCACTCGAGCAGTTCGACCGTCAGCTCCCCCTTGTAGGAGCCGATTTCGAGGACCGTCTTCGCATCGATCGCCTCCAGGCAGCCGGAAAGCAGCTCGAAGACATTGCTGAGCGAGTAGCCCCACTGGAGCGGATCGGTAACGCGCTTGCCCGGAGCCATGGGCGCGAAGCGTATAGATTCGCGCTCTGATGAATCTGTTTCGCGAGAAGAACCCGGAAGCCAGGAAAATCATGGACGGCGTCCGGGCCCGCCACCCCGGATTCCGGACCGCCGTGCTCGCCGACCTTCGGATGACCTCCGCCAACCGCGGCGAGAGGTATGAGTTCCGTTCGAAGGCGGACGCGCTTTTTCAGATCGTCAGGCTCTGCTGGGTAAGCGACGCCTTTCTCGCGCAGGTGCTCTATCGAGCCAAGGCGGCGATGCAGCGCCGCGGGGTTCCGATCCTGCCCCGGCTCTGCCACCGGCTGATGATGACCCTCTCTCAGATCACGATCGGCGACCCGGTCGTGATCCACCCGGGGGTCTATCTGATCCACGGTCAGATGGTGATCGACGGTCTGGTCGTGATCCACTCCGGGGCGGTGATCGGTCCCTGGACCTCGATCGGGCTGGTCGCTGGCCACATGTTCGGCCCGACCATCCACGAAGGGGTCGCGATCGGGACCGGCGCGAAACTGCTGGGTGAGTTCGAGGTCGGCCCGCATGCCAAAGTCGGCGCCAACGCGGTCGTGGTCAAGGACGTGCCGGCCGGGGCCACCGTGGTCGGGATTCCGGCCCGCGAAGTCACTTCGGCTTGAAATTAGGCGCCCGCGGGAAAACACGGAAATCGCGCCCGCCACTGAACGAGGCTGCTAGCGTCCTTCGGGTTCCTGTGGGCAGAATCGGGATAAAACTTTTGAAGGCTGGTAATTGATGGGTATTTTTCGTCGCAAGGATCGTGGAGCCACCGCTGTCGCCGAGGCTGAGTCGGATCTGAATCCGGTAATCAAGGAGGCGCGGAGGCTAGAAGCCGGCGGAAAGGTTTACGAGGGGATCGACCTCCTGACCGAGGCCAATCGCGCGAACAGCGATGTGGTGATCGAGCGGGAGGTCATCGCGATGCGGCACCGTGCCGGGACCGCCATGGTCGAAGCCGGGAACCAGAATCCCAGCTACCCCGAGCCGGCGACCGGTTACGAATTCCGTTACGAGGACAAGGTCCCCACGGTGACCCCGGAGGAGCTGACCCCTGAAGTCCTCCGTGAAGCGGTCCTCAACCACGGATGCCTGAAAGTGACCGGCGTGATGGACGAGGCAACCGCTAAGTCTCTGGCCGATGACATCGACCATGCCTTCGCGATCCGCCAGCGTCTCAGCGACGCCAAGGAGGTCGACCCGACCCGGATCTACGAAGAGTTCGAGCCCCGCGAGCCTTATCAGGTGCAGTACGTCGAGCGGCACTGGGTCGCCTTGGCCGGCGGTGTGCTGGCGGCGGACTCGCCGAAGATGTTCTTCCAGATGGTCGACTCGCTGGAGCAGGCCGGTGTCCGTGACGTGGTCGAGGGTTACCTCGGTGAGCGCGCCGCGATCTCGGCTCAGAAGTGCACCTTGCGCAAGGCCGAGCCGGACGTCAAGGGCGGCTGGCACCAGGACGGAAAGTTCCTCGGTGACGTGCGGGCGCTGAACGTGTGGCTCTCGCTGTCGCGCTGCGGTGACGTCGCCCCGAGCATGGACATCGCCCCGGTGCGCCTCGACGATTTCGTCGCGGCCGGCGTCAATGAGGGCGACCTCCACTATCAGGTGACCGACGAGACGGCGGCCGAAGCGGCCGGTGAGACCGGCATCGTCCGCCCGATTTTCAACCCCGGTGACGTGCTGCTCTTCGATGAGATGTTCCTCCACCAGACCGGGTCAGACCCTTCGATGCCCAACCCGCGTTACGCGATCGAGAGCTGGTTCTTCGGCCCCTCGGCCTTTCCCGAGGAGTACGCGCCGATCGCTTTCTGATCGGCGCGCTCGCCTTCCCGGCAGCGGTTGAACTAATCTCGACTGAATGGGCGAGCCTGAATTCGATTCCGAGATCGAACTCGGGCTGGAGGTAAAGCTTCCGGAGCAGCTTCCGGCCGGCCGAGCGGACGCTCTATTCCTGTACGGCTATGCCTTCCACCGGCGCCAGGGTGTCGAGGGCTTGGAGATTCTGGTTGACGGACAGTCGAAGCCGGCGGTCAGCCGGATGCCCCGGCTCGACCTCTTCAAGTCGCTCCATCCCTTGATCCCGGAAGGCGAGGTCTCTGAGACCCACGACGCCGGCTCGCTCGAAGACCCGGAGTTGAAAAGCTTCCGCAGCGGCTTCTGGTCCACGGTGGAGATCCCGGCCACCGGTCCGGGCAAGGTGAAGCTTGAAGTCGCCCTGCGGCTGGTCGACGGCACGGTCAGCCGAGCCCCTCTCGCCGAGATCGAAATGGTCCCAGCCGACGAATTCTCCGGAGGTTGGTTCGATCCAGGGGGATATAACGCCCGCAAATCGAACCAACCCTCCCCGAACACCGCGCGGGTGGCGATCTGCATGGCTACCCACAATCCGGACATCGGCCTGCTGCGAACGCAGCTCGACTCGTTGCGAGAGCAGACGGTGACCGACTGGGTCTGCCTGATCAGCGATGACTGCTCGCTGCCCGACACCTTCCGGCAGATCGAGGCGGAGATCGAGGGTGACGATCGCTTCGTGATCTCCCGCTCCGAGGCCCGGCTCGGCTTCTACCGAAACTTCGAGCGCGCGCTCGGCATGGTTCCGAAGGGGGTCGAGCTAGTCGCGCTCTGCGATCAGGACGACCGCTGGTACCCGGAGAAGCTGGCTGAACTGGAGCGGGCGCTGGGCGGCCGCGCCAAAGACGGGCGGTGCAAGGCCCAGCTCGCCTACAGCGACCAGCGCCTGGTCACCGAAGACGGTCAGGTGATCGCCGAGACCTACTGGTCGGGCCGTCGCAACAACCACACCAACTTCGCCTCGATGCTGATCGCCAACACGGTCACCGGCGCGGCCTCGCTGTTCACGCGGGAGATGCTGGACTACGCGCTGCCCTTCCCCGAGGCTCCGGGCGAACAGTTCCACGACCACTGGCTGGCCCTGGTAGCGATGGCGACCGGTGGGGTCGCCTACGTGGACCGGCCGCTCTATGACTACGTCCAACACGGATCGGCCGTGCTCGGCCATGGCGCCGCCAACGCCGGGATCAAGGCGGGTCGGCCGAAGCGACCGAAGCACCTCTCGATCGGGGCGATCCGCCAATTCTTCTCGGGCTGGCGGTCGGCTTACTTCAACGCTTACCTGCGGCTCTCGGTGCTCGCTCGGGCTCTGCTCGCCCGTTGCGAGGATCGGCTCACCGGTCGCCAGCGCCGCACCCTCCGTCGCTACATCGGCGCCGAGCGTAACCCGGCCGGATTCCTCTGGCTGCTGACCAGGCCGGCCCGTGAGCTCTTCGGCCGAAACGAAACCCTCGGGGTCGAGCGGCTACTGGTCCAGGGCATCCTCTGGCGGTACATCATCTTCTGGCGAAACCGCGGCCTCGAGAAGCCGGTCGGCTCGCTCTATGACGCGAGCCTGCCTCCGGCCGGCCGGGCCGCCAAGGCGCCCGCTCACAACCATCCGCAGACCGCCCACATCCAGCGCATGGTCCGGCCGCTTGACCTCGCGGTCACCGAGCAGGCTCCGGAGCGGGTCAACTTGCTGATCCCGACCTTCGATCTCAAGCACCTCTTCGGCGGCTACATCGCCAAGTTCAACCTGGCCCGGAAACTGGCCGAGGCCGGCTTCCGGACCCGGATCGTCACAGTCGACCCGACTCCGCCGCTGCCTCGTTCCTGGCGCGAGCAGGTCGAGTCCTACCAGGGACTCGAAGGTGCCTTCGAGAACATCGAGATCTTCTTCGCCAGGGATTCAGGCGAGGCGCTTGAAATCAATCCGCACGACCGTTTCGTCGCCACCACCTGGTGGACCGCTCACCTCGCGAATGAGGCTCTGACCCGGACCGAGCACGACCATTTCCTATACCTGATCCAAGAGTACGAACCACTCACTTTCGTCACCGGATCCTGGTACGCGATGGCCGACGCCACGTATGAATTTCCCCACCGCGCCCTCTTCTCGACCGAGCTGCTGCGTGAGTTCTTCCGCGACCGCGGTTACGGGGTCTACTCGGAAGGCGCGGCCACGGGTGATGAACGATCGGTTTCCTTCCAGAACGCGATCACCCCGGTCACCGCACCGCCCGCCGCCGATCTCTCGGCCCGCCAGACTAGACGCCTTCTCTTCTATGCCCGGCCCGAGGCCCACGCCGCCCGCAACATGTTCGAGATCGGTCTGATCAGCCTGCAGCAGGCGGTCGAGCAGGGGATCTTCGGGCCGGAGTGGAGCTTCCACGGGATCGGCACGGTCGAGGGTGAAAGTCGCCTGCGCCTGACCGAGGAGGTCGCCCTGGAGATCCTGCCGCGGACCAGCCAAGCCGATTACGGCGAGTTGCTGGCCGGGCATGACCTCGGCCTCTCGTTGATGCTGACTCCGCATCCGAGCCTGCCGCCGCTGGAGATGGCCTCGGCCGGGATGCTGACCGTAACCAACTCCTGTGAAAACAAGACCGCCGAGAAGCTGAGCGCGATCTCGCCCAACTTGATAACGGCCCCACCGACGGTCCCCGGTGTGGTCTCGGCGCTAGCCGAGGCCGCCGCCGCGGTCGGTGACGGCGAGCGGCGCGTGGCCGGTTCGTCCGTAGACTGGAGCACCGACTGGGACGTCTCACTCGGACCTGACGTGATGAACCGGGTTACGGACTTCCTCAAGAACCTGTAGATGACGAACCCGGATCCGCTAGCCACGACCCCAGCCCCCGACTTCTCGGACAAGCCGGTGGTGATCTCGGTGAAGGGCGTCAACAAGACCTTCCGCATCCCGCTGCAGAAGGTCGAGTCGATCAAGGAACGGGCTGTCCATCCCTTCCGCAAGCAGCAGTTCCGCGAGCTGCGCGCGCTTCAGGACATCAATTTCGAGGTTCGGCAGGGCGAGTTCTTCGGCATCGTCGGTCGCAACGGCTCCGGCAAGAGCACTTTGCTCAAGATCCTCGCGTCGATCTACAAGGCCGACACCGGACGGGTCCAGATCGCCGGGCGGCTGGCGCCCTTCATCGAGCTCGGGGGCGGCTTCAACTACGACCTGACCGCCTTCGACAACGTGGTGATGAACGGCGTGATGATGGGGCTCTCCCGCCAGGAGGCCGCCCAGCGTCTCAACCGGGTGGTCGAGTTCGCCGAGCTGGAGGAGTTCACCGAGCTGAAGCTCAAGAACTACTCCTCGGGGATGATGGTCCGCCTCGCCTTCTCGCTGATGATGCAGGCCGACGCCGACCTGATGCTGATCGACGAGGTGCTGGCCGTCGGCGACGCCTCGTTCCAGCAGAAATGCGCCGATGCCTTCGCCGCGATGCGCGACGCCGGCAAGACGATCATCCTGGTCACCCACGACATGGCCGCGGTCGAGAACTTCTGCCATCGGGCGATGCTGATCGAGAACGGCCGGATGATCGAGCACGGCGAACCACGTTCGGTGGCCCGCTCGTATCTGCGAACCAACTTCTCCGAGGAGAGCCGACAGGTCGAGAGCATGGGGCTCACCGAATCCGGAGAAGCCGTCGAAGAGGAGTTCAATGCCGAATCGGCGATCCAGTCGCGCCGGCTGGATGCCTGGCTGGAGGATGAGTCCGGCCAGCGGGTGAGCAACGTCGAAGTGGGGACTCCGCTCCGCTTCGGCCTTACCTTGCAGGCGATCTACGACCTCGAAAAGCCACTGCTCAGCTTCCAGATCAGCAACCCCAACCACGTTCAGGTGCTCGGCTTCACCAAGACCTTCGACATCGAGGAGGGTCAGGAGGACGTGATCCCGGCCGGGGAGCGGATCACGATCCGCGGCGAGGTCGAAAACCAGCTGACCCCGGGCCGTTACATCTTCGCCTGCTGGCTGACCCGGAACCGCGGCGCCCCGGACCGGGTCGTCCAGGGAATCCCGATGTTCGAGTTCATGGTCTTCGGTCTGAAGAGCTCGCCGGGGCTGGTCGAGGCCAACGCAGAGGTAGACGCGAAGTTCGGCGCCGCAGCCGAACCCGTGAGCGAAGCGGATCCAGATGAGTGAGTCCACGCCCGAGCTCAAGGACATTCCCGGCCCGACCCCGCTCGGCGGCGGCGCTAGGCGCTCGCTGGACCTGCTCTACCTGATCGCGGTCAACGACTTCAAGAAGACCTACTTCGACACCGTGCTCGGCTACATCTGGTCGCTGTTCAGGCCGCTGATCCTCTTCGCGGTGCTGCTCTTCGTCTTCACCCAGATCTTCCGGGTCGGCTCACAGGTCGAGCACTATCCGGTCCTGCTGCTTTTCAACATCGTGATCTTCACCTTTTTTCAGGAGGCGACGATCGCCTCCGTCGGATCGGTCGTGGGCCAGGAAGGCATCGTGCGGAAGACCCAGTTTCCGCGGCTGGTGATCCCCCTCGCGGTGGTGCTCACCGCGCTGTTCAACTTCGGGGTCAACCTGATCGTGGTGCTGATCTTCCTGCTCGCCTCCGGGGTGCCGGTCGAGTGGACCTGGCTCCTGTTCCCCTTCATGATCGCGATCCTGACCGTGATCACGGTCGCGGTCTGTCTGTTGGTCTCCTCGCTTTACGTGCGCTTCCGTGACGTCGGGATCATCTGGGGCGTCCTCGCCACCGCGCTCTTCTACGCGACCCCGGTCCTCTACCCGATCGAGATCGTCCCCGAGCGGTTTCATGACATCGCCCTGGCCAACCCGCTCACCCCGCTCTTCATCGAGCTCCGCTACCTGGTGATCGACAACTCCGCCCCGACCGCGGTAGACGCGGCCGGGGGCTGGCTCGGCCTGCTGCCCGCCGTCGCGATCGCGATCGCCCTCTGCCTGATCGCGGTCAAGGTCTTCAGCCGCGAAGCGCCCCGGATCGCCGAAGAACTTTAAGTCGGCGAGCTTCGCTCCGCCTCTAAGTAAAACCCGCCCCTCCCACTCGAAGTAACTGATGGTTGGGAGGGGCTCAGGTTGAGGCCCTTCCGAATTTCCTTGCCCATCTCCTGATCGGCTGTTCGAGGAATCTGGCCGAGAGGTAACCGTAGAGGACGGTGGCGGGAAGGACCACAGCACTCCATGCGAGCAGGGTCCGCACGTCGTCGCCGAACTTGGCGCCGAGGCTGTAGACACCGATGAAGATGAATAGGGCGTGGGAGAGGTAGGCGGCGTAGCTGACTTCAGCCAGCCACTTCATCGCCCGGTTGTCGAAGGGTCGCTGGACCCATCGCGGCCCGAGCGCGATCGCGACCATCAGGACCGCGAGGCTGGCGGAGTACCCGATCATGATCAACGGCGAATGCCGAACCGATTCAGCGACCAGCGTTCCGATTCCGTTCGCGTTCTCCGGCGCGCGGTAGATCAGGAAACCGAAAACCACGAGCCCGGCCAGGCCAGCCAGTTGTGCCGAGCCGGCGAGCCGCCGGTAGCGGGCTTCCTCCCAGCGTTCTTTCACTTCCACGTAGAGCTTCGCCCCGGCCATCCCCAGGGCGAATGAGAAGGCCCAGAACGGGAATTGGACGTTAGTCGCGGACTCGATTCGTCCGGCGGTCTCGGCCGACATCTCGACCCCCAGGAAGCTGGCCACCGATTCGGCGTGTATCCCGAGTTGGGTCCAGGCGATCGCGATCAGGGCCCCGGCGATCAGGCCGATCCTCGGGTGACGGTAAAACCACATCGCGATCAGGGGCAGGACCAGATAGAAGCCAACCTCCACGGAGAGGGTCCAGACCGGGCCGATCACGTTGAATCCGATCGCGCCAAGGTGATCGGAGTAGGTGGTCAGGGTCTGCATGTCGACCAGATGCAGGCCGATTGCCGGCAAGGTGGGGAAGCTTCGCTCGAAGTCGGTCGGCGCGAAAGCAAGGACCAGCATCGTCAGAGCGAGAATCAGGTAGTAGGCGGGCAGCAGCCGAGCCGCCCGTCGGACGGCGTAGCCGCCGATGCTGCCGAAGCTTCCGCGGGCAGCAGTGGGAAGGAAAACGACGAAACCGCTGACGATGAAGAGGATGTCAACCAACTGCCCGAGTGTCGCGGTCTGGATCTTCATCCACTCGTCGGTCCACGGTTCCTTGAACGTGGACGCCCCGAGCAGGTGGAAGATGACGATGCCGAAGATTGCGAAGGCTCGGTAACCGTCGAAGACGGGAACGATCGGAAGGCCGCGCTGCTTGCGGTCTTCCTGCCCCGGATCCTCGAAGCGGGGCAGGCCCGGGTTCATCGCTTCCGGAGAGCGACCGGGACCTGGTACATGTCGCCTGTCAAGACACCGATCTCGGCGATCTCGAAGAGGTCGGTCCAGTTCTCTTCGATGTAGGGGAGGCTGATCACCGTGTCGCCGTAGGTCGTTGCGCCTTCGTCATGCAGCGGGTGGCCTTCCTCGACCAGATGGGGGAGGTAGATGTAACGGGGCTCCCGCAGCTCGCGGTTCGCGTAGTCGTCGGAGAGCTCCCGGCGGGCCGGGCCCATCGGCGGGTCGAGTTCGAGATAGGCCGGGGGACGGATCGTGACCACGGCCAGACCGCCCGGGGCGAGCGCCGCGTGGATCGCCTCTAGGCAGGCCCGGTGGGCGTCTTCCGAGATGTGGGTGAACACCGAGAAGCTGAAGACCAGATCGAGATCCGCGAAGGGCAGGCTCTCCGGCACGAACTCGCTGCGTTTCAGTTCCCCCGGCACTCCTGTTTCGCCGCAGACGTCGAGGATGTTCCGCGTCGGGTCGCAGCCGAAGAGCCGGTCCGGCATCGCGTGACGGGCGAAGAAGCGGGTGAGTCTGCCCCAGCCGCAGCCGAAGTCGAGCACGCGGGCCTGATCGATCGGCGTCCGGCCGTGGCGTTCGTTCAGGTCCCGGACCCGAACGTAGAAGTTCTTGCTCTGGTCGAGCTGGTTCATCCCGATCGCACCGTTCCACTCCCACTGCAGATCGAGCTCGGGCGTGTCGGGCAAAGTCGCCTGGATGTTCGTGTAACTCGCGTAGTCGCGACTCAGCAAGACGGCCCAGAGGTCATCGTCGAGATCGCGGAACAGCGGCCAGGCCTCGGCCTTCGGGGTTTTCGCGCAAGCCGTGTCGAGCGCTGAAAGCTGCTCGTCGAAAAAGGTGGTGAGCCAGGATTCGTAGTCCGGACTGACCCTTTTCTCCTCGACCGCCTCGGCCCAGGGGATCTCGGTCTCGTGGCCCCGCAGGCGACGCGCGCCGTCACCGATCGCCCGGAGTGGCCTGGTCAGCTTCCAGCTCAGGGTCGACTCGTATCCCTCGCGAACCCGGTCGATCTTCTCCTCGGTGCTTGTCTCCTGCTCTGACACTGAGGGGCAACCCTAGATCAAACCGCCGCTCATTCGAGCAGAGCTTCGATGGCTTCCATGGTCGCCTCGTCCAGCGCCTCGTTCCAGTCGCTCGGCCAATCGACCCGGCTGCCTGCGGCTCGCGCTTCGAAATCCCGACTCATCACTTCGGCCGAATCGAGCGCCTCCTCGATCGCGTCGATTCGGGGATCGGCGGCGATCAAGTTGGCCGAGATCGCCTCCAGTGAAGCCTGGTCCTTGTTCGCGAAGGTATTGGTCACGGTGACCAGCCCGGCCGCCGCCATCTCGATCGGGACCAGGCTCGGATGCGGTGTGTACATCAGCGCCAAGCCGACATCGAACTGCCGAAGCGTGTCGCCGTACTCGCGCTGTGGGATCCGCGGCAAGAGCCGCATCCGGGCCTGGGAGGCCGGCAGGATCAGTTCCCCGGAACCGTCGACGGTGCCGATACCGGCGATGTCCCAGCCCTTGAAATGTCCGGCGACGAGGGCTTGGTCGAGGGCCATGATCCCGAGTTCGAAAAGGTTCCTTTCGGCATGCGATTCCGGCCGGGCGTAGAAGAGCAGCCGCCGCCGGTCCTTGCCCTGGAGGTGGTCCGCGGTGACCGGAGCGGCGGGTGTGATCGCGTTGCGGAACACGGCGGCAGCTTCCTCGCCGGGGGCGTCCGCGCTGTAGACCCCGAGCTCCTGCTCTCGGAAGTAGTCGCGTAGGAACGCGGTCGAGAAGATCGCCTTGTGCTCCAGCTCGTAGCTCTGGTCGGCGAGGGCGGCGGCGCTGCCCATCGGGAAGATCAGCGGCTCGTACTCCTGGATCAGGTAGACGAAAGATTCCTGGCCGAGCGTCGCGGCGGCAGCCGAGGCGACGTGGGCGGCGGTCCAGTGGGTGGCGATCAACCGGTCATCCGGGTTCATCGCGATGGATTGGTGCCGGTCGCTGCCGTCGATCACCTCGAGGTCGTTGACCGAGTCGCCGATGCCCTCATAGGCGGCGACTTGACGGCGCCAGTCGGCCGGCAGCTCAAGGGGCTCCAGAGTGACGATCCGCACCCGGCGCCCCTGCTCGCCGAGGCGCCGGGCGAGGTTGAAGACCGCGATGAAGCCACCGAAGAAGTGTTTGAGGTCGACGGCCGGATGGATGATCTCGATCCGCGGCGGCTGCTCGGAGTCCGTCACGACCTTGAGCGGCTCGATCTTCTCCCTGATCCATCCGGCCTTCTGGCTGCCGCGCAGTGAGATCGCCTGTGCCAGCACGATCCGGCCGATCCCGAAACCTCCGAGGATCGCGACCGGGATCGCCAGGAGGATCACCGTCGCCCCGGCCGAGATGCTCTGGCCGATCACGCCGACGATCACCCCGAGCACGAAGGCGCCCGCTGCGGGCACACCGATCAGCCCGGCCAGCCTCGCCTTGCGTCCGGCGGTGCCATCTTCGGGGTTGCCAGCAATCCGCCGCATCAGGTCCCGGGCGTGCGTCACGGGTGGCAGCGTATTACCTTGGTCGGGATCCCATGGACCTTTCCCTGATTATCCCGGCGTTCAACGAGCGCGATGCCCTGCCCGGGCTGATCGCCGAGATCGATTCCGCCTGCGCCGAGCTCGGGCTCGAGTGGGAGACCCTCGTAGTCGACGACGGTTCCACCGATGACACCTTCGACGTGGTCGCCGGCCTGGCCGAGACGAATCCTCGGCTCGGGGTGGTGCGGCTGCGGCGTAACTTCGGCAAGTCAGCGGCCCTGGCGGCCGGCTTCGACGTGACGCGGGGTGAGACGGTGATCACGATCGACGGTGACGGTCAGGATGATCCGGCCGACATTCCGGCCCTGCTCGCGGGTCTGGAGGCTGGTTCCGACCTGGTCTCGGGTTGGAAGCGCGACCGCCAGGATCCATTCAGCCGTCGCATTGCCTCGAAGATCTTCAACTGGTTCACGACCCGGGTGACCGGGGTTCGCCTGCACGACATGAACTGCGGCTTCAAGGCCTACCGGGGCCAGTGCGCTCGCTCGATCGAGGTCTACGGCGAGATGCATCGCTTTCTGCCGGTCTTCGCGGCCCAGCGGGGCTGGCGCGTTTCCGAGGTTCCGGTCAACCACCGCGCCCGGCTTCACGGGTCGTCGCGGTTCGGGCTGGAGCGTTACCGCCGCGGTGCCCTCGACCTGCTCACCGTCGCCTTCCTCGGCCGGTACCAGAACCGCCCCCTGCACCTGTTCGGCCTGCTCGGTCTCGGCCTCGGCTTCCTCGGCTTCCTGATCTGCCTCTATCTCTCGATCATCTGGATCGGCGGCGAGTCGATCGGCAGCCGACCGCTGCTCTTCCTCGGGGTTCTGCTGATCGTCGTCGGGGTCCAGCTTTTCTCACTCGGCCTGCTCGGCCAGATGCTGGTCGCCAGCCGGCGGGCCGGGGTTTCCGAGGAGAGAACGCTGATCGAGAAGGTGGTCAGCCCGGCCAACGACCCGGGGCTGGACCTCAGCCGGCTGGAAGGGGCCGGCAGCGGCCGATGATCCACGGCATCGAGGTCTGAATCTCGACCACCTCGGTCCGGGTCGAAAGGAACTGCCGGAAGCTCTTCGGGTTCCAGTGGTTGACGTGCTCAGGGTGGTTGCCCCAGCTCTTCAAGTACTTGCCGCGAGCCAGGCTGCCGATGCGAAAGAAGGGTTCGTGGGGCACCGAGACCACGATGTCCCGGCCGGAGACACGGGCCAGCTGCTCGAGCCCGGCGGCCGGGTCGGGCAGGTGCTCGAGGACCTCGAGACAGAGCACCAGGTCAAAGCTGTCGTCCTCGAAGGGCAGGTTCAGCAGGTCGGCTTGTCGCACCGTCGCGTCGGGTAGCCGCCGCGCTGCGAACTCGACCGACTCCGGGTTCAGGTCGATCCCGACGGGGAAGGGTGGCAGGACCGCGCCAAGCCGATCGAGCGTCTCGCCTTCACCGCATCCGGCGTCGAGCACCGTGGCTGGCTTCAAGGGCCGCACGACTTCCTCCACCTTGCGGTAGAAGCGACCGATAAGCCGCTGCACC
>Ga0182792_1001767_pt1 | contig 16613 bp, 14 predicted proteins | sample Passage237B_FD_130497 | JGI IMG/M metagenome (GOLD analysis project Ga0182792, IMG submission 130497) | Cellulose adapted compost microbial communities from Newby Island Compost Facility, Milpitas, CA, USA - Passage2 37B (version 2) (version 2) ...
GAGGACGGGCGCCGCATCCGCCGCGCTTTCGTGGCGCCGCCGGGGCGGCGCCTGGTGGCGTTCGACTACTCGCAGATCGAGCTGCGGATCATGGCCCATCTGTCGCAGGACCCGGGCCTGCTGCGCGCGTTCGAATCCGAGGCCGACATCCACCGTGCCACCGCCGCCGAGGTGTTCGGCCGCCCGCTGGACGAGGTCACCGGCAACGAGCGCCGCGCGGCCAAGGCGATCAACTTCGGCCTGATGTACGGCATGAGCGCCTTCGGCCTGGCCCGGCAACTGGGCATCGGCCGCGGCGAGGCGCAGGACTACATCGCCCTGTACTTCAGCCGCTACCCGGGCGTGCGCGACTACATGGAGCGCACCCGCGAGCAGGCGCGCGAGCGCGGCTACGTCGAGACCGCGTTCGGCCGCCGGCTGTACCTGGAGTACATCCGCGCCGGCAACCAGGCCCAGCGCGCCGGCGCCGAGCGCGCGGCGATCAACGCGCCCATGCAGGGCACCGCGGCGGACATCATCAAGCGGGCGATGATCGACGTGGACGCGTGGCTGGCCGCGCACCGCACGCGCGCGCTGATGATCCTGCAGGTGCACGACGAGCTGGTGTTCGAGGCCGACGAGGCCTTCGTGCCGACCCTGGTGGAGGAGGTGCGGCGGCGCATGTCGGCGGCTGCGCAACTGAGCGTCCCACTGGTGGTGGAAAGCGGCGTGGGCGCCAACTGGGACGAAGCGCACTGAGGCGGATCAGGCACTTCCGTGGGGCGCGTTGGCTGTTACATGGCGTTCCACAATGCCGGAATGAATCCGTGCTAAATCCAAGGTTTTTTTAACCGCGATCTTCACGATCCATCCATGTTGGGAATGGTGATATAGCCCTCGACAGGTGCAACGCCTGTCGATGGATCTCTCCCTTCCCCTGGAGCAGATCTGACCGGAACGGGGCTCCTCCCCAAGCCACCGTTCCCCGGCCCCGCTGACCTCCCCCTGGTCGGCGGGGCTTTTTATTTGCGCGCCCGCCGGCGCGCGCCGGCGCTCAGACCCAGTCGCGCGGCACCAGGTACTCCTGCAGGCGCGCCTCCGCGCTGCCGGGCTCGGGCTGCCAGCCGTATTCCCAGCGCACGCGCGGCGGCAGGCTCATGAGGATGGACTCGGTGCGCCCGCCGCTCTGCAGCCCGAACAGGGTGCCGCGGTCGTAGACCAGGTTGAACTCGACGTAGCGGCCGCGCCGGTAGAGCTGGAACTCGCGCTCGCGCTCGCCCCAGGGCGTGTCGCGGCGGCGCTCGACGATCGGCAGGTAGGCGTCCAGGAAGCCGTCGCCCACCGCGCGCAGGTAGGCGAATTCGCGCTCGAAGTCGCCGTGCAGGTCGTCGAAGAACAGCCCGCCCACGCCGCGGGTCTCGTTGCGGTGGCGCAGGAAGAAGTACTCGTCGCACCAGCGCTTGTGCTCGGCGTAGCGCTGCGGGCCGAACGGGGCGCACAGGTCGCGCGCGGTGCGGTGCCAGTGCGCCACGTCCTCGTCGAACGGGTAGAACGGGGTCAGGTCGAAGCCGCCGCCGAACCACCAGGCCACGGTCTGGCCGTCGCGGCGGGCCTGGAAGTGGCGCACGTTGGCGTGGGTGGTGGGCAGGTAGGGGTTGCGCGGGTGGAACACCAGCGACACGCCCACCGCGCGCCACGAGGCGCCGGCCAGCTCGGGGCGCGCGGCGCTGGCCGAGGGCGGCAGGCGGCTGCCGGAGACGTCGGAAAAGCCGATGCCGGCCTGCTCGAACACCGCGCCCTCGCGCAGCACCCGGGTGCGGCCGCCGCCTGCGTGGCCGCCGCCTTCGGGTGTGCGGGTCCACCGGTCCTCGGCGAAGCGGGCCTGGCCGTCGGCGGCCTCGATGGCGGCGCAGATCCGGTCCTGCAGGCCGGCCAGGTAGTCGCGTACGGCGTCGAAGTTCGGTTCCATGCGCGCATTCTAGCCGCGCGCCCGCACCGGCCCGGCTCAGCGGCGGCGGAACTCGGCGCGCACCTCGGGCGTGCACAGCTTCCATGCGATCCAGCCGTGCAGCACGGCCAGCACCAGCGCGCCGGCCAGGCTGCTGAGGAAGGCCAGGCGGCGGCTCGCCTGCAGCTGCGCCAGCGCCTGTTGGCCCTCGGGCCCGTGCAGCAGCGGGGCGGGGATCATCGCCTGCAGCGCGTCGAACAGGTGGTCGACCGCGGCGAGCCCCGCGAAGTTGACGGCGGCGCCGGCCACCAGCAGCACGATGAAGGCCTGGCGCGCCCACTCGCGCCGGCGCAGCAGGCCCCAGGATGCAGCCAGGCACGCCAGCGACGAGAGCAGCAGGACGGCTGCCAGCGCATGGCGGTGCCGCAGCAGCGCCACCAGCGCCGGCGGCAGCGCCTGCCGCGCCGCCAGGTCGGCCACCACCGCGTCGGGCAGCAGCAGGCCCAGCACGCCCTGCGCCAGCGCCCAGGCCACGCCCAGCCCGGCCAGCACCAGGCAGATGCGGGCCATCACGGTGACGAAGCCGGTGCGGAGCGGGGGCGGCGCGGTCATGGGCGTCTCCTGGCGGGCGTGCGCATTGTGCCGCGCCGCGACCGTCACCCCGGCCGCTCCAGCGCCGGCAGGATGTGCCGCGCGCTCAGCGGCGCCACCGGCACCGGGAACGGCGGCCGCGGCGGCACCCAGGCCAGCTCGGCGATCTCGGCCTGCGGCGCGGGCGTGCCGGCCACCGCCACCAGGTAGGCCAGCGCGCGCACGCGGCGGCCGGGCTCGTTGACCGCCGCGTCCTCGAACTCGCCCAGCGCCTGCGCGTCGTCCGCGCACAGCCGCACGCCCAGTTCCTCGGCCAGCTCGCGCGCCAGGGTGGCCAGCGGCGCCTCGCCCGGCTCGCGCTTGCCGCCGGGCTGGATGAACGTGTCCGAGCCGTGCTTGCGCACCAGCAGCACGCGCCCGGCGTCGTCGCGGATCACCGCGGCCACGGTGCGGATGGGCGCGGCCGTGTCCCGGCTCATTCCAGGTTGCGCTCAAACAGGCGCAGCACGCGCTTGTACTGGTCCAGCCAGGAGTCGGCGCGCACGTAGCCGTGCCGCTCCAGCGGGTAGGCGGCCAGCTCCCAGTCGTCCTTGCGCAGCTCGATCAGCTTCTGCGTGAGGACCACCGAGTCGCGGAAGAACACGTTGTCGTCCATCATGCCGTGCGCGATCAGCAGCGCGTCCTGCAGGCCCTCGGCGTACTCGATGGGCGAGGAGCGGCGGTAGGCTTCCGGATCCAGCTCCGGCGTGTTGAGGATGTTGGACGTGTATTCGTGGTTGTACTGGGTCCAGTCCACCACCGGGCGCAGCGCGGCGCCGGCCTTGAACGTGCCGGGCGAGCGGAACAGCGCCATGAAGGTCATGAAACCGCCGTAGCTGCCGCCGTAGATGCCGGCGCGGTCGCGGTCGCCCTGGCGCTGCGCGACCACCCACTCCAGGCCGTCGAGGTAGTCCTCCAGCTCGGGGTGGCCCATGTTGCGGTAGATGGCGGTGCGCCAGTCGCGCCCGTAGCCCTCGCTGGCGCGGTAGTCCAGGTCCAGCACCACGTAGCCGCGCTCCACCAGCAGGTGGTGGAACATCTGCTCGCGGAAGTAGTTGGGGTAGCGCGCCGACACGTTCTGCAGGTAGCCGGCGCCGTGCACGAACATCACCACCGGGTACTTCCGGCCCGGCTCGTACTGCCGGGGGCCGTAGAACTTGCCCCAGATGGTGCCCGCGCCGTGGCGGCTGGGGACCTGCACGTACTCCGGGCGGATCCAGTCGCGCGCCTTGAACGCGGCGCTGCGGGTGTCGGTGAGCACCCGCGCCTGGCCGCCGGCCACCGGCACCACCGCCAGCTGCGGCGGCAGGTAGCTGCCCGAGTAGCGCACCAGCAGGCGGGTGCCGTCCGGCGAGAGGCTGAAGTCCTCCACCCCGTCCAGCGCGGTGACCTCGCGCACCTGGTCGCTGGCCAGGTCCAGCGCGCAGACCTCGTAGTCGCCGGGCCAGGCGCGGTTGCACAGGAACAGGAAGCCGCGGCCGTCGGGCGTGGGCACCGGGGCCGAGGCCTCCCAGCGGCCCGAGGTGCGCGGGCGCGGGCGGCCGTCGCCGCTCTGGGTGTACAGGTGCGACCAGCCCGACTCCTCCGACAGCAGCCACAGCGTGCGGTTGTCCGGCAGCCAGCCGAAATCGTTGAAGTTCCAGTTGATCCAGGCCGGATCGGTGAGGCGGTGGCGGTTGCGCAGTTCGGCCCGCTCCAGGTCCACCGCGGCGATCCAGCGGTCCTTGTTGTCCACCGCGCGCAGCATCACCGCGGCCTGGCGGCCGTCGTCGCTCCAGCGGATGCCCGCGCCGTCGGCCTGCACCGGACGCAGGCCCTTGAGCGGGGCCTTGCCGGCGGCCTTGCGCAGCGCGGCCAGCGGGTCGGTGGCGATGCCCGGCAGCGCGTCCAGCGCCAGCGGCCGCACCCGGCCCTCGCGCGCGTCCACCAGCCACAGCGCGTGCGGCAACGGGTCGTTGCGGCCCACCCGGGTGCGCACGTCCTCGAATTCCTCGTAGCCGGACTCGGTGACGTAGAGCGGCATCTTCCCTTCGCGGCCCGCGTCGGCGCCCTTGCGGCGGGTGACCACCAGCAGGTGCCGCGCGTCCGGCGACAGGCTGCTGTCGACGATCTCCACGTCGTCGCCCAGGTAGGCCGGGCGCGGCGCGCGGCTGGCGTCGGCGCGCTGCCAGGCCTCTTCCTGCCGGCGCAGCGCCTCGCGCTGCTCGCGGTCGCGGCGCAGGGTGGCCAGGGTGCGCAGCTGCTGCTCGCGCAGGGCGTCGGCCGCGGGGGCAGCGGCCGGGTCCTTCTCGGCCCGGAGCACGGCCACCTGGGCGGTGCCGCCGCCGGCGGTCCAGTGGAACCAGTCGTGGCCGCTGCGCCAGATCACGCCGCCGTCGGCGGCGAAGCGCGGCTGCGCCTCGGCCCCGGCACTGCGGGTCAGCTGGGTCAGCGCACCGCTGCCCAGGTCGCGCACGAACACGTCGCCGTTGCGCACGAAGGCCATGCGCCGGCGCTGCGGGTCGTACACCGGGTCGGGGGCGTCCAGTCCGGCGCGCTCGGCGTCGGCCACCTTGCGCATCGCCCCGCCGTCCACCGGCTGCCGCCATGTGTCTCGCACCGGGCTGCCCTCGCGCTTGAGCAGCAGTTGCGCCTCGCGGCCGTCCCAGCTCCACCAGGCACGCTCGACCGGCGGGCCGATCCAGTCCGGGTCGGCCATGGCCTGTTCCAGCGCCAGCGGGGCGGTGGCGGCTTCCGGCGCGGGCGCCTGCGCGGCGGCCGGGGCGGTCAGCGGCAGGAGGAGCAGGGGCAGGGCGCGCAGCGGCGATCGGATCATGGCGGGGCACGGAGGGGAACCAGCCGCGCAGGGTAGCAGCCCGCCTGCGCGGGCCGACGGGGAAAAGGTCACGGTCCGGCTTGCCTGCGCCGCTGCGCGCGGCCAAGCTAGCCGGTCGCGAGGGCAGGCGTTCCGGCTTGCCAGGAAGCCCAGCCACCCGATGTCGGCCGTCGTCCAAGCGCCCAACCCGCCGTCCCCGCGCCTGCCGCTGGCGATCGGCGACCCCGACCGCATGCTCGTCTTCGGCGACGGCGCGCCGGTGACGCTGGGCCGTTTCCTGGCGCGCGCCCGGGCGCTGGCCGCGCGCCTGCCCGAGGGCGGGCACGTGGTCCACGTGGCCGAGGACCGGCACCGCTTCCTCCTGGCCTTCTGCGCCGCGGCCCTGCGCGGCCAGGTGGCACTGCTGCCGCCATCGGGTGCGCCGGGCACGGTGGGCGAACTGCTGCAGGCCCACGCCGACGCGTACTGCCTCGGCGGCGAGGCGGCCGGGCCGCGCCACTGCCCGTTGCCGGAGCCATCCGCGCTGGCGGACGCCGGTGCCGCGGAGATGCCCGGGGTGGAGCCGTCGGCGCTGGCCGCCATCGGCTTCACCTCCGGCAGCACCGGGCGGCCGCAGCCGCACGCCAAGACCTGGGCCGCCTTCGCCACCGGCACCGCGCAGAACGTGGCCGCGCTGCGCGACCTGTGGGGCGCGGCGCAGCCGCAGGTGGTGGCCACGGTGCCGCCGCAGCACATGTACGGCATGGAGATGTCGGTGCTGCTGCCGCTGCTGGGCGGCGCGGCCATCCATGCCGGGCGGCCGCTGCTGCCGGCCGACGTCGCCCGCGCGCTGCACCAGGCGCAGGCGCCGCGCCTGCTGGTCACCACGCCGGTGCACCTGCGCGCGCTGCTGGGGTCGGGCGTGGCGCTGCCGCCGCTGGCCGGCATCGTGTCGGCCACCGCGCCGCTGCCGCAGGCGCTGGCCGCCGAGGCCGAGGCGCGCTACGGCTGCCAGGTGCGCGAGGTGTTCGGCTCCACCGAAACCTGCGTCATCGCCTGCCGCCGCACTGCGCACGACGCGGCGTGGACGCCGATGCCCGGCGTGCGCGTGGCCGCCAGGCCGGACGGCGCGCTGGTGCAGGGCCCGCACCTGCCCGCGCCCGTGGCCCTGGCCGACCTGGTGGAGGTGGGCGATGACGGCCGCTTCGCACTGTGCGGGCGCCAGGCCGACATGCTGGAGATCGCCGGCAAGCGCGCCTCGCTGGCCGACCTGACCGCGCGCCTGCTGGCCGTGCCCGGCGTCGAGGACGGCGTGGTGGTGCAGCTGGACCCGGCGCGCGAGGGCGCGGTGGGGCGCATCGCCGCGCTGGCGGTGGCGCCCGGGCGCACGCCGGCGGAGATCGTCCAGGCCCTGCGCGCCAGCATCGACCCGGTGTTCCTGCCGCGCAGGCTGCGGCTGCTGCCGCAGCTGCCGCGCAACGCCACCGGCAAGCTGCGCCGGGACGCCGTGCTGGCGCTGCTGGACGGCGCGGCGTGTTCATCCGCGGTGCCGGAAGCGCCGGCCGCCGACGCCTAGAATCACGGCCGCCGCGCCCCGCGGCGCTTCCGCGTGCCGCCCGTGAGATCCGCACCGCCCCGTCCCGCTCCCCGCCTCCGCTTGCCTGCACTGCTGGCCATGCTGCTGCTGGGCGCCTGCGGCGGCCCCCGGCCGGAGGCGCCGCCGGCGCCGGAACCGCCGCCCGCACGGGTGGACCCGGCCCTGCCGCCGGTGCGCATCGGCCTGGCCCTGGGCGGCGGCGCGGCCAAGGGCTTCGCCCACATCGGCGTGATCAAGATGCTCGAGGCCAACGGCCTCGCGCCCGTCGTGGTGGCCGGCACCAGCGCCGGCAGCGTGGTCGGCGCGCTGTATGCCGGCGGCATGGATCCGTTCCAGTTGCAGGAGAAGGCCGTCGCCCTGGACGAGGCCAGCATCCGCGACGTGCGCCTGTTCTCCGGCGGCCTGGTGCAGGGCCTGGCGCTGCAGGATTACGTCAACGAACAGGTGGGCAAGCGCCCGATCGAGCGCCTGCGCAAGCCCTTCGCCGCGGTGGCCACGCGCCTGGAGACCGGCGAGCGCACCGTGTTCGTGCGCGGCAACACCGGCCAGGCCGTGCGCGCCTCCAGCAGCGTGCCGGGCGTGTTCGAGCCGGTGACCATCGGCCAGTACCAGTACGTGGACGGCGGCGTGGTCAGCCCGGTGCCGGTGGACGCGGCGCGCGAACTGGGCGCCGACCTGGTGGTGGCCGTGGACATCTCCAGCAAGGCCGGCGGCCGGCGGCCGGAAGGCATGCTGGGCATCGTCAACCAGTCCATCGCGATCATGGGCCAGCGCTTGGGCGAGCAGGAGCTGGCGCGCGCGGACGTGGTGATCCGGCCTAAGGTCACCGACTTCGGCCCGGCCGACTTCACCCGCCGCAACCAGGCCATCCTCGAGGGCGAGAAGGCCGCGCTGGCCGCGCTGCCGCAGATCCGCGAGGCGGTGCGCAGGCTGCAGGCGCAGCGGCTGGAGCAGGCACGCGCGCAGCAGGCGCTGCGTGAGGCCGAGGCCGCGGCGCGGCGCGCGGCGCAGGCGGCGGCCGAACGCTGCGGCCAGGGTGCGCGCTGGAATCCGTTCCGCCGCAAGGATGGGTGCGCGCCGGCGCGCTGAGCCGGGCGCCCGCGGCGGCGGGCGCCGGCATGGCCGCGGCTAGCGCGGCGCGGCAGCGGAGGTGTCGTCGGCGTAGACCGCGTCGCGGAAGGCCTTGTGCAGCGGCACCTTGCCGAACGGCAGCCACTGCGCGAACAGCACCGCGCTGATGCCGTTGATCGGGTCGACCCAGAACAGGGTGTTGGCCGCGCCGTCCCAGAAGAACTCGCCGACCTCGCCCGAGGCCTCGTCCGCGCTGCGCGGCGGGGCCACGCGCACGGCGAAGTCGATGCCGAAGCCGACCTGGCCCTTGCCGGGCAGCCACGAGGTGTCGGTCACCGTGGCCGGCAGCGCGTCGCTGGTCATCAGCCGCACCGTGGACGGCTGCAGGAGGCGCACGCCGTCCAGCTCGCCGCCGTTGGCCAGCATGCGCGCGAAGCGCATGTAGTCGTCCAGCGTGGAGGTCAGGCCCCAGCCGCCCATCTTCAGCGGCCAGTCGCGGTTGTAGGGGCGGTAGGCCTCGGCGTCGGGGATGCGCGTCATCACGCCATCGTCGCTGCGCCGGTACAGCGCCGCCACCCGCGGCCAGTCCTGCGCGCGCACCACGTGGCGCGTGTCCTTCATCTTCAACGGGCCGAACACGTGCTGCTGCAGGTAGGCGTCGAAGGGCTGCCCGGAAAGCACCTCGACCAGCCGCGCCTGGACGTCCACCGCCTGCGAATACACCCAGCGCGTGCCCGGCTGGTACAGCAGCGGCAGCGAGGCCAGGCGCCGGACCTTCTCGGCCAGCGTGTTCTCCAGGTTCTCGGCGTCGGCCTGGCGGTACATCTCGCCGACCGGGCCGGGGTCTTCCGCGCCGCCGACCATGCCCGAGGTGTGGCGCAGCATGTCGCGCACGGTGATCGGCCGTTCCGGCGCCACCAGCAGCGGCTTGCCGTGCACGTCGGTGCCGGCGTACACGCGCACGTCGGCGAATTCGGGCAGATACCTGGACAGCGGGTCGTCGAGACGGAAGCGGCCCTGCTCGTACAGCTGCATCAGGGCCACGCCGGTGACCGGCTTGGTCATGGAGAAGATCTGCACGATGGTGTCGCGCCGCATCGGCCGCCCGGCCTCGCGGTCGGCATGGCCGAAGGCGCCGAAGTAGGCCTCGCGCCCGTCCTGCCAGACCAGGGCCGAAACGCCGACCAGGGTGCCGGATTCGACCAGGCCGCCGAGGGCGGCGTCGATGCGCGCCTTGTCGATGCGGGCCACGCCGGCGGTGCCGGCGGCTGCGGCGGGCGTCTGTCCGGCCGCTGCGTGCGGCACGGCGAGCACGGTGGACAGGGCAGCCGCCAGCCAGGCGGCCACGATGGTATGGCGCATGGGTTCCCCTCCCTTGGTTCGCGGCCCGCGGGCCGTGCCGCCACCGGGCGGCGGCGCAGTATGGCAAATGCCGGGCGCGAACTCAGGCCGCGGGGGCGGGCCCGTGCGCGCCGTCGATCTCCACCCGCAGCTCGCGCCTGCACACCTGCGCGTGCAGCAGCAGGCGCGGCACGGACGGGCCCAGGTGCGCGTCCAGCCGCGCGGCGACGGCGGCGGCGTCCTCGCGATCGCGCACGTAGACCTTGAGCAGGCTGCCGGGGCCCAGCGACGGCGGCAGCGCCGGCGCGCGGCGGCGCGCGGCGGCGATCAGGCTGTCGAGGTTGGCCAGGGTCTCGTCCACCTGCGCCTGCACCGAGTCCAGGTGCTGCGAGGCGTGGCCGACGATCGCGGCGGTGCCCGACAGCAGCAGCGGCATCGCCGCCCCGTCCGGTGGCAGCATGGCGCGGGCGAAGCTGGGCGGCTGCGGGCCGTACTGGCGCGGGTAGCGGTAGGCGCTGACCTGGCGCGGGTTCTCCACCGGCGTGCCGGCGGCGCGCGCGGCCAGCCAGTACACCTGCAGGCGGCGCACGCCGTCGCGGCGGCCGATGGCGGTGGCCGCGGGCAGCGCCGCGGCCTCGACCCGGCCCATGCCCGCGGCGCGGCCCACGCAGAAGCGGCGGTAGCGCTCGGCGTCGCCCTCGCCCTCGGTGATGGCGTCCAGGTAGTTCCACACGCGCAGCAGGCGCGGCGCCCCGCGCGCGGCCAGGAACGCCTGCATCCGCGCGTAGGCGCGGCCGGCGGCGGCCTCGATGTCGGCGCCGTCCTCGTCCACCTCCAGTGCGCCGAACAGCAGGCGGCCGTCGTCGGCCCAGGCCACGTCGCCGTCGCGGCCGGAGGCGACCGGGCCGCCGCCGCGCCACACCTCGATCAGCGGCGCCTGCCCCGGCAGCGGCTGCAGCGGCACGCGCAGCCAGCGCGGGTCGTCCACCCGCGGCGCCCCGGTGCCGAAGCCGACCACCGCCAGCACCCGCGGATCCTCCAGCTGCCGCGGGAGGGTGTCCGCGGCGGCGTACGCCAGCTGCAGGCGCGGCGGGTCGTGGGCCGGCTGCGGCGCGCTCACGGGTTGCCTCCCTGCAGCGTGTCGCCGCTGAAGCGCTCGCCCCCCTGGCGCCGCCGCCGCCACCAGCCGCGCAGCGCCTGCGGCGCCATCGCCAGCGCGGTGAGCAGGTACACCAGGCGGAACACGTACAGCCGCCAGCGTACCGCGCGCGAGTCGAACACGTCGCCGGCGAGCATCGAAATCACCGCCTGCTCCAGCTGCAGCACGTTGCGCGGCCCGGCGAACAGCGCCTCCATCACCGGCGTGGTGAAGCGGTAGATGAACCAGGAGAAGTGCTTCAGGCCGCGGCGCAGGCGCCGGTCCATGGCCTTCTGCAGGCGTCCCTCGCAGGCGGGGTCGCGCAGCACGGCGTCGACCATCCGCGCGGCGTGCTCGCCGCTGTTCATGCCCAGGTACACGCCGGAGGAGAACACCGGGTCGATGAAGGCGAAGGCGTCGCCGGCCATCACCCAGCCCGGGCCGGCCATGCGCTCGCAGGTGTAGGAGTAGTTGCCGGTGACGTGCACCGGGGCGACGCGCTCGGCGCCGGCCATGCGCGCCCACACCGAGGGCGTGTCGCGCAGGGTCTGCATCAGGAAGGCCTCGTTGTCGCCGCGGCGCGTCTTCAGGTACTCGGGGAAGCACACCGCGCCCACGCTCATCACGTCGTCGCGCAGCGGGATCAGCCACATCCAGCCGTGTGCGAAGCGCTCGACGGTGATGTTGCCCGCGTCGGCGCCCTCGCGCCGGGCCACGCCGCGGAAGTGGCTGAAGATCGCCGCCGACTGGTGCAGCGGGTTCTTCTTCTTCAGCCTGAGCGCGTTGCCCAGGAAGGTGTCGCGGCCGCTGGCATCGACCAGGTAGCGCGGCCGGAAGGCCAGCGCCCCGCCGGCGGCATCGCGGGCGTGCACGCAGGCCGGGCGGCCGTCGGCGCCGAACTCCACCCGCTCGACCCGCACCCGCTCGCGCGCGTCCACGCCGGAGGCGAGGGCGTTGCGGAACAGCAGCTGGTCGAACTCCTCGCGCTTGACCTGGAAGGCGTAGCCGAACCTGGGCGCCAGGGCCCGGTCGAAGCGGAACACGTTGACGCTGTCGCCGCGCCCGCGCAGCGGGAAATCCGCGCCGGGCTTGTGCACGCCGATGGCGCGCACCTGCTCCAGCACGCCGAGCCGTTCGAGGATGGGCAGGTTCATCGGCAGCAGCGACTCGCCGATGTGGAAGCGCGGGTGCGCGTCCTTCTCCAGCAGCGTCACCTTCCAGCCGCTGCGCGCCAGGAAGGCTGCCGCGGTGGTCCCGGCCGGGCCGCCGCCGATCACCAGCACGTCGGTGTCCACCGCCTCCGGCGCGTCCGTCGCCCCCGCGCGCGCTGCCGCGGACGGCGGGATCGTCGGGTCGGCTGGGGTCATGCGGCGTGGACCTGGGCGGAGCGTGCGGGGCCGGCATGATAGCGCGGCCGGCGTGGCGGGGATGCCGCGCCGGGCTTGCGCCGCGGCGGCCGATGCCGGATCGTTGCCGGCCTTGCGAACACCCGGGGACGACGATGCCGCAACAGACCGACGCCGAGCGCGAACTGGCCGAACTGCTGGTCCAGAGCCTGAACCTGGAGGGCGTGGAGCCGCACGCGATCGACCCGGAAGCGCCGCTGTTCAACGACGGGCTGGGGCTGGATTCGATCGACGCACTGGAACTGTCGCTGGCCATCGGCAAGCGCTACGGGGTGCAGCTGCGCGCCGACGGCGACGACAACCGCCGCATCTTCGCCTCGCTGCGCGCGCTGACGGCGCATGTCCAGTCCCAGCGAGCCGCCTGACGCACCCGGCCCGGCCCGCCGCGACGCGGCGGACGCGGCGGCGCTGCCGCTGCAGCTGCTGCTCGGGGCCGCCTATCCCTTCCTGGCCCACGCGGCCGGCACCCGCGGCGGCGGCTGGGCGGCGCTGGCGCTGGGCGACCTGGTCCTGCTGCTGCTGGCCGCGCCGCTGCTGCGCCGGCGATGGTGGGCGCTGCTGCTGCTGGCGCTGCTGCTGGCGGCGCTGGTGCGGCTGGCGGGAAGCCCCTGGCCGGGTCTGCTGCTGCTGGCGCCGCCGGTGGCCTTCACCGGCTGGCTGGCGGCGTGGTTCGCGCGCAGCCTGCGCGCCGGGCGCACGCCGCTGGTCACGCGCATCGTGCAGGCGCTCTACGCCCGTGCCGGCTGGCCCACGCCGCCGGACCTGCTGGCCTACGCGCGGCGCCTGACCCTGGCCTGGGCGCTGCTGCTGGCGCTGCTGACCGTGGCCAACGCGGCGCTGGCGCTGTGCGCGGTGCCCGGCGGGGTGCTCCACGCCCTCGGCCGCACGCCCTGGTTCGCGGTCTCGCCGGCGGCCTGGTCCTGGTTCGCCAACCTGCTCAACTACGGCCTGGTCGGCGGCTTCGCCCTGGGCGAGTTCGCCTACCGCAAGCGCCGCTTCCCGCGGCGCCCGTACCGCAACGGGCTGGACTTCGCGCGGCAGATGGCCGGGCTGGGCCCGGAGTTCTGGCGCGGACTGCTGCGCTGAACGCGGCCTGCGCGCGCGCCGGCTATCCTTGGCCGATGCGTTTCCACGTTCCGCACGACCATCCCTGCCTGCCCGGGCATTTCCCGGGGCGGCCGCTGGTGCCCGGCGTGCTGCTGCTCGAGCGCGTGGCCGCGGCGATCGAGGCGCGGCACGGTGCCGTCGGGCCGCTGCGGCTGCCGCAGGTGAAGTTCCTGCGCCCGCTGCTGCCCGGGCAGGAGGCCGAGGTGGTGCTCGAAGGCGCGGCGCCGTGCTGGCGCTTCGAGGTGCGCGGCGACGGCGGCGTGCTGGCGCGCGGCGAGGTGCAGGCCGATGCACGGCGGTGACGGCGCGGCCGCGGCCTGGAAGCGCCGGCCGGAGGGCGGCGGGCGCCTGCCCATCGCCCTGATCGCGGCCGTCGCGCGCCACGGCGGGCGCGGCCTGGCGCGCCTGTGCCTGTATCCGATCACGCTGTATTTCCTGCTGGTGCGCGGGCCGGAACGGCGTGCCTCGCGCGCGTGGCTGGCGCGTGTGGCCGGGCGCCCGGCGGGGCTGGCCGCGGTCGCGCGGCACATCCACACCTTCGCCGCGACCATCCTGGACCGGGTGTTCCTGCTGGGCGGGCAGCTGCGCCGCTTCGACATCCGCGTGCATGGCCTGGAGGCGCTGGAGGCGCTGGTGGACGCGGGCCGCGGCGCGCTGCTGTTCGGCTCGCACCTGGGCAGCTTCGACGCGCTGCGCGTGCTGTCGCGGCGGCGGCCGGGGCTGAAGCTGCGCATCGTGCTGGACCGGGCGCAGAACCCGGTGCTGACGTCGGTGTTCGACTCGCTGGACCCGGCGCTGGCGGCCGGCGTGATCGACGGCGGCCAGCCGGGGCCGGCGATCGCGCTGGAGATCCAGCGGGCGCTGGAGCAGGGCGCGCTGGTGGCGCTGCTGGTGGACCGCGCGCTGGCGCACGAGGACACCGCCGCGGTGCCCTTCCTCGGCCGTGCGGCGCGGCTGCCGCTCACGCCGTGGCGGCTGGCGCGGGCGCTGCGCGCGCCGGTGCTGCTGTGCTTCGGCCTGTCCCGCGGCGACACCCGCTACGCCCTGCATTTCGAGCCCTTCGCCGCCCCCGCCGCCGATGGCCCGCCGCCGGCGCGCGGGGCGCGCGACGAGCGCCTGCGCGCCCAGGTCGCCGCCTACGCGGCGCGGCTGGAGCACCATGCGCGCGGCGCGCCGTACAACTGGTTCAACTTCTACGACTTCTGGAACGAGGAGGCCGACGATGCCGCGCCCGATCCCGCGCCGCCTGGCGCTGCTGCTGGCCGCCGCGACGCTGCCCTGCGCCGCGGCGCCTGAAGGCGGCGCGCCGGCGGTCGACGCCGCCTGGATCCTGCAGGCGGTGGCGCGGCCCGCGCCCAGCCGCACCGCCTTCGTCGAGCTGCGGCAATCGCCGCTGCTGCGCCAGCCGCTGCGCCTGGAAGGCGAGTACCGCCGCGAGGCCGACGGCCGCCTGGTGCGCCAGGTGCGCGCGCCGTACGCCGAGACCACCACGCTGGACGAGGGGCAGGCCGTGGTCGAGCGCGCCGGGCGCGCGCCGCGGCGCATCGCCCTGGCCCAGGTGCCGGAGCTGGCGGCGGTGCAGGCCGGCTTCGGCGCGCTGCTGGGCGGCGACCGCGCGCTGCTGGAGCGGACCTACACAGTCACCGCAGGCGGCGCGCGCGAGCGCTGGACCTTGACGCTGGTGCCGCGCGATGCGCGCCTGGCGGCCACCCTGCGGCGCGTGGTGCTGCACGGCCGCGGCGCCGAGCTGCGCTGCGTGGAAAGCCATCCCTCCAAGGGCGAACCGCAGCGCACGCTGCTGGCCGGCGCTGCGGCGGCGGCGGCCGGGCGCGACGAACCGGCCGCGCTGGCCGCGCTGTGCCGCGGCGACGACGCGCGATGAGCCCGTCCCCGCGCGCCGGCGGGCGCCTGGCGCTGGCGGTGCTGTGGCTGGCCGTGCTGGCCCTGGCCGGCTGGGCGCTGGCCGGCAGCCTGCGCCTGGAGGAGGACCTGCGCCGCTTCCTGCCCACCCCGCGCACGCCGGCGCAGGTGCTGCTGGTGGACGAGCTGGGCGAGGGGCCGGGCGCGCGCCTGCTGTTGCTGGCCGTGTCCGGCGCGCCGCCGGAGGCGCTGGCCGCGCGATCGCAGGCGCTGCGCGTGGCGCTGGCGGCGCGGCCGGAGATCGCGCTGGCCGCCAACGGCGACGACGGCGGGCTCGACGCGGTGCCGGAGCGGCTGCGCCCGTACCGCTACCTGCTCTCCCCGGCAATGGACGCGCACGCGCTGGATGCCGGCTACCTGCAGGCGGAACTGCAGCAGCGGCTGCAGGACCTGGGCTCGCCCGCGGCGGGTCTGGTCGAGCCGCTGCTGCCCGCGGACCCCACGCTCGAGACCCTCCGCGTGGCGGAGGCGTGGCAGCCGGCGCGCGCGCCGCAGCACCTGCACGGCGTGTGGTTCGACCGCGCCGGCACCCAGGCGCTGCTGCTGGCGCAGACGCGCGCGGCCGGCTTCGACAGCGCCGGCCAGCAGGCCGCGGTGGCGGCGATCCGCGCGGCGTTCGCCGCCAGCGCGCAGGCCGTGCCGGACAGCGCCGGGGCGCGGCTGGAGGTCTCCGGGCCGGGCGCGTTCGCGGTGGCGATCCGCGCACGCACCGAGGCGGAGATGCGCTGGATCGGCACCGCCGACACGCTGGGCCTGCTGCTGCTGCTGGCGCTGGCCTACCGCCGCTGGAGCATGCCGCTGCTGGGCGCGCTGCCGCTGGCCAGCGGCGGCCTGGCCGGGCTGGGCGCGGTGGCGCTGGCCTTCGACGGCGTCCACGGCATCACCGTCGCCTTCGGCTTCACCCTGATCGGCGTGGCCCAGGACTACCCCATCCACTTCTTCAGCCACCTGCGCCCCGGCCTGCCGCCGCGGCAGGCGGTGCGCGCGCTGTGGCCGACCCTGGCCACCGGCGTGGCCGCCACCTGCATCGCCTACGCGACCTTCCTGTTCTCCGGCGTGGAAGGACTGCAGCAACTGGCGGTGTTCACCATCGCCGGGCTGGGCGTGGCCGCCGCGTCCACCCGCTGGCTGCTGCCGGCGCTGGTGACCCCGGCCCGCCACGATCCGGCGCGCTCGCCGCGGCTGGCGCGGCTGTGGGGCGCGGTGGCGCGGCTGCCGCGGCCGCGGCGCGCGCTGCTGGCGGTCGCGGCGCTGGCGCTGGCGGTGGTGGCGCTCGCACCCGGCCCGTTCTGGCAGAACGACCTTTCGCGCCTGACCCCGGTACCGGCGGCGGACCTGGCGCGCGACGCGCAGCTGCGCGCCGAGCTGGGTGCGCCGGACGTGCGCCACGTGCTGGCCGTGCACGGCGCCGACGCCGAGGCCGCGCTGCGCGCCTCCGAGCGCCTGCTGCCGGTGCTCCAGCGGCTGCGGCAGGACGGCGTGCTGGAAGGCTACGACCTGGCCGCGCGCTACCTGCCCAGCGCCGCCACGCAGCTGCGCCGGCAGGCGCGCCTGCCCGATGCCGCGACGCTGCGCGCCTCGCTGGACGCCGCGCTGGCGGGCACGCCGTTCCGCGCCGACGCCTTCGCCCCGTTCCTCGAGGACGTGGCCGCCGCGCGCGCCGCGCGCCCGCTGGCCCCGGA
>Ga0182792_1001770_pt1 | contig 16600 bp, 15 predicted proteins | sample Passage237B_FD_130497 | JGI IMG/M metagenome (GOLD analysis project Ga0182792, IMG submission 130497) | Cellulose adapted compost microbial communities from Newby Island Compost Facility, Milpitas, CA, USA - Passage2 37B (version 2) (version 2) ...
CCGGACGTGCCACCGCCGGACGTGCCACCGCCGGACGTGCCACCGCCGGACGTGCCACCGCCGGACGTGCCGCCACCGGAGGTGCCGCCACCGGACGTGCCACCACCGGAGGTGCCGCCACCGGAGGCGCCACCGCCGGAGGCGCCACCGCCGGAGGTGCCACCACCCGACGTGCCACCACCCGACGTGCCACCACCCGACGTGCCACCACCCGACGTGCCGCCACCTGACGTGCCGCCGGTGCCTGAGCCAGGCGCAGTGCCGCCGCCGCTGCCACCAGTGCTGCCACTGGAGCCCGAGCCGGAACCGGCACCCGGCGCACTGCCACCCGTGCCGCCACCCGTGCCGCCACCCGTGCCGCCATCCGGGCCACTGCCGGCGTCGCCATTGGAACCAGCGCCGGAGCCGTTGCCCGGCATGCTGCCGCCGGAGCCACTGCCGGCATCGCTGGAACCCCCATCGGTATTGCCGGTGGAGCCGCCACCCGATTGGCCGCCACCCGATTGGCCGCCACCTGACGTGCCGCCGCCCACGGGCGTGCCGCCGCCACCACCACTATTGCCGCCGGAGTCGCCTCCGCCGCCGCCACCTGCAACGGGAGGCGGGGGTGCTGCCGCCGCGCCTCCTCCGTCATCGCCTCCACCACAGGCTGCCAACAGGCAGACGAGACACGCGAGCACTCCCGCTCGCAACCAAGCGCCAGGCAAAACCATCCTTACCCCCAATGCTGCGGCAGCAGCCTTCCTTGTTGCGTCCTTGCGTTCGCCCCCCTAAGCGACGCCACATTGACAGCGTTTATACCGCAGATTCTGCGGCTGTTTGTTAGAAGCTGGTAAGCCAGGCACAGTACGGAAACGCATGGAAAAACAGGCTTCCGGCGACCCTGCGCAAGCGTATGCACGCAGCATGATCTGCTGCACATTTTCAAGGCCACCGCACGCATCCTTGCCTGTTGCCGGTGCACGCGCAGGCCAGGCACGCACCATGGCGGTGCGGTATCCACTCCGCCTGCACGGCTGCCCGGGGGCATGGTGCCGCCTGCAACAGAACCTGCGCCCGGGGCGCGGCTCAGCGCAGCGGCTGCAGGGCGCGGAAACGCTGGCCGTACTCGTCGGTGACCTGGCGCGCATGCGCCGGATCGGTCACCAGGGTGGGCGTGAGCAGCACGATGACCTCGCTGCGCTCGTCGCGCCGGGTCTGCTGTCCGAACAGTCCACCCAGCACCGGGATCCGGCTCAGTCCCGGCAGGCCGGAGGAGCCGCGGTTCATGCCCTCCTGGATCAGGCCGGCCAGCAGCACGGTGTCGCCGCTGTTGATGATGGCGCTGGTCTTGAGCCGCCGGTTGTTGATCCGCACGTTGCCATTGGCATCGGCGGTGGAACCGGGCGAACTGATCTCCTGGACCACGTCCAGGAACACCGTGCCTTCGCGGGTCACGCGCGGGCGCACCTTGAGGATGGTGCCGGTGTCCAGGTACTGCACCTGGGCCACCGCCTCCCCGCCCATGCCCGGATTGACCGTGACCGAGGCCACCGGGATGCGGCTGCCGACCACGAAGCTGGCCTCGTGGTTGTTGCGCACCGTGACCGAGGGTGATTGCAGCATGTGCACCCGCGAGACCCTGTCCAGCGCGTTGAGCACGCCGACGCCATCATTGACCCCGAAGGTGTAGAGCAGGCCACCACCCGGGGTCAGGTTGCGCAGGCCCACCCCGGCCGGCACCTGCGGCAAGGAACCGTCGATGTTGCGCAGGTACCAGCTCACGCCATAGCTGAGGTCGCCGCTGAGGGTCACCTCGACCACCTGCGCCTCGATATGCACCTGCAGCGGCATCACGTCCAGGCGCTCGATCACCTCGCGGATCGAGCGCCAGGCGGTGGCGCTGGCACGCACCAGCAAGGTGTTGGTCTCGTCCACCGCCGACACCCCGACCGCGTCGCCATCCACGCGCAGGGTCAGGCTGGCCGGGCCGGCACTGGCCACCGGCGGCGGGCCCAGGCTGGCCACGCTTTCCATGCCCCCGTCCACGCCCGGGTCCTGGATGGTCACCGGATCCAGGCCCGGCATCAGCGAGGCCACGCCGGCGGCGGCCTGGACCCCGGGACCGGCGCCGAACACCTCGGCCAGCTTGGCCGCCAGGTCGCGTGCGGTGATGTAGCGCAGCTCGTGCGCGTACAGGCGGGTGCCCTCGCCGGCGCCATCGATGCGCTCGATCCAGATCCGCACCTGCTCCAGGTACTGCGGCTGCGGGGTGATGGCCATCACCGCATTGGCCCCCTCCAGCGGCATGAAGCGGAACATGCCCGCCACCGGCGAGCCGGACTGCTCGCCGAACACCCGCTCCAGGTCGGCCACCACCCGCGTCGCGCGGCTGGCTCCCAGCGGGAACACGCCCACCGACATGCTGGCCATCCAGTCCACGTCGAACACTTCGATCGTGCGCAGGTAGTTCTCCAGCTCGGCGCGGGTTCCGGCCAGGGTGATGAGGTTGCGCGCGCTGTCGGCGCTGACGATGGCATCGGGGCGGGCATAGGGCGCCAGTACCTTCTTCATCTCCGAGGCGGAGATGTACTGCAGCGGCACCACCCTGACCTCGAAGCCGCGCGCGCGTGCAGCCGGCGCGGTGCTGGGCGCGGCGCCCGAAGCCAGCGCCTGGTCGGCCGGGACGATGTGGTAACGGCCATCGCTGTAGACCATGCGCGCGTTGTTCCAGGCCAGCACCATCTCCAGCAGGGACATAGCCTGGGCCGGGCTGACCGGACGCGGGGTGGAAAGGGTCACGCTGCCGCCCACGCCGGGGGCGATCACGTAGTTCTGCCCCAGCACCTCGCCCAGGATCACCTGGACCACGCCCTGCAGCGACTCACCCTCGAAACGGAAGTTGGCGGTGCCGTTGCCGGCCAGCGCCGGGGCCGGCGCGACCCGGCGCGCGGCGGCGGCATTGATCGCCGGACCCTGGCCCAGGCGCATCACCGGCGCGGCCTCCGCGTCCTCCTCCAGCGCCTCCCCCGCCGGGGCGATGTCGATGATGTAGTCCGAACCGGACTGGTAGGCCTGGGAGGTGTATTCGCCGCTGGTATGCAGCACCAGGCGCAGGCCGCCGGCATGCGGGCGCGGCTCGATCCTGCGCACCGGGGTGCCCATCTGCGCCACCTCGCGCGCCTGCTGCAGCCGCGGCGCCAGCCGCGCCGGGGCCACGTCCACCACCACGCTGCCGATCTGGTTGCGCAGGTCCGGGGCCACCGGCTCGCCGCTGAAGCGCAGCACCAGGCGCGCGCTGCCGGTGTCGGTGCGGCGGAAGTCGATCTCGCGCAGCTCCGGGGCGCCATCGCTGACCACGGCCACCGGACCCACCGGCTGTCCAGCGCGGCGGATCACCGGCTGCGGTGGCGCCGCCTGGGCGGCGGCCACCAGGCCCAGCAGGAGGAAAAGCGGAAACAGGCGGAGATTCATGCGTCCAGCACCTAACGTTCCATGCCATCGTTGCCGCGTCGCTGGCGCTGTTCGCGCAGCAGGCGGCGCTCGTTTTCCGTGCGCTGGCGGGTGGCCAGCACCTGTTCGGACAGCTCGCGCGGCGAGCTGCCGGCGGCCAGCCCGCGCCCGGCCGTGCCGGTGACGGGAAATACCGGGGCGGCGGTGGGCGCCGGCAGCGCGGCGCCCGCGGCAGCGGCCGCCGATGCCGCGCCGGCGCCGGTTCCGCTGGCGGCCTTGCCATCGGCCTGCACCGCCGCCGGGGCGGTCGCACTGCGCGCAGGCGCCACGGCGGTGGCCGGCGCCGCCTCCAGTACCAGCACCCGGGTGCCGCCAGGCCCCTCCACGGTGGCGCGGTCGCCTTCCAGTGCGACCAGGCTCCAGCCCTCCACCGCCGGCCCGCCCAGGCGCAGGCGCAGCGACGGCCCCTGGCCGGTGCTCACCGTGGCCAGCCTCAGCTCCGGCGTGATCACGGTGCCGGTCAGGCGCAGGCCGTCGGCGCTGGCACCGGCGGCCGCGGGCACGGCCATCAGGAACGGATGCGGCTGCCGGTCCGGGGCAAAGGCCGGGCGTTCGCTGGCCGCGGCCAGGGCTGCTGCGCGCGCCTGCCCGGCATCGGCCGCAGGGGCCAGCTCGGGCAGGCTGGCCGGCGGCTGCGGCGGGCCCGCATAGGGCGCCACGCCCCGGCCGGCGCCCGCGGCCACCGCCACCCAGGCCGCCAGCGCCAGCAGCGCCAGCAGCCCGGTCCAGGCCAGGCGCAGCAGCACCGGATCGCGGCGCGGGTTCATCGCCCACCTCCGCCAGCCTGGCTGACGCCTGCAGCCGACGCCGGCATGTAGCCGACCAGGCGCAGGCCCACGTCCAGGCCCAGGCCGCTCTCACCGGGCAGCATGGCCTGGCGCTGGGCCTGGATTTCCAGTTCTTCCACGAACAGCCGCGGCGCGCCGTGCTCGAGCTGGTCCAGCACCCGCGCCAGCTCGGCATTGCCGCAGCGCAGCCGCGCCTGGACCGCGACCTGGGCAAAGCCGCCCTCGGCCACCACCGGCAGCGGGCTGCGCTCGTTGAGCACGCAGCTGCGGCCATCCGGATTGACCTGCTGGACCACCGCCTCCAGGCGTTGCACCAGCCCGGCCACGGCCAGGCCCTCGGAGCTGGCCTGCAGCAACCCGGGACGGTCCAGCAGCGCGACCTCGAGCGTGTCCATGCGTCCGGCCAGGACCCGGCCCTGGACCCGCTGCGCCTCGATCCGCGCCTGCCTTTCCTGCAGGCGCGAGATCTCATCCTCCACTTCGCGCCATGGCCCCAGCCACAGCGGATGCACCACCGCCAGCCACAGCAGCACGAGCGCGGCCATCACCACCAGCGCCAACTGCACGGGGGTACGCGGGCGCAGGCTCATGGCGACTCACCTGCGGCCACGCGCGCGCTGAGCACGAAGCGGTCCAGGCGCCCGCCCTGGGCGTCGCGCTGGACGCTGTCCAGCGCCGGTTCGCGCAAGCCCGGACAGTCCTCCAGCGCCGCCACCAGCGAAGCCGCGTCCGGCCCCAGGCCGGCCAGCTGCAGGCGCTCGCCCTGCAGCGAGAAACGGTCCAGGTAGGTGCCCTGCGGCAGGCGCTGGCTGACCTGACCCCACAGTTCCAGCGCGGTGGGCCTGGCCGCGCGGCGGCGGTCGAGGAAGGCCACGCCCTCCAGCTGCGCGCGCAGACGCTGGATCCGCGCCGATTCCTCCCGCGCCTGTGGCGCGGCCGCCTCCACCTGCCGGCGCAGGTCTTCCAGCGCGTGACGGCGGTTGCCCAGCCACTGCATGGCCGCGGCCACGGCCAGGACCATGGCCAGCGCGGCCAGGACCCAGGGCCAGGGCCGCAGCGGATCGCGCCGGCGGCGGCGCAGCGCGTGCGGCAGCAGGTTGACCCCGAGCACGCCACCGGCCCCGTCCTCGACCTCCACCCCGGCCAGCGCCTGCTGCCAGGCCGGGTCCAGCGCCTCCCAGCAACGCCGCGGCGCCACCACCAGCTCGGCGCGCAGGGGCGCGGCGGCAGCGCCCCGCTGCAGCACCCGCGCCTGGTACAGCGCACGCTCGGCACTGAACGGCGTCTGCCGTTCCACCTCGAAACGCGCCAGCTCGTCCAGGCGCGCGGCGGCCGCGGCGGGCAGCTCCAGGCTGCGGCGCACCACCGCATCGGCGGACAGCACCCAGTGCCACGGCAGGCAGGCCAGGCGCGCGCCCAGGCGGGCTTCCAGCTGCGCCGGCTCGATCGGCCAGGGCCACTGCCCCAGCGGCTCGAGCGTGCCGGCGCAGTCGTATTCCACCTGCAGGACCTGGCCGCGCACGCGCAGCAGCAGGCGCGGCTGCACCAGCCCCAGCCGACGCAACCATGCGCGCGCACCGGGCAGGCCCGGGGCGGCCGACGCGGGCCTGTTGGCAGCACTCCTGCTCACCGCAAGCTGTCCTCTTCTTCCCATCCTAGGATCGAGTAGGCGCGTCCCACGTCCGCCGCACTGTCCAGGCGGACCACGCCCCGCACGTGCGCGCGGCCCCCTGCCGCGGACATGCTGATGCTGTCGATACTATAGACCGATCCCGGCACCGCCCCGGCCGCCGGCGCCTGGCCGCCGGCCTCGCTCCAGCCGCGCAGCGCCATCCGCACCGCCACCGGTGCCACCTCGGCGGCCGGCAGCGCGCCGCCATGCACCCCCAGCAAGCCGCGCAGGCGCGCATACAGCGCCGCATCCATCCCCGGCAGCGCGCGCAGCTCGGCCACCGCCAGGAACCGGCCGCGGCGCTGGCTGCGGCGCTGGACGATGCGCGTGGCCAGTGCCTCGGCCGCCACCGCGTCCAGGCCCTGGCCACGGAACAGCTCGGCCAGCAGGCCCGGCGGGGCCTGGTTGAGGTCGACCAGCCCGGCCTGGTCCTGCACCTGCAACCGCACCCGGCTGCCGGCGAAGCGCCACTCCAGTGGCCGCCCGTCGCCGGCCCAGCCGGGCCGCGCCAGCAACTGCGCCACCGCGTATTCGATGCCGGCGCGCGCATGCTGGCGGGCCAGGCCGCCGCGGTCCAGGGTGCGCACCTGCAGCGCTTCCACCCGCGCCGCCAGGGCCAGCCCGGCCGCCAGCGCGGCCAGCACCGCCACCAGCCACAGCACCAGCACCAGGGCCACGCCGCGCACGCGCATCAGCGCACCGCCTCGGCCAGGTCGCCGCCACGCACCGGCGCCACCCAGATCGGCGGCCAGGGGCGGCCATCGGCGCCGACCACTTCCAGCGCCACCAGCTGCGGCAGCCGCGCAGGATCGGGCCACTGCTCCAGCCACGGGCCGGGGCGGCCGCTGGCCGGGTCCAGGCCGCGGTAGCGGAAGCGCGCGGCGGCCAGTGGCCAGGCCACGACCTCGCGCGCGGTCGGCTCGGCCTCCGCGCCCGGGCGCGGCAACAGCGGCCACAGGGTGAGGTTGAGCTGGATCCCGCCCTCGCTTGCGGCGATGCCCCCCTCGTGGACCTGCGCCTGCCCGCCCAGGTACTCCGGCACCACTGCAACAAAGCGCAGCCGCCGCGGTCCGCCCTCGAAGGCCACCGGCCGCCGGCTGCGCGGATCCTGGGCATAGGCCAGCGGCTCGGCGCGCTGCAGCTGGCGCCGCAGCAGGCCGGCGCTGGTGCGCACCTGCTCGTGCTGGCGCGCCTGCAACTGGCCGCGGGTGGCGACCGCGCCGGCCGCGCGCACGGTGGCGAAGGCCACCAGCGCGCCGGTGGCGAGCATGGTCAGGGCCAGCAGCAGCTCGAGCAGGGTCAGGCCACGCGCGCGCCGGTTCATCGCCCGCCTCCGCGCGCTTCCGGCACCAGCCGCAGGCTGTCCCAGCGCAGCTGCCCGCCCTGGCCCCAGCGCACCTCCAGTTGCAACTGCAGCAGCATGCGCCCGCGTCCGGGCGGCAGCGGCGATTGGGGATACGGGTGCGCCTCCAGCACCCAATGGTAGCGGCCGTCCACGCTGCGCCCCTCGCGCCGGCCCGGGCGCAGCGGGGCCTCAAGTTCAGGTGCGGCCAGCAGGGATTCGGCCAGCAGGGCCGCGCCGGCGCGGTCGCCGCCCTCGCGCAGCTGGCGGCTGGCGCGGGTGAATATGCCCAGCAGCAGGCTCATGGCCAGCGCGAACAGGGCCGCGGCGACCAGCATCTCCAGCAGGGTAAAGCCGCGCGCGTGCTTCATCCGCGCCCCTCCCCGCGCACCCGCCACACCCGTACCTCGCCGCTGATCCAGACCACGTCCACCCGCCAGTCCACCCCGCGCAGGCCCAGATCCACGCGGCCGCCGCTGGATGCGCCGTCGGGGAAGAACACGATGGCCGCCTGCTGCGCCTGCGGCTGGGCCTGGCGCGCGCCGGTGACGCGGATGTCCAGGCGCGGCGGCAGGCGTCCGCTGCGTCCGGCGCTGGACCGCCACACCCGCGCCGCCGGATCGATCAGCAGGCGTTGCGGCTGGCCGCTGGCCATGGCCGCCGCGCGCACCAGGCGCAGTTCGGTGCCCAGTTCGCGCGCGCAGGAGCGCAGCCGCCAGCCATCCCAGCCGCCGCCCACGCTGGCCGCCACCGTGGCCGCGGCCAGCGCCAGCAGGGCGATGACCAGCAGCAGTTCCAGCAGCGACATGCCGGCCTGGCCGGGCCGGGATGCACGCAGGCCGGCGCTATTCGTAGCGAATGTCCGCATCGACGCTTTCCCCGCCGCGCTGGCCGTCGCGGCCGCGGCTGACCAGCTCGAAGGGCTGGCCATCGCCGGGCGCGCGGTAATCGATGCGGTGGCCCCAGGGATCGTCCAGCTCGCTGGCCTTGGCATACGGCCCCAGCCAGCCGGACACCCCGGCCGGCGCCTGGACCAGGTCCTCCAGGCGCTGCGGCAGGGCGCCGGTGTCCAGCTGGTAGTTCTCGATCTTGGCCGCCAGGGTCTGGATCTGGGTGCGGGCCAGGTTGGCCTTGCCGCGGTCGGCGCCGCCCAGCACCCGGCTGCCGACCAGGGTCAGCACCGCGCCGATCAGCACGATGACGATGACCACCTCCAGCAGGCTCATGCCGGCCTGCAGGCGCGGACGCAGGGACGGGGTATTGCGGCTCATGCGTTCTCCTCCGGACATGGGCAAGCGGGGGCGCGGTTCATCCGATCGCCCCGGTCAGGTCGTACAGCGGCACCAGCACCGCCAGGATCACCAGGCCCACGACCGCGGCCAGCAGCACCGTCACCGCGGGCACCAGCAACGCCAGCAGGCGGGCACTGGCCTGTTCACTGTCACGTTCGAATACGTCGGCGAGCTTGAGCAGCATCGCGTCCAGGGCGCCGGATTCCTCGCCCACCTGGACCATGTTCAGGGCCAGGGCCGGGAAGCGCCGGCCGCGGGCCAGGGCCGCAGCCAGACTGCGGCCGCTGCGCACCTCGACCACCGCCTGCTCCAGGTCGGCGGCCAGGGCGCGGTTGGCGACCACTTCGCGCGCCAGCGCCAGCGCATCCAGCAGCGGCACGCCGTTGCCCAGCAGGGTGCCCAGGGTGCGGGCCAGGCGCGCGGTATCCAGCCGCGCCAGCAGCGGGCCGATCCAGCGCCGGCGCAACAGCCAGGCATCCAGCGCCAGGCGCGCCGCCGGCTGGCGCAGCCGCGCCCAGGCCAGTGCCGCGGCGATGGCCGCCAGCAGCAGCACCCAGGCGCCATGCGCACGCGCGCCCAGGCCCAGCGCCAGCACCGCGCGGCTGAACCAGGGCAGCTCCACCTCCAGGCTCTGGTACATGGCCGCGAACTGCGGCAGCACGTAGGCCAGCAGGAACAGCAGCGCCGCCAGCACCACCGCCAGCAGCACCGCCGGGTACACCAGCGCGCCCACCACCCTGGCCCGCACCGCGCGCCTGCGCTCGAGGTAGTCGGCCAGCTGGGCCAGGGTCGCCGGCAGGTTGCCGCCGGCCTCGCCGGCGCGCACCAGGCCCACGTCCAGGCGCGGGAACACCCCGTCCTGCGCGGCCAGCGCCGCCGACAACGGCTGCCCGGCCACCACCTGGGCGCGCACCCGCTGCAGCACGGCGCGGCTGGGGGCGTCCAGCGGCATGTCGGCCAGGATCGCCAGGGCGCGGTCCAGCGGCTGGCCGGCGCCCAGCAGGGTGCCGAGCTGGGTGATGAACTGGATCCGGCCATCGCCCGGGAAGGGTTGCTGGCCCCAGCGCAGGCGCAGCCCTGCGCCCTCGCGGCCGGCGGCCAGCGGCCGCAGCTGCAGCGGCAGCCGCGCCTGGGCGCGCAGCGCGGCCAGCGCCTCGGCCTCGCCGGCCGCCTCCAGGCGGCCGCGGTGGATCCGCCCGCCCGCGTCGATGGCCTCGAATTCGAACAGCGCCATCAGCCTGCTCCCCCGCCCGCTGCGCTCATGCCTCGGTCACCCGCAGCACCTCCTCCAGGCTGGTTTCCCCCGCCAGGACCTTGCGCAGCCCGTCCTCGTAGAGGGTGCGCATGCCGTTGGCGCGGGCCAGCGCGGTGACCTCGTCGGCCCCGGCGTGGCGCATCACCGCCCGGCGCAGGCTGTCATCGAACACCAGCAGCTCGGCGATGGTGGTCCGCCCCAGGTAGCCGGTGGGGGTCAGCGCCGAAGGCCGCGGCTCGGTGAGCAGCAGTTCGCCCCGCGGCTGCACCCGGCGCAGGCCGAAGCGCTCGATCTCCGCGGCGGTGGCCGGGCGGCGGATGGCATGCACCGGCTCGACCCGGCGCACCAGGCGCTGGGCCAGGATGGCATTGACCGTGGAGGTGATCAGGTAGTCCTCCACGCCCATGTCCAGCAGGCGGGTGACGCCGGCACCGGCGCTGTTGGTGTGCAGGGTGGACAGCACCAGGTGGCCGGTGAGCGCGGACTGGATGGCGATGCGCGCGGTCTCGCTGTCGCGCATCTCGCCCACCATGATCACGTCCGGGTCCTGGCGCACGATGCTGCGCAGGGCCTGGGCGAAATCCAGGCCGATCTGCGGCCGCGCCTGGATCTGGTTGATGCCGTCGATGCGGTATTCAACCGGGTCTTCGACGGTGATGATCTTCACCTGCGGGCGGTTGAGCCGGGCCAGCGCCGCGTACAGGGTGGTGGTCTTGCCGGCGCCGGTGGGGCCGGTGACCAGGAAGATCCCGTGCGGCCGCGCCAGTACCCGCTCCAGCACCGGCAGCAGGTCCTCGGCAAAGCCCAGCCCGGGGAAATCCAGCGCCGCCACCTGGCGGTCGAGCAGGCGCAGGGCCACGCTCTCGCCGTGGGCGGTAGGCACGATGCCCACGCGCAGGTCCAGCTCGCGGCCCTGCACCCGCAGCATGATCCGCCCGTCCTGCGGCAGGCGCCGCTCGGCGATGTCCAGCCGCGCCATGATCTTGATCCGGCTGATCACCGCCGCGGCCAGCTGCGCCGGCGGGCTCTCGCCTTCCACCAGCACGCCGTCGACCCGGAAACGCACGCGCAGGCGCGCCTGGAACGGTTCCAGGTGGATGTCCGAGGCCCCCAGCTCCACCGCCTGCTGCACCAGCAGGTTGACCAGGCGCACCACCGGGGCCTCGGAGGCCAGTTCGCGCAGGTGCTCGACATCATCCTCGCGCGGCGCATCCTCGGTGGCGGCACCCTCGAGGATGCTGCCCAGGGTGCTGCGCCCCTGTCCGTACCAGCGCTCGACCAGCGCATCGATCTCGCTGCGCAGGCCCACCCGGGTGCGCACCTGGCAGCCGCTGGCCAGGGCCAGCGCGCGCAGCGGGTAGTCGTCGTGCGGATCGGCCACCCACACGTCCAGGACCTCGCCGTCCACCGCCAGCGGGCACAGGTGGAAGTTCTGCATGAAACCCAGCGGCAGCTCGCCCAGCAGCGCCTGCAGCGCCTCGCCGGGACCGTCCCCGGGCAGCTGCGCGGCGGTCAGCAGCGGCAGGCCGAGGACGCGCGCGCTGGCCTCGGCATGGTCGCGCTCGGACAGCAGGCCCAGCCGCGCCAGCAGGCGCAGCGGCCCCGCCCCGCCGCTGCCGGCCAGGGCCCGGGCACGCTCCAGGTCGGCCGGGCGCAGGCGCTCGCGCGCCAGCAGCTCGGCGAGGATGCGCTCCTCGGCATCGGTCGGGACCTGGCTTTCCTGCGCGTCCGCCAGCACGGCTCATCACTCCTGTGAAGGGCCACACTCTAACCACGATTCCCGCGGCCAGCGAACATGGTTGCGCGCGCATCCACCATGCGCGGGCGGATGCCCCACCGGCTGCCACGGCCTGCATGCGCCGCGGCGGCATGACTCCGCCGCCGGCTAGCGCGGCGCGATCCAGGCCACGGTAGCCATCCGTCCGGTATGGCGGTCGCGCCGGTGCGAGTAGAAGCGGCCAGGATCGCTGATGGTGCACAGGCCGCCCCCGTGGAGGGCGGCAGCGTCCAGGCCCGCCGCCTGCAGCCGGCGCCGGGCCAGGGCGTACAGGTCCACCCGCCAGTGCCCGGGGCGGGTGGGGAGGAAGGCCGCGGCGGCCCGGGGATCGGGTCCGGTGAAGGCCGCGAAGACCTCCTCGCCAATCTCGTAGGCCTGCGGGCCGGCGGCCGGTCCCAGCCAGGCCTGCAGCCGCGACGGCGCGGCCTGCATGGCCGCCACCGTGGCCTCCAGCACCCCGGCGGCCAGGCCGCGCCAGCCGGCATGGGCCACGGCCACCTCCGAGCCGTCGCTGGCGGCCAGGACCACCGGCAGGCAGTCGGCGGTGAGCACCGCCAGGCATACCCCCGGGGTGGAAGTAACGGCGGCATCGGCCTCCGGCTCGTCCTGCCCGGGCAGGGGCGCGGCCAGCGGCGCCTCCAGGCGCAGCACCGTGGTGCCATGCACCTGGCGCAGCCAGTGCGGGGCCGAAGGCAGGCCCAGCTCGCGCTGCAGGGCCTGGCGGTTGGCCGCGGCGGTGGCCGGGTCGTCGCCATTGCGCAGGCCCAGGTTGAAGCTGTCCAGTGGCGGCAGCGAGCCGCCTGCACCATGGCGCAGGGTGGTGAAGGCGGCCACGCCGGGCGGGGCCGGCCACTCGGCCTGCAACACCGCCGGATGCCGCGCCGCCGCCATCGTGCTCACCAGCCCTGGCTCTCCTCCCAGGCGCGGGTGTCCTCGCGCAGCACCCGCAGCAGCTGGACCATGTCCGCCGGCAGCGGCGCCTCCACCCGCACCGGCTCGCCGGTGACCGGATGGTCGAACTCCAGCACCTCCGCATGCAGGGCCTGGCGCTTGAACCCGCGCAGCTCCCGGGTGAGCGCCTCGGTGGCGCCACGCGGCAGCTTCAGCGGGCCGCCGTACAGCGGATCGCCGACGATGGGATGGCGCTGGTACTGCATGTGCACGCGGATCTGGTGGGTGCGGCCGGTCTCCAGCCGGCATTCCAGCGCGGTATGGGCGCGGAAGCGCTCGCGCAGGCGGTAATGGGTCACCGCCTCCTTGCCATCCTCGCGCACGGCCATGCGCAGGCGGTCGCGCGGGTGGCGGTCGATCGGGGCATTGGCGGTACCGCCGGCCACCAGCGAGCCGACCACCACCGCCAGGTACTGGCGGTGCACCTGGCGCGCGGCCAGCTGCTCGACCAGGCCGGTATGCGCCTGCAGGGTCCGCGCCACCACCATCACCCCGGAGGTGTCCTTGTCCAGGCGGTGGACGATGCCCGCGCGTGGCAGCGCGGCCAGGCCGGGATCACGGTGCAGCAGGGCATTGACCAGGGTCCCGGCCGGGTTGCCGGCGCCGGGATGGACCACCAGCCCGGCCGGCTTGTCCAGCACGAACAGGTGCTCGTCCTCGTACAGCACCTCCAGCGGGATGTCCTCGGGCTCGGCCTCGGTCTGGACCTCGGCCACCGCCGCCAGGCTGACGGTCTCCCCGCCCCTGACCGGGTCGCGCGGGCGCGCCGCCTGGCCGTCCAGCAGGACGTCGCCGGACTTGATCCAGGCCGCCAGGCGGGAGCGGGAATACTCGGGGAACAGTTCGGCCAGGACCGCGTCGAAGCGGCGGCCGGCGGCCTCGTCGGGGACGGTGGCCAGGCGTGGGGAGGGCGCGGAAGGCTGGGACATTGGGGGGATTCGGGGGCGCTGCGGAGGGGTCCGGAAGGGGGAAGTCAGTCGCCGGACAGGCCACTAGGCTATCATCGGCCATTCCGATTTCCCGCCAGCCCGCGCCCCGATGGCCCATCGCCCCCGTTTCCACCCCTCCTCCCCGCTGCGCCTGGCCCTGCTGCTGCTGGCCGTGGTCGTCCTGGCCACCGGCTGCGGCCGCAAGGACCGGAAGAAGGACGCCCTCGAAGGCGTGCCGGCGGCCGAGCTGTACCAGAGGGCCCACAGCCAGATGGAAAAGGGCAACTGGAACGGCGCCGAGCTGGCGTTCCGCCGCCTGGTCGCCCAGTACCCCTACGGCCCGTACACCGAGCAGGCGCTGATGGAAAGCGCCTACGCCCAGTACAAGGCCGGCAAGCACGAGGAAGCGGTGTCGGCGATCGACAAGTTCATCCGCACCTACCCGACCCACCGCCACATCGCCTACTTCTACTACCTGCGCGGCCTGGCCAACTCCAACCGCGACGCGGTGTTCATGCAGCGGGTGTGGTCGCTGGATCCCAGCCGCCGCGACCTGTCCTCGCCGCACCAGGCCTACGAGGACTTCAGCATCGTCCTGCAGCGCTACCCCAACAGCCGCTACGCCACCGACGCGCGCCAGCGCATGATCGCCCTGCGCAACGTGTTTGCCCGCCACGAGATGGACACCGCGCTGTACTACATGCGCCGCGGCGCCTGGCTGGCGGCCGTGGGCCGGGCCAAGTACATCCTCGAGACCTACCCGCAGAGCGACTACCAGAACGACGCCGTCGCCGCCCTGGCCGAGTCCTACAAGCAGCTGGGCCAGCAGGACCTGGCCGCCGATGCCGAGCGCGTGCTGCGCCTGAACGACGCCCAGCATCCCTACCTGAGCGGCGACTGGCCCAAGTACCCCTGGGTGATCCGGCGCCTGAACCCGTTTGCCGGCGAGAAGTCGCCGACCGGCGCGCGCAACGCGGTGCTGGACCGCTGAGCCCGCGCCGCCGCGCTGGTCACCCCGGAAGGCGCACCCCGGTGCGCCTTCCGCTTTGTGGGGTCCATCAGCCGCTGAAGCCGCTGGTGATCGGGTAGCGCCGCTCGCGGCCGAAGGCGCGGCGCGAGACCTTGGGCCCGGGCGCGGCCTGGTGCCGCTTCCACTCGCTGATCCGGACCAGGCGCAGGACCCGGTCCACCACTTCCGGGGCGTAACCGGCGGCCACGATCTCGTCGCGCGACTGCTCCTGGTCCACGTAGCGGTAGAGGATGCCGTCGAGCACGTCGTAGGCCGGCAGCGAGTCCTGGTCGGTCTGGTTGGCGCGCAACTCGGCCGAGGGCGGGCGGCTGATCACCGCCGGCGGGATCACCGGCGCCCCGCCGACCGTGTTGCGCCACTTGGCCAGGCCGAACACCTCGGTCTTGTACAGGTCCTTGAGCGGGGCGTAGCCGCCGCACATGTCGCCGTAGATGGTGGCGTAGCCGACCGCGTACTCGCTCTTGTTGCCGGTGGTCAGCAGCAGCCCGCCGAACTTGTTGGCCAGGGCCATGAGGATGGCGCCGCGGCAGCGCGACTGCAGGTTCTCCTCGGTCACGTCCACCTCGCGGCCCTCGAACAGCGACCCCAGCGCCTGCAGCAGCCCCTGGAAGGCCGGTTCGATCGGCACCGTCTCCAGCTTCACCCCGAGGGCGGCGCACTGCTCGGCGGCCAGGTCGTTGGACAGGTCGGCGGTGTAGCGCGAGGGCAGGCGCACCGCGGTGACGTTGTCCGGGCCCAGGGCCTCGGCCGCCAGGGCCAGGACCAGGGCCGAGTCGATCCCGCCGGACAGGCCCAGCCAGGCGCGCTTGAAGCCGTTCTTGGCGCAGTAGTCGCGGATCCCGCGCACCACCGCGCGCCAGGCCAGCGCGTCCATGCTCTCGTCGCCGTCGTCCATCCACTGCCGCGGGGTGAAGCTGCGGCTGGCGGGGTCGTAGTCCACCACCAGCCACTGGTCGGTGAAGGCGGCCGCCGCCGGGTGCACGGTACCGTCGCCGTCGGCCACCACCGAGGCGCCGTCGAACACCAGCGCGTCCTGGCCGCCGACCAGGTTCAGGTAGGCCAGGGCGGCGCCGCTCTCGCGGCTGCGCTCGGCCAGCAGGGCGTCGCGCTGGGCGTGCTTGCCGCGCTCGAACGGCGAGGCATTGGGCACCAGCACCAGCTGCGCGCCGGCCTTGACCGTCTCGGCCAGAGGCTCGGGGAACCACAGGTCCTCGCACACCACCACGCCCAGCGGCACGCCCCCGACCTCGAACACGCAGGGACCGCCGTCCGGATCGACCTCGAAGTAGCGGCGCTCGTCGAACACCGCGTAGTTGGGCAGCTCGCGCTTGCGGTAGGTGGCCTCGATCCGGCCCTCCCGCAGCACGCTGGCGGCGTTGTACAGCACGCTGCCGGCGGCCTGCGGCCAACCGACCACGGCGACGATGCCGGTCGCGGCCGCGGCCACGTCGCCGATCGCCTTCTCGCAGGCGGCCAGGAAGCCCGGGCGCAGCAGCAGGTCCTCCGGCGGATAGCCGCACAGGGCCAGCTCCGGGAACAGGACCACGTCGGCGCCGAACTCGTCGCGCGCCTCCCCGATCAGCTCGATGATCCGCGCCGCGTTCTGCTCCACCGCGCCGACCGGGAAATCGAACTGGGCCATGGCGATGCGCAGGGAGTCCTTCATGGGATCACACCGGTGTGGGGGTGGCCCCATGATACCGGCCCGCGACCGCCATCCCGCAGCGCCTGGGGCCAGACGCGCGAAGGCCGCCCGGAGGCGGCCTTCGCAACACCGTCGGCTGACGGCGGGCTTACTTCACCAGGGCGGCGATCGCGGCACCCAGGTCGCCCGGCGAGCGGACGGTCTTCACGCCGGCCGCTTCCATCGCGGCGAACTTGCCTTCGGCCGTGCCCTTGCCGCCGGAGGCGATGGCGCCAGCGTGGCCCATGCGCTTGCCGGCCGGGGCCGAGGCGCCGGCGATGAAGCCGACGACCGGCTTCTTTACGTGGTTCTTGATGTACTCGGCGCCGGCTTCCTCGGCGTCGCCGCCGATCTCGCCGACCATGATGATGCCCTCGGTCTGCGGGTC
>Ga0182792_1001771_pt1 | contig 16597 bp, 13 predicted proteins | sample Passage237B_FD_130497 | JGI IMG/M metagenome (GOLD analysis project Ga0182792, IMG submission 130497) | Cellulose adapted compost microbial communities from Newby Island Compost Facility, Milpitas, CA, USA - Passage2 37B (version 2) (version 2) ...
AGGCAGCGCAGGATCGGCAACCCGCTCTACGACCTAAAGATCGCCGGTCGCCGCACCTTCTGGGTGGCGGGAGCTGCGGGGATCATTGTTTTCGGCACGCTGATGGCCGCCATGTTCATCGGCCAGCAGTACCTGCAGAACGTGCTCGAGTACTCGACTCTCGGCGCCGGTGCGGCGATCTTGCCGGCAGCACTCGGGATGATCCTGGCCGCGCCCCAGTCCGCGCGGCTGGTCGAGTCGCACGGCTCGCGCTTCACGCTGCTTTGTGGTTTCGTCTTCTGTCTGATCGGCTTCGTCTGCATGCTGATCTTCTGGGACGAGAACGCCTCCTACTGGCAGGTGCTGATCGGCTACCTGCCGGTCGGGATCGGGGTCGGTCTCGCCGGCACCCCGTCTTCCAATTCGCTGACCAGCTCGGTTCCCGTCGACCGGGCCGGCATGGCCTCGGGCACCGCTGACCTGCAGCGAGACCTGGGAGGGGCGATCATGCAATCGATCCTCGGATCGGTGCTGACTTCTGCCTACGCCAGCTCCTTCGCGTCACAGATCTCCGGCAACCCGGAGGCCGCCAAGAACGTTTCCGATTCCACCCAGACGCAGCTCGAACGGTCCTTCGGCAGCGCGGTCACGGTCGCCGAACAGCACAAGGAGTACGCGCCCCAGATCATCCATGCCGCCCAGACCGCGTTCCTGAACGGCAGCGACTCCGCTTATGTCGTCGGGATCGCCGCGATCGTCCTCGGAGCCGTGCTGGTCTTCTTCGCCTTCCCGAAGCAGGACCGGGAGATCAAACTCCTGCAACAATTCCACGCCGAGGACGCGGCACCCGCCGCCTGAACTAACCGAGGAGCAGCAAACCCATGAACCGCACTTTCGTGATCGGCGTCGGCATGACCAAGTTTGATAAACCCGGCACCAAGGAAGGCGACTACCCCGACTGGGCGGTGGAGGCCGGGACCAATGCCCTGGACGACGCTGGGATCTCCTACGACGATGTCGAAAGCGCCTACGTCGGCTACTGCTACGGCGAGTCGACCTCGGGCGAGCGCGCGGTCTACGGGCTCGGCCTTTCCGGCATCCCGATCATCAACGTGAACAACAACTGCTCGACCGGCTCCTCCGCGCTTTACCTCGCCCGCCAGTCGGTCAAGGGAGGCCTCGCCGATTGCGCCCTTGCGCTCGGCTTCGAGAAGATGGAGAAGGGTTCGCTCGGCGCCAAGTACACGGACCGCACCCAGCCGCTGGACAAGCACTTCATCGAACTCACCCAGTTGCGCGACTGGGAGGACGCCCCGCCCGCTCCGCAGATCTTCGGGGCGGCCGGCCGTGAGCACATGGAGAAATACGGCTCAAAGCCTGAGCATTTCGCCTGGATCGGGTTCAAGAACCACAAGCACTCGGTCAACAATCCCTACGCGCAGTTCCAAGACGAGTACACGCTCGAAGAGATCCAGGCTGCTCCCGAGATCTACGCGCCGCTGACCAAGCTGCAGTGCTCCCCCACCTCGGATGGCTCGGGAGCGGCGATCGTCGCCTCAGAGAAGTTCGTCGACGAACACGACCTCTGGGACCGCGCGATCGAGATCACCGGCCAGGCTCTGGTGACCGACACCAAGGAGACCTTCGACGACGACTCGGCGATCAGCCTGGTCGGCTACGAGATGAGCCGCCTCGCCGCCGAGCAGGCTCTCGGCGAGGCCGCGACCGGGATCGACGAGGTCGACGTGGTCGAGCTTCACGACTGCTTCTCGGCCAACGAGCTGATCACCTACGAGGCGCTCGGCCTGGCCGAGCGTGGCCACGGCCACGAACTGGTCGATGCGGAAGCGACAACCTACGGCGGCAGCACCGTGGTCAATCCGTCCGGGGGCCTGATCTCGAAGGGTCACCCACTCGGAGCGACCGGGCTCGCCCAGTGCTCCGAACTCACCTGGCAGCTCCGCGGTAAGGCCGACGCCCGCCAGGTCGAAGGCGCCGACAAGGCCCTGCAGCACAACATCGGGCTCGGCGGCGCGGCGGTGGTCACGGTCTACGAGAAGCCCGCCGCCTAGACGGGCGGCAAGACTCTGGCCCTGCTCCGAAGCCTCTCGAGACAGTTCGGCGGGGCCTTCTAGGCCGGTATCGGATCGGCCAGAGCGATGTTCCTGGCGTGACGGATCGCCGAGGGCGTGTCGTCGAACACCCGCCCGCCCGCGCGAAGATGCTCGGCCGCCCCGAGACGGTCGAGCACCTCGCCGTGATCTTCCGAGATGCCGGATATCAAGACGACGATCCCGCGATGCTCGAGCTTTTCGATCGCGTCACCGAGAACCTGGGCGCCCGTCGCGTCCAAGGTGGAGACCCGGGCCATGCGGAGGATGACCACGCGGACGTCGGCAACCTCCGCGAGTTCCAGCAGGAACTGGTGAGCGGCCGCGAAGAAGAGCGGGCCATCTAGCCGATAGGCGACGATGTGCTGCTTCATCAATTCGCGTTCCTCTCGCGAGTGGTCCGAGTGGTCGAGCGGCACTTGTTCGAGGCTGGCGCTGCGGGCCACCGACCGCAGGGCGATGATGATCGCCACCCCGAGCCCGACCACGACCGCGGCGACCAGGTCGAAGACCACGGTGACCCCGAAGGTGAGGATCAGGACGATCGCGTCACCGCGCGTCGCGCGGGCCATCGCCCGCAGCGAGCTGACCTCGACCATGCGCACGGTCGTCGCGAGCAGCACCCCGGCCAGAGCGGCGAGCGGGATTTTCGAGACCAAGGGTGCTGCGACGAGGACGATGGCGAGGAGGATCGCCGAGTGGGTGAGAGCGGCCAGCTTTGAACCGGCGCCGGCCCGCACGTTTACGGCCGTGCGCGCGATCGCGGCGGTGGCCGGGATGCCACCGAACACCGGGGCTGCGAGGTTGGCCAGGCCCTGGCCGAAGAGCTCTCGGTCGGGATCGTGCTGTTCCCCGACGCTCATGCCGTCAGCAACCGTCGCCGAGAGCAGGCTCTCCAGGGCAGCGAGAGCGGCCACCGCGACCACCGCGGTCAGGAGGGTGGTGAGGCTGCCGAAGTCGATGAAGCCGAACGATGGCGCGGGCAGACCGGCGGGCAGATCTCCGATCGGAGCCAGGTCGAGGTTGAACAGGACCGCGACAAGCGTCGCCAGGACCACGCCGATCAGCGAAAAGGGAAAGACCGGGCGGCGCCGCGCACCGATCAGCATCAGCGCCGCCACCGACAACGCGACCAGCGGCGCGGCGAGCGTCGGCGCGGTGGCGTACTGGCGAAGCGCCTCGAAGGCGACGGCCCAGACCCTTTCCTGATCGCCCGCCGAGACGCCAAGCGCGGCAGGCACCTGTTGGAGTGCGATCACCACCGCGATCCCGGCGGTGAAGCCCTCGACCACCGGGGCGGGAAGAAACCGCACGTAGCGCCCGGCTCCGGCCCAGGCCAGAGCGAGCAGGACAAGCCCCGCAAGAAATCCGACGAAGAGCACGCCACCTGCGCCGAACTGATGGACCACCGGGACCAGCACCACGGTCATGGCGCCGGTCGGCCCGGAAACCTGAAGGTTCGATCCGCCAAAGACAGCGGCGACCGCTCCGGCGACCACCGCGGTGGCAATACCCGCTTCGGCGCCGAGCCCGGAAGTCGCGCCGAAGGCCAGAGCCAACGGCAGTGCGACCACAGCGACGGTGAGACCGGCCAGCAGGTCCCGGCGAGGAGAGCGCTTTACCGCCACCCAATCCGAGCGCGGGGGCAGCAGCGCACGCAGGCGCGTGATGAACGACGCGAGCAACATGACCGCGCGGAACTCAGGAACTCGCTTCGGAAGCCAGCTCGGCCAGCAGCGACTGCTGGCCGGAAATCACGTTGGTCAGTACCGCCCTGGCCGCGTCCATCATTTCCGCCACCTCGGGGCTGCTCAAGGTGTAGAGCACGGTCGTCCCCTCGCGCCGCGACGAGACCAACCCGGCCCTTCGCAGGACCGCGAGTTGCTGGGAGAGGTTCGAGGGCTCGACCTCGATCTCGGCCAACAGCTCGTGGACCGGCCGCGGACCCTGGAGCAGCAACTCGAGGGCCCGGACCCGGACCGGGTGGCCGAGATTGCGAAAGAGCTCGGCTTTGGCTTCGTGGAGTGGCTGACCCATCCCGCAAATCATTTCATGACTTGCGTAATTCTTCAATTACTAAAACTGTGAGATGTGAACACTCCGCCTAGAACCTCAGGCATGCGATGGAAACGTGGGGGGCTCTCAGCCCTCGAAGAAACGCTGGATGCCGCTCAGGACCATCTGGATGCCGATCGTGGTGATCAGCAGTCCGCCGATCTTGGTCACGACCCCCTCGGCCTGCTCGGAGAGGTTCACGTACTTCGAGACCAGCAGATGGCCGATCGGCAGCAGGATCACCGCCACCGCGACGGCGACCAGAGCGACGATCGTTCCCTGGCCGTTCTCGGCCGAGGCAGCGATCGTGATCACCGTGGTGATCGCGCCGGGGCCGGCGATAAAGGGGATCGCATAGGGCACGACCACGCTGCCGTCAAAGCTTTCCGGCTGCTCGCGCGAAGCCTCGCCGCCCTGAGCCCGGCTCGGCTCTCCACCGAAGAGCATCTCGAATCCCATCAGGGTCACGATCAGTCCGCCGGCTACGCCGAAGGCACCGAGATTGATGCCGATCGCGTCCAGCAACTCGCGGCCGATCAGGGCGGCCCCGAAGAGCGTGATCGCCACCACGATCGTGATCCGGCGGACGAACTCACCTCGACGTTCCGGTTCATTCGCCGTCAGTTGCCGAAAGAAGATGCCACGGGTCAGGGGGTCGGTGATCACGACCACCGCGATGATCGACTGCAAGTAGAAGTTGAGGTCGACCTCCATCCCAGCCTCGCAGAGTAGAGGCGGGTCCGGTCGGAAATCGGGTCCGGATAGTCTCCCGGCAATGGCTGACTACATCTTCACCATGCACCAGGTCTCCCGGGTCCATCCGCCCGACAAGGAGGTCCTCAAAGACATCTCGCTGAACTTCCTGCCGGGGGCAAAGATCGGCATCCTCGGACCGAACGGGGCCGGCAAGTCCTCGCTGCTGAGGATCATGGCCGGGACCGACACCGAGTTCAAGGGCGAGGCCAAGCTGCGTGAGGGCGCCACGGTGGGGATGCTCGAACAGGAGCCGCAACTCGACGAATCCAAGGACGTGCGCGCAAACGTCGAGGACGGGGTCCGCGAGATCAAGGACCTGCTCGACCGCTTCAACGAGCTGGCCGCCAATTATTCCGACGAGACCGCGGACGAGTTCGCGAAGCTGCAGGCGAAGATCGACGCGGTTGATGCGTGGAGCCTCGACCAGATGCTGGATACGGCAATGGACGCCCTGCGGCTGCCGCCCGGCGACGCCGATGTCTCGAAGCTTTCCGGCGGCGAGAAACGCCGCGTCGCGCTTTGCCGCCTGCTGCTCTCCAAGCCCGACCTGCTGCTGCTCGACGAGCCGACCAACCACCTCGACGCCGAATCGGTCGCCTGGCTCGAACGCCACCTCGAGGAGTATCCGGGCACCGTCGTCGCCGTGACCCACGATCGTTACTTCCTCGACAACGTGGCGGGCTGGATCCTCGAGCTCGACCGTGGCCGCGGCATTCCGTTCGAGGGCAACTACAGCTCGTGGCTGGAGCAGAAACAGGCCCGCCTCGCCCAAGAGGAGAAGCAGGAATCGGCCCGGGCCAAGACCATCGCTTCCGAGCTCGAGTGGGTCCGCGAGAACCCGAAGGGCCGGCGCAAGAAGTCGAAGGCCCGTCTCGCCCGTTACGAGGAGTTGCTGGCCGAAGAGAAGAACGTCAAGCTCGACCAGGTCCAGATCCACATCCCAGCCGGCGACCGGCTCGGCAACGTGGTGATCGACGCCGAGCACTTGAACAAGGCCTTCGGCGAGAAGCTGCTGATCGAGGACCTCAGCTTCAAGCTGCCACCGGCCGGCATCGTCGGCATCATCGGCCCGAACGGGGCCGGCAAGACCACCCTCTTCCGCATGATCGTCGGTGACGAAAAGCCGGATGGCGGCGAGATCCGACTCGGCGAGACCGTCCAGCTCGCGTATGTCGACCAGTCCCGCGATGCGCTCGATCCCGAAAAGACTGTCTGGGAGGAGATCTCCGACGGTGACGAGAACATCACGGTCGGTGCCAACAAGATGAACTCCCGCGCCTACGTCGGCGGCTTCAACTTCAAGGGCTCCGATCAGCAGCGCAAGGTCGGTGTCCTCTCCGGTGGCGAGCGCAACCGAGTCCACCTCGCCAAGCTGCTGAAGACCGGCGGCAACCTGCTCCTGCTCGACGAGCCGACCAACGACCTCGATGTCGACACCCTTCGGGCACTCGAAGAAGCGCTTTTGAACTTCGCCGGCTGCGCCGTGGTGATCTCGCACGACCGCTGGTTCCTCGACCGGGTCGCCACCCACATCCTCGCCTTCGAGGGTGACTCGCAGGTGGTCTGGTTCGAAGGCAACCTCGAGGCTTACGAGGAAAACCGCCGCAACCGCCTCGGCGCCGAAGCCGACCGGCCACACCGCATCACATACAAGCGCCTCACCCGATAGCGGGCGGCGCCGGGCACCACCAGGCCGGGACTGGGCTCCACCCGTGATTCCGTAGATTCCCCGGTTGCGCTCAGGCTGTGGGAGCGAGATCATTGGTCCATGGCCACTTTCAAGCGTGTGCTGGTCGGTCACGACGGCGGCGAGCACGCAGATGATGCCCTCGCCCTGGCGCGATTGGTCGCCGAACGTTCCGGCGCAGAGTTGGTGCTCGCCTCGGTCGTCCCCAACCCGGTCGGCGGTAGCTTCGCACCGGCGCTGCCGGCCGACGGCCACACCGAGCTGGTAGCCAAAGCCCGGGCCTGCCTCGAAGGCGCCGCCGGCGAAGACGAGTTGGCGATCGAGATCGAGCAGTCTTCATCCCCCGCCCATGGCCTCCAGTCGGTCGCCGATCGGACCGGTGCGGACCTGGTCGTGATCGGCAGCAGCTCCCGGGCCAAGCCGGGTCATGTTCGGGCCGGACGGAAGGCGCGCCAGCTGATGTCCGGAGGTTCGAGCGCGGTGGCGGTCCCGCCGGCCGGCTTCCGGGACCGGCCCGAGCTGACCAGGATCGGAGTGGGTATCGACGGGTCCCACGAGTCGAAGCTCGCGACCGAGGTCGCCACCGAACTGGCGCCCGACGGAGCAGTGCTGAAACTGATCGCGGTGGCGGCCGGCTACGCCGACGAGTGGGGTCGCTGGGGCGTGACCTATCCGCTGGCCGAGATGGCGGAGGCGACGAGGGAGGCCGCCGAGAACTACCTGGACGAAGCGGAGCCGCTCATCCCCGATCGCCTCGGGACGGAGCGGGTCGTGCTCGAGGGAACGGCACCGATCCGCCTGGCCGAGGCCTCGGAAAGGCTCGACCTGCTCTGCCTCGGCTCCCGCGGTTACGGGCCGGTGCGCCGCGTCCTGCTCGGCTCGGTCTCCTCGGATGTGGTCAATCACGCCGCCTCGGCGGTCCTGGTCGTGCCCCGCACCGACCGGGACGAAGACTGACCCACAGCCGCCGAGATCGGAAAAGTTGGCAATTATTGCCAACTTTTCCCGTTTCGGCGAGGGCGACTATTCGACCATGCAGCCGGTTTGGTTCCAGAAGCTGGACCAGATGCCGAATGCCTTCGGGACCGCGTTGGCGATCGCCTGGGCCCGCACCTTGTAGCCCTCGGAGGTGAAGTGGATGCCGTCGTCGATGAACCACTGGTCTTGGACCTTGTTGGCCCAGTCGTAGATCCGCATGTTCGGGTAGTCCTTGCAGGCGTTCAGCAGCTCGTCGTCCCAGGCCTGCATGTTCTCCTCCGAGTAGGCCGGGTTGCCCGGGTTCAGGGTGCGCACGTTGATCCACAAGGCCGGGTTCCCGTCGGCCACATTCATCAGGCTGTCGATCCGCTCCCGCATGCCGACGTTCGAGCCGACCGCGACGTTGGCGGTGTCGTTGGTCCCCATGGCGAAGATCCAGCATCCGTTGAAACCCGTGTCGGCAATCGCCTGGGCCGCCTCGACCGCGTTCGGCTGGCCGTTCACTTCCTCATAAGAGGAGCGGGCACCGGAGATGTCGATGTGGCGCTCGTAGACGCCGACACCCTCCAGGCGGGCATCGAGACGGTCGTTCGGGTCGGGCAGGTAGTCCGGCTCCATCAGGCCGACCGAGGTGGAATCGCCGATGTAGGCAACCGAGTCACAGAGGCTCTTGGGGAACTCGTTGCGCTCCTTCGGACTGATCGAGGTTGTCGCGACCGGGGCGGCGGTGGCGATCTGCTTGACCGCCGCTTCTCCCGCGCCGCCGGTCTCGGCGATCGGGGCGATCGGGCTCGAGGGCGCGATCCCGACCATCGCCATCAGCAAGATCAGCACGACCAGGGCACCCACCACGGTCGTGCCCTTGCCTTCCGGCCCGAACTTCTTCCATTTGAACTCGCCGGCCCGGAACCGCTGCCAGAGCCGGCCGATCGCTCCCTTGCGTACCGGGTCCTCGATGAACTTCCACGAAAGTGCCGCGACCAGGAAAGTGACGCCGACCTGGACCGGCGCCCGGAGCCAATGGAATCCGTGCGAATCGGAAGGCGTGGTCAGGATGATGATCGGGAGCTGCCACAGATAGATCGCGTACGAGCGGACCCCGATCCAGCGAAGTGGCCGACAGCCGATGATCGGGCCCAACCGGGTGGCCGGATGGGCAAGAACCGCCACCACGACCGTGGTCGCGAGCGCCAACAGGACCATCCCGCCCCGGTAGAGGAAGGGCGAGAACTCCGAGGTCTGCCAGATCAGGATGAAGATGACCAGCAGCGCGCCGATCCCGAGCAGGTCCATGTTGCGGCGGGCCTTGGGCGGCAGGTTCCGGTCCAGCCGCCGGCTCGGCCAGACCATGGCCAGAGCGGCACCGAAGAGCAAGGCGAACGCCCGGGTGTCGGTGCCCTCGTAGACCCGGGTGGTGTCGAAGCCCGGGGTATAGAGGACCGCCATCAGTACAGCCGAGACGACGGCGAGTCCGAGCGTGACCAGGGCGAGGTTGGGCCGGATCCGCTCGCGCCGGGCCCGCTTGCCGCGGTCACGGTGGGGCGAGATCTTGAGCAAGAGCAGCAGGAGCCACGGCCAGATGATGTAGAACTGCTCCTCGACCGCCAGCGACCAGAGGTGGCTGAAGACGGAAGGCGCGCCAAAGCGATCGAAATACGACATTCCCTGGCCGATCGCCCACCAGTTCTCGACGAAGAAGATCGAGGCGACCGTTTCCCCGCGAAGGTTGTCGAGTAGGTCGGGGTTACCGATCCAGACCCAGATCAGCACCACCGCCAGCATCGTGAACAGGGCCGGCAAGAGGCGCCGGGCGCGGGCCAGCCAGAAGTTCTTCAGGCTGAGTTTCCGGGTCGCCCAGCCTTCCAGCAGGATGTCGGTGATCAGGTAGCCGGAGAGCGTGAAGAAAACCCCGACCCCCAGCAGGCCGCCCGGCGCGAAGCCCACCTGAAGGTGGTAAGCGATCACGGCCAAGACGGCGATCGCCCGGAGGCCGTCCAGGCCCGGCATATAGCGCTGGCCTGATCGCCTTTCTACTGGTTCCGGCATGACCCCGGGAATCTATCCGGCGGCAGCATTGCCCATCTCTGCGGCACCGACCGTTTCAGGATCTTCCGGGTCGCGGCGATGCCAGCGGAAGAAGTACTCGTGGGCGATCACCCCGACCAGAGCGAGAACCAGCAGGACGCCGGTGACCAATGCCGCCGGCTCTACGAGATAGGCGAAAAACCCGATCACGACGCAGGCGATCGCACCGCTGATCCGACGCCAGGGCAGGCCGTGGGTGAGCCGCCAGCGGGTCGGGACGAAGGACAGCAAGTAAAGCGTCGGTCCCGCCACCACGGCGATCAAGTCCGCGTCTTGCAGGTGCTCGGTCGGATCGGCGAGGACGATCTCGTCGCCGACCGCGCAGAGGATGATCCCGGCGATGATCCCGATGTGGCCGTAGGTGAACACATCGCGGCTGATCGCGGTGCGGTCCTCCGCCTCGTCCAACACCCGCTCCAGGGTGGTCGCCATGTAGTTGAAATAGAGCCACCAGAGACAGGCCGTGCTGACGAAGGCGGTTACGAAAGCGAGCGCGGTGGTGAGGTCGAAGTCAAGTCCGGCGGTCGTCGCACCGGTGAGCACGATCGTCTCACCGAGAGCGATGATCGTGAAAAGCTGAAAACGCTCCGCGAAATGGCCGCTCGAGACCTGCCAGGCCATGGTGCTGACCTTCTTGAGCCAGGGCACGTAATAGGTGACCAAGGGGCCGCCATAGTCGACCACCAGGGCGATCAGCCAGATCGCGATCCGAGTGTCGCCCTCGGCCAGAGCGCCGGCGATCCAGAAGACCCCGGCGAAACAGAACCAGTGGAGGATGTGGAGACCGCGCGCCCGGGCGATCGTGTGCGGCGCCGCGCTGAAGGTGAGGAAGCTCTGGCGACCGACCTGGATGAACACGTAGGCGAGCGCGAAGAGCAGTCCCTTTTCACCGAAGGCTTCGGGGATGGCCACCGCCATCAAGAGGCAGGCCATCATGATGATCAGCAGCGTGAAACGAACCGGCATCCGGTCAGGATCGAGTTCGTTGGTCGCCCAGGTCGTGTACTGCCAGGCCCACCAGACGACCAGCAGCACCATCGCCGCTTCGAGGGCACCACGCCAGTCGAGATGCTCCAGCAGCAGGTGCGAGACCTGAGTGATCGCGAAGACGAAGACCAGATCGAAGAAAAGCTCCAGGCTCGAGGCCCCGTAGTGCTCCTCCGGATTCCGGCGGGCGCGAGTGTTCGGCATCAGGGCTCGATCACATGGTTCGGATCGGGCTGCAGTTCGGGCGGCGCTTCCGAGTAGTCGCCGAAGTGGCCGTCCCGTTCGCGGATCACTTCGCCCACCCCGCCACTCTCGGCCTTGTCGATGAACTCGAGCGCGTCCGGTGTGTTGCGCATCAGGCCGTCGAGGATCGGGCCGAGAGTCTGGGTTGAGGCAAGGCCCATGTTCTCGTAGGCCTGGTTGACGACCAGCTTCATCGCCGCCAGTTGAGAGGACGGGATCTCGGCCAGGTCGGCCGCCAGCCCGGCGACCGTCTCTTCGAGCTCCTCGAAGGGGACGGCCTGATTGATCAGCTCGACCTCGGCCGCCTGCTTCCCGTTCAACGGCCGACCGGTCAGCGAGTGGAATTTGGTCCGGGCCAGGCCGAGCCGGTAGATCCACATGCCCGAGAGATAGGCGCCCCACATGCGGCTGTAGGGGGTGCCGATCACCGCGTCCTCGCTGGCCACGATCAGATCGGCGCAGAGTGCGAAGTCACTGCCGCCGCCGACGCAGTAGCCGTGGATCTGCGCGATCACCGGTTTCGGCGCCCGCCATACGCTCATGAATTTCTGGGTCGGCGAGAGCTCGGGCGCGGTCGCCATCGCGAAGTCCTTGCCCGGATCCCACTTGCCATCGGTCGCGAGGTACTCGTCCCAGTGCTCGAAGCCACCACCGAAGTCATAGCCGGCACAGAAGGAACGCCCGGCACCGCGCAGGACGATCACCTTGACCTCGGGATCACGGGTTGCCTCCCCTACCGCCGCCTCGACCTCGTCCGGCATCGGCGGCACGATCGTGTTGAGGCGCTCCGGCCGATTCAGCGTGATGGTCGCGATCGGGCCATCGGTCGAGTAGAGAATCGTCTCGTAGCTCACGAGCCATGAGGCTACCGACGAATTCGGCGCCTGAGTAGCGTCGAGATCCCATTTTCTGTCGGTATGTCCCACAAATCGGATCTCGCACCTGCAGGGTCACGGCGACTGCGAGAATCCGGGTATGAGCGCTGAAGCTGAGCCGATCACCGTCTACGGGGCAACTGGATACACCGGCAAGCTCGTCGCAGCCGAGCTGTCGGGCCGGGGAGTCCCGTTCATCATTGCCGGGCGAAACCGGGAGAAGCTAGAAGCGGTGGCCGACAGCCTCGGTGAATCTGGGCCGAAGCCCGAGGTCCGGGCGGTGGCAAACACCGACCCGCGCGGTTTGCGTGAGCTGTTCACCCGCAGTGGCGCGGTGATCGCCTGCGCCGGGCCTTTCTCGCTCCACGGCGAACCGGTCCTGGCCGCCGCGGTCGAGGCGGCAAGGCCGTACCTCGACACGACCGGCGAGCAGGACTTCATCCGGCGAGCCTTCGACGTCTACGGGCCGAAAGCGTGCAAGGCGGGATCGCCGGTCATTCCCGCGATGGGCTTCGACTACGTGCCCGGCGACATGCTGGCCGCGTTGACCGCGGCGGATTTGGACGAGGGGGAGGCGGTCGACAAGGTCCGTCTCGCCTATCACGCGCCGTTCCAGCCCAGCCGCGGGACGATCCGCTCCGCCATGGAGATGATCAAGGGCGGCGATGTCGAGTGGCGGGAGCGGGCCTTGCGGCCGGCCTCGCAGGCGGTCGGGCGGCCCGACTTCGATTTCGGGGGCAGGTTGGGCGTCCAGAAGATGATGCATTACCCGGCAGCCGAGCACATCACGGTGCCGACCCACCTTTCGCCGCGAACCGTGGAGACCGGCTTGACGGTGGCCTCGTTCGCCCCCGGCTCGGCCGGACAGTCTGCACTGCCCGCGGTCAACCGGACCCTCGGCTTGGCGATGCGGACGCCGCTCCGGCCGCTGATGTCGAAGGCGGTCTCGGCCCTGCCGGAAGGAGCCGATGAAGAAAGCCGCCGGGCGGCCAGCTTCACCGTCGCCTGCGAGGTGACCTCGGCCCGGGGTTCGAGACGCGGGGTGATGACCGGCACCGACGTGTACGGCCTGACCGCCGCCATGATCACGGAGGGGGCGATCCGCGCCGCCCGCGGCGAGGTCGGCGGCAGCGGCGCGCTCGCTCCCGCCGCCGCCTTCGACCCGCCGGATTTCCTTTCCCGATTCAGTCGCTTCAAGGTCGAATGGGAGATCGAAGGGTCCGGCTGATCTCAGGAGGAGATCATCTAGTGTGACTGGCGTGACCGGGGATTTCGAAGCCCGTCAGATCATCCTTCACGGCCACCGTGTCATCTATCGCCGAATCGGCGCTGGTCCGCCCTTGGTGCTGATCCACGGGATGATCAACTCCTCCCGGCACTGGACTCGGGTTGCCGACAAGCTGGCGGCCGATTACACGGTGATCGCACCGGATCTGATCGGGCACGGCGAATCCTCCACCCCACGCGGCGATTACTCGCTCGGCGCCCATGCGGCCAGTATCCGCGACCTGCTCACGGCGATCGGGATCGAGCGGGCGACGATCGCCGGCCACTCTCTGGGCGGCGGGGTCGCGATGCAGTTCTTCTACCAGTTCCCCCAGCGCACCGAGCGGTTGATCCTGATCTCCAGCGGTGGTCTCGGACGCGAGGTAAGTCCGATGCTTAGGGGCGCCGCCCTGCCCGGGGCGGGGATCGGGCTGGGCCTGGCCGCCAACCGCTTGGTGATCGGCGCGCTCGGCCTCGCGAGCTGGCTGCTGAAGCGGGCCGGCAGCGACCTCGGCCGCCAGACCGAGGCGATCGCCCGGGCGCTGAAGCCGCTTTCGCCGCCGGGCGCCCGGCGGGCCTTCCTCGAAACCTTGCGGTCGGTGATCGACATCCGCGGCCAGAAGGTCAGCGCCACCGACCGCCTCCATCTGCTCGAGAGCACCCCGACCTTGATCGTCTGGGGCGAGCGCGACAACACGATCCCGATCGCTCATGGGACGAGCTCGCACGCGGCTATACCCCACAGCAGCTTCGAAACGTTGCCCCGGGCGGCCCACTTCCCGAACCTCGAGGACCCGGAAGGACTTGCCGCGGTGATCGCTGCTTTCCTCGCTGAGACCGACGCGGCGTCGGTGCCCGATGAGCGCTGGGGCAGCCTGGTCGAGAACGAGAACCCGGAGCGGGGATGAAGGGCGGCCGGCAGCCGGGGGCGAGGGTTTTCGTCGCCCTGGACCCGCCGGCCGAGGTACGGGCCGAAGCCGAAGCCTGGGCCCGCCACTTGGCTCGCAGCACCCAGGGCCTGCGGGTCGTGCCGGCCCGCAACTCGCACATCACGCTCGCCTTCCTCGGTCAGCGTGACGAGTACGAAGTCGACCAGATCGTGAGCGCAGTCGCCGAGACCGAAGGACCGGTCGCCGGGCTCTCGCTGGGCGCCCCGGTCTGGCTGCCGCGGCGCCGTCCCCGCAGCCTCGCACTCGACATCCACGACGACCGCGGTGAGCTGAGGGAACTTCAGGCCCGCCTTGCCCGGGCGCTCGGGAGATCGCTCGGTTGGAAGGAGTCTCGGCCCTACCGCGCCCACCTGACCTGCGGTCGGACCGGCCGCGGCTTCGACCCGTCAGGGCTGCGGCTGCCCGTCAGTCCCTCGATCGCCTTCGAGTCGGAAGCGGTCACGCTCTACGCGTCGCATCTGAGTCCCGAAGGGGCCGAGTACGAAGTGATCGAGCGCTTCGAAGCCGGGGCCGGGGCTCAGTAGAAGCCGACCCGGGCGAGCGGCTCGATCAACTCCCGCTCCTCGTAAGAGAAATGAGACCTGAGCGCGTCGGTCAAGAGGTCGACCGCCTGCCGGACCTCCCCGATCCCGCCTGACTCGCCCGAGACCAGGGCGACAAGTGCTTGGTCGAGCCGGTCGAGCAGCTCGGTGATCACCTCGTGCTCGTCGCCCAGGCGGTCCAGCACCGGGGCAAGCTCGGGCGCGCTGCGCCGCAGGTGCGGGAAGACGCTGCGGTCCTCCAGCGTGTGGTGGCCGGTGACCACCCGGCAGTAGGTCTCGCAGTAGACGCCCAGGGTCCAGTTGTTCTGGCGGATGGTCATGCGGTTGATGTACGAACGGACCTCGTCCGCCTCGACCTTGCCCTGCTCGACCTGCGCGACCAGTCCGCGCAGCTGCTCCAACTCCTGCCGAAGCGCATCATGGACGTCGATCAGGTGCTTGCCGGCCGCCTGCTCGTCCGGCGAGTAGAGCCGGTTTGGGTCGGGAGTGGGACCGCTCGGCCTGGTCTCGTCGTCCCAGGCCTGTTCGCTGCTCAGCCTCGGCCCGTCCGGCGTGGGGACCGCGGCGAACGGCGTCCTGGCCGCCCCACCCTGCGCGGCACCCTCGCCTTGACGCTCGAGCGGCCCGCCAGTGTCGCCGGCCCCTGCAGCAGATCGTTCGCTCGACCCGCTCTCGCCGCGGGCCCGCGCGGCCTGGACCAGCTCCCGAGTCGCCGGCGCGACCTCCTCGGCGAAGACCCTGAGCTGGTCGGCATCAGTGACCGAGAGGATGTAGCTGCTCATTCCCACCTCGATCGTGAGTTCGGCCAGCTGCTCCGGCCAGTCGCCGGGCTCACCCCGGGGCCAACCCTTCTCCGAAGTGGGATCGGCGAGCAGATTGTACATGCGCCGGATCTCGCTCGGGTCGCGGCCGGCCTCCCGGGCCGCCTCGTCGATCCGGTCGTTCATCTCCGGCAACTCGGGCGGATCGGCGTATCCGACCGACGGCACCCAACCGTCGGCCTTCGCGCCCGTAAGCGCGAGCATCCGCGGCTTGTACGCACCCAGCCAGATGCTGATCGGATGGACCGGCGCCGGCCCGGGATGGGCTCCTTTCACCGTGTAGTACTCGCCCTCGAAGCGGATCGAGCGAGCCTCCGTGTCCCAGAAAGCACGGATCACCTCGATCGCCTCGGTCAGCTGGTCGACTCCTTGGCCGGGGGTGAGTCGGCGGCCGCCCATCGCCTCGATCGCTTCCCAGAAGGCACCGGCTCCGAGCCCAAGCTCGGCCCGTCCACCGCTGATCACATCCAGGCTGGCCACGCTCCGGGCCAGAACAGCCGGCGGCCGAAGCGGCAGGTTGGCGACGTTGAGAGCCAGCCTGACGTTGCTGGTCTCACCGGCCAGCGAGGAAAGCAGGGTCCAAGAGTCGAGAAACTTCGCCTGGTACGGGTGATCCTGAAAGGTGACGTAGTCCAGGCCGAGCACGTCTGCGTCCTTGGCCAGCTCCACCGCCCCGGAAGCCTGGTCGGCGACCGGCGTTATGAAGATCCCAAACTCGAGTTCATGCCCGTAATCAGCCACGCCCAGATGCTCTCATACCCCCAACCTCACCTTTCCGGGGGCGATCACCCACGCTTTTAGTCGCCGATTCCGATGGCCCTTTCTGGGTGACCTTGGAGGTCCATACCACCCCCAACGTCACCCAGAAAGAAATCCCGCCGTCCACGGAGGTCATCGGAATAGGTGATCGACCCGCCACCCGTAACGCGACACCGTCTAGATGTTCAAGAACCGTTGCACGGTTTGCACACTTTTGAGCGCTTTTTCGCCAGCCTTGAAGGATGGTTTGCCAAGCCGAAACCGAGTCAGCGATCCAGTCGATATCAACCCGCCAGTTTGGGCTGATCACGCACTCTCAGCTGATCGGTGCGGGCCTCACGGGCACGATGGTGAAGAACCGGCAGGAGTCTCGTCGGCTTCTTCCCGCCGGACGAGCCGTCTATGCGGTTGGCCGCCGTGCCGAGGGCCGCCTGGCCGCCGGGATGGCAGGGACCATGGTGGCGGGGGGGGGGGCGCGGCTTTGCGGAGGGGCGCGCAGGCCT
>Ga0182792_1001773_pt1 | contig 16588 bp, 12 predicted proteins | sample Passage237B_FD_130497 | JGI IMG/M metagenome (GOLD analysis project Ga0182792, IMG submission 130497) | Cellulose adapted compost microbial communities from Newby Island Compost Facility, Milpitas, CA, USA - Passage2 37B (version 2) (version 2) ...
GCGCCGGCCGGGCGCGGCCGGCCCGCCGGCGGGGGGGGGGCGGGGCCGGCCCGCCCACGGGGGCGGGGGGGGTCCCCCGCCGCTGGTGAGCGCCCCCGCCCGGCCGCACCACCCCGACCGCCTCCGGCCCCCCGCCGCGGGCCACCGATGAGATCCGGGCGCCGCCATCGTCCACGATGGTGCGCCGCCGGATCACCCGAGCCCGACGGTCCCCGTCCCGTCCCGTCCCGTCCGTCCCGCCCGGCCCGTGCCCCGGCGGCACCGGCCGCACCGGTCCCACCGGCCCGAGAGGAACCACGCCATGCCACCGATCATCGAGGCCCGAGGTCTCCACAAGCACTACAAGGAGGTCCGCGCCCTCGACGGGCTGGACCTCGTCGCCGAGTCGGGCCGGGTCACCGCGCTGCTCGGGCCGAACGGCGCCGGCAAGACCACCTTCGTCAGCGCGGTGGCCACGTTCCTGCTGCCGACCGCGGGCACGCTGCGGGTGGCCGGCATCGACGCCATCGGCGACCCGGCCGCGGTCCGCCGGGTGATCGGCCTCGCCGGCCAGTACGCGTCGGTCGAGCCGGCCATGACGGGCCGGGAGAACCTGGTGATGGTCGCCCGCCTCTTCGGCCTGGGCCGCAGCGGCGCCACCTCCGCCGCCGACCGGGTGCTGGAGCTGCTCGACCTCACCGACGCCGGCGACCGGCTGGTCCGCACCTACTCCGGGGGCATGCGGCGCCGCCTCGACCTGGGCGCCAGCCTCGTGGGGAGCCCGCGGCTGCTGCTCCTGGACGAGCCGACGACCGGCCTCGACCCCCGCAGCCGCCTCGACCTGTGGGATGCGATCCGCAACCTGGTGGATCGGGGCACCGACGTGCTGCTCACCACCCAGTACCTGGAGGAGGCCGACCAGCTCGCCCGGGACGTGGTGATCGTGGACCACGGCCGGGTGATCGCCTCGGGCACCCCCGACGAGCTGAAGGGCCGGGCCGGGCGCGACGTGATCGAGGTGCGCCCGCACGCGGACACCGACGTCGACGCGGTCCGCGACGTGCTCGCCTCGGTCGCCGCCGAGGCGCCCCGGGTCGACGCCGACCTGCACCGGGTGTTCGCGCCCGTCGACGAGGGCCCCGCCAAGCTCGCCGAGGTGGTGCGGATGCTGCACGACCGGTCCCTCGCCGTGGACGACCTGGGCGTCCGCCGCCCCACCCTGGACGAGGTGTTCCTGGCCCTCACCGGCCGCTCCACCGACGACCCCGATGCCGACGCAGCCTGAGAGGACCCGAGCGATGGACGATCCCACCACCCCCACGGCCCCCACCGCCACGACCACGACCGCGGCTGCGGCTGCGGCCACGCCCGGCGCGACGCCGGTCGAGCCGGCCGCCCGCCGCGACGCGAGCTACCCCACCGCGGTCGCCACCACGGCCCGGCGCACCCTGCTCCAGTTCTTCCGGACGCCGCAGACGCTGTTCATGGGCACCATCCAGGGCGCCATGTTCCTGTTCATGTTCCGCTACGTGTTCGGCTACGCGATCGACACCCGCGGCGCGCTGAGCTACGTCGACTGGATGGTGCCGGGCTTCCTCGTGACCGTCATCCTCTGGTCGGGCATGGGCTCGGCGGCGGGGATCGCCGAGGACTCCTCGACCGGCGTCTACGACCGGTTGCGGTCGCTGCCGATCCCCCGCTCGTCGGTGATGGTCGGCCGCTCCCTGGCCGACGGCGGCCTCATCGTGTGGGGCGTCGTCACGACCGCGGTCATCGGCTGGCTCGTCGGCTTCCGCACCCACGGCAGCATCGGCGGCGTGGTGCTGGCGTTCCTGCTGATCGTGCTGGCCGGCTACGCGTTCAGCTGGCTGTTCATCGTGATCGGCCTGTTCGCCGGCAACGCCCAGGCGGCGCAGGGCCTGGGCATGCTCGTGGTGCCGTTCAGCTTCATCTCGAACGCGAACGTGCCGGTGGCGTCGATGCCGGGTTGGATGCAGCCGTTCGCCGCCAACCAGCCGATCTCGGTGCTCATCAACGCGGTCCGCTGCCTGATGCAGGGCGGCGCCGACACGGTGGGCATCGCCCACTCGACCGGCCACTGGGTGCTGCTCAGCCTGGCCTGGTGCGTCGGCATCACCCTCGTCTTCGCCACCCTCGCCACCCGCCGCTTCGCCGCCCGCCGCTAGGCGCACCACCCACCCGCCCCGGGCTCGCGCCGACGAGCCCGGCCGACCCGCGTCCCGTTGAATGTTGAGCAAGTTGGTCGGATATGTAGATTAAGGGGGATGGAGATCGCCGCACCGACCGCTTCGCCTACCGAGGGCGCGCCCGAGGGGCCCGGCCCGAGCGTGGGTGCCGACCCCGGCGCCGGCACCCACGGCGGGGCTCGGGGCGGGGGTGGGCGCGGGCGGCGGGCGCGGCGGCCCTTCCTCCTCGACGACCACGAGCGCGCCGCCACCCGCTGGGCCAGCCGGGTCGGCTCGTTCGCCCTCCTGTTCGCGGCCTGGTACCTCGCCACCCGCTTCGAGTGGATCGACCCGAGGTTCCTGCCCCGGCCCGGCGCGGTGTGGGACCGGTTCCAGCAGTCGATCCGCACCGAGACCCGCGGCACCGAGGCGTTCCCCATCGAAAAGCGCGGCCTCCAGAACCACTTCCTGTGGCAGCACTGGTGGGCGTCGGTGCAGCGCCTGCTCCGGGGGCTGTTCTGGGCGGTCGCGGTGGGCGTGCCGCTCGGCCTGCTGCTCGCCACGGTGCGGTGGTTCCGCCTCCTGGTCGAGCCGTACCTCGACGTCCTGCGGGCGCTGCCGCCGCTCGCCTACTTCTCGCTGCTGATCCTCTGGTTCGGCATCGGCGACACCTCCAAGGTCTGGCTGCTGTTCCTCGCCGGCCTCGCCCCGATCGCGCTGGCGATCGTCTCGGGCGCCCGGGGCATCCCCCGCGACCGCCTCCTCGCCGCGCAGGCGCTCGGCGCCCGGCGGTGGCAGGTGGTGGTGCACCTCGTCCTGCCGTCGGTGCTGCCGGAGCTGTTCAACGGCCTGCGCCTCGCGGTCGGCTTCATCCTCACCACCATCGTCGCCGCGGAGACGACCGCCGGCCTGCCGGGCATCGGCGGCCTGGCCTGGGTGTCGAAGAAGACCGGCAACCCCGACACGGTCGTGCTCTGCATCCTCGTCATCGGCGCCACCGCGCTGGTGCTCGACGGGATCGTGCGCGGCCTCGAACGACTCGTCGTGCCCTGGCGGGGGCGCGCCTGACCCTCGGCGGCGACCGCCGCCGACCGACCGGCACCTCGGTGCCCCGTCCCCGGGAGGGACCCACCATGCAGACCACCCGACTCCGCCGCCTCGCCACGGCCGTCACCGCCTTCGTGGCGCTGACCGCCACGATGGCCGCGTGCGGCTCCAGCGACTCCGGCGGCGCCGACTCACCGAAGACGACCGCGGCCGGCGACGGCCCCGCGATCGACGCCCCCGACCGCATCACCATCGCCTACCAGGCGATCCCCAACGGCGACCTGATCGTCAAGCAGCAGCAGCTCCTGGAGGCGGCGCTGCCGGACACGACGATCGACTGGAAGCTGTTCGACTCCGGCGGCGCGGTCAACGAGGCCCTGGCGTCGGGTGACGTCGACCTCGGCCTCGTGGGCAGCAGCCCGGCGTCCCGCGGCCTCTCCACCGGCATCCCCTACCGGGTGGTGTGGATCCACGACGTGATCGGCGCCGCGGAGTCCCTCGTCGTCCGCGACGGGATCGACTCGATCGAGGACCTCGTCGGCAGGACGGTCGCCACGCCGTTCGCGTCCACGGCCCACTACAGCCTCCTCGCCGCGCTCAACGACGCGGGCGTCGACCCGGGCCGGGTCGACATCATCGACAGCGAGCCCGACGACATCTACTCGGCCTGGACCGGCGGCCAGATCGACGGCGCCTACGTCTGGAACCCGAACCTGGCCAAGATCGAGGCCGAGGGCGCCGAGGTGCTGCTCACCTCGGCCGACCTGGCCGAGCAGGGCGACACGACCTACGACCTGGGCGTCGCCGCCACCGCCTTCGCGGACCGCTACCCCGAGGTGCTCGTGGCCTGGGCGACGGCGCAGGACCAGGCCGTGGAGCTGCTCCTGGACGACCCCGAGACCGCCGCCGAGATCATCGGTGCCGAGCTGGACATCACCGCCGAGGAGGCCGCGTCGCAGATCGCGGACCTGATCTACGTGCGGGCGGCGGACCAGGCGGGCGACGAGTACCTCGGCGCCCAGCTCGCGGCGAACCTGGAGCGGGCCGCCCGCTTCAACCAGGAGCAGGGCGAGATCGACGAGGTCGCCCCCACCGCCACCTACGTGGCGGGTGTGGACGCCGCTCCCGCCGCGGGCGCGGCCGGGTGAGCCGACGCCACGCCCCCTCGCCACCGTCGCCCGGGCCCGCCCGGGTGACGGTGGCGGGCGTCGCCCACACCTACCGGAGCCGCCGGGACGAGGTCGAGGCGCTCCGCCCGATCGACCTGGTGGTCGAGCCGGGCAGCTTCGTGTCCCTCGCCGGCCCGTCGGGCTGCGGCAAGACGACGCTGCTCCAGCTCCTCGCCGGGTTCCTCACCCCCACGAGCGGGACGATCCTCGTGGGCGACGAGCCGGTCGAGGGGCCCGACCCCGAGCGGGGCGTGGTGTTCCAGCAGGCGAACCTCTACCCGTGGCTCAGCGTGCGGTCCAACGTCGAGCTGGGGCTGCGGTTCGCGCACGTGCCCCGGGCCGCCCGGCGGGCCCGCTCCGGCGAGCTGCTGGCGCTGGTCGGCCTGGAGGACGTCGCGGACCGCAGGCCCTACGAGCTGTCCGGCGGCATGCAGCAGCGGGCCCAGATCGCCCGGGTGCTCGCGCCCCGCCCGTCGCTGCTGCTCATGGACGAGCCGTTCGGCGCGCTCGACGCGCTCACCCGGCTCCGCCTCCAGCTCGAGCTGCGGCGGCTCTGGTTGGAGACCGGCACCACGGTGCTGTTCATCACCCACAGCGTGGACGAGGCCGCGTTCCTCGGCGACCGGGTGCTGGTGATGAGCCCGCGGCCGGGGCGCATCGTGCTCGACGAGCCCACCCCCTACGCGCGCCGGACGGACCTGCCCGACGACCCCCGCAGCACCCCGGACTTCCTCGCGTTCCGCAACCGCGTCGGCGCCGCCATCGCGGAGCCCGGCACGGCCCCGACCCCCGCCGGCTGAGGGCGGGGCGAGGGCCGGCGGCGGCCGGCGACCGGTGGGCGGACCACCGGCCGCCGGCCGTCAACCGTTGACCAGGTCGGCCACCAGCCGCAGGTGGTCCGGGTTCCCGTTGGTGAGCAGCGTGGTCATCGAGGTCCCGCGCCACTTCTGGTCCAGCTCCTCGCGCACCTTGCTGAGCGGGCCGACCATCGCCACGTCCTCGACCAGCGCGAGGGGCACCGACCGGATGGCCTCGTCCTTGCGGCCGGCGAGGAACAGGTCCTGGATGCGCTCGGCGTCGTCGCCGTAGCCCATGCGGGCGAAGACGTTGGCGTGGAAGTTGACCTCCTTCGCGCCCATGCCGCCGATGTAGAAGCCGAGGTGCATGCGGACCAGGTCCGCGCAGCGCTCGACGTCGTCGCCGATCACGATGTTGACGAGGTTGGGCACCTCGAAGGTGTCGAGGCTGCGGTGGCGGGCGCCGGGGCGGGCGAAGCCCTCCTCCAGGCACTCGCGGTACTGGCGGTCCAGCTCGGGGGACAGGAAGATCGGCAGCCAGCCGTCCGCGATCTCGGCGGCCATCGCCACGTTCTTCGGGCCCTCGGCACCGAGGAGGATCGGCAGGTCGGCGCGCAGCGGGTGGGTGATGGAGCGCAGCGGCTTGCCGAGGCCGGTGGTGCCCTCGCCGGTGCGGGGCAGCCGGATGTGCTCGCCCTCGAAGGCGACCGGCTCCTCCCGGGCGAGGACGCGGCGGATGACCTCGACGTACTCGCGGGTGCGGGCGAGCGGCTTCGGGTACGACTGGCCGTACCAGCCCTCCACCACCTGGGGGCCCGACGCGCCGAGGCCGAGCACCAGGCGGCCGCCGCTCAGGTGGTCGAGGGTGAGCGCCGACATGGCGGTGGCGACGGGGGTGCGGGCCGAGAGCTGGCAGACCGCGGTGCCGAGGCGGACGCGGCTGGTGGCGGCGCCCTGCCAGGCGAGCGGGGTGAAGCAGTCCGAGCCGTACGCCTCCGCGGTCCAGATGGAGTCGTAGCCGAGGTCCTCGGCCGCCGCGACGGTCTCGGCCACCCCCGCGGGCGGGCCCGCGAACCAGTAGCCGAGGTGGAGGCCGAGCTTGAGGTCGTCGTCTGCCATGCCGGCACCGTACCCGGCCCGCCGGAGCCGGACGAGAACACGTTCTAGTTCTGCCCGGGCTCGGGATAGGTTGGCCCGATGACCCGGCCCGCCCCGTTCGGCGACCTCGGCGTGATCGACCTCATGCTCGACATCCCCTCGCCCGACCAGGCGGGCTGGTACGACTTCCTGCGCCCCCAGCTCCGGGAGGCGTCGAAGGGCTACGACTTCCCCGCCCAACACCTGTTCAAGGACGTGCCGCACGTCGGCGGCGGCCCCGACCCGGTGGCGACCACCCTCGCCCTCATGGACCACCACGGCATCGAGCGGGCGCTGATCGGCGTGGGCCTCGCCGGCGACGACGACCCCAAGGTGCGGGCGCTGCGGGAGCACCCCGACCGCTTCATCGGCTCCTTCCACGTCGACCCCAACGCCGGCATGGCCGGGGTGGCGGACCTGGTGCGGGCCCACGACGAGCTGGGCGTCAAGGCGGCCACGGCGTTCCCCGCCGGCTACCTGCCGCAGGTGCCGATAGACGACAGGCGCTTCTTCCCGCTGTACGCCAAGTGCGTGGAGCTGGCCCTGCCGATCTTCGTCTGCACCGGCATCTGCGGGCCCCGGGTGCCCTCCGCGTGCCAGGACACGGCGCTGATCGACACGGTGTGCGCGCACCTCCCCGAGCTGCGGTTCGTGATGCGCCACGGCGCCGAGCCGTGGGCCGACCTGGCGGCCGAGCTGCTGCTGCGGTGGCCGAACCTCTACTACTCCACCTCGGCGTTCGCCCCGCGCTACTACCCGAAGGCGATCGTGGACCTCGCCAACACCCGGGGCGCGGACAAGGTCCTCTACGCGGGCTACTTCCCGATGGGCCTCGGCCTCGACGTCATCTTCGACCAGCTCCCCCACGTGGCGTTCCGCGACGAGGTGTGGCCGAAGTTCCTCCGCCACAACGCCGTTCGGGTCCTGGGGCTCTGACGCGCTCGGGCACCCCGCTCCGACCCCGGCACCGGCCCACCCACCGGGGCCGGCACCGGGCCGGGTGGACAGTGACTAGAACACGTTCTAGTTTTGGGGTCGTCCCGTCGTCCACGCCCCGCACGGTGTCACCATGAACCGCTCCACCGCCCCGTCCGGCCGCTACCCCTTCTCGATGCCCGTCGGCTGGTTCGCGGTCGCCGAGTCCCCCGACCTCGCGGTCGGCGACACCACCGCGGCCTACTACTTCGACAGCCACCTCGTGCTGTGGCGGGACGAGGCGGGCACCGCCCACGTCCAGGACGCGTTCTGCCCCCACCTCGGCGCCCACCTCGGCCACGGCGGCACCGTCGAGGGCTGCGAGATCGTCTGCCCCTTCCACGGCTGGAAGTTCGACGGCGAGGGCTGCAACACCGACATCCCCTACTCCGAGCGCACGAACCGCAAGGCTCGCATCCGCTCCTACCCGGTGCTGGAGCGCAACGGCTTCGTCTACGCCTGGTACCACCCCGACGCCAAGCCGCCCACCTGGGAGCCCGAGGAGGTCGCGGACCTCACGAGCGGCGACTTCAGCGGCCCCACGCGCACCGCCCACGTGGTGCAGGCGGGCATCCAGGAGATGGCGGAGAACGCGGTCGACTCCGCCCACTTCCGCTACGTGCACAACGTCGCGGAGGTCCCGGTGATCGAGCGCTACGAGCAGGACGGCCACGTCGCGGTCATGGAGTCCAGCCAGCGCTTCCCCACCCCGCGGGGCGTGGTGGAGGGCCGCATCGACTCCACCGCCCACGGCCCGGGCATCAGCATCGTGCGCTTCAGCGGCATCATCGACACGCTGCTCGTCTCGGCCACCACCCCCATCGACGCCGAGACGTCGCAGACCCGCTTCAACTTCTACGTCCGCTCCCTCGGCGACGAGGCGGCCAACTCGTCGGTCGGTGAGGCGTTCGCCGCCGAGGTCGACAAGCAGTTCCGCGAGGACATCCCGATCTGGGAGCACAAGGCCCACCTGGTGCGCCCGGCCCTCGCCGACAACGACGGGCCGTTCATGAAGTTCCGGCGCTGGTACGCGCAGTTCTACGTGGAGGAGCACGGCGACGAGCGCACCGTGTTCCCGCCCCCGTACTGGCCCGACAAGATGGACGAGTCCCCCGCCAAGGCCACCGCGTCGGCCCGCTACGGCGACGCGGGCTGACCCGGCCGGCCACCACCGGCGGCCGAGCCCACCCCCGGCGAACGCTCCGGCGGTCCGACCCCACCACGACGGCGGCGATGACTTCGGTCACATGCCACGGAGAGCGTCGACCCATGTGGTGCGATTGGGGACATGAGCGAAAGGCCGTCCGGAACATCGAAGGTCCGCGACGTGCCACCTTCGACCTACCTGGCCATCGCCGCCGCGGCCCTGCTCATGCTCCTCCTCGGCGGTGGGCTCGCCCGCTGCAACGCCGACGGCCTGGACGACGAACCGCCGCCCGGCATCCGGCGCGCCGCCGAGACGACCGTGGCCGACGACGCCCCCGCCTCCTCCAGCGCCCCCGCGTCGCCCCCGCCCACCGGGGTGGTGGCGGACCCGGGCTCGCTGCTCGTGCTCGTGGACCGGGAGCGGTTCCTCCCCGACGGCTACCGGCCCCTCGACCTGGTCGAGGCCCCGGTCGCCTGGGCCCCGGCCGACGACGCCGAGCGCCGGCTCCTGCGGGCCGAGGCCGCCCGGCACCTCGCGGACCTCTTCGACGCCGCCGCCGAGGACGGCCGCCCGCTGCTCGCCATCAGCGGCTTCCGCTCGTACGAGACCCAGCGCGGCGTCCGCGACCGGTCCGTCCGGGCGAACGGGCCCGTCGACGGCCACCTCTACACCGCCGAGCCCGGCCACAGCGAGCACCAGACCGGCCTCGCCGTCGACGTCGTCGGCGCCGACGGCACCTGCGTCACCGAGCCCTGCTTCGCCGCCACGCCCGCCGGGATCTGGGTGGAGGCCAACGCCCACCGGTTCGGCTTCATCATCCGCTACCCGCGCGACGGCGAGCGGATCACCGGCTACGCCTACGAGCCCTGGCACCTCCGCTACGTCGGCGCCGAGCTGGCGGCCGACCTCCACACCCGCGGGATCACCCTCGACCAGTACCTGGGCGTCGCGTAGGGGCGGCCTACGCTCGGCCGGTGCCCATCGAGATCCGCCCGGCCGAGCCGACCGACGTCGACGCCATCGTGGCGCTCGTGACCGCCGCGTACCGGGGCGACGCGAGCCGCGGCGGCTGGACCACCGAGGCCCACCTGCTCGACGGCCGGCGCACCGACCGCGGCGAGGTGGCGGGCGCCCTCGCCGCGCCCGACACGGTGCTGCTCACCGCCCGCGACGGCGGGCAGGTCGTCGGCTGCATCACCGTGGACCGTGGCGACGGCACCACCGCCCACTTCGGGATGTTCGCGGTCGACCCGACCCGGCAGTCGGGCGGCGTCGGCGGGGCGCTGCTCGACGCGGCCGAGGCGCAGGCCCGGGCCTGGGGCTGCACCGGCCTCGCCCTGGAGGTGCTCCACCAGCGCACCGACCTCCAGGGCTGGTACCGGCGCCGCGGCTTCGAGCCCACCGGCGAGACGCAGCCGTTCCCCTACGGCGACGAGCGCTTCGGCCTCCCCCGCCGCGACGACCTGGTGTTCGACCTCTGGCGCCGGTCGCTCCCGCCCGAGCCGCGGTAGGGCTCAGCGGCCACGCGGCGAGGTGATCGCCAACTCCGAGACCTACGAGCGTGGCCCCTGAGCCGTTCGTCGGCTGCGCCTCCTCACACCGTGCTGGTCGCTGAGCGGCCGCCGGCGAAGTCGTCGGCGCTGCGGATCGATTCCACGACGGTGGCCCGGTCGCCGCCGCCGTCGAGCCACAGCCCGACCGCGGCGAGCCACGCCTCGGGGGCCTCGGTGCCGTTGAGCCGCACCCACTGCGCGGCCGGGTCGGTGACCCCGGCGCCGTCCAGGAGCACCTGGGTCAACTCACCCACGCCCGCGCCGTCCCCGAGGGCGGCCACCCACGAGTCGAGCTCGCCGACGGTGGCGGGGCGGCCCAGCACCCGCCGGTGCAGCAGGTCCGCCAGCGCCCGGTCGCCGGCCGCCGGCCACGCCGGGCTCGGCCGCACCGTGATCGGCGGGGTGACGCGCCAGCCGTACGCGAAGCCGTCGCGCTCGCACGCCGCGCCCACCCGCCAGGTGCCCGGCTCCGCCAGGGCGTGCACCACCTCCTCGCCCTCGACGGCCTCCACCAGCTCGTAGCGGCGCTCGGGCTCGTCCTCCGCGATCGCGGCCACCAGCACCCCGGTGCACGCCTGGCCCGCGGGGCCGACGCTGCCGACCACCTCCAGGGCCCCCTGCCCCAGCCGGACCGACGCCGTCGCCTCCCCCGGCGGGGGCACGACGTCCAGCTCGGCGATGCGGGTGGTCCGGGCCACGACGGCGCCGCCGACCGACGCGGTGAAGTCCCGCAGCCGGGCGGCCTCGCCGAGGTCGCACCAGCGCACGGCGTACCCACCGGCGTCGAGGCGCTCCACCGGTTCGCCGCAGGCGCCGCCGGGGCCGTGCACCTTCACCGCCGCGAGCGGGTCGTCGCCCTGGTTGCGGACCACGACGCGCCCGGCCGAGGCGTCGATGCCGGCGGTGACGGTGGGCGGGAGCCAGACGTCGACGGTCACCGGGTCGAGCGCGGCGCCCCGCTCGCCGGGCGTGCCCGGTGCGGTGCCGGCGCGCGCCCAGCCGGCCGGGCCGAGCCGCGAGTCGTCCAGCGCCACCGCCTCCAGCGACCGCCCGTCGGGGGTGCGGGCCGGCCAGCCGGCCGAGACCTGCCAGCGGACCTCGTCCACGAGCCGGCCGCCGTCGTCGCGCAGCTCGATCCCACCGCCGGCGGTCGGGAGGGGCGCGTCGAGGTGGCCGGCGACGCTGGTGCCCAGGCCGAGCGCGGCGACGGCCTGACCGTCCATCGGCACCACCAGGGCGCTGCGGGCCGGCACCACGCTGCCCGGCGGCAGGGAGGCCGAGGCCGCGCCGCCGAGCCGCCAGCCCGACACGTCGACGGGGTGCTCACCGGCCGTGGCCAGCTCCACGTAGTCGAGCCCGTCGCCCTCGGCCCGGATCTCCGACACCCGGACGGTGGCGGGGTCGGCGTCGGGCCAGACGCCGGTGTCGCGGAGGTCGGCCGCGTGGTCCGCCCACATCGCGAGGTAGTCCTCGAAGTCGGCCACCCCCTCCTCGGGGCTCGGCAGGTCGAGCGGCCAGCGGGCCCGGTCGAGCGCGAGGTCCGCGCGCATCGCCGCCACCCGGTCCCGGACGCCGTCGAGGAGGGCGGGGTCGGCCAGCAGGTCGTCGTAGAGGGTGGCGGCTCGGGCCGACACCAGCGACAGCAGCTCCGTGTCGCCGTAGAGCACCTGGGTGGTCGGCAGGATCGGCATCGGGATGACGATGGGGAGGCGGGTGCGGCCCCGCAGCCCGAGGGTGAGGTCGAGGTCGTTCGTGACGACCTGCCAGCGCTCGCCCGGCGAGGGCCGGACCACCAGGAGGTTGGTGGCGGGGGAGTCGGTGTGCTGGGTGACGAGGGAGACGGCGAGCAGGTCGACCACCTCGGGCACGTCCAGCTCGTCGAAGAAGGCGCGCCGCCGGACCTCCAGGTCGTGTTCGCCGAGGCGGCCCATCGTGGCGAAGAGCGCCTCGGCATCCGCCCGGTCGCCCGCGTTCTGCTCCCACTGGGCGAGCATCGCCTCGACGCTCCCCCAGTCGCGCAGCTCGTCGCGGCCGCCCTCGCCCTCGAAGACGGCGGGTTCGGGGCCGAGCCGGTCGGTCCAGGCCGAGTCCAGCTCCTCGTAGAGCTGGTAGACGCCGAAGAACGTGCCGTTGCGCTCCAGCCGGGCGGTGGCGGCCTCCCGGGCGGGGTGGCCGGTGCGGCCGAAGAGCTGCCAGGCGGTCACGCCCAGCGCGCTCGTCGGGTCCTCGTGGTCGGCGTCCGCGACGAACTCGCGGACCGGCCGGCCGAAGTGGGGGGCGGTGACGGTCACGCCCTTCGGCAGCTTGAACTTGTAGTTGGGCTTGGGCGACTGCTGCGCGGTGGCACCGCCCTGGTTGCGGACCTCGACGCCGTCGATCACCCGGCCGCCGACGCGCAGGACCGCGGGCCGGTACGCCTTGCTGGTGCGGTTGGCCTCCAGCCAGGTGACGTCCGCGGGGGCCAGGTACCAGTCGAGGACCGCGAGCGCGGTGTCGACGGGCGGGCGCTCGACCACGTGGCCGTCGTAGCGGGCGAGCCCGTTGGGCGCGGGGAGGTGGACGGCGGCGTCGCCGCTGCCGAGGCGGATGCGGTACCGCACGAGCGTGCCGGCCGGGCGGGCGGGCAGCCGGGCGCTGTAGACGCCGTCACCCGCCACCGCGTCGCCGGCCACGCCCCCGTCGCCGAGCGGCACCGACTCGACGGCGCCGAAGTCGGTCACGTGCTCCAGCACCACGGGCCGGTCCCCGCGGCCGCGGATGCGGGCGGTGACGAGGGTGGCGGCACCGGCCCGGACGGGGCCGACGGTGCGGTCGGTGACGGCGGGCGCGGTCCCGGCCGGTTCCCGGTCACCGAGGGCGACCACGAGGTAGAGCTTCCCGTCGGAGCAGGCGTGGCGGCCGGCGCCGATCAGGTCCCAGCGGGCCTCGCGGAGCACGGGCTTGGCCTTCAGCCGGGCCCAGATGCGCTCGCGCGCCGCGTCGGAGCGCTGCGCGGCGGTGCCGGTGCCGGTCAGCGGCTCGGCGGCCACCAGCTCCACCAGCGCCTGCACGCCGGCGCCGCGGTAGCCGCCGGCGGGGTCGACGCGCGCCGCGGTCGAGCGGGCGCGGCAGGCGTCGACGGCGCGCGCCTTCGCGCCGGTGGTCAGCGGGGTCGAGCGCGCCAGCGTGGCCCGCCCGGCCTGCTGGCGGTGCGCGTTGACCTTGCCCACGATGGAGGTGTCGCAGGCCACGAGCAGCACCACGAGCAGGGCGAGGGCAACGGCTCGTGGGGCCCGGCGGCGGGGGGACCGGTCGCGCACGGCCCCGACGTTAGACCGAGGTCACACCGGGCGCGTGCGGGCGCCGGCGGGCGCGGTGCCCGCAGGGCTCACTCGTCCACGAGCGAGCCGCTGTTGTAGGCGTCGTAGGCCGCGAGGTCGAGGAAGCCGTGGCCGGACAGGTTGAAGAGGATGACCTTCTCCTCGCCGCTGTCCCTGGCGGCGAGCGCCTCGTCGATGGCGGCCCGGATGGCGTGGGCGGACTCGGGGGCCGGGAGCTTGCCCTCGGTGCGGGCGAAGAGGGTCGCGGCCTCGAACACCGCGGTCTGGGGCACGGCCACCGCCTCCATGCGCCCGGCCTTGACCAGCGAGGAGATGATGGGGCTGTCGCCGTGGTAGCGGAGGCCGCCGGCGTGGATCTCGGGCGGCATGAACTCGGCGCCGAGCGTGTACATGGGCAGCAGCGGGGTGAGCCCGACCGTGTCGCCGAAGTCGTAGTCGAAGCGGCCCTTGGTGAGGGTGGGGCACGACGTGGGCTCGACGGCGAGCAGGCGGACGCCCTCGTCCTCCAGGAACGGCAGGGTGATGCCGCCGAGGTTGGAGCCGCCGCCACAGGAGCCGATGACCACGCTCGCGCCGTCCTCGCCGGCGTCCGCGAGCTGCTCCTTGGCTTCGAGCCCGATGATCGTCTGGTGCAGGACCACGTGGTTCAGCACCGAGCCGAGCGCGTAGTGCGAGTCGCCCCGCCCGGCGGCGTCGGCCACCGCGTCGCTGATGGCCATGCCCAGGGACCCGGGGCTGGACTCGTCGGCCACGGGCGAGGGGACGCAGTCGGCACCCCAGGTCTCCATGAGCATGCGGCGGTAGGGCTTCGAGGAGTACGAGGTGCGGACCATGTAGACCTTGCACTCGATGCCGTACTGGGCGCAGGCGAAGGCGAGCGAGGTGCCCCACTGGCCGGCGCCGGTCTCGGTGGTGAGCCGGGTGATGCCCTCGGCCTTGTTGTAGTAGGCCTGCGCGACGGCGGTGTTGGGCTTGTGGGAGCCCGCCGGGCTCACCGACTCGTCCTTGAAGTAGATGCGGGCCGGGGTGCCCAGCTCCTGCTCCAGGCGGGTGGCGCGGACGAGCGGGGTGGGCCGCCAGAGCTTCAGGATGTCGAGCACCTCGCCGGGCACGTCGATCCAGGGGTCCGCGGCCAGCTCCTGGCCGATGAGGGCCATCGGGAAGAGGGGCGCGAGGTCGTCGGGGCCGACCGGTTCCCGGGTGGCCGGGTGCAGCGGCGGCTGGAGCGGCTCGGGCAGGCGCGGCAGGGCGTTGAACCACGCGGTGGGCAGGCGGTCCTGGGACAGGTCGAAGCGCATCGCCGGATCGTAGGGGACCGAGCCGGGGCGTCGATCCGCCATCGGCACGCCATCCCCTGCTTGATCGCGTCGCCTTTCATTGACTAGTAAGCATACCTAACCACCCTGGGTGCCCCGCACCCCTTCCGCACAGAGGTTCCCGTTGCAACGTCCACTGCTCTCCCGGGCCGCCCTTGCCCTGGCGCTGACCGCCGGCATCGCGTTCGCCGACCTGTCCCCCGCCGCCTCGGCCGCCCTGCCCGATCCCGCGGCGGGCGGCCCGACCGAGGTCCTCCGCTACACCGGCGACGCCAGCAGCGCCACCGGCGCCGCGCTCGGCAGCGGCTCCTGCGACGTGAACGGCGACGGCTCCGCCGACGTCGTGACCGGCGCCTGGTTCTGGGACAAGACGCCCTATTCGAACATCGGCGCCGCCTACGTGCTCCTCGGCGGCAACAGCCTGACCGGCGGCTCGCTGGGCGACCCGACGTCGGTGAACGCGGTCCGCATCGACGGCCCGAGCGTCGCCAGCGCCTTCGTCGGCTTCGCGGTCGGCTGCCTCGGCGACGTGAACGGCGACGGCCTGGACGACATCGGCATCAGCCACTACACGGCCCAGAAGGCGTACGTGGTCTTCGGCCGCGAGGACTTCACCGGCCTCACCCTCGACTCGATCGGTGACCGCGGCTTCGCGGTCGCCGGCGGCCCGACCTCGGGCAACGTCGGCTACTCCATGTCCGCGGTCGGTGACCTGAACGGCGACGGCCTGGACGACTTCGGCGTGGCCGAGGTGGTGGCCGACACCCAGGGCCGCACCAACAACGGCCGGGTGTGGGTGCTCGCCGGGCGCGACGACATCACCGACGTCGACCTCACCGCGCCGGCCGCCGGCGAGGTGCTGCTCACCGTCGACGGCGCCATCAGCGAGGAGCGCATCGGCAACATCGCCAGCGTCGGTGACGTGAACGGCGACGGCACCGACGACTTCCTGCTCGGCTCCTACACCTCCACCCCGTGGGGTTCGGCGGTCGCGGTGCCCGGCGCCGCGTACGTCGTCTTCGGCGGGGTGACCGGCGAGGTCGACGCCGCGGACCTCGGTGACGACGGGTTCGCCATCTACGGCCCGACCCGCCAGCGCGATCGCCTCGGCATCTCGGTCGCCGCGGCCGGCGACGTGGACGGCGACGGCAAGGCCGACCTGCTCATCGGCGCCGACGGCGTCAACAACGCCACCACCGGGCCCCGCACCGGCGGCGCCGCGGTCGTGTTCGGCTCCGACGCCACCGACACCGTCTACACCGACCCGACCGCCGCGCCCGGCGAGTCGGTCTTCACCTGCGAGGGCCTCACCGGCACCCCCGACACCTGCGCGGACCCGGTCCGCCGCGGCTACTGGATCAACGGCATCGCCAACGGCGACTCCACCGGCTACTCCGTCGCCGGCATCGGCGACGTGAACGGCGACGACGTGCCCGACCTCGCCCTCGGCGCCTACGGCTACGACCCGCTCGACCCGGCCACCCAGGCCCCGATGAGCGGCGCCGGCGCGACCTTCGTGGTCTTCGGCGACCCGGACCGGACGGTCCAGGAGCTGGCGACCCTCGACGACGCCGCCGGCTACCGCATCGACGGCCTCGCCGCCGGTGACCGCCACGGCCGCCAGGTCGCCTCGGTGGGCGACGTGGACGCCAACGGGACCACCGACCTCGCGATGGGCGGCGACTTCGCCGCCCGCGGCGGCAGCCAGAACGGCGAGGTCGCCGTCGCCCTCCTCGGGCCCGCGGCCACCGTCACCACCCTGGACGGCCCGACCTCCGGCGTGCCGGGTGCGGAGCTGACCTACACCGCGACCGTCGCCCCGGCCGGCGGCGCCGATGGGGTGGTGGGGGCGGTGACCTTCGAGTTGGACGGGACGCCGATCCCCGATTGCACCGACCTGGCGCTGACCGATGGCGAGGCCACCTGCACCGCCACCTTCGGTGTGGGTGGTGCGGTGACCGC
>Ga0182792_1001777_pt1 | contig 16535 bp, 18 predicted proteins | sample Passage237B_FD_130497 | JGI IMG/M metagenome (GOLD analysis project Ga0182792, IMG submission 130497) | Cellulose adapted compost microbial communities from Newby Island Compost Facility, Milpitas, CA, USA - Passage2 37B (version 2) (version 2) ...
CCGGGGCGGGCGCGCCCCCCCCCCCGTACGCCCCCCCCCGACCCCCGCCCCGCCCCCCGGGACCGCGTGAGCCCCCCGCCCCCCCCCTACGTCTTACAAGCCGGTGCGGTGATCCCGGCCGCACTGATCACCGGCATTCGCTCCGATCTGCCCGGCCAGATCACGGCGCAGGTCACGGAGAACATCTACGACAGCCCGACCGGGCGGATTCTCCTCGTGCCGCAGGGCACCCGCATCGTCGGCCAATACGACAACGCCGTGCAGTTCGGCCAGCGCCGCGTGCTGCTGGTGTGGAATCGGCTGATCTTCCCCAACGGCCGCTCGATCGTCCTGGAGCGCCAGCCGGGCGCGGACGCGGCGGGCTATGCGGGCCTTGAGGATGGCGTCGACTATCACTGGTGGGACCTCGCCAAGGCCGCGGGCCTCTCCACCCTCCTCAGCGTCGGCGCAGAGATCGCGATCGACGATGACGACCGACTGCTGCGCGCCATCCGCAACGGCGGCCAGGACACGATCAACGATGCCGGTCAGGAAATCATCCGCCGGCAGTTGAACCTCGCGCCAACGCTGACCATCCGGCCCGGATTCCCCGTCCGGGTGATCGTCACGCGCGACCTCGCTCTCGAACCGTATCGGTGACAGTTGATGACGAAACTCAAGCTCGCAGCTCTCGAAGACGACAAGCCGGTCAGAGTGTCATTCGACCTGCCAGCAGACGTGCATCGGGAGCTTATTGCCTATGCGCAGATCTTGGAGAGGGAGACTGGGAAGCCTCTTCCCGATCCCGTGAAACTTCTTCCTCACATGATCCGCCGATTCATGGCGACAGATCGTGCGTTTGCAAAAGCCAAGCGTCGCGGGAAATCTGGCGACTCTCCTTAACTGAACAGAGGACGTTATTGCCCAAGTGACATATTGGATTGCCCTACGCAACACCTTCAAACAAGGCTCATCGCCAGAATGGGCCCGCGCTACGCATTCGATGCCCGCCTCCGCTTCAACACTCTCGCTAGACTAACGAAGCGCCGCAAAGCAGGATTGTCGTTACTCGGCGACCACACCCCGACGCAGGGCAGGACAGCGTCCACCCCATTTATCGGTCTGAACGTGACTCCCTGGAATGGACTGGAAACGGCCGACTCACTTGTCAACGTTAGGCCAAATCCCATCGCCACCAGATGGATGAGGCTCTCTCTGCAGACCGACAACCGCTTTACGTTCGGATGAAAACCCAGCGTCGCTAAGTGCTTCACGAGATAGTCGTGAATCTCAGGACCTGGCTCCTCCTGACTTACAATAAAACTCTCAGCTCGAACGTCTGACCAATCAAGCGATTCTTTCGACGCAAGCCGGTGGCCGATAGGTAGGACACAGAAGACGCGCTCGTGCCACAAGAGCTCGACATCGCAATCCGCTAAGGTTGGACACCCAGTGAAGAATGCAATGTCCATGGTCCGATCACGTATTTCCTGAATGTGACATCCTGTTGCACCATGATCCAGGTCGATCGCGACAGTCTTATGGGCGCGCGCAAATTCGATCAGGAGTTCGCGAAGGAAACCGGTCGCCAGAGAGCAAAAGAACCCGATACGAAGGCTTCCACGATAGCCAATACCGGCGCTTCGTGCAGCCTTAACTGCATAGTCGAGATCCCGCAACGCGCTCCGGGCCTCGCGTACGAAATTCTTGCCGGCCTTTGTCAGCCGAACACCGGCATGGCTCCGCTCGAATAATGAGACACCGAGCTGATCCTCCAAAGCGCGGATTCTCCGGCTAACGACAGATTGGTCAAGGCCAAGCACCGCGGCCGCCCTATGAAAGCTAAGCTCTTCTGCGGCCACAATCGAGTGCCAAATCGAGCGAAGCTCGATGTTGGATGTCTGGATCGCAGAAAGACGCACACCGATCGGGGCACGATCCGCCTTGGCGCAGGGTGCTACAATTTGGGCTTCCTCGTCCATCGTAAGTCACTGTCATGCTGTAGGACGCGAAGAGCTGAGATCACCGCGCTGAGCGAACAGGACGTTCGTAAGTTGCTCATGCCCTCCGGTACGCTGACGTCCGCGGCAATATCGCTTCACCAAAATCAATCCTCCGCCGCTGTAAACATCTGCCCTAATCTGCCGACTCAGCATGGGCAGGCCTCGCTTAGGCCAGCAATGCCCGCCAAGCAGTCGCCCCTTTAAGCCGTCTTGCTTTTGCGCGCAAAGGACTCCATCAACTTGCGACGCTCCGGCATCGCAAACGTTAGGTGAAAGAGCTTCCGCTCAAACGCCAATCCATCTGGCAATGTCATGCTCTCAGCATGAATTACGGACTCTTTGATTAGGCGAGCTACGGCCGCAGGAAAAGCTGCAATCCGCCGCGCAACCGCACCAGCCTCTTCCATCAACTTATCTTCGCAAACGATACGAGAAACTAGGCCAAACATCTGGGCTTCGGCGGCTGTAAGCATTCGCCCAGTTAGCAGGACATCCAGCGCCACGTGCCTTCCGATTAGCCTTGGAAGACGTTGCGTTCCGCCTGCACCCGACATCGTGCCGAGCGTGATCTCCGGATGTCCGAAGCGCGCGTTGTCGGCAGCAATCACGATGTCGCACATTTCCACTAACTCGCATCCTCCGCCCAACGCGTAACCTCCGACGGCTGCGATCACGGGCTTGGGAAAGTCACCGAGCCGATCGCAACAACCTGAAAAGTCGGTCGCTGCGACGTGCTGCACGCTCATCTCGACCATCTCGCGTATATCTGCACCGGCCGCAAAATCCCGACCCGTTCCGCCTAGAACCAAAACCGCTACGCGATCATCGGCTTCAAGTCGATCGAGCACCTTGGTCAATTCGAGTACAATATCCGACGAGAGCGCATTGCGCGCTTCCGGCCTGTTCATCAAGACCGTTGCGACTCCTGCGTCGACGGTGACCTGAAGCTTGGCTTCATTCACGGCTTTATTCCCCGCCCCGCACTGATTTTCGCCCGCCATCACCGCTCGCTACTGGATGTACGAAGAGGGCGAAAAAAGCTGACGATTTCTTGAGCTAGGGCGTCCGGATCTTCGAGCGCAGGAAAGTGCCCCCCGCGCTGCATCGAACTCCAGCGTTGTATATTTCCGTAAAGTGTTTCGGCGACAGACTGCGGCGGCGTAAGAATCTCGCGTGGAAACTCCGCGTATCCAGTGGGGACCTGTACCTTTTCGCCCGACGGAACGATCCAGGGGCCATGGATTCGAGCATAGTAAGGCCAAAAGCTTGAGTTTATGGCGCCTGTCACCCAATAGATCATGATGTTGTCGAGCAGCACGTCGCGAGAGAAGTGAGCGTCTACGTCACCACCGCAATCGCTCCAGCTTCTGAACTTCTCGATGATCCACGCAGCAAGACCCACCGGCGAATCGGTCAGGCCATACGAGAGAGTCTGCGGCTTGGTACCCATCATCGTGGAATATCCGGTCTCTTCGCGTAGCCAATTGGCAAGTTGCTCGTTAAACCGCAATTCCTGAGGCGTATTCGGTGCCTGAACCGGCTCTCGCGGGACCGCAAGCAACGTGATGTGGATTCCAAGAAGGTGGTCCGCATGAGCGAAGCCGAGCCGCGTCGCCAGAAAGGCGCCCCAGTCATGCCCATGGGCAGCGAAGCGCTTGTAGCCCAGCGTCCCGGTCATCAGGTCGGCCAAGACGTCGGCGATCTCTATGATACCGAGCCGCGCTTGGCCAGTTGAATACGAGAAGCCATGACCGGGGAGTGATGGCACGATAACGGTGAAGGCGTCTTCGGCGCGCCCCCCGAATGCCGAAGGGTGAGTGAGTCTTGGGATAAGCTGCTGGAATTCTACAATTGATCCAGGCCAGCCATGAGACAGGAGAAGCGGGTATGGAGCGTTGCCTTCGCCACATTCATGGATGAAATGTACGCGCGTGCCGCGAATGCTCGTAGTAAATTGCGGGTAGCGATTGAGAGCTCGCTCGCGAGCCCGCCAATCGTACGTGTCACGCCAATATTTGATTAGCCCCCGCAGATAGGTGAGATCCGCACCAAAGTTCCATCCACCGCCTGGCACTTCATCTGGCCAGCGGACACGCGATAAGCGATCCTGCAAGTCCTGCAGAATGACATCAGGAACGGCAATCGAGAAGGGATCGATTGCCGTTCCTGATAACTGACCTTTGAAATCCACGCGCGTCATATCAGTACGCCCCGTTGAATTGTCAGATCTGCATTCGAGGTGCAGTGGAATGCCCGCGAAAACTCCCGAGATAGATTCCACACAAGCCATTTTGCCGGTCATTGAAGGCGGGACCCGAGGGACGCCCGGTCCTCCCGGCACCAGAAGGCTCAGGTGCGATCGCTTGCATGTTAACGAATTTAGCCGACGAGGCTCCGTGAGCAAAATCGATTGCTCTCACAATGTCTATCGACCGCGCTAATTTTCCCGCTTGAACTGGAGACCGCATCGCAAGGTCAAGAAAAGGACGAGCCAGATGAACTGTAAGCGGTGCTCCGCGGCCCTTTTTGAGGGCGCTTGACAGTTACACTGCGTTTCCGGCGGTGCTGGCCCAGGGCAGGAGCTCGTCGATACGGGACTGAGGCCATCCGTTGACGAGGCGGGTGAGCGTGTCAGCGAGGTAGGGCTGCGGATCGACAGCGTTCAGCTTGCAGGTCTCGACCAGCGACGATACAGCAGCCCAGTTCGCGGCGCCCTCGTCGCTGCCTGCAAATAGCGCTTTCTTCCTGCTGATGGCGATCGGACGCATGCTCCGCTCGACCGGGTTGGTGTCGATCTCGATGCGGCCGTCCTCGAGAAACCGGAATAGCCCCTCCCAATGGTTCAGCGCATAGCCAATGGCATCGGCGGTCGGGCCGCGGGCGAACAGCTTCTGATGCTGCATCGTGAACCAAGTGCGGAGATCAGCAACGATCGGGGCGCTGCGGGCCTAGCGATGGACAAGCCCTTCGGCGACGCTGAGGCTGCGGATCTCCGCCTCGATGAACCGCCAAGCGACGTAATCCGAAGTTACCGAGTGCCACGCAAGGTGCCGACCCAAAACAGGACAGCCATCAGGCTGACAACTGCACCCAAAGTGCACACACCCAGCCAGCCGAACGCCGCATAGGTAGCTGTAGATGCAATTGCGCCAGAGCCGCATCCGACGGAATAGAAAAGCATGTAAACACCAACGAGTCTGCTTCTGGCTTCCGGTCGTCGAGCGAAAATCAAGCTCTGATTTGTGACGTGAACCGCCTGCACAGCGAAATCGAGCATCACAATCCCTACCACCAAGATCCACAGCGATACGCCCATGAGGGCGATGAGGCTCCAAGAAATCAGCATCAGGCCTAGCGCAAATCCTGTCGTGCGCTCATGGAAGCCGCGATCTGCGAGCCGTCCCGCGCGACTTGCGCCCAGTGCCCCGGCTAGACCTACCAACCCGAACAGGCCTATCTGAGTGTGTGACAAGGAGAAGGGCGGTACACTCAGCGGCAGTACAAGGGGCGCCCAGAATATGTTGATTGCTGCAAAGACTAGCAGTCCAAGACCTGCGCGCACCCGCAGTATCGGTTCCTCCCGGAACAGCATTACCAGGGAGCGTAGAAGTTCGGGATATGATCCCGCGGCACTCTCTTGAGGGCTACGCGGAAGAATTCTAAACAGCAATGCGGCCATTACGACGGTGATCCCCGCCGACGTGAAATAGACCAGCCGCCAACCGCCGAGGTCGGCCAACGCACCTGCAGCGAAGCGGGCCAACAAGATGCCCACCACGACACCGCTCTGCACCACTCCAACGACTTCGCCACGCTCAGACGGATGCGCCAAATTCGCGGCGAAAGCCACCAGCACCTGTACCGCCACCGCTAGCACCCCAACAGCAACCATACCGATCAGCAACGTTGTCGAATTCGGCGCGACGCCAACCACAACCAGTGCCGCGCTCGAAAGGAAAGCTTGACCAACTATAAGTCGGCGGCGGTCTAACAGATCGCCCAGAGGGACAAGAAAGATCAGGCCAGCGCCGTATCCGACTTGCGTCAGCGTTACGACAATGCCGATTGTCGCCGGAGTGATCGCAAGATCGCGAGCCATCTCATCGAGCAAGGGATGTGCGAAATAAATGTTCGCCACGCTCAAGGCGCACGCAGCCGCAAACAGCAGCACAATCGTACGTGGCAGAATGGACGAACCTCCGAGCGGAGCACCGGCCGATGATGTCTCGGCACTACGAGGCGAGCCGATTGTCTGCGTGAGTCCGGTTCTCATGTTCGCGTCCATGTCATTCATATACTGGTTCGATCATAGAACCATTTGAGTCGATTTCTGTCTAGTACTATCTTAGAACACGTTTAGGGACGCCCTCGAGGCCACCTGGCCGGTAGCAATTGGATGCCGATAGGAGGACAGGCTTTGGTCCGACGCACGAGTTTCGAGTCAGCGAGTTGTCCCATTGCGCGGACGTTAGACACCGTTGGTGATTGGTGGTCGCTGCTTATTGTTCGCGACGCCTTTGACGGGGCCAGCCGGTTCAGTCAGTTCCAGAAGAGTCTCGCCGTCTCCAAAGGAATTCTCACAGTTCGCCTGCGCGAATTGGTCGCTCGGGGAGTACTCAGGACGACGCCGGCATCGGATGGAAGCGCCTACGAGGAATACGTATTGACCGAGTGCGGACGAGCCCTCTTCCCTGTATTGGTCGCTCTGCGCCAGTGGGGAGAAGATCATTGCTTCGGACCCGACGAACCGCATTCAGTGCTGATCGACAATAGCACTGGACAGCCGATTGCTCCGCTGCAGGTCCGCTCGGCGACCGGGCGTGAGGTAAGCTTCGCCGATACCACCGTCAAAAAGGTCATCAAGACAGCGGTGGCCAAGAAGCCATCCCACACTCGACGCCGGACTCGGCGGTTGCAGGCTCCAAATTCCAGAACGCAATCTCATTAACGAACCGCGGTCGTGACGCGGCCAGCAGGCTTCCGACAGTGTCACCTATTCCGAGGAGCACTCACGCTCTCCTCACCGTCGCTTTTGTCAGGACCTCGTCGCATCGGCCAGCGAAGGAGCGGCGAGATGGCCGCGAAACAAGCAAACTCGGAGAGGACCGATGTCCAGATGCGAGGCTAGCTACTTCGACCGCACAGGGTGTCCAGTACGCAGGGTTTCCGACCACGACTAGTCATGAAAGCCCACGACATGCGGGTGAAGCTCCGAACTGAAGCGATTAAGTTCTTCAGCGAGAGCTCGACTTGGCTGCCCAAAGATCCAGAACGAGCGTCGATTTACCATTTGCTCGTAACGTGGACCGAATGCCTTCCGGAAACTTCCGAGGTGATGAAGCGCGGCCTCCGAACTCTCATACCGCTCAAGTATACGACATTTCCGTCGGTCGCCGGTAAAAAAGCGCTCGTAGGATAGGCAGCCGGGCTCACTATGCGCAGCATTGATCATTTCGAGCGTCAGCGCATAAAATGCATCAACTTGGTCCGGCAAGATGTCGAGATCGACAATCCACCCGACCTCGTTCATTTTCAGCCCCGCAATTCATCGATGCCAGGGTGGCGCTCCGCCGACGCGGTCCTCATGCACGATCGAGAATCACGCAGGTCCATGAAGAGCACCCGCTTGCAGATACCGCCAAGGTACACCATAAAGGACTGTGCATAAAATCGATTGCAATCACTATGCCCATCGACCACGCTAATCTCTCCAGGCTCGACCTAAACCTGCTCGTGGCGTTTGACGCCCTCATAGCGGAACGGCACGTCACGCGCGCAGCGCAGCGAGTCGGCCTTGGCCAATCCGCGATGAGCCACAACTTGCGTCGCTTACGTGACCTCTTCGGTGACGAGTTGCTGACTCGATCGGGGAGCGAAATGATACCCACGCCTCGCGCTGCTCAGTTGGCCGATCGAGTGCGAGCCTTGCTAGCCCAGTTGCAGTCATCCGTACTTTCCGCAACGATTTTCGATCCGCGCCTGTCTGATCGGCACTTTGCAATCGGTATGTCACCGAGCCTTGAGATCTCGATTGGGCCAACGCTCCTCGCCAGCATCAATCGGGAAGCGCCGAACGTCAGCCTATCGCTCCACAGCGAAGCGCCAGAGGTTATGCTGCGAGCTCTCGATGAGGGGCAACTGGACCTCGCAATAGGTGCTTTCACAGAGGGCGAGGTCCATCATAAGCGTCGGCTCCTTCGGGAGGCGGAGGGTTACCTGTGCCTGTTCGATGCTGAGCGCGTCGGCTTGCGGGCGCCGCTCTCACCCGAAGACTTTTGCCGGCTTCCCCAGGTTACAGTGCTCTCGACCGACAGCGTCTCGCAATTGCTCGATCAGAGCTTACAGGCTTTGGGCGTCAGCCGCCGCGTGATTTACCGTACGCCGCACGTGATGGCCCTTCCGTTTTTACTACGCGAGACCGGCGCAATCGCCATCCTTTGCTACCGAACGGCGATGATCTGTGCGAGGACATTTGGCTTGGCGACGAGCCCCATCCCGTTTCCTTTGCCACCACAACACGTCGCGGCTGTCTGGCACACCTCGAACGACCAAGAGCCTGGGCACAAATGGCTACGGCAAAAGTTGCTGACCGCAGCGGTGGTGCTGAAGAGCCAGGAGGAAGACGGTGGGACTGCACCGCATCGCTCAGCCCAGCCGGTGGGACGAACACCGTCGCCAGTAGTGCCTCTTCGGGTAGAGTCGTTGAAGGGCTCGCATTGAGCCAGGCCCGCCTAGCTCACGCCGGGGCCGTGTCACGCTCCGCGGCCAACGAAGCCAGCTCTCGAGCAAACCGCGGCAGGTACTCTCTTGGCGAAAGGCCCGTCTACGTTTGAACGATTGCCGAAACGTGCTGGTATCGCCGTAGCCAACGCGCTAACTCACCGTCTCAAGATTGTAGCGGCCGGACTCCAGCAAGCGCATGGCATCGTCGTGGCCTGGCGATTCAGACGCCACGGCGCCCGCGTTATACGACAACCAAGTAATAGAGCGTGTAGCCGTCGACCAGTCTGCCTGGGAATCCCCCCCGCGAGCCCAAAATCGAACAGGGTTTCTGATATCGACCACCGACAGCATCAAATCGAGCATCATAACGCCTACCAGGGACTCAAAGCGATACTCCTTACCTATGTAAGCGCTAGACGATTACTGCCGCCCATCCGGCGGTTAGTGACAGGAGGGAGCAGTTCATCTTCGGGCAAAGGTCTCTCCACCTCATCCGTCGCGGACACCGGCAATGTCAAATACTTTGGTCCATCGATATAGCAGGCACCGCTGCCGCGTTATGGATGCGCACAATCTGCGCAGGCACGCCAGCGACGGTGCAGTGCGGCGGGACAGATTTCAAGACCACGCTCCCGGCAGCAACTTTGGAAAATTCTCCGATCTCGATGTTGCCAATGACCTTTGCACCGGCGCCAATCATTACGCCCTGCCGGACCTTGGGGTGACGATCGCCACCAGTCTTTCCGGTTCCGCCCAAGGTGACATTTTGCAGAATTGAGACGTCACTTTCGACAACTGCCGTCTCGCCGATAACTATCCCCGATCCGTGATCAAGCATAATACCAAGACCTATTCGCGCTGCCGGATGAATATCCGGTCCCAAGACAAGTGACGCCCGGTTTGATATCCACGAGGCGAGCTCCGTTCGCTCGTCTAGCCAGAGTTGATGGGCGATGCGATGGGCTTGTAATGCCTGAAAGCCTTTGAAGTTTATGAGGGCATGAAGGTATGTTTCACACGCTGGATCGCGGGTCCGAACCGCCTCCAGGTCACGCGCGGCACATATCGCTATTGTCGGGTTTCCCGACACGATCTCCGCAAACAGGTCCGCCAAATCCGCGGCCCTGACGCCCGGAGCCTGCAGCAGATCGGCTAACCTGGCGGCCACCGCCTGTTGCAGCGTACCATCTTTGCGAACGAACCGCGAAATCAGATCTCGAAGCAGGGGCTCCTTTTCGATGAGCCCAGCGGCCTCAACCTGAATCGTGTCCCAGAGCGAAACCTCCGGAGGCTCAATGCATTTTCTTTCTTGGCTTGCCAACGCTAGAGTCTTTCGAAAAAAGCCATTAAGCAAATTGGTGGATCTTCTTGCGCTCTCTGCGCAGCACTCTTCTCACCAAGGGCTGCCGTTCTTGCGGAAAAACCGGTACTTTCCGTCTGAAGCCATTTCCGCACGCAAATCATCGTCTGGATATGTCACCTCGTCACCAGGCGTTCGATCCCCTACCTCGATGTAAAGTACGTCACAGCCCGTCTCATTACGGAGATAATGAGCGGTACCTCCGGCCGCAAAGCCTGCGCACATGCCTGGGCGTAGCTTCGCCTCCCCCTCGTCCGTTACGAGCGTAGGCTCACCCTCCAACACATAAATGAACTCGTCCTGGCGGCTGTGGCGGTGGCGCAGCGCAGATGAAGCTCCTGGCGATAGCCGTGTAAGATTCACGCCAAAATTGGTAAGACCAAACAGATCGCCGAGCGGCCGCTTTTCGCGCCCAGCCATGCGCAAGGCAAACTGTTCAGGATAGTTGGATGGTCTTGTTCGCGGCGCGGCCAGCGCCGCCTCAACCGCAACGGCGGCGGCTTGGCCCGCCCCCCGCACTCTCTGGATTTTCTCCATTGCGTATCTCATCCGCTAAGGTCTTTTCGAAGTGAAATCTGCGGAGGCCGCCGCCCACTGTCTTGTGCGTTGCTTCGCTCGCACTTTCTTCCTTTATCAAACGGTAGCCAGCCTGACGGTAGAGAGAGAGCGCTGCAGGCTGTAATTCCGATGTACTAAGGACGAGCCGACGCAAGCCTGCGAGGACGCAAAGTCGTTCAGCCTCCGCAAGTAGTGTCCGACCGACACCGCGACGCCTACACTCAGGAGCCACATACATCCGGCGCAGTTCGGCGCTATCCTCCCCAGCGGGCTCAAGCCCAAAAAAGCCGATCAGCGCACCGGAAGGATCCTCTGCGACCCAGAACCCGCGGCCTGGGCTCGACCCGTAATAACCGGGAATTCGATCGATCTCATCCCGTAGTGCGATGCTGATGTATTGTTCGAAGCGCTCGCGAAGCTCAGGCGGAGCGAGTTCACGATTCACTCTCTCGAACAGCGTTCGCACAGCTGATGTGTCGTCACTTCTAAACGCACGGATGAGCAAATCGCGGTTCCTTTTGTTTTAGACACCGCGGAAGGTCGGCTGGCGCTTTTCGACGAAAGCAGCAACACCCTCCCGTGCATCGACGGTAGGCACGATACGGGCAAAGGCAGCTTCCTCAATGGCGAGACCATCATCAATCGAGCTATCCATACCGCGATGAACCGCTGCCAGTGCAGCAGCGACCGTCAGGGGCGGCTTGGCAGCTAACTCCTCCGCCAGCGCCATTGTTCTTGAGATCAGTTCGGCATCCGTTACCACTCTGTTTACGAGCCCGAGCCGAGCCGCCTCGTTCGCGTCGAAGACACGACCGGTCAAGATCAGTTCGATCGCGGCTTTGCGTCCGACGTTGCGTGGCAAACGTTGCGTACCTCCAAAAGTGGGAATGATACCGATGTTAACCTCCGCCTTTGAAAAGGTCGCCGTCTCGGCGGCGAGCGCAACGTGAGTTGCCTCGATCAGTTCGCAACCTCCGCCAAACGCAATGCCATTTACGGCGCCAATAATGGGCTTCGGGAAGCTCTCTACGCGGCGCGTCATCTGATGACCGGGTCTCATAAAATGAACCACGGCTTCCGGAGCCCCGGCTTCGATGTGCCGCTGAAACGCCGCAATGTCAGCGCCCGCGCTGAAGGCACGTCCGGCGCCCGTAATTACGACCACCCGAAGACGCCGATCGAGCTCAATTTCATCCAGAGCGGCCATCAAGGCCGCAATCATCTCGTTACTTAGCGCGTTCAGTTTTCGCGGGCGATTTAAGGTCAGCATCGCCACAGGACCGCGATCTTCGCGTAGCACTTGCGGCGCGGTGCCGCTGTCCATTTCTCTAGTATCCACCATTTCCTCCATGTCGGGACAAAGCCGGGCCTGCGGCTCAGAAACCAGAGCTGTCGCCCCCGGGCCGACCTGGCACGCTCGGGCAGCCCGTTGTCTCAAACGCCCCCGGCGCTCCGGCTCACGGTCACCTTAATTGAGGCCAGGCTGCCAATGAAATCGATGCTATTCACGTCCCGCATTGACGCTAGTAATTTCCCTCCTCACTGCCACAGTTCAGTAAGCCGATTTGCCCGAACCGTAACGCAGTCATTCCTGATTGAGTGATTAGAGCGCCAGGTAATGCATCGACTCAACTCATTGGCCGCCAAGAAGCGTATCAATGAATGTCGCTGCTGTTTCCTTCAGGTGCGTGCGGCTGTATCCAGCTCGTTCCATCACCGCTAAACCTCTTGTGAATGTTACAATTACCCGCGCAATTCGATCCGCATCAATCGCCGACGATTTATGGGGGTCCGAACCGATTGCCTTGGCGATGTGCCGTTCAAGTCGGTTAAGCAAACTTTGCACGCGCTGGCGCACGGCTCTGCTCGAAATAGAAGCGTCGAGGGCGGTCCGCGTCGTAAGGCATCCTCGCGCAGGAGAACCGGCCGTCATATTCGCGATAATCAAGTCGAAAAACGATCGCAACGCTACTGCAGCGTCGCCGCGGGCCAAGGCGTTGTCGGCGGCTTGCAGGAATTGCTCGGCGTATTGGTCGAAGGCGCGCAGGAAAATCGCTTCTTTGTCACCGTACGCGTTGTAGAGGCTGCCACGCTGGACACCTGTCGCCGTGGCAAGGTCCTGCATTGTCGCGTCGTGGAGACCTTTCCGCCAGAACACATCAAGCGCGATCGCGATTACCTGACTTTCGTCAAACTGGCGCGTGCCCGCCATCGTATCCGCCCCGTTGGTCCATTCTTGACATTCTCGTCAACTTTGACATTCTTGTCAAGAATGGCTTCGGGCGATATGTCAGCCATGTCCCATCACTTGGCTTGGTTGCAAACGCTCATTGAAAGGGATGCCGCCAGCCGGCGCCTGCGTTCGTCTCGGCGTTATCGTGACTTGGTTATTCCACTCCACAGAGGCAGGACTTGATGGGCATACCGAAGAATGGGCGCATTGATCACGCAACTCCGCGCTCGAACAGCGTCTCGGATCCGGCGATGGCGCGAAGCTCAGCAGACCCGGGAAGCGCTCCGCCACCTGGATGATCGTCAATTAAAGGAATTTGGAATTCATTCCCGACCGCCCGACTTGTTCAAAAGTATATTTCCCTGAACGAGCAGTCCAGCAGTGAAGAACTTGCGACCAATCCCTTGTTACCAGGCACCCACCGATTACCCAACGCTATTTCGATACAGCCTGGCTTTGGGGCGCTTACAATGACAGCAGGATTTATATCAAAGGTGAACGGCAGCAGAAGTGACCTTTGGAGGGAGGTTATCACCGCGCTTGGACTATCCGCCGGTGCAGCCGTCGCGCTGGGATTCTCTCGGTTTGCTTACGCCTTGCTACTGCCACCGATGCGGGAGGATCTAGGATGGTCTTACGTTGAAGCTGGCGCTCTGAACACGGCGAACGGAGCTGGCTACATCGTGGGCGCGCTCGTCACGGCATGGATTGCCAGAAAGTGGGGTACAGCACGCGTCTTTCTCGCTGGTTTCTCCGTCAGCGTCTTGATTCTTTTGTTGACGGCGGCCGCGACTCGCTTCTCTACCCTCTTCGTTTTGCGAATTGTTGGTGGCGCTTCCACTGCGCTCACATTCATTTTGGGCGCGGGATTGGCTGCTGCAATCTGTCCCATGCAGAGTCCGCGTCGGCGTGGCACCCTCGTCGGTCTCTATGTTGCTGGAGCAAGCATTGGCATTCTGTTCGCTGGCGCGGCTATCCCGATTGTCTTGCAAGGTAGTGTGCAGCGTTGGCCAGAGGGCTGGGTCGCCCTAGGCCTCATTGGTGCTGCGACACTGCCGGCTGCTTGGGGGGCCGCGCGCAATGTACCCGAACCGGTCGGTCGTGGCATTGCCGTGTTGGACATTTCCGAATTTCGGCAACTGGCGCCGACATTTGTCGGCTACAGCCTCTTCGGCGCCGGTTACGTCGGCTACATGACGTTCATCATCGCTTTGTTACAAAAGCAAGGCAGTAGCAGCGGACAGGTAACTTTGTTCTGGTTCGTGCTGGGGCTAGTTTCTGCCGTATCGACGCTGCTATGGGGAAGGGCTCTGGGCGCCTGTAAGGCTGGTCTAGGGCCGGCCTTGGTGTTCGCAGCGACGATGCTCGGCGCTCTACCTGTTCTGCTCCACCCTGGCCCGACTGCAATGTTCTTGTCTGCATTCCTTTTCGGAGGCAGCTTCTTAGCAGGCCCAACGTCGATCACGATCGTTGCACAGCGCCAACTGCCGCCTTCGTCCTGGACCGCGGCGATTTCCCTTCTCACAGTCGGCTTTGCCTTGGGGCAGGCTGCGGGTCCGGCTCTAGCAGGAGCGATTTCCGACGCTTTGGGAAGTGTTGCTGCAGGCTTTTGGGTCTCACCAGCTCTCCTCGGCATCGCGGCCTGCGTGAACTTGCTGCAACGTCCCGCTCGGGCAAGCAGTATGTGACAACCGCCGCTGGGCTTCGTTCACGTCCCTACGCCGCGGACAGACCAAGCTTACCTTCGCCGCCACAACGAGCAGAAACCTAATCAGATATCGATAAGAGACCATTATGTTAAACGGTCAGCGAAGTATGCCAAGTAATAGGCGAGCCCCAAGGTCGCTCAGCGGAAGCTCGGACTTTGCCGCTGAGGGGTCGTGCAGCCTACCGCGCTCTGCTGCACATACGGCGCCTGTGCTGCAATCAAAGTGCGCACCTTCTTTCACGTGCCAGGCGCAGCCGTGACCGAGTTCCGTTGGATGTGCCGAAATCTGACATCGGGACATCCGCATTGCACCTTCGTTCCGGGCGGGCCAGATGGGCTATGTTCGAGATGCCGATCCCTGTGCTTGCCGCTGTAACGGCGACGTTTTTTATTGCTGGGCTCATTAAGGGAGTCACCGGAATGGGGCTTCCGACGGTGGCGATGGGCGTGCTCGGCTCTCTCATCTCACCCAGTGCTGCGGCGGCACTGCTTATAGTCCCCTCGTTCGCCACCAACGTCTGGCAGCTTCTGGCTGGACCGAGCTTTGGCCGCATTGTCGAACGCTTCTGGCCGATGATGCTTGCAATCATCGTCGGCACAATTACCGGCACCTCACTGTTAGCCAGCGGCAACACACAGGTGACGACGTGCGCCCTCGGGGCGGCTTTAGTCCTTTACGCGACCTACACTCTGTTTGCTCGCCAAGTCCTGGTGCCGCCAAAGCACGAGGTTTGGCTTTCGCCACTAACTGGCATCGCGACCGGCCTCGTCACCGGCGGGACGGGCGTCTTCGTCATGCCTGCGGTGCCGTATCTTCAAGCCATCGGTTTGGAAAAAGACGACCTCGTCCAAGCGCTCGGGCTGTCGTTCACGGTCTCTACTATTGCCCTTGCGATAGGACTTATCGTTCATGGAGCCTTCCACCTCAACAGCTTTGCTATGTCTGTGCTGGCAATCGCGCCCTCACTTGGCGGAATGTGGGCGGGTCAGGTCGTTCGCAATAGGGTCAGCCCGCCGACCTTTCGCCGCTGGTTCCTTGTCGGGCTTCTCCTACTCGGTGCTGAGATGCTCATTAAACCACTTTTTCATTGATGTACGCACGATGCGGTATGCATCCTCCCGAGAAAGTAGAATCCCTCGATATGAAGACGTCGACACGGGCCGCTACAACCTTCGCCGCGCCAGACAGACAGGCGGTTGAGCCGAATTCCGGTCACGGCCTGCTGTTCGGCTGCCTGGGTTTGCTCGCAATCAGCGGACGCTACCGGCGACGCGGCTCGCCGTCCCGGCGTTCGGCCCCACGATCCTCACGTGCAGCCGAATTGAGATCGCGGCGGTCTTGGGCGTATTCACTCTGTAGCTGATGCCGCAACGTCTCTGGCCTCAGCGAAGGGAGCTTCTCGGTATCCTCTGGACTGGCCTCGGATTGGCTGCGGGATAACCGCGCGGCATTGGTGCAATAACGCCCGGTCGCTCACTGAAGGATACCCCGACGGCACGATCAATCTGCCGTGGAGGCTACGCGACGGTTCACCACATGCTCGTATGCAAGACCAATCTCCTCGAGCATCCACAATGAACGGCTGGCACGCGACCTGGCCTGGCCATTAAGCTTGAGCATTGAGACAGCCTCCTCGTAAGTATGCCCGGCCCCTTCCCGCACCCGACGCGGTTCGAACTCGTAATCTTTGCCTTCTTGGGCTCGAAAAAAATTACGCCATGATTTCTATTTGTGCGCCACTGTATCCGACTATCTGGCTTCCGAACTTTTGCCCTTCCCTTTCGAGATCTATCGCGCTCATTTCTCAAGGAACAAGAGCCGAGGAGATGGCGAATGACTCGCGAAAACGGCGCCCCAATCAAACGGACCATCCGCCGGCACCAGTTGCGCGAAATGGTGCCGCTCGCCGACAGCACGATCTATGAGATGGAGCAGCGCGGCGAGTTTCCCCGCCGCTTTGCACTGTCCCC
>Ga0182792_1001779_pt1 | contig 16522 bp, 12 predicted proteins | sample Passage237B_FD_130497 | JGI IMG/M metagenome (GOLD analysis project Ga0182792, IMG submission 130497) | Cellulose adapted compost microbial communities from Newby Island Compost Facility, Milpitas, CA, USA - Passage2 37B (version 2) (version 2) ...
CGCCGCCGCGCGCGTGCCCGAGACGCGGCGGGTGCACAACAACATCGTGCCCGACCTGCTCGCCATCGCCGAGGAGATGCTGACGGGAGAACTCGAATACCGGCGCGGCAACTTCGATCTCGCCTTCGCCCATCTGCGGCGCGCCGTCGAGCTCGACGATGCCCTGCCCTACGACGAACCGTGGGGCTGGATGCAGCCGACACGGCACGCGCTGGGCGCGCTGCTGCTCGAGCAGGGTCGCGTCGCCGAGGCCGAGGCGGTCTATCGCGCCGACCTGGGCTTCGACGGCAAGCTCAGCCGCGCCTGCCAGCATCCCGACAACGTCTGGAGCCTGCACGGCCTGCACGAATGCCTGGTCCGGCGCGGCGACACGGTCGAGGCGCCGCTGGTCAAGAGCCGCCTCGACCTTGCGATGGCGCGCGCCGAGGTGCCGATCCGCGCCTCCTGCCTGTGCCGGCGATACGCGGCCTGACGGAGCCGGCGCGTGGCGTCAGGGCCTCTCAGACCGGCTGCCCGGCCGCGGGTTGACGACGTCGTCGGGATCGAGACGGAACAGGCGCCGGGCATTCTCCGGCGGTTGACGCGGCGTTTCCACCAGGCCGCGGCTGCCCTGAGCGACCACCTCGAAGCGATCGGGCTCCTTCGTCGACAGGCTGGCATAGCAGGCGGTGCGGTACTGGCCATCCCGACGGATACCGATCTCGAAGGTCGGACCCACGATGTCGGGAAGAGCGAGGCCGGCCGCCCGAAGATCCTCGTAGAGCCGGTCGATCTCCTCCTGCACGCGCATCACCGACCACGAGGCGAGCTGGTCGGCTAGCCGGCCGCGCGCCTTCGCCGACTGCATGTTCTCCTGCACCTTCTGCAGCAGGAACTGCTTGGCTTGGCGCTCGGGAATCGGTGCCGCTTCGAAGGCCGCCGCCGGCAACGGCGATTCGAGGGCGTTGCGGCAGACATTCCCCGCCTGCCGCTCCATCGGCAGCGCGGGCTTGCCGAGGCCGATGGGGCAGATGTTGAGCTCGAGGAACTGCGCCACGGTCTCGACGTACTGGAAGTCCTCCACCGGCCGGCCGATCACGCCGGTCACGAAGCTCGGCGGCAAGCCCATGTCGCTCGCGTACTTGACCAGCATCGCGGCGCCGCCGCGGGCATCGGCAAAGCCCTGCAGACGGCTGGCGACCGGGTCCTGCTCGGTGATATCGCGAAGGCCCTGGCGATTGAGGAAGAAGTTGTGGAACGCGACCTTGCCGCCGATCTCGACATTGCAGTCGGCCGGGTAGTCGGGCTGGCGGCGATGGACGTTGCCGCCGATCAGAGCCAGCGCGCAGGCCGACAGGCAGAGATCGCGCCGGCGCACGACCGCCACGACCTTCTCGCGGCGCATCACCCTGCCCACGCCGATGCCTTCGGGCAGGCTGCCGCCCATGCTGCTGAGCTCGACGGTGGCCAGCGGCACCCCCGCGGCAGGCGGGGCCGCGGCCTTCACGCCCTCGAGCAGCCGGTCAAGGCGGCCGGCATCGCCGCTCTCGATCATGCCGGTGAAGCGGATCGTCGGCCGTGCGCCCGCCCCCTGCCGTGCACCTGGCCCCTGCCGCGCGCCGGACGAGTCCGGGGCCGGCGTCACAAGCGACACGTCGGCCGCACGCACGACGGGCGGCGAGGGTGGAAGCACCAGCAAGGCGGCAGCGGCGAGAAGCACCAGGATCGGTCGCATCGCGCATCCCCTCAGGCCGCCGTCGCGTGCATGCCGCCATCGAGAGCGGAGCGCAACATCCGCGCGAGATCGCTCTTGCGGAAGGGCTTGGCGAGCAGCAGCACCGCGCGGTCGCCGAAAGCGTTGTCGGTGTAGCCCGACATGTAGACGATGCGGGTATCCGGCCAGCGCCGCGCGACCTCCTCGCCCAGCTCCCGACCATTGATGGCGCCGGGCATGATGACGTCGCTCAGCAGCAGGTCGTACGGCTGCCCGGCCTTTTCGAAGGCGGCGAGCCCGGACTCGCCATCGGCCGCCGCGTCGACCGCGTAGCCCAAGCTGCGGACCTGACGCACGACGCTCGCGCGCACGTCCTCGTCGTCCTCCACGACCAGCACCCGCTCGCCGCCGCCCATGGGCAGCGGCTCGGCGCGATCGAGGGCCGCCACCACCGCCGTCGCGGCGCGCGGCAGCAGGATGCGCACGACGGTGCCGCGACCGGGCTCGCTCGCCACGGCGATCTCGCCCCCGGACTGGCTGATGAAGCCGTAGACCGTGCTGAGCCCCATCCCGGCGTGCTTGCCGCCCGTCTTGGTGCTGAAGTAGGGCTCGAAGATCCTGCCGACATCCTCCGGAGCGATCCCCACGCCGGTGTCGCTGACCGTCACCTCAACGCCGTCGCCGGCCAGCCTCTCCGCGCCGGTCTCCCCCTGCGGCACGTTGCGGGTCTCGATCAGCAGCCGTCCGCCGTCCGGCATGGAGTCCCGCGCGTTCAGGCAGAGATGGACCAGCGTCGTCTCGAACTGCGCACGATCGATGTCGACCGGCCAGAGATCGTCGGCGAGGAGCGAATCGACCTCGATCCGCTCGCCCAGCGTGCGCCGCAGCAGCTTGCCCGTGCCGGCGATCACGTCGTTCAGGTCGGTGGGACGGGGTCGCAGCGGCTGGCGTCGCGAGAAGGCCAGCATCTGGCGCGTCAGCTCCTCGCCGCGCTGCGCGGCGCCCGCGACCTGCCGGAGCTGCCCCGTCATCTCCTCGTCGAGGTCGGATCGCTCGAGCATCGCCTCGACGTGGCCCTGCACGACCATCAGCATATTGTTGAAGTCGTGGCCGATGCCGCCGGTGAGCCGTCCGAGCGCCTCGAGCCGCTGCGCCTGGCGGAGCTGCTCCTCCGCCGCCTGGCGCGCCCGTTCCGCCTTCATGCGCGCCGTCACGTCCACGGCGATGATCAGCACTGCGGGCGCGCCATCGTAGTCCACCAGCCGCGCCGTGACGTCGACGTCGATCAGCTCGCCGCGGGCATCGCGATGGCGCCGGCCCTCCAGCGTCGACGACGACAACGACGAAAGCTGCGGCAGGCTGGCCCGCAGGAGCGCGAGGTCCGCCGGCAGTGGCGGCCGGTCGGCCGGGCCGTCCCTCCAGCCGTACTGGCGCGCAGCGGCCTGGTTGAAGGCAAGGACCCGCGCCCACGCCGCATCGCAGACGATCACGGGATGGGGGATCGAATCGAACAGCGCAGCATAACGGCCTTCCAGCAGCCCGCGCGCCTTCATCTCGCGCATCAGCCGCAGGCCGAGCAGCCCCAGCGCCAACGATGCCGCCAACCAGCAGGCCGTGGAGACCTGGGCGACGCGCCGCCACTCCGCCAGCACGACCGCCACGGGCTGGCTCACCACGATCATCAGGTCCGGCAGTCCGGCGATCCGGCGGGAAGCGAACAGCCGCTCACGGCCGTCGGCCGCACTCGCCGCACGCAAGGTGCCGTCGGTCGTGTCGCGCTGCAGATCGCCGCCCGCCACCAGGGGCCGTCCGATCGCCCCGTCCGCGAAGGGACTGCGCACGATCACGGTGCCGTCGGCGGCGGCGAGGGTGATCGCGAGCTCCTTCAGCTCGGCATCGAAGGTCCAGGCCTTCTCGAAGTATTGCGGATCGACAAACCCCGCGACCACGCCGGCGAAGGTGCCGCTTCCGTCCTGCCACGCCTGGGCAACCGGAATGGACCATGTGCTTCCGGCGGCGGTCGACCGGCGGAAGGCGGCCGTGATGGCCGACCGGCGCTGCGGGCTGGACCGGAGACCGGCGAAGAACGGCTGGCGCGAGAAATCCTGTCCGATCTCGCCCGTGCCCCCGGCCTCGTGGACGACCCGGCCCTGCGAATCGAGCACGACCACGTCCTGCAGGATCGGCGCATTGCGCACGACGCCCTGCAGCATGGCGGTGATCTCGCGTCCATCGGTGCCCGCCGCATCCATCGCCAGGGACAAGGTCAGCGCGGCGAGCCGCAGAGGCTCCTCGACGGCGCGCGCGACCTCGAACGTATGGCCGGCCGCGAGCTGCGCCAGCGCGCCGAGCTCGCGCCGCGCGGCGCCCAACGTTTCGGCGCGCAGTTGCAGCAGCAGGGCCACCAGCATGCCGCCGCTCAGCAGCACGTAGACGGCGGCCAGCGCGGCCGCGCGCGCGCCGAGGCTCCACCGCGCGTAAAATCGCCTCATCGCCCTCCCCCTCCCCCGCCGCCGGACCTTCCGGCGGATCCCGGCCCCAGCACGTCCCGAAGCTTGGCGGCCAGCTCGGCCTTGTTGAACGGCTTGATGAGAAAGGCCGTGCCGCTCTCGAGCGCCTGGTTGCGGATCAGCGCCTCCTCGAGGTAGCCGGAGGTGAAGAGGATCTTGAGGCCGGGACGCAGGATCCGCGCCTCGCGTGCGAGCTCCGCGCCATGCAGGTCTCCCGGCATCACCACGTCCGTCAGCAGCAGGTCGATCTCGGGATCGTCGACGAGGGCCGCCAGGGCCTCGCTTGCATTCGCCGCGCTGATGACGGAATAGCCGAGGCTCGCCAGCCGGCGTGCCGTGACGTCCCGCACGCCCTCGTCGTCATCGACCATGAGGATCCGCTCGCGCAGCGCGGGCACCGAACCGCCGGCAGCGGCCTGGGCTGCCGGCCCTGGCAGGGCCCCTGGCACAGGCTCCGGCGCCGCCTCCGGCACGAGCAGCGTGCCGAACCCCAGCAGGCTGCCCGCCGGATCGCGCACCGCCATCAGAACGCTGCGCGCCATGATCTCGGCGCCATCGCGGCGCACGCGAAGCCCCCGCTCCTCGTGCCGCCCCTCGGCCCGCGCCGCTTCGAGGGCCGCGGACGCCCGCTGGGGATCGGGGTAGAGGCACGAGACGTGATGTCCGACGATATCCCGATCGGGATGGCCCAGCATGAGGCGGGCGCCCTCGTTCCAGGCCACCACATGGCCGCCCGCGTCGAGACCGATGACGGCGCAGTCCTGCAGGCCGCCGACGAAACCCATCATGAGCGATGTCACCTGGGGGTCAATCATTGGAGGCATTCTCCGTCGGGGTGAAACAAACCTATGTCATCGCAGCCACGTTCGAGTTGCTCCCGTCGAGCGTCGCACGAATGCTCCGGGCCAGATCGATCTTGCGGAACGGCTTGGACAGCAGGCGACCCTGGCCGCCGAGAAGACCGTGGCTGGTGACGGCCTTCTCGCTGTAGCCTGACATGAACAGGATCCGGACCGCGGGATGGTGCTTCGCCAGGATGGCCGCGAGCTCCTGCCCGCTCATGCCCGGCATCACGAGATCCGTGAGCACCATGTCGAAGGCTTCGCCGGCATCGAGCAGCGCGAGGCCGGCGCCGCCATTCGGCGCCTCGACGACCCGGTATCCCAGGCTCGAAAGCTGTCCGACCACGACCTTGCGAACCTGCGGATCGTCCTCGACCACGAGAATGCGCTCGTCGCCGACCGGCATCTCCGCCTCGGCGCCCTCGGCGGACGGCGCCGTCTGGGCGCCGTGGCGCGGCAGATACAGGCGGATCGTCGTGCCCTGGCCGACCTCGCTGTAGATCTTGATGTGCCCGTTGGACTGCTTGATGAAGCCATAGACCATGCTGAGCCCGAGTCCCGTGCCCTTGCCGACGCCCTTCGTCGTGAAGAAGGGCTCGAAGACCTTCTGCAGGATCTCCTGCGGGATTCCCGAGCCGGTATCGCTGACGGCCAGCATCACATAGGGGCCGGGCACCACGCCGGCATTGGCCCGGGCGTAGTCCTCGTCGATCTCGACGTTGGCGCACTCGATCAGGAGCTTGCCGCCGTTCGGCATGGCATCGCGGGCATTGACGCAGAGGTTGAGCAGCGCCGATTCGAGCTGCGCGCGGTCGATGTTCGTCGTCCAGAGGGAGTCGGCGATGACGACCGAGATCTCGATCTGCTCGCCCAGGGTGCGGCGCAGGAGCTGGTCGACCCCCGAGACCAGCTCGGCGAGGTCGGTGGGCTGCGGGTGCAGGGCCTGCTTGCGCGAGAAGGCGAGCAGCCGGCGCGTCAACTCGGCGGCCCGCTGTCCCGACGCCGAGATGCTGTCGAGCATGGCGCGCTGATGCGCCGGCAGGGCCTCCTCCTCCAGGAGCTCCTCGACGTTGGCCAGGATGACCATGAGGATGTTGTTGAAGTCGTGGGCGACGCCGCCGGTGAGCTGGCCGACCGCCTCCATCTTCTGCGCCTGGCGGAGCATCTGCTCGGTGGTGTTCTTCTCGGTGAGATCCTCGAGCGCCAGCGCGACACCCGACAGCGCCCCCGACTGGGTGTGGAACGGCGCCGCCGCCCCGCGCAGGACGGCGACCGTGCCGTCCTTGCGCCGGCAGCCCACATCGACGTCGCGCAGCACCGCGCCAGCCAGCGCCCTTTCGAACACGGCCTGCTGGCCGTCCTGCTGCTCCGGCCCGTCCGGAATCAGCGGGTTGGGCCTGCCGATGACCTCGTCATAGGTGTAGCCGAACAGGCGCTCGGCCGTCTTGTTCCACAGCAGGACGATGCCCGCCGGCGACAGGCCGATGATGGCCAGCGACGAGGCGTCGATCACGGCGCGCAGGGTCTCCGCCGTCTCGTGGGATGCCCTCTGCGCGGCGTCCGCCCGGTCTTCCGCAGCCGCGCGACGGGCATCGAGGCGCTGAGCCAGACGCGTGTAGAGACTCTGGGTCTCCAGCAGCAGCATGACGAGCACGAAGCTCGACGCCATGAGCCCGTAGACCCGGCCGGCGTAGAAGCCGAAATCGAACCGCTTGGCGTTGAAGGCGGCGCTGAGCCCGACGTCGCATATCCAGGCGACCATCACGATCATCAGCCAGAGATCGAGCTTGGTGTGTGGCCGCGCCCGCCACAGCACCAGGAGCGCCATCGGGCTGAGCGCCCAGACGGAAACGATCACCACCTGCATGGCGACCGTATAGTTGTTGTCCGGCAGGAGGAGCGTCGGCAGCACGCCATGGCCGACCGTGGCGAACACGACGAAGCCCAGGACGGCCAGGAAGACAGCCGCCACGGCAAGACCGATGGCTCTCGCCGGCTCGGCGATCGGTACGTCGCGCTGCTTGAGGACGGCATAGGCCATCACCAGCGCCGGGAAGCCCGCATGCCAGAGCATGTACAACCAGACGGTCGTCTGCGGACCGGAGCCCATCAAGCCACCGGGAGCGAACAACCCCGGAAACGACAGGGTATGCGCCACGACGACCATCGCTGCGAAGAGGTAGGCCATCGCCAGGACCAGCAGGCTGCGCGTGCGCTGAATGGAGAACTGGCCCAACAGGACCGCGGCCGTCATCGTATCGGTCACGAACAGGGCCGATTGATAGAGGGGAATGAACGCCGGTACCTGCACCAGGGGTGCCTTGGCCAGCGGCGCCAGGACAGCGAAGATCGCGAGCGACGCCGCGCACAGGATCAGCGTGAGTCGTCGGGCCTCTGCCGTCGGCGGCAGCAACGACAGGAAAACCGACGACGGGCGCGGTTGCGATACCCCACTTGAAGCTATCGCCACGGGATTCCCCTTTCTGCGATAATTTCAGCCTCCCGGTAATTATCCTAGGATGTGTTGCCGCGCCGGTCGAGAACACTCTGACGGAGACAATCGTTGCGCGCGTCGACCCTTGCGGAGACGCGGGACCGACGCCGTGCATGGCGGCGGGCGTTCTTTCCATGGCATGGCAATTCGGATAAGCCGGCACATGCGAACACCGCCTCGGGAAAGCAAGATTCGACGATGATGCAGGCTCATAGACGCCGTTCCCGCACGTTTGCGGGCCTGCCGAAGGCCGAACGACCCGCCTTGCCCGAAAGCATTGCCGACGCCGTCGCCGAGGCGATCGCCGCGCGACACATCCTGCCCGGCGACCGCATCGTCGAGACGACCCTGGCCGAGCAGATGGGCGCGAGCCGCGTCCCCACCCGCGAAGCGCTGAAGGTGCTGCACACGCAGGGAATCCTGCTGGGCGGCGGCTATCGGGGCTATCGCGTCGCGTCGTTCGAGGGCGAATCGGTGCGCAAGGTCTTCGAAGTGCGCCTGATGCTGGAGACGTTCCTCCTGCGCGACGCCATCAGGTGCTGGCGCACCGCCGCCTCCGATCCCCGCCTGCTCGACACGGCGATCGACCAGCTCGCCGCCGCAGCGCACACCGGCGACTTCCAGGCGTCGCTGCGCGCCGATCTCGCCTTCCATCGCACCATCGCCCAGGCGGCACGCAACGACCTCACGGCCCGCCTCTGGGAGACGATCGCCCGCCATGTGCTGATCATCTTCAGCCTCGACAGGTATCGCGACGACGATCTTTCGGCAGTCGTCGCGCAGCATGAGCAGTTCCGCGATTTCATCCTGAAGCAGATCGAGAAGCCGGCCAGCCTCGACGTCCTGCGCCGCGGCCTCGAAAACCATCTGCTGCTCGGGGCGCGCGCCAAGGCGCAGAGGCGGCGGACGGCGGCGGGCCGCATCCCCCCGACTCGGCCGCCGGTTGCCGAAGCACGCCACATCGACGGGCAGCAGCCTGACTGATTGTTAGACAATGGATGGCCAGTGCGGCGGCCTTATCCATTGATTCAACTACATTTTATAAATCGGCATGGCATTTGCTTGGCACCTTGGCGTGTTGGGATGGGTGACCTCATGGCATTGTCTGTCGACTTCGATGTACGCTCCATCAGCCCGGTCATCGGCACCGAGGTGCACGGCCTCGACCTGTCGAAGCCGCTGTCGGCGGACCTGCTTCGCTGGATCAGGGACACGATCGCCGAACGCATCGTGATCGTGTTCAAGAACCAGGACGCGGTGACTCCGGATCGCTTCGTCGGCTTCGCCCGCAGCTTCGGCGACGACCTCGAGATCCACGAGCTGGAGCGCTATCGCCATCCCGGCGTTCCCGAGATCTTCGTGATCTCCAACATCGTCGAGAACGGACAGCCGATCGGCGCGCCGAAGGTCGGACTCAACTGGCACGTCGACCACTACCATCGGGAATTCCCTGCCCTCTATACCTTCCTGCACGGGCGCGAGATTCCAGACATCGGCGGCCAGACGACCTATGCCAACGGCTTCGCGGCCTACGAGGAACTGCCCGACGACATGAAGCGGCGCCTCGAGGGCATGAAGGCTCGGCACAGCCGCACGCAGATGTATCTCAGGCTCTTCCCCAATGCGACCGAGGCGGAGGTGCGGGAGCAGCGGGCGCTGTTCCCGGACATCCTGCATCCGCTGGTGCGCACCAACCCCTACAACGGACGCAAGGCACTCTATCTCGGCGGCGAGGCCGGCTCATCGATCGACGGCCTTCCCGACGGCGAGGGAGAGGCCCTCTTCGCAGAGCTGCTGGCCTGGCTGACACAGCCCCGGTTCCGGTACGTGCACCGATGGCAGGTCGGCGACATCGTGATGTCGGACCAGCGCGGCAGCATCCACCGGGCCACGGAGTGGGACGAGGTGGGCCAACGCCGCCTCATCCATCGCGCCACCGTGTTCGACGACCACCGCCCCTACTAGCGGACGGCACGGCCGAACCCGCCAGATCCAGTTCCACTCATCCCATCGGGAGCCATCGCATGTCAGCCGTCCCACCCTTCTTCCCTCGACGAGGCGTCCTTCTCGGCCTGGTGGCGGCTGCGGCGCCACTGCCGGCGCTCGCCCAGCAATGCAAGCCAAAGATCGAAGCCTCGGAGCTCGTCGCTGCCGGCAAGCTCCAGATGTCGATGAATCCGACCCTGCCGCCGCAGCAGTATGTCGACGAGAAGGGCGAGCTGCAGGGCCTGAATGTCGAGCTCCAGAGGGAGATCGCGCGGCGTCTGTGCCTGGAGCCCGTGATCATACGCATGAACTTCGGCGGCATGATCCCGGCTCTCGCGGCCGGCAGGTTCGACGGCATCAATACCGGGATGTTCTGGACCGAGGAGCGCTCGCGCACGATGAACACGGTTCCGTACGCGCAGCAGACGATCAGCTTCGCGGTGATCCCGGACTCGACCGCCAACGTCACGACGCCCGAGCAACTGGCCGGCCACAGCGTCAGCCTGGAATCGAACTCCTACCAGGAGCGGTGGCTGCGCGGCATCGACAAGGAGAATGTCGCCAAGGGGCTCAAGCCGATGGACATCAAGGCGTTCCCCACGGCGACCGAGGTGCTGGCGGTGATGCGGGCCAAACAGGTCGAAATCGGCATCCTGATCGACCAGACGGCCAACGAGATGGTGCGCCGCGGCCTGGTGAAGATCCTGACGACCGGCCTCGCCCCCGCGCCGACGACCTTCGCGTTCCGCAACCGCAAGCTTGCCCAGCTCTTCGCCGATACGCTCAACGAGATGCGGACGGACGGCACCTACGGCAAGCTGTTCGAGAAGTTCGGCATCACGCAGTTCCCGGCCGACAAGCCGTTCGTCGTCGCGGGGCCCGGCCCCAAGGCCTAGCGGGAGGAGGGGGCCGTGAAGGGCTTCGACGTCTCGGGGTTCCTGGACAACCTCGTCAACACCTTCCTGCTGGAGGGAGTCTTCGTCACGGTCTGGCTGACCGTGGTCTCCCTCGCCGGCGGCCTCGTCCTCGGCCTCTGCATCGCCCTTCTCCGCAGCTCCAGGCGCCCGGCGCTGTCGGCCTTCGCGCGCTTCTACACCTGGGTGTTCCGCGGAACGCCGCTGCTGATCCAGCTCATCGTGATCTATGCCGGCCTGCCCCAGGTCGGCCTCAAGCTCAGCGTCACCGGCGCGGCGCTGACCGGCCTCATCCTGCACGAGGCCGCCTACATCTCCGAGATCGTGCGCGGCGGCTTCATGTCGGTCGCGAAGGGACAGTGGGACGCCGGCAAGGCGCTAGGCGTGCCGCGCAGCCTCACGCTGTTCATGATCATCCTGCCCCAGGCGTTCCGCACCATGCTGCCGGCGCTGGGCAACCAGGTGAACGGGCTGCTCAAGGCCACGTCGATCACCTCCGTGATCTCGATGGAGGAGCTGATGCGCAACAGCGAGACGCTGATGCAGGTCAAGTTCGACGTGCTCGAGGTCTACATGGCCGCGGCCGTGTACTACCTGGCGCTGACGACCCTGTGGGACGCCCTGCAGCGGCTGATGGAACGCCGGATGGAGCGGCCCTACCGGAACGCACATGTGGAGACCACCTCGACCGCGCCGGGACGCGCGCCCAAGGCGATCAACGTCGCCGCCGAGGGCGGTGCGGCATGAGCGGTGCGATCCCAGTGCGCTTGGTCGAGAACCTGCGCGCCGTGCCCTATGCACCATTCTACTATGCCCTGAGCGGCTCCTATTTCGCCAACGAGGGGCTGGCCGTGACGGTCATCACCGCACCGAACACCGCGGAGACGGCGATGACGCTCCTGCGGGGCGAGGGCGACGTCGCCTGGGGCGGACCCATGCGCGTGCTGCTGCACCACGACCAGGACGGCGACTGTCCCCTCGTCTGCTTCGGACAGGTCGTGGCGCGCGACCCTTTCATGCTGCTGGGACGAACGCCCAATCCGTCCTTCCGCTTCGCCGATCTCGACGGGCTGGAAGTCGGCGTCGCGACCGACGTGCCGACGCCCTGGCTCACCTTCCAGGACGACCTGGCACGCGCCGGCGTAGCGCCGGACAGCATCCGCCGCGGACCGATGCGGACCATGGCGGAAGCGGTCGATGCCTTTCGCGGCGGCGCGCTCGACGTGATCCAGGTCTTCGAGCCCTGGGCCGATATCCTGGTGCAGGAAGCCGGCGCCCATCTCTGGCACCGCTTCTCGACGCGTGGCGATATTGCCTACACGACCTTCTACGCCACGCGCCGCCTCGCTTCGGAGTCGGCCGACACCTGCCGAAGGCTGGTGCGCGGCATGGCGCGGGCGCAAGGCGACTTCCATCAGGCGCCGCTCGCGCGGATCGCCGAACGCGTCCAGCCGTACTTTCCGCAGCTGGCCGTCGCCGCCCTCGAACGCATGATCGGCGGCTACCGGCAGGCGGCGCTATGGTCGCGCACGCCGGACCTGCCGCCCGCCGCGCTCCTCCGGCTGAAGGCCGCCCTGGTATCCGGCGGCCTGCTGAAGCACGACACCCCCTACGATCGTGTCATCGACGCCGCGCTCTGCACGACGGCGTAGGCGACAGGAGATCTACATGCCCGACGATACCGCAGGATTGCTGGACCACGTCCCCGTCATCGACATCAGCCCGTTCGTCCAGGGACCGCCGAAGGCCAAGCCGGCTGTGGCCCGCCGATGGGCGAACACCTGCGAACAGCTCGGCTTCCTCGTGGTGAAGGGGCACGGCGTGCCGGAAGATCTCCTGGCGCGCGCCTTTGCCACCTCGGCGATGTTCTACGACCAGCCCACGGCGGAGAAGGAACGCTGGCGCGCGCCGGTGTCCGGCCTGCAGCGCGGCTACCAGGCGTTCGCCACCCGCGCCCTCGCCCGGACGATCGGCGAGACGACGCCGCCCGATCTCCGGGAATCCTTCCAGGTCGGCCCGGTCGACGATCATCGAGATCACTTCCGCCACCTTCCGGAGGCGGCGAGCAGCTACGCTCCCAACGTGCTGCCGGACACGCCGGCGGACTTTGCCGCAACGCTGGTCGCGCTGTATCGCGCCTTCGAGCGCCTGTCCGAGGATCTGCTGCAGATCTTCGCCGTCGGCCTCGGCCTGCCGGAAGACTATTTCGGCCGCCACATCCGGCGGCACTTCAGCATCATGTCCTCCCACCACTATCCCGCCCTGCAGACGCCGCCGGCGCCGGGCCAGCTGCGCACCGGCGCGCATACCGATTTCGGCGCCTTCACGATCCTGACGCCGACGCAGGCGGCAGGCGGCCTCGAGGTCCTGCTGCCCGGCGGCACCTGGCACGCCGTCACACCCGCCCCCGGCGAGCTCGTCATCAACCTCGGCGACATGATGGCCCGCTGGACGAACGGCCGCTGGCAGTCGACGCTGCATCGCGTCGCCAATCCGCCGGCGGGAAGCACGACAGCGCGCCGGCAGTCGATCGGCTACTTCATGCATCCGGATTTCGACGCCGAGATCTCCTGCATCCCGACCTGCCTGCCGCCGGGCGAGGCGCCGCGCTACCCGACCATCACGGCCGGCGAGCACATCCGCGAGAAGATCACCGCCAGCAACCGAATGAAATGACCTGAACCGGCGGCTCGGCGGCCTCCCGGCTCTCGCTGGTTCGCCACGCGAACGCCGAAGGCGATGGACGCTCCCGGGGGGCTTGCCGACGGCGGCTGCCGGTCGAACAATCGGTAGCATGACTGTTTCGCCACACGCGCGCGGCGACGATCGTCAGCCGCTCCGCGCCACCATCGACGCCGTCGTGGTCGGCGCCGGCTTCGGCGGGCTCTACGCCCTGTACTGCCTGCGCCAGGCGGGCTTCAGCGCCATCGCCTTCGAGGCGGGCGACGGCGTCGGCGGCACCTGGTACTGGAACCGCTATCCCGGCGCGCGCTGCGACGTGGAGAGCCTCCAGTACTCCTACTCCTTCTCCGAGGCGCTCGACCAGGAATGGACGTGGTCGGAGAAGTACGCGCCCCAGCCCGAGATCCTCGCCTACGCCAACCACGTCGCCGACCGCTTCGACCTGCGCCGTGACATCCGCTTCCAGACGCGCGTGGCGAAGGCGACCTTCGACGAGGTGTCGGCGCGCTGGATCATCGAGACCGAAAGACTGGACGGAACCGGCAGCGACCGCGTCGAGGCGCGCTTCTGCCTCATGGCCGTCGGCTGCCTGTCGGCGGCCAACAAGCCGCCCTTCGACGGAATCGCCGACTTCAAGGGGCCGATCTACCACACCGGCGAATGGCCGAAGGAAGGCGTGGACTTCACCGGCCTGCGGGTGGGCGTGATCGGCACCGGGTCGTCGGCCATCCAGTCCATTCCGCTGATCGCCGAGCAGGCGAAGGCCCTGACCGTCTTCCAGCGCACGCCGAACTATTCCGTGCCGGCCTACAACGCGCCGCTCGACCCCGAGCACGTGCGCCGGGTGAAGGCCGACTATCCGGCGCTGCGCGCCAAGGCACGCTCGCGGCCCACCGGCTTCTACTTCCCCTTCAACACCGCCCCGGCCCTGTCGGCCTCCCCGGAGGAGCGGCGGCGCCAGTACGAGGAGCACTGGGCGCGCGGCGGACTGCCTTTCCTCGGCGCCTACGGCGACCTGCTGTTCAGCAAGGAAGCGAACGACACGATCGCCGAGTTCGCCCGCGAGAAGATCCGCAGCATCGTGAAGGACCCCAAGACGGCCGCACTGCTCTGTCCGACCAACGTGTTCGGCTGCAAGCGGCTCTGCGTCGACACGAACTACTTCGAGACCTACAACAGGCCGAACGTGACGCTGGTCGACGTCGCAGCCACGCCGATCGAGCGCTTCACGCCCGACGGCATCGTCGTCGGCGGGACCCTCCATGCTCTCGACGCGGTGGTGTGCGCCACGGGATTCGCCGCCATGACCGGCGCCTACGAGAAGATCCGGATCACCGGCCGCGGCGGGCTGACGCTGGCCGAGAAGTGGCGGGCGGGACCGCGCACCTATCTCGGCATGGCCTCCGCCGGTTTCCCGAACCTGTTCATGATCACCGGGCCGGGCAGCCCCTCGGTGCTGGCCAGCATGATCCAGGCGATCGAGCAGCATGTCGACTGGATGGTCGACCTGATGGGGCACATGCGCGATGTCGGCGCCCGGACCTTCGAGCCCCGGGTCGCGGACGAGGATCGCTGGGTCGAGCATGTCAACGAGGTGAGCCAGGTCTCACTGCGCTCGACCTGCAGCTCCTGGTACGTCGGGGCCAACGTGCCCGGCCGCCCGCGCGTGTTCATGCCCTATATCGGCGGCTTTCCGGTCTATGTGCAGAAGTGCAACGACGTGATGGATGCGGGTTACGACGGCTTCGTGCTCGAGGGTGCTGACAAGCCGGGCAACGCGCGCCCCGAGATGCGCCTGACCAAGCGCTGGCACGTGCCGCTCGACATGGACGTCATCTCGCCCGCCATGCTGGCAGCGAGGCGCGTGCCGGTGGTCTAGCGGCCGCTAGTTCCTGCCACCCGGCGCCGGCTGCGCCAGCAGCTCGATGCCGTTGATAGCCGCCTTGAGCGCCTGGACCGCCGGGAAGCTCATGCGCAGGTGGGCGACGGTGACGCGGTCGGCTATGACGCCGCCCTCCTCCGTCGGATGGAAGCGCACGGCCTGGAGCGTGATGTTGGCAATGCCGCTGTTCAGCCCGAAATTCGGCACCAGGTCGAAGTAGATGAACGGCGCGTCGGCGCTGGCGAGTGCCGACGTGCCGCCCGCCACGCCCGGAACCTGCTCTACAGGGGGCGGCAGCGGGCGTTTGGAGGATTGCTCGGTCATGCCGATGGCCTCTCTTGGCGTTGAAGGATAACTGCACCAACGCCGCAAGAATACAGGTCCCGTCGGTCCCGGCAATGGCCTCGGTCGCGACCTTTGTGTGCGAAGTCAGGGCCCGAGCGGGAAAAGCCGGCTCCCCACCGGTACATCCGCGGTTGGGGGCCGGCCTGGGCAGGCCAGAAAGGCCTGCCGCGGGTTCAACGTCACCGCGCCCGGCTGGTTCCTAGGCGTCCGACACCGGGTAGCCGGCCTTCTGCCAGGCGGTCATCGAGCCCCAGCAGACGGAGACGTCGTCCCGATGCAGGCGCTTGAGCGCCGCCGCCGCGACCAGCGCGCGCCGGCCCGTGGTGCAATAGGTGACGATCGGTCCCCCGGGGATCTCGCGAAGGCGCTGCTCGACCTCACCGACATAGACGTGGCGCGCCCCCTCGATGCGGCCCTGGGCGAGCTCGTCCCGCCCCCTGACGTCGAGCAGCGTGACGGACTCGCCGGCCTGCAGGCGCTGCTTCAGCTGATGGACATCCGTGCCGGCGATTGCATCCAGACAGGCGCCGCTGTTGGCCCAGGCCTCGAAGCCGCCGGCAGCGAAGCCGACGACGTTCGCATAGCCGATGCGCATCAGCAGCCGCACCGCCCGCTCGCGGTCGGCTGGACGATCGAGCACCAGGAGGACCGGCCGCTCGGCGTCGAGGAACCAGCCGCCGAAAGACGGCACCATGTCGAGCGGAATCGCCAAGGCGCCGGGGACCAGACCGCCTGCAATCGCCTGATCGGAACGAACGTCGAGGAGCTGCGCGCCCTCCGAGCAGAGGCGCCGCACCTCGTCGAGCGGCAGCGGCGGGCACGGCGGCAGCGCGGCAGGCGGCGGACGGCCGCCGCCGTTGAATGCCTCCATCCGCCGGAAGTACGGCGGATAATAATGATGCTCCGACAGCTTGGCCTCGATGAAGGCAGACCGCCCGAGTTGGAGGCGCGGATTGTGCCGGCGCTCGTAGCCCAGCGTGGTCATGTCCCGCGGCGCGATCGCTCCGCCGCATACCGAGCCCTTGCCGTGCGCCGGATAGACGGCAACGTGATCGCCGAGCGGCAGCAGCACGCGGTGCAGGCTGTCATGGAGCAGGCCGGCCACCTCCGCCGCCCGGTCCGGATAGAAGTCGGTCCGGCCGACATCCCCGACGAAGAGGGTATCGCCCGTGAA
>Ga0182792_1001780_pt1 | contig 16518 bp, 10 predicted proteins | sample Passage237B_FD_130497 | JGI IMG/M metagenome (GOLD analysis project Ga0182792, IMG submission 130497) | Cellulose adapted compost microbial communities from Newby Island Compost Facility, Milpitas, CA, USA - Passage2 37B (version 2) (version 2) ...
CTAGGGATCGCGGCACGCGAGAGACTGGCCCGGTTCCGGGCGCGGGAGGAACGGCTCGCCGGAGCGCGGTCCCTCTGCCAGCGCCTGGCGCTCAGCCCGAACCAGGCCACGCGACACGGGCTTGCGCTCAATCGCGACGGGGTACGCCGCTCCGCATACGAACTGCTCTCCTATCCCGACATGGATCTTTCGCGGCTCGGCGCGATATGGCCCGAATTGCGCGCCATCGATCCGGTGACCGCCGAAGCGTTGGAGACCGAAGCGCGCTACGCCGTTTACCTGGATCGCCAGCGGCAGGAGGCGGCGCAGATAAGGCGGGAGGAGCAGACCGCCATACCGGAGGACATGGACTTTTCCGCCGTTGCAGGCCTCTCCAACGAGATGAAACACAAGCTGAAACTGCGCCGGCCACGCTCGATCGCGGAAGCACAGCGGATCGACGGAATGACGCCGGCGGCGCTGGCGATCGTCCTTGCCTGTGTTCGGGCGCGCGAGCTGGAAGCGCGGCGGGGCGCGGCGTGAGCGACGAGGAGCGGCTCGCACGCCTGAGGGAAGTCGCCGGGCCGGTTTCACGTGAAACATTCGAACGGCTGGAGCGCTTCGAAGCGGCGTTCCGAAAATGGGCAGGCCGTATCAATCTCGTGGCGCCGTCCACCTTGCCCCAGCTCTGGGACCGCCACATGCTCGACAGCGCGCAGCTTCTCAAGCTGGCTCCGTCGGCTCTGCGTTGGCTCGATCTCGGTTCGGGCGGAGGCTTTCCCGGCGCGGTCGTCGCAATCCTGCTTCGAGACCGGCCGGGCGCATCGATCGATCTGGTGGAGAGCAACGCCAAGAAGGGCGCCTTTCTGAAGACGGTTCTCGGCGAATTGCAGGCGCCGGCACGCGTCAATGTCGCGCGAATCGAGGCATTTTCAAGCAGCCCGGCGCCCGTTGACGTGGTCACTGCACGCGCCCTGGCATCGCTTCCAATCCTGCTCGCGTTGGCCGCGCCGTGGCTGGAGGCCGGCGCCGTCGGGCTATTTCACAAAGGTCGGGATTACCGACGCGAGGTGGAAGAAAGCCGTGACGCCTGGCAATTCGATCTGTTAGAACACCGCAGCGCCGTCGATCCGGAAAGCGTGATTCTCGAAGTATCCAGCTTGCGGCGCAAATGAGTTGGGAGCGCCCGGAGGCGTTCAGAGCGGCCGGAATGACACGGATTATCACTATCGCCAACCAGAAGGGCGGAGTCGGCAAGACCACGACCGCCATCAACCTCGCCACGGCGCTCGCGGCAATCGGCGAGCGGGTTCTGGTGATCGATCTCGACCCCCAGGGCAATGCGAGCACGGGCCTGGGCATCGATCGCCAGGAGCGCACGGTATCTTCCTACGAGCTGATGGTCGGCGAGGCCGGCGTAGCGGAATCGGCGATTCCGACTGCCGTGCCTGGGCTTTCGATCGTTGCCTCGACCATGGACCTGCTCGGGGTCGAGATGGAGATCGCGGCCGACGCAGATCGCGTGCTCAAGCTGCGAAAGGCACTGCGCGAGACACCGCAACCAATTGACTTTACATATGTTTTGATCGATTGTCCGCCATCGCTCAACCTGCTGACGCTGAACGCGATGGCGGCGGCCGATTCGGTCCTCGTTCCCATGCAGTGCGAGTTTTTCGCACTCGAGGGCCTGAGCCAGCTCTTGTCGACCGTCGAGCGGGTTCGGGCTGCCATCAACCCGGACCTTGAAATCCAGGGCATCGTCATGACGATGTTCGACGGGCGCAACAATCTTGCCAACCAGGTGGTAGACGACGTGCGCTCCTTCATGGGTGACAAAGTCTACCAGACGATCATCCCGCGCAATGTGCGCGTGTCGGAGGCGCCGTCCCACGGCAAGCCGGCAATCCTGTACGATCTCAAATGCGCCGGCAGCCAGGCCTACCTGCAGCTCGCGTCCGAGGTCATCCGCCGTGAGCGCCATTTGCAGGCAGCCTAGCTATCGATTCGCATGCGTAACGACTAGACGCCGGACATCCTGATGAGCGACGACCTTTCCAGAAGACGCCTCGGCCGCGGCCTCGCGGCGCTGATCGGGGAGATGGACAAGCCGGCCACGCCGCAGGCGCCCCGTCCGACCGCCGACACCAAGGTGCCCATTGCATTCGTGGCGCCCAATCCGCGCAATCCGCGCCGCAACTTCGCCGATGCCGAGCTGTCCGACCTTGCGCAATCCATCCGCGAACACGGGATCGTCCAGCCGGTCGTCGTGCGCCCTGGCAGGGACAAGGATCACTACGAGATCATCGCCGGCGAACGCCGCTGGCGCGCGGCGCAGCGCGCGGGACTCGCCGAAATTCCGGTCATCATACGCGACGTCAATGACCGCACGGCGCTCGAACTCGCGATCATCGAGAACGTCCAGCGATCCGACCTGAACCCCATCGAGGAGGCCGCGGGCTACCAGCAGCTCATCGAGGAGCACAACTATACGCAGGCCGATCTCGCCCAGGTGATCGGCAAGAGCCGGAGCCACGTCGCCAATACGCTCAGGCTGCTCAAGCTTCCCGAGGTGATCAAGGACATGCTCGTCGACGGCATGCTTTCGGCCGGTCATGCCCGCGCGCTCGTGACGAGCCCGGATCCGGCCGCGCTCGCCCGCCGGATCGTCGACGAAGGCCTTTCCGTCCGCCAGGCCGAGGCGCTCGCGCAGGCGCCAGCACAACCCGCCGAGCCGCGCTCCCCGACGCATCACGAGCCCAAGGATGCCGACACCGTGGCGCTGGAAAAGCTTTTGTCGGACGCCACGGGGCTGAAGGTGACCGTCACCCACCGCGCCAAAGGCGGCGAAATCAGAATCGCCTACAAGACCCTCGAGCAGCTCGACGAACTCTGCCGCCGCCTCAACAGCTAGGCTTCGCCCGCCCCCATCTGGCGAATCTGCTGTATCACCGCGGCGGCGCTCGCTTGAACGGCGGCTGCGTCGAACTCGGGCGGCGACGCAATGCAGACGCAGTCGCGGCCGGAGTTTTTCGCCCGGTAGAGCGCCTTGTCGGCACGGCGGAACAGGCTGTCGACCGATTCTCCTGGCACCACCTCCGCGACACCGAAGCTGGCGGTCAACGACATGCCGTTCGGAAGCCCGAGCGCGGTCGCGGTGGAAAAGGTGATCCGGATACCTTCCGCCAGCAGCCGCGCGGTTACCGCGTCCGCGTTTTCGAGCATGAGCGCGAACTCCTCGCCGCCCATGCGACCGACCAGATGTTGCCCTTCCACCGCCATGCGCAGGCAGTTGGCGAAATGGGCGATCACCCGGTCGCCAGTGGCATGTCCGAATCTGTCATTGATCGACTTGAAGTGGTCGATGTCGCAGACAACCAGCGACGCCGGCGTGCCATGCTCGCGGGCCGCGAAGGCCGCCGCCAGCCCCGCCTCGAAGCCGCGCCGGTTGAGCAGCCGCGACAGTGGATCGGTCTCCGACTTCTCACGCAGCTCGGCCATCACGTCGAGGGCAATCGCGGTGATCAACGTCAGCGCAAACAGCAGCATGAACAGCGATCCGCTGACGACGATCGTTATCCAGTACAACGATCGGTGAAATTCCTCGTACGTCGTATACGGCCCGTCCACGAGAATCGTCAGGATAGGCCGTGGGAAGAAGCTCAGGCCCCATACCAGGACGAAGCCGAAAAACAGACGGTCGACCGGCTTCTTGTCGGGCACCTGGCGCAACTCGGCGGCCAACACGAGAGCGATCGCCCCGAATGCGAAATTGACGGCGAAGATGCGCCAGCTCAGGTCGGGTTCGACGAGATAGAACCAGGTGAATGCGGCCAGGCCAGCGAGACCGAAACCGAGGATCGGCTTCAGCGGCGGCTCACGGCCATAGCGCCGCAGCGCGCCCGTGACTACGCATGCTATGGAGACGAGGAATAGCGTGTTTGCCGCGAGCCTCGATGCGAGCTCGCCGAGCACGGAGAAGTACAGCAGGAAGTATCCGGCACCGGCCGCAGCGAAGCCGGCGACCAGCAGGCCGATGTAGCGGCGCTCCGGCTGATGGTGCCACAGAATGGCGAAAGCCGACGCAAAAATCAGCGCCATGCCCGGATTGATCAAGGCAATGAAAGAGCCTTTGTCCACCGCTGCGTCCCGAACCCCTCATGGGCAAGCTAGCGCGCAAGGCGCGAACAAGCGGTTAACAAACGGCAAATATTTCTTCGGCCTGAAACACGCGGAGGCCCGGATCCCAAACGTCAGCCGGCCGTCGCGCTCGCCCCATATTGCCGGCTCCTCACCCAGGGCAGCAACGCCAGGCCCAGGACGAACAGGACGATGATGGGCGTCACGCCGAGCCGCTGCGCATCCTCGGTCGCCAGACCCAGCAGCTCCGAGGCAAAGAACGTCGTCGCCACCGCGATTGCCAGCGGTCCGATGAAGGTCGTTGCCCGACCGGACAGAGCGTACAGGCCGAAGGCTTCGGTCACCTTCTCTCGCGGAACCTGGTCGACCAGCAAGGTGCGCGAGGCGGCCTGCAGCGAGCCGCCGGCAGCGCCGATCAGCGCGCCGGCGACGTAGAAGATGATGTCCGGCAGGCTCGTTTCCTCCCCCGCCGCAGCAAGGGTGACGAAGAGCACCTCCGTCTGCGTGGTGGATATGACGAGGATGCAGCACAGTGTCAGCAGCACGGTGGAACCCGCGACGACAAGCCGAGGGCCGTAGCGCTGGTCGACGATGCCGCCCAGCCAGGCGCCGATCGCGCCCGTGACGTTGGCCAGGATGCCGAAGACGCCGATCTGGATGATGGTCCAGCCCAGCACGCCGGCGGCATAGATTCCGCCGAACGTGTAAAGCGCGTTGAGCGCATCCCGATAGAACATGCTGGAAAGCAGGAAGGAGAGATAGCTGCGTTGCGAAGGCAGCGCGCGGATCGTGGTCCAGAGCTGTTGCAGGCCCCGCTTCACCGCGCCGTCCCCGACCGAGCGCCGGGCCACGTCCGGGGTCCACAGGAACATGGGCAGAACGAAGACTACATACCAGATGGCGGTGAACGGTCCGGCGGCGCGGTCGCCTTCATGGCTGGCGGGATCGAGGCCGAAAAGCGGAGTCATGCCCAGCAGCGTGCGGCCGCTTTCGGGGGAGGCTGACAGGAATCCCAGCACGATGACGAGCGTGATCAGGCCGCCGACATAGCCCAGCCCCCAGGCCGAGCCCGACAGCCGGCCGAGTTCGGACCGCGGCACCAGCGTCGGCATCATGGCGTTGTTGAAAACGGCGGCGAATTCCATGCCGAACACGGCAAGCGCGATCCAGAACAGGATCGGCGCCAGGTTCTGTGCGCCCGGGACGGCGAACCACAACATCAGGCAGCCGACGACGCCGAGGATGGAGAAGGCGAAGATCCACGGCTTGCGCGGTCCGCTGGCGTCGGCGATCGCGCCGAGGACCGGCGACAGGATCGCAATGAACAAGCCGCCGATCCCGGTGGCATAACCCCAGAGCGACTGGCCGGTGGCTGCGTCCGGCGCCACGGCGTTGGCAAAATAGGGCGCGAATACGAATGTGATGATCAACGTGTGAAAGGGCTGCTGGGCCCAGTCGAAGAACATCCAGCCCCATATGCCGCGCCTGGAAGCCGCGGCCTGCGTTTCAATCGGCATTTCCCCTCCCGATCGGCCGCGCGCGGCCCACCCATCATTGCCCCGCCAGATCTCCCATCAGCCCGGCGGCAACGGTGAGCCGCGCGACGGTGATGTCGCCCCCTTCGGTCAGTGCCTGCAGGCGCTCGCGCGCGCGGCTGACGCGTTCGCCGCCGGCCGACAGCCAGGCCTCGACGGGCTCGCGGGCGCTGCCGCCGGCGGTCAGCGCAGCAACGACGATTCCGCGGCGCGCGGCGCCGATCATGTCGTTGGCGCGCGCCAGCGCGAGACCTTCGTAGTAGTCCGTCGGCTGGATCTGGCGTGCAGCATCCTCGATGCGGCCGATGCGGAATGCCTCGGTCACGGCCATGAACGCGGCCGCGGCCTTCTCCAGCGAGGCGCCGGTTCGCGAAGCCAGCAGTGCCATGTCGGGTACGACATCGTCCAGGCTGAGTTGCGTCAGCCGTTCGGCCAGCGCCTGCGGGGCACCTTGCTCGCGCATTTGCGTCGTCATCGCGGCAAGCTGCTCCCGCATGAAGGCAGGGTAGAGCTTCGGAAGTGCGGGATAGAGCGCCCTGCGGGCCGCCTTGAGGGCTGCAACCCGTTCGGCGACGGAGCCGCTGCCGCCGTTCTTCAACTGCCACTCGGTGCCGGATTGCACGAGGCGTCCGATCCGCTCGTAGAAGGAGAGCTGCACGCCCCAGCGCACCCTGGTGTCGAGTGCATCGACCTGCGCGTAGACGGCCGGCAGCTCGAAGCCGTCGCGCACCACGGCATAGGCCTCTATCACCTCGGCCGGACCGCATCCGGCCAGATCCTGCAGCCGGCTGACAAAGGCGGGACCACCGCGATTGATCGCGTCGTTGGCGAGCTCCGTCGCGATGATCTCCCGGCGCAGGCGGTGGGCATGGATCTCGGGGGCGTATTTCTTGACCATGCGGGCCGGGAAGTAGCCGAGCAGATCCCTGTCGAAATGCGGCTCGTCGGGAACCCGGCTTTCGACCAGATCGGCAAACAGCACCAGCTTGGCATAGGCGAGCAGCACGCCGATCTCGGCGCGCGTCAGCGGTTCGCCGCGAAGCTGCCGCTCGGCGAGCACATCCGGCGAAGGCAGGAACTCGACCTGGCGGTCGAGCAGCCCGCGCGCCTCCAGCGCCGACATCATGCGCGCCTGGTGCGGCAGGTCGGCCAGCCCGCGGGCCTGCGCCAGCGAAATGGCCAGCGTCTGCTGGTAGTTGTTGGCGAGCACCAGACCCGCCACCTCCTCGGTCATTTCCGCCAGCAGCTTGTTGCGCGCCGGCCTCGTCAGCTTGCCGGAACGCATCGCCGCAGCCAGCGCGACCTTGATGTTGACCTCGACGTCGGAGGAATTGACACCGCCCGAATTGTCGATCGCGTCTGAGTTGCAGCGCCCACCCCTCAATCCGTATTCGATGCGGGCGAGCTGGGTCATTCCGAGATTGGCGCCCTCGCCCACCACCCTGGCGCGAACTTCGCTTGCCGTCACGCGGATCAAATCGTTCGCGCGGTCGCCCACGTCGGCATTCGATTCGGCGCTTGCGCGCACATAGGTGCCGATGCCGCCGAACCAGAGCAGATCAACCGGCGCCTTGAGGATCGCATTCATGATCTCGATCGGCGTCGCGACGGTCTTCGAAAGCCCGATGGCAGCGGCGGCCTCGGGAGACAGATTCACCGATTTCTGCGAGCGCGGCACGATCACGCCGCCGCTGGAGAGCGCCTTGCGGTCGTAGTCCTGCCAGGAGGAGCGCGGCAGCGCGAAGATGCGCTCCCGCTCGGCGAAGCTCTTTTCCGGATCCGGATCGGGATCGATGAAAATGTCGCGATGGTCGAAGGCGGCGATCAGCCGGGTCTGCCTGGACAATAGCATGCCGTTGCCGAACACATCGCCCGACATGTCGCCAACGCCGACCGCCGAGAACGGCTCGGACTGGATGTCCCATGCCTTGCCGTCCCTGTCGATCTCGCGGAAGTGCCGCTTCACCGCCTCCCACGCGCCGCGGGCGGTGATGCCCATCTTCTTGTGATCGTAGCCGGCCGATCCGCCGGAGGCGAAGGCGTCGTCCAGCCAGAAGCCGTGCTCCTGGCTGATCGCGTTGGCGGTGTCGGAGAAAGTCGCCGTTCCCTTGTCCGCCGCGACCACGAAATAGGGATCGTCACCGTCGTGCCGCACCACGCCTTCGGGGCCGACGACATTGTCGCCGACGATATTGTCGGTGAGCGACAGCAGCGAGGATACGAAGTTGATGTAGGCCTTGCGGCCGGCCTCGAACACCTGCTCGCGGCTGCCGCCGACCGGCAGCCGCCTCGGGAAGAACCCACCCTTGGCGCCGACCGGCACGATGACGGCATTCTTGACCTGCTGAGCCTTGACCAGCCCCAGCACCTCGGTGCGGTAGTCCTGCGCCCGGTCGGACCAGCGCAGGCCGCCGCGCGCGACCGGTCCGAAGCGCAGATGCACGCCCTCCACTTCCGGCCCGTAGACGAAGATTTCCCGCCACGGCCGCGGTTCGGGCAGGGCGGTCAGCGCGCTCGAATCGAGCTTGAAGGCGAGCGACACCGGCCGATTCGTCACCGGCGCGAAATGGTTGGTGCGCAGCGTCGAAAGCACGAGATTGAGGAAGCGGCGAATGATCGTGTCGTCGTCGAGGCTCGGCACGGCCTCGAGCGCCTCTTCGATCGCCGCGCGCGACTCCCCGCCGTCGCCGCCGCCCGCCGCCGGATCCAGGCGCTGCCGGAACAGGTCGACCAGGAGCCGGGCGATCGCCGGATAGCGGTTGAGCACCGCTGCGATGAAATCCTGGCTCTGCGGGATGCCGGCCTGCTGCAGATAGTGACCGTAGGCCCGCAGCACGCTGATCTGGTCCGGCCTCAAGCCGGCCGTAAGCGCCAGCTTGTTGTAGCCGTCATTGTCGTGCGTTCCGCGCCAGACCGACAGGAACACGCTTTCGAACAGCGCGCCGCCATCCGAAAGATCGATCGGCTTCTCGCGGGCGCTCTCCAGCTCCATGTCGTGAAGGAAAGAGACGCCGCCCTCCGCCGCAATCTCGAAAGTGCGTTCGCTGATGACGCGAAAGCCCATGTTCTCCAGGAGTGGCACGCGCCGCGACAGCGCGACCGGCGCGCCGTGGTGATAGATTTTCAGATCGGCATGGATTTCGGGCCGGCCAGGATCGCGGTGGAAGCCGATGGCGATCGGGTTGTCGGCGGACAGTTTCAGAAGCCGCGCAGCGTCGCGCAACGCCACGGATGGCGGAAAGCTGTTGCGATAGCTTTCCGGGAAGCGAGCCGCGAGAGCGGCCTGCTCGGCGCTCGCGCCGCTCTCGGCAACCACCTCGCGCAGGGCGTCGTCCCAGGTCCGCACAATGGCGCGGATGTTCTCCTCCAGCACCTCCTGCGCCACCTTTGGCGTCTTGCCGCCTGAGCGACCGATGATGAAGTGGACGCGTGCCAGCGAGCCTTCCGGGAAAGCCGGATAGTAGGCCGAAAGCCGGCCATCGAAGATCGTCTTGAGGAAGTCGCCGATCTCCATGCGGACGCGCGAATCGTAGCGGTCGCGCGGCACGAACACGATCACGGAAACGAAGCGGTCGAACTGGTCGACCCGGTAGAGCGCGCGAACACGCGGCCGCTCGCCCAGCGCAAGAATTGCCTCCGCGTGCTTGCGCAGTACCGGAACACTGATCTGGAACAACTCGTCGCGCGGATAGGATTCCAGCACGTTGATCAGCGCCTTGCCGGAATGGTCGTTCGGGTCGAAGCCCGACCTGGCGATCACCGCTTCCGCCTTGGAGCGGATATAGGGAATCTTCATCACCGAGCGGGTGTAGGCGGTCGAGGTGAAGAGGCCCACGATGCGCAACTCGCCGACCAGCGTGCCCCTTCGGTCGAACGTCTTGACGCCGACATAGTCGAGATAGATGCGGCGGTGGACGACCGACTTGGCGTTCGCCTTGGTGACGATCATCGGCTCGGGGCCATGCAGGAAGGCCCGGATCTCGGGGGTTGTCGTCACCGCCTCGGTGCCGCGGCGCAGAACGAGCACGTTGGGGTCGGTGAGGATGCCCAGCCCCTCGCCGCCGGTCCGCTGCAGCTCGCCCTCCTTCTCCGTGCCGCGGTAGCGGTATTCGCGCATGCCGAGGAAGGTGAAGTTGTTGTCGCGCAGCCATTCGAGGAAGGCGACCGCCTCGTCCACGGCGGCGCGCTCGAGCGGCGTCGGCAGGTAGCGGAGGTCAGTGATCGCCTGGTCGAGACGGGCGAGCATCGGCTTCCAGTCGCGCACCGCAAGCCGGACCTGTCGCAATATGTGCTCCAGCCGTTCTCTCAGCGCCTCACAGTCGCGCGCGGGAAGGCGCGGCACATGGACATGGATCAGGCTGACGCGGTCGGCGCCGGGATCGGCCTTGCCGCCGCCGGCGTCGCCCACGATGGCCGCCACGCCACCCCGGCCGTGCTTCACGTATAGCACCGGATGGAGCACCAGGGACGGCTCGCCCGCCGTTTCGTTGACTTCGCCGCTGATCGAATCGAACAGAAACGGCATGTTGTCGTTGATGACGGTGATCGCGGTGATGGCGCGCCCCTGGTGCTGGAGCGCCGGATCATTGTCGATGGCGATCACGTTTTCGCCGCGCCGGTGCCGTTTCAGTGCCGCTGCCGCAAGCCGCGCCGCATGGCGCAGAGCGGCAGGATCGTAGGCTGCCATGTCCTCGGCCGGAGCGCGTGCCTTGAACAGCTCGAACAGCCGCTCCGTGTCCCCTGCGCCTGCGGCCGTCTCCGGCTTTGCCTGGATGTTTCTGGCCGTGCCGCCGCGGCTCCGGTCGTTCATGACGTCATGACCTCCCGCCCGTCGCTGTTTGACTTATGGTAACAGAAAGGTTGCTTTTGGCGACCCGCCGCCCGGCGAGTCCCGACAAAATCTGTCAATCGCTTTAAGGAAGGATGACTTGATGTCCGACGAGAAGAAGCCTCGGCCCACGACGGCGCTCGATCTTGCGCCGGCCGATCCGCTTTCGGACGCGACCAAGGCCTATTTCGCCAAGTGCGAGGAGAAGCTCGGGCTGGTGCCCAACGTGCTTCTTGCGTACGCCTTCGACGAGAAGAAGCTGCGCGCCTTCTCCGACATGTACAACGACCTGATGCTGGGCGAGTCGGGGCTGAGCAAGCTCGAGCGCGAGATGATCGCGGTCGCAGTGTCGGCTCTGAACCATTGCCACTACTGCCTCACCGCGCACGGCGCGGCGGTGCGGCAGCTCTCGGGCGACCCGGCCTTCGGCGAGATGATCGCGCAGAACTGGCGCGCGGCGAACCTCGACGCACGCCAGACGGCGATGCTGGAATTCGCCGAGAAGCTGACCGAGCAGCCGGCCAGGATGGTCGAGGCAGACCGGCAGAAATTGCGCGAGGTGGGGTTCTCGGACCGCGACATCTGGGACATCGCGGCCACCGTTGGATTCTTCAACATGTCGAACCGGGTCGCCGCCGCCGTCGACATGCGCCCCAACGCCGAATACCACGCGATGGCGAGATGACCCGCATCAAGGAAGGTGTGCCGACGACAGAGCTTCGCCGAACCTCAGCTCCCGCCCAGCGCCAACGTCCCGCCGTTCGTGACGAGGCGATATTTTCGCATTTCTTCGCCAGACAGGTAGTAGAGCTGGCGCGGCGGGGTATCGAGCGCGTGCAGCCACATCGCCGGATCGACTCCGAACTCGGCGAGCAGGCGCGAGATGCGGGCGGTGGTCATCTGGGCGTCGGCCATCGCCTGAGCTGGCGCGGTGGCGCCGCGCGTGGCGGCATAGAACTGATGCAGGCCGATCGCCGCACGTTCGCTGACACGACGTTCGATGCCGCCCGCCAGCATCAGCGGGCAGGACGAGGCACAGATCGCGCCGTCCGGCACTCGGGTCGCGAAGCCGTTCTTGCGAATCAGCCGGCCGATTTCCATTGCGTCGTCGAGTGAGCCGCCGGGTGAATCGATTGACACGACCTCGACGTAACCGCCACGGTCGGCGATTTCGTCGGCGAAGCGCCGGGCGGCACCCGTGTCGATGCTGCCGACGGCCCGCAGCACGCCATCGGCCTCCAGCCAGAAGCGTATCGGCTCGCGCAGCATGCGCTCGTCGGTGGTGATGAACTGGCGCGGGTCGCTGCTGCCGCCGGACGGGACCGAATCCACCGCGGGTGGCAGCACGGGCACGGTGACGGCAGTGGACGATTCGGCAGGCGGGAACAGGCCGCCGTTCTCCTCGATGAGGTTCTTCAGGTCCAGCCCAAGCACGGTCACCGTGCCCATCAGCATGCCGAAGAAGGCGGCACGGATGACGCGGCCCTCCTCGAAGCGGGAGAGGTAGCGCACCAGCAGGTTGCGTCCGCCGCGGTGCTCAATCGTATGGTCGACGCTCATCCCTCGTTCCCCGCTCTGGGTCGTTCACGGATCCTGCCGCTTCCGCTCGGAAAACGGCGTCACGTTCTCGGCTGCTGCCGTCCGGATGTCGGGCGAGCCGGCCCCGTCGTCATTCGCAGCGGCCTGCTCTTCTTCCAGCGCGCGCCGGCGGGTCGCGAGCGCGCTGTTGAGTTCGAGCGCGCGCAGCATGTCGGCCGCCGTCACCTGGTCGGCTTCGGTCATCTCCTCCTCGGCGCGGCGCATGGCGGCATGCACGACAGCCATGATGCCAACCAGCACCGCGGGCAACAGGTCGATCGAGATCGCGCCCGCCCAGCTCGGGATGAACTGGCCGGCATATTGGACCACGGCATCGGCCGCCGTCAGCGGCACGTAGCGCCGCTCGGGCACCTTGGGCAGGGCCAGGATCTCGGCGGCGGCCTCGGACAGCGCCTTCGACTGCTGTGCAACCGCCTCGCGCACGGTCGCCATCACGGCATCCTGCCGACCGGCCAGGTCGGGTGTGCGGCCATCCGCCACCGGCGCGATGAAGCCTGCGGAAAGGTCGGCCGCGGCGCGGCTGACCGATGGCGCGACCGAAGTCTGCTGAAGCGCGGCGATCACGCCGGCAAGCGCCACCGCCTCCTGCCCGAACTTGTCAGAACGCTCCTCTACCGGACCAGGGGCCGAGACGAGCCCGCGCATAGTGGCAAGGTGCGCCTGACCCTCCTCGAAGAGCCGGGAGACGGTTTCGCGCGAGGCCAGAATGCTCGTCTGCAATTCGCGCATCTGCGCCGACATCTGCGTGAGCAGTTGCACCACCGAACCGGAACCGGACGTGCCGGTGAGCGCGCCGGAATTGCGCTCATCCTGGGCGAGCCGCGCGAAGCGCTGTTCGGCGCGCTGCAGGTCGGGCAGCAGCGACAACGCTCCCATGGCGTTGGAGTTCGCCTGGTCGAGATCGGCCGTGTAGCCCTCGAGCGTGGTCGCGAGGTGCTGTTCGACGGCGGCCGAACCGGCGAGTGCCGCGGCGTTCAGCCAGGACGACATGGCGATGATCATCAGCGAGCCGAGCGCCATCACGGCGAACAGCATCACGCGCGCCGGCCAGTCGCGAATCTCCGGCACGAAGCGGATGAGATAGGTCCAAAAACCGTAGATGCCGACGGAGACGGCGACCGAGTAGATGATGGCAGCGAAGAAGACCAGCGTGGCGCCGCCGCTGCCTTCGAGCAAGCCGCGCACGCCGAGATAGGTATAGACGCCCGAGGCCAGCGCCAGCGTGGCCAGCACGAAGCGCGTCATCATGTCGAGCCGGGCGATGTGGCCGCGCAGCGCGCGGGCGGAACGGAGCTGGCTCATGGTTAATCAATCCCTAACCGTCGCAACGGGCGGGAGAAGTTTGACCAAATGAGGGCCGCGCTCATTGTCTGCGCGTCAGTCGCACACCACCGGCGGGGTTGGAATCTCGCCGTCGGCGAGGCCGTACATGTAGCTGCGGCCCCTCCACAGGACCGGCGGGACGTGGCAGTGGCGGCGCCACTTGCGCCCGTCAACATGGCCGGCTTCGGCGATTCGCTCGCGCTCCATCTGCGCGGCCAGATACCCCTTGCCGACGACGATGCGCTTGTAGCCGGAAGGACTGACGATGATCAGATTGCCGTAGGAATCGTCATAGACGCGTTCCTTCAGCCGCCAGCCGGCCGCGGCAGGCGCGGACAGCATCATCAGAACGGCGAGCGCCAGCCCGATCTGCAGAACCCTGTTTGTCGCACGCGTGATCCGGTCCACGGTCGCCTCCTTGCCTCGAGGTCTGGTCGCCTCTCGGCCAAGTTAACGCATTATTCACCATTGTCACCGCGCGACGGCCACGGCGTCCACGCCATTCGAAAAGAGTGGTTAATGGTGCCGAGCAAGGCAAGAAGGCGCGATCAGAGGCGCCACCCTTCCTTGCGTGAGGGGGCGACATCAGCAGCGAGCCGGTGCCGGTCAGTCTTGTCGGATCGCTTCCTTGCCCGCTCCCGCGGCAGCGAGGCGCTCCTCCAGGTCATCGATCATCCACATGTCGGCGGGAACAAGCCGGCCCGACGCGGAAAGCTCCCGAGCGACCGTCAGCGCCTCCCGATAGCGGTCGGCGGGTCGGCTGCCGACTTCGGCGAGCAGGACGTTCGACACGATCAGATCACGTTGCCATTCGACATTGCCGGGATCGCGGTCCGCGAGTTCGATGGCGATTGCGAGCCCCGTTTCGTAGGCAGCGACGGCCCCTGCCAGGTTTCCTTGCGCCCTGCGCGCATCGCCCGTCTTGTTGTAGGCGATGACGAGGTCGCGCTGCCATTCGGCATTGCCGGGATCGCGGTCCGCGAGATCGATGATGATAGCGCGACTCTCTTCGTAGTGTTCGAGCGCTTCGCCCAGTTGCTGCAGTGCCAGAAGCATGTCGCCCACCTTGTGATGACACATCCCCAGCTCGCTCTGCCATTCCGCATTGGCGGGGTCGCGCGCGGCAAGCTCATCGGCAATCGCAAGCGCCCTTTCGTAGACGTCGAGTGCGCCAGGAAAATCTGCCATGTTCCTGAGCACGTCGCCGATCCTGTTGTAGTTGATGGACAGATCGCGCTGCCGCTCCGCATTGCCGGGATCGCGGGCAGCGAGCCTGGCGGTCACGGCGAGGCTTGCCTGGTAAGCTTCGAGTGCCGTCTCAAAGTCGCCCTGGGCGCGAAGCACGCCGCCAATCTTGTTGTTGCTGATCGTGAGATCGCGCAGCCACACCGCATTGTCGAGATCGCGGGCGACCAATTGCCTGCCGATGATGAGTGCGGCCCGGTAGGCCTGGTAGGCGCCCTCCAGGTCGCCTTGTGCCATGAGTACGTCGCCAACTCCATTATACCCCAGCGCAAGATCGCTCTGCCATTCGACATTGCCGGGATCGCGCGCCGCGAGCTTCTTCCGGATATCGAGGCTCGCCTCATAGGCTGCGCGCGCACCCGCAAGGTCGCCCTGGGCCATCCGGACATCGCCAATCCTGTTGTGGCTGATCGAGAGATCGCGCTGCCTTTGGGGATCGGCAGGCTCGCTGTGTGCGAGTCTTTCGAACACCGCGAGGGTTGCCTCATAGGCCTGGACGGCTCCCCGCAAATCGCCCCCGGCGCGACGTACGTCTCCGATCCGGGTTTGCGCGGTTGCGAGATCGCGTTGCGCGCGATCATTGTCCGGTTCGCGCCTGGCGAGCTCTTCCTCGATGGCAAGGCTCGCTGCGTAGGCATCGTGGGCGCCCGTCAGGTCGCCTTGGGCGAGACGGGCGTCGCCGATCTTGCTGTAGCCGATGGAAAGGTCGCTCCGCAGCAGGCGATCGTCGGGGTGGCGTGCCGAGATTTCCTTGGCGACGGCCAGACTCAGTTCATGGGCCTGGAGTGCGCCGGCCAAGTCGCCCTGCGTTCGACGCATGTCGCCGATGCGCTGGTGGCTGGCGGCGATGTCGCGCTGGGCATCCGGATCGTCGGACGACCGATCGGCGCGAAGATAGGCGGAAGAGGCCATGTGCTCATACGCAATCAAGGCCGCATTGCTGTCGCCGACCAGCGCATACAGGTCTCCGAGGTCTGCCAGGAGCCAGGTTCGCTCGCTGCGGCCTTCGTCGGACACGTCGAGCACTTCGATCCTCGCGTGAAGGGCAGCCGCCGTTTCAAGTGCCGCAATCGCCGCTCCATGGCGCAGTTCGGCCCGCGCCACGCCGGCCTTGGCATAAAGGGATGCAGCTTCAGAGAGCGTGCGCTCGACGAAGACCGAGCTAATCGACTGCGACGCCCTGCGGTCCACCGCAATCGCCTCGTCCAGGAAGGCCGTGGCCTCAGCGAAGGCACCCAGCGAGAGAGACTTTTCGGCAGCGGCGCGCAGCCGTTCGACTTGCGGGTCCGAAGACGCGAAGGTGCGCAGCTTCTCCTGCGTCGCGATGAAGGCCTGTGCAGCCTCGGCGAGCTTCGCGGCGCGATCCTGGAAGGAGAGTTCGCCGAGCCGGTTCTGGATCAACGCGCCGTAAAGCGGAGCGAGCGGCATGCCGTTCTGCGCAGCGACGGATTCCACCTCCGTGCGCAACTCGGGGGTCACGTCCGCCATCGCCAGCAACAGGCGCTCGCGTTCGGGCAGTTCGCCCGCCTGCGCGGCAAAGAAGGTCGCTGGCAGGCCGCTCTCCACATAGGGAAGCTGGGCGCCTGCGGAGAGGTCGTAGACCTCCTGCTGTACCAGCGTGAGCACGGAGCGGATCTCGAGGCCGTCCGTCGGCAGATACCTGGCCAGTGCCGCGGTGAAGGGCGAGTTGTCGCCCGATCCATCCGAGGCGGTCTGTCCGGGCGCGGCGGCGAAGGCGAACAGCACATTGTCGGCGCGGCCCACTCGTCCCAGGCCGGGGCTTAGCCCGGATTGCGGCCGCCTGGCGATCGCGGTGGCGCCGCGCCCGCCGACCGCGCCGTCGCCGAACGGATCGGCGCGGCAGGCATCGAG